>WNFI01188803.1_pt1 | contig 11745 bp, 12 predicted proteins | sample 5400471 | NCBI WGS metagenome assembly WNFI01 (sample SAMN13153348, study PRJNA577476) | soil metagenome | isolation source: 100 cm saprolite on Douglas fir-dominated hillslope | place: USA:California | collected 2013-09-17
GCTGACCGCCTTCTTGACGCGGAGGTCGATGATCGGGACGTCGTTCTCGAGGTCAGAGGCGACCACGACGATCACGCGCGCGTCATCGATCTCTTTGATTCGCATCGTAGGGCCCGCCGGGGCGGGGATCGACGTGCGGCCGTGCATCTTGACCTTCGCGCCCGCCAGAGGGCCGTCGATCAGGCGGCGGAAGAGGAACGCCTCCTCGTTCGTGATGTCGTGCGGCAGCGAGATGCCGAGCTTCGCCCCCTTGCCCTTGATGCCTTTCGCCACGGCGTCGATGGCGTCCGCCCAGGTGGACTTGATGCCGCCGATCGACGGCGTGCGAAGTCGAGATGGGTCGTTCACGTCGGTGTAATCGAAGCGGCCGCGGTCGCAGATCCAGCCCTCGTCGATCTCGTCGTTCTCGTGCGAGGTGACGCGCACCAGCTGGCCGCGCCGCTGCCACTGCGTGACGCTGCAGCCGACCGCGCACTTCGAGCAGATCGTTTCAGTGTGGGTCATGTCCCACGGCCTGGACTCGAAACGCCAGATCCGCGACGTGAGGGCGCCGACTGGACAGAGGTCGATGATGTTGCCGCTGAAGATCGACTGCAGCGGCTGGCCGAACTGGCTCGTGATGAACGACTGGACGCCTCGCTCGTCGGTGGTCAGCTCCTGCTCCCAAGCAACCTCGTCGTAGTAGCGGGTGCAGCGGTAGCAGAGCACGCAGCGCTCGCGGTCGAGTGCGATCTTGTCCGAGAGCGGGATCGGCTTCTTGAAGTGGAGGCGTGGGCCGTCGATGCGGCTCGTCGGGTAGCCGTGGCGAAACGTGAAGTCCTGCAGCGGACACTCGCCGCCCTTGTCGCAGACCGGGCAGTCGAGCGGATGGTTGACCAGCTCGAACTCCAGGATGTCGGCGCGGGCCTGCACCGCCATCGCGCTCTGGGTGCGCACGACCATGCCCTCCGAGACGGGCGTGGTGCAGGCGGTCTGCGGGCGCGGCGGCCCCGGCGAGAACTCGACCAGGCACAGGCGGCACGCGCCGACCGGGTCGAGCTTGTGGTGGTAGCAGAAGACCGGGATCTCGATGCCGACGGTCTTCGCGGCCTCGACGATGAGAGTCCCGGCCGGCACCGTGATCTTGTGGCCGTCGATGGTCAGGTTGACGTCAGGCATGCGCAAGAGCCTTTCCGACGTTGCATTCGTGCCGGAGAGCGTGGTCCTCGTACTCCTCGCGAAAGTGGCGGATGGTCGAGTCGATGACCCAGCCGCCCGAGTCGCCGAGCCCGCACAGGCAGCGCCCGTTCTGCAGCCCGTCGGAGACTCGGAGCAGGATGTCGAGCTCCACCTGCGATCCCTGGTTGGCCAGGATCCGCTCGTAGGTGCGCACCGCCCAGTCCTGACCGATCCGGCATGGCGTGCACTTGCCGCACGACTCATACGCGTAGAACTTCAAGAGCCGGTGCGCAGCCCTCACGACGCAGTGCGAGTCGTCCATGACGATCACGCCGCCTGATCCCGCCATCGATCGCGCCGCGGCCAGGGCCTCTGCGTCCGTCGTCACGTCAAGCATCGATTCCGGCAGGACAGGGGCTGACGAGCCACCGGGCCAGAAGACCTTTACCTTGTGGCCCTCGGGCGGACCGCCGGCCAGCTCCATGATCACGTGCCGGAACGTCTTGCCGAACTCGACCTCGTAGACGCCGGGCTTGCGCACGTTGCCGCTGACGGTCAGCAGACGAGTCCCAGGTGACTTTGCGGTCCCGAGCTTCGCGTATTCCGCTCCGCCCATGTTGAGGATAGTGGGCACGGTCGCCAGGGTCTCGACGTTGTTGAGCAGCGTCGGCCGGCCCCATGCGCCTTTAACGGCGGGAAAGGGGGGCCTCGAGCGCGGCTGGGCTCGCTTGCCTTCGAGAGACTCCAGCAGCGCTGTCTCCTCGCCGCAGATATACGCGCCGTGGCCGCGATACAGCCGGATGTCGAGGGGGTAGTCCTTGCCGAATGGCCTGGGTCCGATGTAGCCCTTGCCGCGGGCCTCTTCGATCGCCGAGGTCAGCATCTCGTAGGGCTTGTCGTACTCGCCGCGGATGTAGACCCACGCCTGGTTCGCGCCTACCGCGTACGCGGCGATGAGGATGCCCTCGACCACCATGTGCGGGGAGTTCTCGAGGATGTAGCGGTCCTTCGCGGTTCCCGGCTCTGACTCGTCGGCGTTCACGACCACATATTTCGGCCCGGGGGCATCGCGCTTGATGAAGCTCCACTTCACGCCGGTGGCAAACCCGGCTCCGCCGCGGCCGCGCAGGCCCGAGGTCTTGACCTCGTTCGTGATGTCCGCGGGCGCCATGTCGAGCAGGGCTTTGCGCAGGGCCGCGTATCCACCTTTCGACTCGTACACGTCCAGGCGGTGCAGGTCGGAGGTGCCGAACCACCTCGTGAGGAGGTGGTTGGGAGCGTCGCCCGCAGAACCGCGCAGCTCAGGCATCGGCCTTCTTCTTCCTCGGAGCTCGGGGTTTTCTGGCCGGCACCTCCGCCGGCTGTGACGGCACCTCCCCATGAATGGGGAGGACGCCCTTTCGCGAGGCAATCAGGTCGTCGATTTTCGCCGGGGTCAGATCGTAGTGGTACTCATGGTCCAGGCGCATCATGGGCGCGTACTCGCAGGCGCCGAGGCACTCGACCTCCTCGTAGCTGAAGAGTCCGTCGGCGGAGACCTGCTCCGGCGCGCTCACTCCGATCGCCGACTTCAGATGGTCCACCACCTGGTTCGCGCCGCGCAGCATGCAGCTGAGGTTCGTGCACATGTAGAAACGGTGCTTGCCGACCGGCTCGAGGTGAAAGAGCGAGTAGAAGGTCGCCACGCCCTCGACGTAGCCTGGGTCGAGCTGCAGGGCCTGAGCGACCTCGCTCATCGACTCCGGCGTCAGGTGGCCGAGCTCTTCCTGGGCCAGGTCGAGCGCCGGCATCACCGCGGAGCGAGGCTGCGGATACTTGGCCGGCAGCTCCTTTATCTCTTCCAGGACGTGTGCCGAGAGAGCCGTCACCGGTCGCAGTCCCCCAGCACGGCGTCCGCCGTGCCGATGATCGCGACCATGTCGGCAACCATGTGGTTGAGCGCCATCTGCTCGAGCGCCTGCAAGTTGACGAACGAAGCGGAGCGGAACTTCACGCGCCGCGGCTTGTGCGTTCCATCGCTCACCACGTAGCACCCGTTCTCGCCGCGGCCCGACTCGACCGCGACGTACACGTCGCCCGGAGGCACGGAGTAGCCCTCGGTGAACAGCTTGAAGTGATGGATGACCGCCTCCATCGACGTCTCGAGCTCTTCCCGAGGCGGCGGCAGCATCTTTCGGTCGTCGACGTTGACCGGCCCGTCGGGCAGGCGGTCGAGCGCTTGGCGCAGGATCTTGACCGACTCGCGCATCTCCTTGATGCGCACGAGGTAGCGTCCGTAGCAGTCGCACAGCTCCGAGGTGGCGATCTCGAAGTCGTAGCTCTCGTAGCCGGAGTACGGCATCGTCTTGCGCAGGTCCCACGGCACGCCGGAGCCGCGGAGCATCGGCCCGGTCGCGCCGAGCACCGTTGCGTCCTCCGCCGACAGGCGGCCGATCCCGATGGTGCGCGACCGCCAGATGGGGTTGTTCGTCAGCAGGTTCTCGTACTCGTCGACGTGCCCCGGCATGTCGTGGATGAAGCGGTCGAGCATCTCGAGAAACCGGGGAGTCGCGTCAGCCATCACCCCGCCTGGGCGAATGTAAGACGTGTGCATCCGGAACCCGGAGATCTCCTCGTTCATGTCGAGGATGGTGTCCCGCTCGCGGAAGCAGTACATGAGCATGCTCATGGCGCCAAGCTCGAGACCGCTGGTGCCCATCCACACCAGGTGCGACGACAGGCGCGTGAGCTCGGACATGATCACGCGGAGCACGTCGGCACGCGGAGGCACGACAACTCCCATCAGCTTTTCCACTGCGAGCGCGTAGGCGAGGTTGTTGATGGGCGGCGAGAGGTAGTCGTGGCGGTCGGTCACCGTGACGCCCTGCTGCCAGCGCAGCGCCTCCATCTGCTTTTCGATCCCGGTGTGCAGATAGCCGATCACGGGCTTGAGGCTGCGGACCTGCTCGCCGTCGAGGTCGACGATCAGGCGGAGCACGCCGTGCGTCGAGGGATGGTGCGGGCCGAAGTTGACAGTGAGCAGCTCGCCTCCGAACGCGCCCGTTTCGCCGGTCCTCGAGACCGTGACGCCCTGGGCGATCGTGTCGGTCACGCTTTCTCCGGGGGTGTCTGCCAGGTCTCGTGCTCCTCGGAGAACTCGACCGGCTCACCGCCCACCGGATAGTCGCGGCGCAGCGGGTGGCCCACCCAGTCGTCGGGCATCAGGATCCGGCTCAGGTCGGGATGGTCGTTGAACACGACCCCGTACATGTCGTACGTCTCGCGCTCGTCCCAGTTCGCCGGCGGGAAGAGGTCGTGCACCGAATCGATGTGGGGTGGGTCGCCGTCGACGAACGCGCGGACCCGGATCTGCTCGGGCTTTTCCTGGTTGCGGAGCTGATAGACGACCTCGTAGCGCGCCGGCCATTGCCGCGACGAGTCCGCCAGGTGGTCGACGCAGGTCAGGAAAGCGAGCACCGTGTACCCGTCCCTCTTCAGCGCGGACAGGGCTTCGCGAATGGCGCCGGCTTCGACGGTGACCCATCGGTCGCCGGCGCTGACGCCTTGCTCGACAATCAGCCCCTCGGAAATCACTTCCGCGGCAAGATCCCCTGCGCCTTGATCCTTTCCTGCAGGATCATCAGCGCGTTCAACAGGTCCTCGGGCCTCGGCGGGCAGCCGGGGATGTAGACATCGACCGGCACTATCTTGTCGACGCCCTGCAGCAGCGCGTAGTTGTTGAACACGTGAGACGCGGCCGGAAACGATCATCAGGTCCGACTGCCGCGGCGAGGCGCGAAAAGCCTCCGAGCCGAAACGTGCGATGTCGACGCCCGCGGTCGCCGTCGCGATCATCTCGATCGCGCAGCAAGCAAGACCGAACTGCGCCGGCCACACGGAGTTGCCGCGCCCCCAGCCCACGACCTTGCCCAGCGTGGTCGTGAGGATGTTCTGGCCGAGGGATTCCGCGAGCGCCTCTATTCCCAATCGAGGCCTCCCTTCTTCCAGATGTGGGCCAGGGCGATCAGCAGGATGCCGATGAACACGAGCATCTCGATGAGGCCGAACCATTTGAGCTGCCGCAGAAGGACAGCCCACGGATAAAAGAAGACGGCCTCGACATCGAAGATGATGAACAGCATCGCCGTGAGGTAGAACCGCACCGACAGCCGCCGCACGGCCGGCGTCTCGGGAATGATGCCCGACTCGTACGGGGCAAGCTTTCTCTTGTAAGGCTTGCTCGGACCGAGGACGAAGCTCAGTGTGACCAGCGCTCCGATCAGCCCGAGGACGAGGAGGGCGAAGATCAGAAGCGGGACGTAGCTCTCTAGCAAGGCTTGCTCCAAGGACAAGAGGGCTTGCGGGTACGGGTTAATTCTATGTGGGTCTTGAGAAAAGACGCCTCTTGGCGGGCCGCTCGGCAGGGCCTAGACTGACGGCCGTGGGGCGGAAGAGCGAGCAGATCGCCAGGGCGGCCGAGCCCCTGATGGAGCCGGGCGAGATCGTCGAGGCGACTGCGATGGCCGTCCTCGGGAAGTTCAACGTTGGAAAGAGCATCGCACTGGGTATCGCGACCGGCATCGCGACACTTGGGATGGTCAGCGTGATGACCACGCCGAAGCAGCAGCCCATCGTTCTGACGACCAAACGTTTCCTGGTGCTCGGCTTCAAGGGAGTTGTGGTCGAGCAGCCGGACAGCAAGATCGTGACCGAGGTTCCCCGCTCCGAGCTGCGCGCCAAACCAGCCAAGCGGGTGGCGCTGTATCACGCGGTCGACGTCACCGACCCGCAGGGACAAAAGCTCACCCGCATGAAGTTCGGCTTCTTCGACGGCGCCGACGCGCAGAAGTTCGCGCAGGCACTCGGTCCGCCTCCCACTCCGGTGGTCGCCGCCCGCAGCTAGCCGTCCTTGCGGCGATGCTCGATCGGGACGCCGCGCGACAGCGTGGCGTGGATGGGGCAGTAGCGGTTGCAAGCCCAGTCGATGGCCCGGTCGACGAGCTCTTTGTCGACCTTGCCCTCCCAGCCGCAGTGGAATGTGAGCTTGATCTTGGTGAAGGCCTTCGGCCATTCATCCTCCCGCTCGCCTTCCACCTCGACCACCAAGGAGCGGAGCGGCTGCTTGAACTTCTTCAGCAGCAGGACAGCGTTGAGACCCGTGCAGCTGCCCAGCGCTCCAAGCAGCATCTCGGTCGGCCGCATCGCGGAGTCGTCGCCGAAGATCGGCGGCTCGTCGACCTCGGCCTTGTGCCCCGACCCCGACTCGATGTCGAAATGGACCTTGTCACCTGTCCAGGTGGCTGTTGCTTTGGAGCTGGTCACTCGAGGGCCTAGGGTAATCTCAGCCCGTGCCCGACGTGCGCGACAGTTTCTCGGGAGTCGCGGCGAACTACAGCCGCTCGGCCTTTCACGCCTCGTCGGAGCGCCTGCAGGAGGTGCTCGACCTCGCCCAGCCCAAACGCGGCGACCTCGCGCTCGACGTCGCGACCGGCACAGGCAACACGGCGTTTGCGCTGGCACCTTACGTGCGGCGGGTGGTCGGCCTCGACCTGACGCGGCAGATGCTCGACGTGGCGCGCAAGATCGCGGTGGAACGCAACATCGTCAACGCCGACTGGGTGATCGGCGACGCCGGCCGGCTTCCGTTCCAGGACGAGACCTTCGACCTTTATGTGGTGCGCGCCGCGCCGCATCACTTTCCCGACATCGACGCCTTCCTGCGAGAGGCGCACCGCGTCCTCAAGCCCGACCGCGACGCGGCGCTCGTCGACTGCGCACCCCCGGTGCCCGCTCGCGACCTGCTGCACGAGGTCGAGGTGCGTCGGGATCCGTCGCACATCATGTCGCTCACGGTCGAGGAGTGGGTCGCCAGGCTCGAGCGGGCCGGATTCGAGGTTGAGATGGCCCAGGCACGCGAGCTCGACTGGGACTACGAAGGGTGGATGGACAATCAGGCTGTCGCACCCGAGCTTCGGGCCGAGCTGGCTGCCGTGATCGAGGCCGCGGCGGGCGACGCCAGGGATCAGCTTCACCCCGAGCGCCGGGACGGCAAGCTGTGGCATGCGTACTGGCACTGCCTGATCCGCGCCCACAAAAAGGGGTGAGCCGGCCCCTGGGGGAGGGCGAGCTGATCCTCCTCGTCGACAAGGTCGGCCGGAGGCACCGGGTCCGGCTCAAGGCGGGTGAGCGCCACTCGATCCATTCGGGGCTGATCCTCCACGACGACCTGATCGGCCACCCGGAAGGCATCGTGGTAAAGACCCAGATGGGCGCGCGTTTGCTGGCGGTGCGGCCGACATTCGCCGAGCAGGTCACGGGCCGCCGGCGCCAGGCCCAGCCGATCTATCCCAAGGACCTGGGCGCGATCCTTGTCGCAGCCGACATCTACCCGGGGGCCCGCGTGCTCGAGGCTGGCGCCGGCACCGGGGCCCTGACTCTCGCCGCGCTGCGCGCGGTCGGCCCGTCCGGCGAGGTGATCAGCTACGAGCTCCGCGAGGAGTTTCTGGAGGCTGCGAAGCGCGGCATCGTCGAGACGCTGGGCACGCTCCCGTCCAACCTGACCCAGCGGTTTTTCGACTGCCTCCGCGAGCTGCGGGGGTTCGGGATGCTGGAGGCGTTCGAGCTGCTCCAGCGGGGCTGGACCGTCCGCGGACGGAGCATGCGGCCGTCGCACCGGATGGTCGCCCACACCGGCTTCTTGTGCTTCGCGCGGCGGCTGGCCGAGGACGAGCTCTTCGAGCCCGAAGGGGAGGGATTCCGGTAACCAATTCCGCGGTGGCTCCGTTCCTACGACATGGGGCGCCGCGTCCTGCGAATCGTCCTCCTATGCGTCTCGGCAATCGTCACTGTCGCGATCTTCGCCGTCGCCCCCATTTACTCCAGGCCGGTGCTGGCGGCCGCCTTCGACGCGGTGATCGGGCCTCAGCAGCACCAGTGCGGAGGAGGCTGAGCCCGCACTAGGATTCCCCTGTGAGTGGGGGACGGGTGCCCATCCAGGTCGCGGTCACCGGCGCGGCCGGCCAGATCGGCTACGCGCTCGTCTTCCGAATCGCCTCTGGCCAGATGTTCGGCGCCGACCAGCCGATCGTCCTGCGGATGCTCGAGATCGAGCCGGCGATGAAATCGCTCGAAGGCGTGGCGATGGAGCTGGACGACTGCGCATTCCCCCTGGTGGCCGACATGGTCCTGACCAGCAAGGCGGAGGAGGCCTTCGAGGGCGCCAACTGGGCGCTGCTCGTCGGTTCTGTCCCGCGCAAGGCGGGGATGGAGCGAGCCGACCTGCTTTCTGTGAACGGCGGTATCTTCGGGCCGCAGGGCAAGGCGATCGCGAAGACCGCATCGAGTGACGTGAGGATCCTCGTCGTCGGCAACCCGGCCAATACCAACTGCTATATCGCGCGCATGAACGCGCCCGAGATCCCCGAGGAGCGCTGGTTCGCGATGACCAGGCTGGACGAGAACAGGGCACGCACCCAGCTCGCAAGAAAGGCCAAGGTTCCCGTGGCGGCCCTCTCCAACGTTGCGATCTGGGGCAACCACTCGACGACCCAGTACCCGGACGCGTGGAACGCCCGGATCGCCGGCCTGCCGGTTCCCGAGGTGATCTCGGACCACGGCTGGCTAAAAGGTAAGTTCATCGAGACCGTGCAGAAGCGCGGCGCGGCGGTCATTGAAGCAAGAGGATCGTCGTCTGCCGGGTCGGCGGCCAACGCCGTGATCGACTCGGTGCAAAGCATCAGGACGCCCACTCCGTGGGGCGACTGGCACTCGCTCGCCGTAGTCAGCCGCGGCGAATACAACGTGCCCACAGGCCTGCAGTTCGGCTACCCGGTGCGTTCGGATAGCGAGCGGTGGGAAGTGGTGCCCGACCTGAAGCACGACGACGACGCCTGGGACCGGATCAAAAAGACCACAGAAGAGCTACTCCACGAGCGCGACCTGGTCAAGGGGCTCGTCCCGAGCTGAAGCGGAAGCTTCTCGAGACTCTGCGCGCATCGCGCGAGCGCGAGGCCGAGCTCGAAGCCGGCTCCGTGGATGCACCCGCCGACCCGGACAGCCTGTGGTCGGCCAAGGACCATCTTGCGCACCTGGCATGGTGGCGAAACCGCGCGGCGGACACACTCAACGCCGCTCGGACCGGCCGAGACGTGCCGGCCCCGGTCGACGAAACCGAAAGGAACGCTCAGACCTACATGGAGCACAAGGACCGCAGCGCCGCGGAAATCAAGGAGGAGGCGCGAGTGTCGTGGGACCGCCTGGAACAAGCCGTTGAGGCCTGTTCCGAGGAGGAGCTGGTCAAGCCGCACCCGGTCCAACCTGACCGGCCGCTGTGGGATTCGGCGTCGGGCAACTACGCGCATCTCGGCAATCACCTGATGTTCTGGCACATGGATTCGAACCGCGAAAAAGCAGCCGAGTCAGCGGCGATGTGGGCATATGAGGTCGACGGCAATATCTTCGGGACGCCCAAGACGCAGGCCTACGCCGCGTACAACCTGGCCTGCTTCTACGCGCGCGCTGGAAGTCGGGATCGAGCGCTGCCCCTCCTGCGGCACGGCTTCGAGGGCGCCCCGAACCTGGTCGACTACGCGCGAACCGACCCCGACCTCGAATCCATCCGGAATGATCCGCGCTTCATGGAGCTGCTGGAAGGCTGATCCGTCCAACCTAGACTGGGACCATGTCAGTCGTCCTCGACCGGCACTCGTTCCCCTTCACGGCGATCGTCGGCCAGGACTCGATGAAGCTGGCCCTGATCCTGAACGCGATCGTGCCCACGATCGGTGGCGTGCTGATTCGGGGCGAGAAGGGGACCGGCAAGTCGACCGCGGTGCGTGCACTCGCCAGGCTGCTGCCCGAGCACGACGTCGTCGAGGGCTGCCACTTCGGGTGCGACCCGGCGGACGTCGAGGCGCTTTGCATGGAGTGCCGCGCGCGGCTGAAGGCGGCGGGCATGCTGCCGCATCACAAGCGGCGAATGCGCGTGGTCGAGCTCCCAATCAACGCCTCCGAGGACCGGGTCGTCGGCACCATCGACATCGAGGCGGCCTTGCGAACCGGCACGCGGCGTTTCGAGCCGGGCGTGCTGGCCGAGGCGAACCGCAACATCCTGTACGTCGACGAGGTCAACCTGCTCGACGACCATCTGGTCGACGTGCTGCTCGACGCCGCCGCGATGGGCGTCAACGTGATCGAGCGCGAGGGCGTCTCGTTCAGCCATCCATCTCGGTTCATCCTCGTCGGGACGATGAACCCGGAGGAGGGCGAGCTGCGGCCGCAGCTGCTGGACCGGTTCGGTCTCTGCGTCGATGTGGAAGGCATCCGCGACCCGGACGAGCGTGTGCTCATCGCCGAGCGCGACGCCGCCTTCAAGAAGGGCGACCACGAGTTCGGCAACGAGTTCGCCGCCGCCGACTCCAACCTGTCGCGCGCGCTTGGCGAGGCAATCGCGCGTGTCAAGGACGTGCGTGTGAGCCCAGGCCACGCGCGCCTCATCTCATCGATCTGCGTCGAAGCTGAGGTGCTCGGTCACCGCGCCGACGTCGTGATCGACCACGCAGCCCGCGCCCTGGCCGCTTACCGCCGCCATCGCTCGCCCAACCGCGAAGACATCTACGACGCGGCCACGCTCGCGCTTGCGCACCGGGCGCGGCAGCCGCTGCGCCGCGACGAGGACGAGATGTCGTCTCCCGAGCGTGGGGAGGAGCAGGACCCATCAGAGCCCTCCGACTCGGAGGCCGGCGAGCCACAGGCGTCGGAAAGCGACGCGACGTCCGAGGCATCGGCCGAGCAGAGCGCAAGCGCGTCCGACACTGGCCAGCAGTCGGCCGGCGCCGACACCGGCGTGACCACAGGCGGCGCAAGCGGACATGAGTCATCGCCCGACGCCCTGCAGACATTCAACCTGAGACGCATCGACCTGCCGCGCCAGAGGCGCGTGCGCAAGCAGGGCGGCAAGCGAGCGGCGAGCCAGACGCCGGACCGGCGCGGACGGTACGTGCGAGCCGCGCCGAAGGAGAAGGTCAACGACCTCGCGATCGACGCGACCGTGCGCGCAGCGGCGCCCCTCCAGCGGGAGCGCGGGCGCCGCCACGGCGAGCGTTTGATGCTCGAGAGGCGAGACCTGCGGCAGAAGGTGCGAGAGCGCAAGGTCGGCAACCTGATCGTGTTCGTGGTCGACGCCTCGGCCTCGATGGACGCCGAGCAGCGCATGGCCGCAACCAAGGGCGCCATCCTGTCGCTCCTCCAGGACGCATACGTCCGCCGCGACCGGGTGGCGGTGGTCATCTTCAAGAACCGCACCGCCGAGGTCGTGCTGCGGCCGACCTCGAGCGTCTCGCTGGCGCGGCGCCGGCTGGAGCGGTTGTCGGTCGGCGGCACGACGCCGCTGACCCACGGCCTGATGGCCGGCTACAAGGTGGTGAAGACGGAGCTGCTGCGCGACCCCACGATCAGGCCTTTGCTGGTGCTCATCAGCGACGGGCGCGGCAACATCTCGATGTTCAAGGAAGAGCCGCTCGTGGAGGCGCAGAAGGTCGCCGCGCTGATCGACGCGGAGGATATCGACGCGCTCGTCATCGATTCCGCGCGCGACTACAGCCACCTGCC
>WNFI01330431.1_pt1 | contig 11745 bp, 12 predicted proteins | sample 5400471 | NCBI WGS metagenome assembly WNFI01 (sample SAMN13153348, study PRJNA577476) | soil metagenome | isolation source: 100 cm saprolite on Douglas fir-dominated hillslope | place: USA:California | collected 2013-09-17
AACACGTGGATCTTGCGAGCGTCGAGGCGCGGCTCGGCCACGGCGCCGCGCGCGAGCGAGAGCATGGGAGCGAGGCCCGATCCGCCGCCGATGAGCACGAGGTCGCGCGGGCTGTCGGGCCGCAGGTAGGCGAGCCCGTAGGGGCCGTCGAGGGTGATCTCGTCGCCCACGGCGACCTTGTCGAAGAGAGTCACGGTGCCAGTCCCGCCCGGCACGCGACGCACGATGAACTGCCACGTGCCGCTGCCATCGTCCACGTTGGACATCGAGTAGGTGCGCGCCGCCTCCAGTCCCGGAAGATAGAAGAGCGCGTACTGCCCCGGAAGAAAACCCGGCGCGCCATTCGCCGTGAAGGTGAACTCGCGCATGTCGTGCGTGAGGTCGCGCACGGTTGCGAGCTTCGCGGTGAAGCGCTGCGGCCGATGATGCGGGACGTTCTCGGGGCGCAACCGCACCTTGATGCGGCAATCCGTGCCGGGCCGCGCCTGGCACGCCAGCACGCGATTCTTCGCGCGGTCGCGCTCGGCGAGTCCCGGCGCATCGGGGCGAAGCGACGTGACCTGCCCTTCGAGAAGCTCGACCTTGCACGTGCCGCACGATCCGGCGTTGCACTCGTAGGGCATGCCGAGCCCCGCCCGCAATCCCGCGCGCAGCAGCGTATCCTGCGCGTCGCAGCGATAGTCGGGACCGCCTTCGATGCGAACCGAGTGCATCACTCCGCCAGGTGCGCGCCCGTCGAGAGCGAGGGCAGGTAGCCAAGCCGGCGCGAGATCGCCTCCGCCGCGGAAACGACCGACGGCACGGTGGTCTGGATGTTCTTCTTCGTCATGCGCTGCACCGGTGCCGCGACGCTGATCGCGGCCGTGACGTGGCCCGAATGGTCGCGGATCGGCGCCGCGACGCAGCGCAGCCCCACCTCGATCTCCTCGTCGTCGATGGCGTAGCCCTTCTGGCGGATGGTCGCGAGCTCCGCGCGCAGCGCTTCCGGCGCCGTGATGGTGTTTTCCGTGTAGCCCTTCAGCCCGTTTTCGATCACCTGCTGCACGATTTCGGCCGGTTGATAGGCGAGCAGCACCTTGCCCACGCTGGTGCAGTGCGCGGGGGCGCGCGTGCCCAGGCCGGAGGAGAGTCGCACCGCCTGGCGGCTTTCGCGGATGCGGATGTAGAGCACGCTGAGGTGATCGAGGATCGCGAGCTGCACGGTCTCTCCGGTCGCGTCGGCGAGCGCGTGGATCTGCTCCTGCGAGCCCGAGGCCGCGTCCATCTTGCGGCGCACCAGCGTGCCGAGCTCGAAGAGCGCGAGCCCGAGGCGGTATTTCCCGCTCTCGCGGTTCTGCTCGAGGATGTCGTATTCGACCAGGGTGGTCGCGAGGCGATGCACCGTGCTCTTGGCGAGCCCGAGCCGCGTGGCGAGCAGGCTGATGCCCATCTCGGAGTCCTGCTCCGAGAACGCCTTGGTGAGCCGGATCGCGTTGGCCACCGACGACAGCCGCATGCGCCGGGACTTCGGCTTCTTGAGCTTGTCCATGGGAAGGTCCCTTTTCATGCGCGCACCGCGATGCGCATCGCCGCCGCGTAAGTGGCGAGCACGGCGAAGACGACGGCCGCGCTCAATGCAACGCCCCACGCCTGCACCTGCGCGTCGAGCGCGGGCACGGCGTGCCGCGCGATCGCGAGCGCCGCGATGGCGAGCGAGGTGAAGCCGATGCCCAGGCTCATGAGGCGCGAAGCTGCCACGGCGCGCGCGTCGGCCTGCCGCACGAGCCGGCTCACCCACAGGCCGTTCAGCGCGTCCGTGGCGATCATGCCGGCGGTGAACACGAGGCCCAGCACCACGGCGAAGAGCCAGCCCGCGAGGTTGGAGCCGGTGATCGAGAACAGGACCGCCTGGCCGATGGTGTCGAAGGAGATCGCGAACGCGGCGCCCACCGCGGCGATGAGCACCGGGTGCTCCGCGCGCGTGAGCCGCTCGAAGAGGCGGCTGCGCACGCCCGCGGCGCGCACCACCTCGCCGCGCGGAGTTCGCGCGACGGCGGCGAGGTTCGCCACGCCGAGGAGCAGCAGGAACGCGATCGAGATCCAGGTGCCGGCGTGCTCGAGCCATCGCGGCGCGTGCCATTCGGTGGCGACCGTCGCGACCAGCGCCGCGACCAGCGTGACGACCACACCGTGGCCGGCGGAAAAGAGCAGGCCCGACCAGCGCGAGAGGCGCGGACGGCGTTGCGCGTTGAAGCGCGTGAGGCCGTCGATCGCGGCGAGGTGGTCGGGATCGAGCCCGTGCTTGAGGCCGAGGAGGAAAACCACCGCGACCAGGGACAGCCAGTGAGTGGGAAGCGCGTTCATTTATTGATGAAGAGATCGTTCCAGGTCGTCTCCCACTTCTGCGACTCCCTGAGGACGATGTTGGGATCGGTCATCACGAAGGGGAAGTTGTTGAGGCCGCTCTTCACCCGGGTGCTCGCGGGAACGCGGCCCATGGATTCGTAGAGCTTCTGGCCCTCGGGCGAGAGCACGAAATCGACGAAGAGGAGCGCCGCGTGCGGATGCGGGGCCGCCTTCGCCACGCCGATGCCCTGCGGACGCGCGATCACCGGCTGCACCGGGACGAAATCGATCGGCGCGCCCTTCTTCTTCAGCGACTCGATGTTGGCGTTGTACATCGTGAGGCCCACCGGCACCTCGCCGGTGGCGACCAGCTGCGCGAGGAGCACGTGGCCCTTGCGCATGTCCGGCTTCATCGCGGCGAGCTTGCGGAAGTAGTCCATGCCCTTCGCCTCGCCCCACTTCTTCACGATCGCGGCCATCCACTCGCTGTCGGTGGCCTCGATGCCGATGCGGCCCTTCCACTTCGGGTCGAGGAAGCCTTCGTAGCCGGCGGGAATCTCCGAGCGCTGCACCTTCTGCGTGTTGTAGCCGACCACGAAGAAGTTGAGGCGGTCGGGATACCAGGTGCGGTGCGGCGGAATGCCGTCGGCGGGCAGGTCGGCGAGGTATGGCGAATGGACCTCGGCGAGGAGCTTCTCCTGCGCGATCGCCTCCATCTCCGGACCGTTGGTCTCGACCACGTCCACCGTGTGGCGATTGCCCTGCGCTTCGGCGATCACGCGCTGCAGGACCTTGTCGGAGAGCGCGCGCCACAGCTCGACCTTGACGCCATATTTCTTCTCGAACGCCTCGGCGAGCGGCTTCGACTCGGTCGGCGCGAGCGAGGTGTAGAGCACGACGCTACCTTCCTGCTTCGCGCGCTCCACGAGGCGCGCGTCGCGGTCGGCGCCGCGGTAGCGGAAGATTTCCTCGTTCTTCGCCGGCGGCTGCGCCAGCGCGAGGGAGGCGGCGAATGCCGCGAGGATTGCGATCGGGGATTTCAATGCGGGACCCGGGGCGAAAAATTGACCGTCCCCGACATTCTATGTTTGAATCGTCGGACGGGCAACAAAACGGAACAGTGTTCTTTATAGCAGAACGTTCCGTTGCCGGGAATAGCGTTCCTGGGCCATCCCGTCGAACCCCTCGTAGCCTCGCACCCCGGACCCGCATCCCGAATGTCCACGAAGACCCAGACCACCACCACCCACTATCACATCCAGAAGAAGCGCCGGAAGGAATTCCTCGAGGAATGGCGCAACTATCGCCAGACCGTGATCCGGAAGGAGGACGTCCGCCTGGAGAAGACCGCGCGCGGCCTTCGCACCGGCGTCTACATGGGGTGGGACGGCGACCGGCCGACGCGCTCGCTCGATGCGCTGGTGCACGAGGTCGATCCGGGCGTCACCACGACGATCCACCGCCATTCGTGGGACGCGATCCTGTTCATGGTCGAGGGCAGCGGCTGGACCGAGGTCGACGGCGTGCGCCACGACTGGAAGGCGTGGGACGCGATCCACATTCCCGCGTGGAGCTGGCACCGCCACGGCAACGACGGCGACAAGCCCGGTCGCTTCATGAGCTACTCGTCGGAGCCCACGCTGTGGACGCTCGGCATGAGCCTGATCGAGGACGCGGGCGAGACGCCGTTCGCCCAGCTTCCTCCGCGGCCGAAATTCTCCGGGGGCATGGCGGGCGACGACCCGTACGCGCGCCGCCTGCGCCGCCTCGCCGGCGAAGCAATGAGGCCTCGGGCCTCACGCAGGTGATGATCCAGTTCGCGCCCGGGAAGACGCAGTCGCTGCACCGCCATCCGGGCGAAGCGTGGCTCTACGTGGTCGAGGGCCACGGCCACTCGTTCATGGGCACCGCGCCCGACAAGGGCGAGCATCACGCGTGGAAGAAGGGCGACCTCATCGTCGTCGACCATTTCCTGTGGCACCAGCACTTCAACGACGACCCGAAGAACCAGTGCCGCCTGGTGCGCATCCACATGTTCGACTCGATCCTCGAGACGATGCGCGCGCTGATGGATCCGATGGTGCTCTTCGAGGAGGCGGAAGACACGCTCGTCTCGATGCAGGAGCTGTCCCAGATCCAGTGGCCCGACGACCGCAGGCCCGACTGATGGACCGCGCGCGCACGGCGTTGCCTCCCGGCGTGCTTTCGATGCACGTGCTCCCGGCGGAGCACCACGACCGCGACTGGGACGCGATCATCGTGCCGCGCGAGGTGAAGGAGCGCCTCCTCGCACAGGCGCTGCTCGTGCTGCAGCACGGCCGGCGCCTTTCGATGCTGTCGGGGCTTCCGCACGGCCTCATCGTGCTCGCCGGCCCGCCGGGCACCGGCAAGACCACGATGGCGCGCGGCCTGGCGCAGGTCGCGGCGCTCGCGCTCGCGCGTGAGGGCGCGACCACGCTCGCCGAGATCAACCCACACGCCTTCCCGAGCGACATGCTGGGCGAGAGCCAGCGCAACGTGACGCGCCTCCTCGCCGAGACGGTGCCGGAGATCGCGGCACGGCGCCCTTTCACGGTGGTGCTCATCGACGAGGTCGAGAGCTTCGCCGTGAGCCGCTCGGCGGCGTCCTTCGAGGCGAATCCCGTCGACGTGCATCGCGCGACCGACGCGGTGCTGCTCGGCATCGACGAGATCGCGAAGAAGCTGCCGTCCGTGCTCTTCGTCACGACGACCAACTTCATCGAGGCGGTCGACAGCGCCTTCCTGTCGCGCGCCGACCTCGTGATGCGTTTCTCGCTTCCCGATGTGGACACCATCGCGCGCATCCTCGAGAGCGCGATCCGCGAGCTCGCCGTCCAGTGGCCGGTGCTCGAGCCCATGACGCGCGATCGCGCAAGAACGGCGGAGCTTGCGAAGCTCTGCGAGGGATGGGACGGCAGGCGGATCCGCAAACTCGTGCTCGCGGCATTGGCCCAACGCCTCGAGGTCGCGCGCGATCCGGCGAAGCTCACATGGGAAGATTTCTTCGCGGCCGCGCGCAAGAAAGGCGGCGTCGAATGGGCCGGCGGCGCGGCGCCGACGGCGCGGGAGATGTTTCCCGACGTCCCGAAGGAATTGATGCACGATCACGACCACGGCCACGGGCCGCATCGCCACACGCACACGCACCAGCATGACGACGACGATCATTCGAATTCGTAATGCCGCAATCGCGGCGTTTGCGGTTTTCACCTCGTACCTCGCACCTCACGCCTGGGCGCAGGGCGCAGGCGACTTTCCTTCCAGGCCCATCCGCATCATCGTCCCCTACGCCCCCGGCGGCGGCGCGGACATCCTGTCGCGCGTCGTCGGGCAGGAGCTCTCGCAGCGCCTGAAGCAGCCGGTCATCGTCGAGAACCAGGGCGGGGGCAGCAACACGATCGGCATGCGCAGCGTCGCGGTCTCGCCGAAGGATGGCTATACGCTGGGCCTCGCCACGCCCGTGTTCGTGATGACGCCGTCGCTCATCAAGAACCATCCCTACGACCCGCTGAAGGATTTCACGCCCGTGGCGATGATCGGCTTCACGCCGCTGGTGCTCGTCGTGCACCCCGGCGTCCCGGCGAAGAACGTGAAGGAGTTCGTCGCGCTCGCCAAGGCGAAGCCCGGCACGCTCAACTACGCCTCGCTCGGCCAGGCGACGACCCAGGGCCTCGCCGGCTCGATGTTCAGCTCCATGACCGGGATCGACGCGGTGCAGGTCCCGTATAAAGGAAGCGCGCCTGGCACCACGGATCTCCTCGCCGGCAACGTGCAGTTCATGTTCAACGCCCTGCCCTCGATGCTGCAGCACATCCAGGCGGGCAAAATCCGCGCGCTCGGCGTGTCCGGCGCGAAGCGGGCGCTGCAATTGCCCGACGTCCAGCCGATCCGGGAAACGGTGCCCGGTTACGAGGTCGTGACGTGGTACTCGTTCGTCGCGCCCGCGGGCACGCCCAAGGCGATCGTCGAGAAGCTGAACCACGAGATCGCGGCGATCGTCTCCTCGCCCGCGATGAAGGAAAGGCTCCGCGACCAGGGCGTCGAAGGCGACGCCCTGACCACCGCCGAGCTCGCGAAGCTCTATCGCGCCGAGACCGACAAGTGGGCGAAGGTGATCAAGGACGCGAAGATCACGCCCGAGTGACGGCGGCGCGGCCCGCCTTGTCCCTGCGCGGGCTAGACCAGCCGAAGGTCGCGCGCCTCGACGCCCGGAAATACGACCCGCAGCTGCTCGCGGCTCAACCCGTACATCCGGGCCGCGAGTCCCGAAATCACCGCGCGGTACTCGTTCATCACCGGGTAGTCGCGATCCTGGAAAAGCGTGGCGCGCTCCACGCGCACCTGCTCGCCGGCGACGCGGCCGCCATCGATGGAGCCGCCGAGGATCCAGTAGACGGTGCCGTGACCGTGGTCGGTGCCGCGATTTCCGTTCTCGCGGAATGTCCGGCCGAACTCGCTCACGACGACCACGACGGTGTTGCTCCAGCGCGGCCCCATCTCGTCGGCGAACGCGGCGAGGCCGCGCGAGAGCTCCTCGAGGCGCGTCGCGAGGTATCCGTTGGCGCCGCCCTCGCCCACGTGCGTATCCCAGCCGCCGACGTCGACGAATCCCACGTCGTAGCGCTCGGCCATCATCTTGGCGATTCGCCGCGCCTCGAGCTCGAAGCCGCGTGTGGTGACGGCGTTGCGGCTCGCCATCTCCATCTCGGAAGCCATGCCCTTCATCACGTCGTCGCGCACCGAGAAGCCTTCGTTCACCGCAGCCTCGAGCGGCGTGCCCTTGTACATCCCGCGGATGAGCTCGGTCTGGCGCGCGTCGACGCCGGGCTTGGCGAGGTTGCGCAGCGCAATGTTCGGCACCTGCACGTCGCCGCGGAAGACGAGCGGCAGCTGATCCGTGAAGGCCATGCCGCGCGCCTCGCCCGAGAGCACGGCGACGTCTTCTGGAAGAGCGGCAGGAGCGAGGTCGCGAGCGCCGGGTGCAGCGCCCAGTCGGAATCGATCGCCAGCGCGCCGCCGGCTTCGCCGCCCGGCTTGGGCACCGCGATGTTGGGACGGACCTCGTAGTAGAAGCTGCTCGAGACGGGCACGAGCAGGTTCGCGGCATCGTAGCCTCCGCGAAGGAAAACGAAGAGCAGCTTGGTTCCATCGGCGGGCGCGGCGAAGAGGCGGCCCGAGGCGCCGAGCGCGAGCGGCGCGAGCGCGGCGGATTGCAGGAAGGCGCGGCGGCGCATGGTCACCTCCGTCAGCGATACATGAAATCGGGCGACGAGAGCAGGGACACGTTCCACTCCTGCGGCGAGCCCGCTTGGTCGAGGGCCGCCCGCGTCGGCGCGCGCAACGTCCCTTCCAGCGATCGAAAGTAGAAAGCGTTCGACAGGCGCGGAAATGCGGGCATCTGCGTCGCGGCCGGCCCTTCCGTCTTGAACAGACCCGCGCTCCCGCCGCCCACCGCGCGTGCGATCTCGAACCGGGTGGTCATCTGGCCGGGTCCGGCCCACGCCGATTGCGTGAGCGGATAGCCGTCGGGCGTCTGGCGGTTGTACGGCGCCTCGCCCATGCGGTTCAGCCAGTTGATGAGCGGCGTGGCGTTGCGCTGGAAGGTCTCGGCCATGCGCGCGACGAGCTCCGGCGGCGGATCGTCGGCGACGAAGAACATGACGAGCTTGCGGCTCACGAAACGCGCCGTCGACGGGTGCCGGCAGAGGATGTCGAGCACCTCGTCCACCTCCGCGAGCCCTCGCCCGCGGATCGTGTGGCCCAGCACCGTCTTCGTGCCGTAGTCGTGCCGCATCGGATTGAACTCGAAGGCGCCGTCGCGGACGTAGTCGCGCTGGCGATCCGCGCGCACCTTCGGGGTGTTCTCGCTGAAGTTCACGCCGACGCCGGTCAGCACTCGGGCGAGCTCCTGCACGTCCTGTTGCGAATAGCCGCCGTCGACGCCGAGCGTGTGCAGCTCGAGCAGCTCCCGCGCGTAGTTCTCGTTGATGCGGTTCGCGGCGTTCTGCTCGTTGTCCAGGTAGCGGATCATCGCCGGGTGCCGCAGCGTCGCGCCGACGAGGTCGCGGAACCGGCCCAGCGCGTACGGACGGATCGCGCGCTCCTCGTAGTCGCCCAGCATGACGCGAAGGTTCGCCTTGTACTGGTGGACGTTGAAGTGGTTCACCCAGAACCACGTCATCTGCTCCTCGAGCTGGTCGCGCGAATAGATCGCGCGCAGCAGCGAGCGGCTCGCCGCCTCGCGGGCGAGGTCGTTGAGGCGCCGCTGGTAGGCCTGCTGCGCGACCTTCTTCTGCTCGTCGTCCTTGATGGCATCGGCCTCGCGCCGCTGGCGCTCGACGTCGCGCGCGAGGTCGGGAAGCGCCGTGCGCGAGATCTCCAGCGCCGCGATGCGAGAGGAAACGTCCGCGGGGAGCGGATCGCCCGGCGGCGGATGGAGCTGGCCATCGAGCCAGGCCGGCAATCCCTTCTCGGAAACCTGTCGCGCGGCCGTGCCGTTGGCGCCCCACGCGAGGCGGTTCACGGCCTTGACGGCATCGGTGTGGAAGTCCGAAGCAGGCGACTGGGGAACCGACGCGCACGCGCCGGCCAGGACCGCCGCGCCCAGCAAGGAGAGGTTCATACCGAGGGTCCGGAACATGGTGTGCGCCTCTGCTCGATCTCGATGCGAGCATAACGCGAAGCCGCTATTCGGGATGACAGCCTCGTGAAGCTTGCCTTGGGCTGTCCAGGATCGATTGCCCGCGGCGACAGCCGGGCCGATCACTTCTCTTCGCTCGCCTTCTTCCTGCTCTTGCTGCCCAGATTGAGCAGCGGATTGTCCTTCGCTTTCTGCGCCACCTCGCCGACGTCGTTCATCACCTTGCCGGCCTTGGTTTCGAGGGTCGAGAGCTTCTGGATCACCTTCGGGAGCTGATCGAGGACCTCCGCCAGGGTGCTCTTTTCGGCCACGATTTCCGGTACCCGTCCCTCGGGAGTGGCGGAAACCAGGCTCTGCGCGTCGGCGCGACCGCCCTCGAGGTCGATGAAGACGACGCCGGTGATGCCTTTCAGCTTCAGGCTCGCCTTGGTGTCGGTCTTCACCGGCGTGTCCTTGCGCAGCCGCACGTCGACCCGCACCAGCCGGGAGTCGTCGGGATCGATGGCCAGCGCCTTGACCGTTCCCACGTCCACGCCCTGGAACTTGACCGGATCGCCGAGCGCCATGCCGCTCACCGATTCGGCGAAACGGATGCGGTAGGTCACGTCGTCGCGGTGGCCGGAGCTCACCAGCCAGACCGAGAAGAGCGCCCCCGCGAGCGCAAAGCCGACGATGAAGAGGCCCTCGACGAAGTAGCGCTTATCCGTTTCCATGGCTTTTCTTCCTCGTGTTCATCGCGCCCCGCGCGCGCGGGCCGTGCAGGAATTCCCGGATCCACGGCTGATCCGAGCGCATGAGCTTGTCGAGCGTGCCGACCTCGACCTTGCCGTCGACCAGCATGGCCACGCGCCGGCAGACGGTGAAGAGCGTGACCGGATCGTGCGTGACGATGACGACCGTGATGCCCAGGCTCTGGTTCAGGCGCTGCACCAGCGTGTCGATCGCGCTGGCGTTGATGGGATCGAGGTCGGAGGTGGGCTCGTCGAGGACCAGGATCCGCGGATCGAGCGCGAGCGCGCGCGCGAACGCCGCGCGCTTCACCATGCCTCCGGAGAGCTGCGCGGGATACTTCATGCCGCTGTCGGCATCCATCCCGGCCAGCTCGAGCTTCATCGCGGCGATCTTCTCCTGCTCCTCGCGCGGCAGGTCGGTGTGCTCGCGCATGGGCAGCATGACGTTCTCGGCGACGGTGAGCGACGAAAACAGCGCGCCCTGCTGGAACAGCACGCCGATGAGCGAAGCCTTCTCGGCCGCGCCGAGCCGCTCGACCGCCTTTCCGTCCACGAGGACCTTGCCGCCGTCCGGGCGATGCAGCCCGACGAGCGTCTTCAGCAGCACCGACTTGCCCGATCCCGAGCCGCCGGCGATGCCGATGATCTCGCCGCGCTCGATGTCGAGGCTCACCTTGTCGTGCACGAGCTGCCGGCCGAAGCGGTTGACGATCCCGTGGGCGGAAAGGATCGCGTTCACAGGCCGAGCCTCTCGAACAGGACCGAGAACAGCGCATCGAGCACGATCACGAGGAAGATCGACTTCACCACCGCCCGCGTCGTCTCCTCGCCGACGCTTTCGGCCGAGCCGCGGACGCGCAGGCCGTGCATGCAGCCGATAGCCGCGATGAGGAACGCGAAGACCGGCGCCTTGACGAGACCCACGAAGAGGTCGCTGCCGTCGATCACGGTGCGCAAGCGATGCACGTACTGGAAGGGAGACACGTGCAGGAGGGCCTGCGAGATCATCGCCCCGCCGAAGAGGCCCATCATGTCGGCGAAGAAGGTGAGCAGCGGCAAGGTGACGACGAGGCCGATCACCCGCGGCACGACCAGCAGCTCCATCGGGTCCATGCCCATCACCTTGAGCGCATCGACCTCGTCGCGCGCGCGCATCACGCCGATCTCCGCGGTGAAGGCCGAGCCCGAGCGGCCGGCGACCATGATGGCGGTGACGAGGACGCCCATCTCGCGCAGCATCGAGACGGTCACCAGATTGACGGTGAAGTCCTCGCCGCCGTACGGGCGCAACTGGGCCACGCCCTGGTAGCCGATCACGATCGAGATCATGACGGCCATGAGCGCGATGATCGGCAGAGCATTGACGCCGGTCTCGGCGACCTGGCGGGAAATCGACGGCAAACGCAGGCGGCTCGGATGAATGAGCGCCAGGCCGACCGCGGAAGCGGCGCGGCCGATGAAGGCGATCACGGCGAGCGTGTCGCGCCAGAACTCGTCCGTGGCCTTGCCGAGCTGGATCACGATCTGCCGCCATCGAGCCACGGGCGCCGGCTTCGGCGCCGGCTTGATCTCGAGGCCGCAAATGAGATCGAGGAGCGCCTGATGCTCCGATCGCACACCCGTCAGCTTCACGCCATCCTCGCGCAGTCCGCACAAGAGCAGCGCTCCGGGCGTATCGAGCTGCTCGACCTTGGCGATGTCGAGCGCCCTCCCCTTGCGTCTCTTGAGCCACTCCGCGAGGGCGCTCTTCACCTCGCCGATGGTCCGGATGTCGAGCGCACCCTCGAGCGCCATCTGATCGCCTTCGCCGTGGATGGCGACGCCCGAAGCAGCCTGCCGTGGGGCCTTGCGCATGGATTCGCTCTCGCACCGATGCTCGAACCCCTTTGATCGGCGCTCGAGCGCAGGAGTTCGCGAGGCATTACCGCACCGAGCCGGCGGCGCCATGAAAAAGGGGAGCCGAGGCTCCCCTTTCCTGCACCCGCGTCGACGTTACTGCAGCGCGTTCACCGCGTCGAGGCGCCCCTT
>WNFI01196159.1_pt1 | contig 11744 bp, 7 predicted proteins | sample 5400471 | NCBI WGS metagenome assembly WNFI01 (sample SAMN13153348, study PRJNA577476) | soil metagenome | isolation source: 100 cm saprolite on Douglas fir-dominated hillslope | place: USA:California | collected 2013-09-17
CATCAAGGCCGACGACTGGGCGTGGCTGCGGATGTTCAGCCGGGGCGACGGGGACACCGGCCAGTGGATCGAGGACCTGTCCCGGCCGGGCGCGCTGACTGCGGCGCTGAACTGGGCCCGGGCCAACCTGGCGCCGCGCATGCCAGGCCCGCAGCCCAGCCTGCCGCCGGTCCAGGCGCCGGTGCTCGGCATCTGGTCAGACGGCGACCACTACCTCGACGGCGAGCGGATGCGGCAGTCAGCGGCCTGGGTGACCGGGCCGTGGCGGTACGCGGAGATCGCGGGCGCCAGCCACTGGGTACCGCGGGACGCCCCCGCCCAGCTGAACGACCTGCTGCTCGACTGGCTGCGCTGACCGCGGCTCTCAGCAGGGCGCGACGCGGCCGGTACGGCACGACGCTCGATGCGAATCGGCCGCCAGCGTGACATCGACCCATTCCGAGGAGGGAAACCGTGACGACGGCAGCAGGAACGCCCATTCACCCGCAGTTCCGCATCATCGACCGGCTGTCCATCCGCTTCACGAGATCGGCCGCGTTCTGGCTGGAGGCAGCCGTGCTGGTCCTGTTCCTCGCCGCGTCCGCCGCGCCTACCCCGTTGTATCGCGTCTACCAGGCCCGGTGGGGGTTCTCGGCGATCACGCTCACCGCCGTGTTCGCCGTCTACGTGCTGTTCCTCCTGACGACGGTGCTGATCTTCGGCTCCCTGTCCGACCATGTGGGACGCCGGCCGGTGATCATCACCGCTCTTGCCGTGGATACGGCGGCGTGCATCCTTTTCCTGCTGGCGCACGGGGTCGGGGCGCTGTTCGCCGCCCGGGCGCTGCAGGGGGTAGCCGTGGGCCTGGCGGCCAGCGCACTCGGCGCCGCGCTGCTGGACCTGCGGCCGGCCGGGAGCCTCGCGCCGCTGGTGACGAGCAACGCGGGCACCGTGGGTCTGGCCCTCGGCGCGCTGGGTACCAGCGTGCTGGTCCAGTACGGCCCGGTCCCGACGCACCTGGTGTGGTGGCTGCTGCTGGGTACCTTCCTGGCCGCGATTCTCCTGGTAGCCGGGATGCCGGAGCCGGGAACGGTGCGCCCCGGCGCCCTGGCCTCGCTGCGGCCAGACGTCAGCGTGCCGCGCCCGGCCCGGGGCACCTTCGCACGGGCCGCACCCTGCCTGGTGGCCGTGTGGGCGCTGGGCGGCTTCTACCTGTCGCTGGGACCCTCGCTAGCCGCGCAGTTGTCCGGCTCACGCAACCTGCTGTGGGGCGGCGTCATCACCTTCTTGCTCACCGGCCTGGGCGCGGTGACCTCGCTCGCGTTTCGCAACTCCGCCCCGCCCGCGGTAATGCTTCATGGCGCGGGCTGCCTCCAGCGACCGGGCCGGGCTGATCGCAGCTATCTACACGGTCAACTACCTCGCGTTCGGCCTCCCAGCCCTGATCGCCGGCATCGCAACCTCGCATTTTGGCCTGCACGACACCGCACTGGTCTACTCCGTCGGGATAGCCCTGCTCGCCGCAGCCGCCGCAGGAGGCTTCCTGTTCGAGAGTCGTGGCCGCACCCGCGCACCCCAGGCAGCCGCGCCCCCTCCCGAACTGCCGCCGGGCCCGTGCACCGTGCCACCGTGCACGCAAGCAGCGCTCCAGGAAGCCGAGCCAACGAAGGCACCCACGTAATCATCTTCAATAACCTGCCCCGCCCCGGCGCGCTCACCGCGTCGCTGAACTGGTACCGGGCGAACCTGGCGCCCCGGATGCCGGGGGCTTCCTCCGGTGCGGGTCCCCACGTAATTCGGCAACGGGCGTGGTGTCAGCGTTCATCAGGTCCGATAGACGTCACGGCGGTGGCCGATGTCGACGACGGTGACAACATGAGCCTCGTCATCGATCCGGTAGATGACGCGGTAAGTTCCGCGCCGTGCGCTGAACCTGTCATCGAGCGGCGCGCCGTGAGGGTGACGGGATCGCGTTAGGCCTTACTGACCACGAACACCTGATAGTGCCTGGAGCTGTCGGTGTAGCTCCCGAGGGCGCTGCAGCGGCCCGCTGAGCCGCATGACACCGAGTTGATCACCGCGTCACCGCCCCGGTTGAGGGTCGTGATGCCGGGGACCTTGACGGCGTTATGCCAGGCACCGTTCACCTCACTGACGACAAACGGCTGAACCAGGTCGGAGCTGTCGGTGTACCACCCGCCGGCGCTGCAGTTGCCCGCCGAACCGCACGACACCGAGGTGACCATACCGAAAATGTGCCGGGTGAGGGCGGTCATGCCGGGAACCCTGATGGCGTTATGCCAGGCACCGTTCACCTCGCTGACGACGAGCGGGTCGTCAAGCGACGAGCTGTCCATGTACCACCCGCCGGCGCTGCAGTTGCCCGCCGAACCGCATGACACCGAGCTGATCTGCGCATAGTCGCCCTTGTTGAGGGCGGCGGTGCCGGGAACCTCGATGGCGTTATGCCAGGCGCGGTTCACCTCATTGACGACCATCAGCTGTTCGTAGCCGGCGCTGTCGGTGTACCACCCGCCGGCGCTGCAGTTGCCCGCCGAACGGCACGACACCGAGCTGACCTGCGCGTCGCCCTTGTTGAGGGCAGCGGTGCCGGGAACCTTGACGGTTTTACGCCAGATACCGTTCACCTCGCTGCCCACGAACGCCTGGATGTGAGAGGAGTCGTAGTAGCTCCCGCCGATGCTGCAGTTGCCTGCCGAGGCGCACGACACCGAGCTGACCTCCGCGGTGGGCCCCACATGCCCGTTCGCCGGGCGGGAGACGATGCCGGGAACCCTGATCGCGTTATGCCAGGTACCGTTCACCTCACTGACGACGAACGGCTGATAACTGGTGGAGTTGCCTAGGTAATACCCTCCGGCGGTGCAGTTGCCCGGCGTACCGCATGACACCGAAGTGAGCCCCGCGTACCCGCCCGAGTTGAGGGCGGCGGAGCGGGGGACCTCAATGGCTTTATGCCAGACGCCGTCCACCTCACTGACGACGAACGCCTGATAACCGTGGCTCACGTAGAAGCCGCTGGCGCTGCAGTTGCCCGCCGAGGCGCACGACACCGCCCTGACCTGCGCGAACGCCTTGTTGAGGGCGGCGGTGCCGGGGACTTCGATGGCGGTATGCCAGGTGCCCTTGACTTCGCTGACGACGAACGCCTGAGTGCGCCTGAAGCGGTCGGTGTACCACCCGCCGGCGCTGCAGTTTCCCGGCGAACTGCACGATACCGAGTTGACTTGCGCGTGACCGCCCCGGTTGAGGGCGGCAGTGCCGGGAATTTCCCGGGCAGTCCGCCACGTGCCGTTCAGAGCAGCGGCCCTGGGAGCAACAGCCGGGCGGGTTCCCGCCATCGCGCCGCCAGACCCGGCCACCGCTGTCAGGCCGGCTGCACCGGTTACCGCCAGAATCATCGTGACGGAACGTCGTCCGCCAAACATCATCAAAGCCTCCCATATCACCGTGCTGATACGTAAACCGGGCGAGCCTAGTCTGGCTCAGTCTCACGGTAATTACCTGACAATCGCCTCAGATCCGGGCAGCAGCATCTGGCACGGGCTCCGCTCCCCCGCCAGGTCGGCCGCCGCCTTGCCCCGCTGACATCCAACGACCCTGGAACTTCCGCGCGCGGGGCGCGACACGGCTATACGCCAGCCGCCTGCTGACCGTCCGGTGCTCGGTACGTCCTTTAACGATCCTCTCGACGTGCCTGCCGAGGTCATCGACTATGTGGAGGGGCGACTGGTCATCGCGGATGCTGTTCACCGGTCTGGAAAGTGGATCGTGAGCGAGGGACTGTTTGACGGGCTCGACGAGACTGCACGCGACGAGCTGCGCGCGCAAATGCGGGCCCGTGAGCTGCCGGCCGGCGCGGTACTGTGCCGGGCGGGGGACCGCAGCGACAGCCTTTACCTTGTCGCGCGTGGCCTTCTGCACGTACTTGACGGCAACACCGGAGCGCTGCTCGGGCGGCAACGGGCGGGCGACGTCGTAGGGGAGGTCGCGTTGCTCACGGGCGAGCCGCGTTCAGCGACGCTGCTCGCGCGGGTTCCCAGCGCGGTGTCCGAGCTGTCGCGGGAGGCGTTCCTGGCCGTTGCTGCCCGTCACCCCGTGCTGCTGGCCAATCTCGCCAGAATCCTGAGCCGCCGGTTGGTCGAGCGCACCACAGCCCCATCCGCCAAGGTCACAGCGCTGCTGACCGAACCGGCTGGTTGGGCAGGTGCAGTGACCGCGGTTGCGACGGCTCGGGCGGCCAGTGCCGCACCGCTGACGGTGCTCGACGCGACCGGTGCTGAAGCCGGCCCCATCCACGAGACGACCGCGCGCGGTAGCGGGATCACCCCGGCGCACGAACTGCTGACCCGGCTCGACGCCGCGGCCGCCGCGGGGCCGGTGCTCCTGCACGTGCGCCACGACCGCGGTGATCTCGCCGAGCTGCTCGATTACTGCGACTGCACGGTGGTCGTGCTGCCCGCGGATGGCACACTTGACGCTGCGCTCGCCGCCCTGCTTCCGAGCGATGTGAACCGCGTCGAACCCACCGTGGATCCAGCCTGGCTCGGGCGCCGGCTGGCCCGTGCCTCGGTGGGCGTCGCGTTCGGGGCGGGCGGCGCGAAGGGGTGGGCGCACGTCGGTGCGCTGCGCAGCCTGGAGCGAGCCGGCTACGTCGTGGACGCGGTCGCCGGCAGCAGTATCGGCGCCTGGGTCGGGGCGTGGACGGCGTTGGGGCACGAGGCGGGCACCGTCGAACAGCTGCTTCGGGACCGCTTCGACGCGGACGCCGTGCAGGCGATGTTCCGCCGCGGCGGCGCGGACGGCGCCGCGGTGATGGCGCGCCTGGCGCGGGAGACAACCGCGGACGCCGGGTTCGCTGACCTGGCGAAGCCGCTGGCCGTGTTGACCGCAGACCTGGCCGCTCAGCGCCCGGTGTCGCTGACCCAGGACCGGGTGGCGGACGCGCTGGTCGCAGCGATGACGGTACCCGGGCTGTACCCGCCGGTGCGGCGGGGTGACCAGCGGCTGGTCGACGCCGTGGTCCTCACCCCGGTCCCGACTGCCGCGCTGGCCGGCGTCGACGTCACGATCGCGGTCAACCTGCTGGGCCGTCAAGCGCTTCCGGCATGGCCGGGTGCGCCGGAACCGGAGCGGGCCGGGCGCGACCGTGACCCGGTGGTCGAGAGCTTGGAGCTGGCCTCGTTCGGCGCCGCCGCGGCCCAGACCGCTGCGGCGTCCGTGCCGGTCACCCCGCGGTTCGGACCCGGAACCTGGCGTGACTTCCGGCACGCCGACCGGTTCCTCGCCGCGGGTGAGGAGGCCATGGAACAGGCGCTATCCGGGTTGCGCGCGCTGGCCCGCCCCGGGCCATAGCGCTGCACTGTCCACCCCCCATCGCGGCGAGTCCGGTTCAAAGATCGAGTATCGCGCCCTCGGCCGCCACCATGACCTCAGTTGGACCTGCCCTGAAGCGGGCAGCCAGACAGTCGAGCGCATCGTCGGTGCGGTCGTGCTTGTGGTGGGCGAGCAGGACCCGCCGCGCCCCCGCCAGCTCGCCGAGTCGCACGGCATAATCGGCCGCCGCATGGCCGAACGATGCCTCGGAAGCAACCTCATGGGGCAGCAGCGATGCGTCATGAACCAGCAGGTCCACCCCGGCGGCCAGGTCCAGTGCCGCCTGATGATACTCACCCCAGCCATCCGGTCCCGGCCCAAGGACGGTCGGGCAGTGGTCAGGAATGTAGGCGAGCACAGCATGGCCGCCGCTGACCCGGTAACCCAGTGTCCTGCCGCCCTTATGCGGAACCTCCCGGGCCTCAACCGCGAACTCCTCAGCCTTCAGCTGCCCTGGCACCACGGTGCCGAACGTCCAGTGGCCGCGTAGTCCGCTGGGCGGAATGGGGAAATGCGGCGGCGACATGGCACTGGCCAGTACCGCCTCCGCGCTGGTGCCCGGGCTATTCTCGGGCATCAGCAGGCTGACCCTGGCGTCGTCACGGTCGCCTCCGCCGAAGAATGGCAGCCCGTGAACATGGTCCCAATGCAGGTGGGTGAGCAGGATCGTGCCGGCGAACGCCTCACCGCGTAGCAACGGCGTGACCCGGCGAAGACCGGTGCCGGCGTCCAGGATGAGCGCCGGAGCCGTCCCCGCTTCATGGGCTATGGCCAGACACGAAGTATGGCCTCCGTAGCGGAGGAACTCGGCACCCGGCGCCGGTGTCGAGCCGCGGACACCACAGATGTGGATGCGCACCTTCAGCCTCCTGGGATGTCTTCACGCCCGATGGTCCTCGGAGAACCCACTCAGCGGCTTCATGTCCCGCTGGACCCTGGGTGAGCCCGCCAAGTATCCCGTAAGGACCGGAATCCGGTTCCCGCTGCCGCCCCAGCACACCACCGGACCGAACCAGCCGGACTACTGATCTAGCCACCCAATGCATCAGCTTTCTGCAGGCGACTGTTCAAGCCCGGTAGAGGCTAGAGTGGCGGGTTGCGCCGAGTCTCGTGGGGCGCCAGTCAGCGTCCCCCGCAGCTCGTGAGCGAGTTCGTCCGCCCGTCGCAACGAGACCACGTTGCCCTTCGCGGCAAAGCGCACCGACGCCTGCCCGAGCGCCTCGACGGCATCGGCCGTACGCCCGCGAAGCTGGCATATCTCGGCAAGATCCATGAACCCGTTGCCCTGCCAGTCAACCCAGTCCGAACCGCTGATCAATTCTAGCGCCTCGGCCAGGATCGCATCCGAGCGCTCGTGCTGGCGGTCACGCGCAAGCAGTTTCGCCTGCACGCGGCGCCACAGGAATTGCGAAGTCACGTCGTCCGGAGAAGCGAGTTCCCGGCAGACCCCGGCGAACTCGGCCGACTCCTGGTAGCGACCCTGGCGGTACAAGACCTCTGCCAGAATGCCCGCAGTCGTCGAGATATAGTTGCGCTCCCCCATCTGCTCAAGCGTCTGGTAATCCTTGCGGAGCTCGCGTTCTGCCGCCTCGAGATCTCCGGCGAGTATTTCGACGAGCGCCGAGTCGAGGGAGGTGAGAGCGGCGAAGAACCGGTATCCGAACTCCTCGAGAAGTGCCCTGCTCCGGCGGTAACGGACCCGGGCCACCTCGAAGTTTCCCACCATCGCCTCGAGGTGCGCGAGCGCCACCTCGGTCATCGCCGAGGCCTTCCGGTCGTCGACCACGCGCGAGAGCACCTCCTCGCAGTAAGCGATTGCTTCGCGGGCAGGAGCCGGCCCGTACAGGACCGAAGGCGCCAGCATGTTGGCGAACCGCCTCGCCAGCACCTCGTCGCCCGCCAGTGTCGCGTGGCGGATCGTCTGCTCGGCAGCTTCGGCTGCCATGCCGAACCGGGTCGCCGTCCAATGCGCGTAGGTCAGCAGCCGCCACGCCCGGGCGAGGCCGCGATGGTCGGCAGCCTCCTCAAGCAGGGGCAGAAGTTCTTGCACGCGCGCAACCACGCTATCCCGCACGCTCGAGGCGTCGGTGGTGTAATGCAGTTGCAGTCCAGCGAGCTCGGCCGATCTTCCGATCGTGTCGTTTCCGAGCAGCGCCGCGGCGTTGCTCGCCGCGTCGAGCGCCGCCTCGGCTGCGGCTAGCTCGCCGACCTCGGTTAGTGCTTCCCCGGCCTCGAGCAACAGGCGTGGCCGGTCTTGGTGCCCCTCGTCGAGAAGGCCTGCGGCTCGCTGCAGCAAGCTCGCGGCGGCGGGCATGTCGCCGCGCTCGATCGCGCGCGAACCGGCCAGGCCGAGATGCCGGGCGGCACGTTCGCCCAGCGAGCGGGTCTGCGCGTCGACAGGTCCGAGCTCGGCCCGGTACCGGAACGATTGCTCCAGGTGATAGCCGATGATCTCCTCCAGCTCGGGCACCCGGGTCCCGTAGACCTCGAGGAGCCAGTCGGTGAAGCGCTCGTGCAAGCGAGCCCGTGTCCGCTTGAGCAGACGGTCGTAGGCGGCATCTCGCACCAGAATGTGGCTGAATTGGTAGGCCTCATCGCCAAGACCCGCGCCGGTGAACCTGATAAGGCGCTTGGCGCACAGTGCCGCCAGCGGCGGCGTAAGAGCGGCCCCCGCGTCCCCGTCTGGTGCCAGAGCCGCGACGGCGGCAGGCTGGAACTCCAGGCCGATCACTGCTGCCCGCTCGACGATTCCCCGCTCGAGTGGAGGCAGGCGGTCGAGTCGTGACGCAAGGAGAGACGAGATGTTCGGCGGTACCGCCACGTCGTCGTAACCGCCGGTGAACTCCCATCCGCCGTCTTGCTCGCGGATCACCCCGGAGTCGATCAGCATGGAGATCATCTGCTCGGCGAAGAGCGGGTTGCCGTCAGCGACGGACAGAATCCGGTCCTCGAGGCTCACGGGCAGCAGCAGCTCGCCGGTGAGGTTCTCGAGGACCCGCGCCGCGTCGGCCCGCGAGAGCTCGCGCAACTCGATCCTGTGGGCCTCGCGGCGGCCCGCGAGGAAGGCGGGGCGCTCGTCAAGCAGTTCGTGGCGAGCGGAACAGAGAATGAGCAGAGGAACGCCGTCTGAGGTGTCGGCGACGTGCTCGATGAGATCGAGGAGGATCTGCTCGGCCCAGTGGATGTCGTCGAGGATCACCACGAGGGGCCGGCGGCGGGCGATCGTCTCGAGGACGGCCCGCACGCTCCACAGCAGCTCGTCCTTGCCGTAAGCGCCCGAGCCGAAACCCATGAGGGACCAGATCCTCTGCGCGGCGTCCTCGCGCCCCGCACCGGCCAGCAACCATAGCTTGGTCCGCGCCTCCTCCTCCGTATCCTCGGGGAGGATCCCGGCCGCCTGGCGGAGTGCCTCGGCGATGGGCCAGAAGGTGATGCCTTCCCCGTAGGACAGGCACCTGCTCCTCAGCACCTGGGCACGCCCGCCGACTTGGCAGACGAACTCCTTGATCAGCCGTGACTTGCCGAGGCCAGCCTGGCCGAGCACGGTCACGACTTGGCAGCGCGAACTTCCGACAGCGCGGTCGAACGCGTCGAGCAGGCGCCCGAACTCCTCGTCCCGGTCAACGAAAGGGAGATCGACCCGCCGCGTGATCGCCTCGCCGCGGCTCACGCCGATCAGCTGGTAGGCACGAACGCGCTTGGACTTGCCCTTCAGCGCGAGCGGTTCGACCGGCTCTACGGTGACGGCGTCCCTCACCAGGCGAAAGGTCGTCTCTCCGATGAGCACCTCGCCGTCAGGCGCCGCCTGCTCGAGCCGGGCGGACACGTTGACGGTGTCCCCGGTGGCCAGGCGCTGTCCAGTCGTCGGGTCGCCCGTGACGACCTCGCCGGTGTTGACCCCAGTTCTGTTCTCCAGGGTCACCCCCCAGGTGGCCTTAAGCCTGACATTCAGATCCTTCAGCGCCGTCCGCATCTCGAATGCGGCTCTGACCGCGCGCAGGGCATCGTCCTCGTGCAGCCTCGGAAGTCCGAACACGGCCATGATCGCATCGCCGATGTACTTCTCGACCGTGCCCCCATGCCGCTCGAGTACCCGTCTCATGGCCGCGAAGTAAACGCTGAGGACTTCGCGCAGCGACTCGCTGTCCAGCTTCTCGCCCAGGCTCGTGGAGCCCTTCAGGTCGCAGAAGACCACGGTGACGGTCTTGCGCACCTCTTCCGCGGCGGGCGGCCGCGACAACTGCGCACCGCAGTAGCCGCAGAGCCGGAACCTTTCAGGATTCTCCTCGCCGCAGTCGGGACAGCGCAGCACCGGGGCAGATCACCCCCTGGCGATGGGATCGCCAGACGCGAAGAAGGTGACCACGACATCCCCGGCGTTGTCCTTATTGCGAGCCTGCACGCACGGCGCACCCTGGGTGCTCGTGCAGTCGGGCAGCAGGCCCGTGTTAAAGGTGACACCGCCGATCACCGCGGTTGCGGAGGTACCGGGGAGCGCCGTGAACGGCTGTGTGGAGGCGTAGCAGATCTGCCATTGCGAGGCCCCGGTACGACCCGACGCCTGGACAGCCGCCTTGAAGATCTCCAGCGAGGCGGTGAACTGGGCGTTCGGGTCGGCGACACCACTGGAGTTGAATAGGTCGAAGCTGAATGGGTCGGACGCTGGCTGGTACGTGCCGGCACAGCTGTAGCTGACGCCGCCGATCCCGGCCGCGAGGAACTCGCCGGAGGTGGTCGGGGAGGTGGTCACCGTCCCACTTGTGGTCTTCGACGATGCCGACGTCGAGCACGATGACCCGGAGCAGGGCTGGATCACGCCCGAGATGTTGAAGGGGTCCGAGGTGGCCGAGGTGATCCCCTGGCTCGTCGCGACGAGCGTGTATCCGGTGCCGGTCGCGTTGATCGATAGGTCAGAGAACGAGGCCACCCCTGCGCTCGCGACGACTGTGGTCGTCCCCGACAGCGAGCCTGACCCGGGATTCAACCCGATGGCAACGGTCACGGCCGCGGCGGAGCTCGTGTCGAGGTGGCCGGATCCGTCCAGGACCTCGACCGTGACCGGACCACCCTGGGAGTTGAAGGCAGAGGTGATCACCGCACCGACGGCGGTGCTGGCGGGCTCCCTGGTGAACGCCAGCGAGCATGATCCGGTCAGCGTGCCTGAGAGGTTCCCGGCGCTCGCGGGATCGAGCTGGAAGTCGTTGCCAGTACCGCTGAAATCGTGCACCGAGCCGAGCTGCTGGGTCGACGCTTCGTTCGTGACCGCGAATGCGAAAGCGGCGCTCGCCCCCGCCGTAAGGCTCGACGGCGACACGGCCACCGCGAAGCACTTGCCCGACGAGGTGCAGGTGCCAGAGGTCGCTTCAGCCGCGGGTGCGGCAAGCACCGCTGCCCCGAGCATGCCTGCGGCAAGCACTCCGAAAGACACCCGCGCGATGCTGAAACCAGCCTTCCGCACGGCAACCCCCTTCATCTGCATCAATCGAGGGACATGACCGCGGCTGACTACGCCAGACTCGCTGGTCCATCGGGCATGTATGGACGATGCTCGCGTGCCTTCGAGCTTGTGATCAGGCTGTCCCGCCACCACGTTAGGAGTAGATGGCGACAGGCGCAAGGGCAGAAATGCCTACCCTGGAATGCCAGGCTGCACCTTAGCGCCACGGTGATGACCTCTACCACCAGGTCAAATGCCTCCACGCGCAGGCCATTGAAGAGATCAAGCTGCTCACCAGCCCGTAAGTCCGCCCAAGGCGCCAGATCGGCACACATGACGACGGCCGCAGCAACGCCTCCATCGCCCGGACGCTGACCATCACCGAGCGGGCCGTCATCCAGCATGCCTCCCATATCTACGACCACCTCGGCCTGCCGCCCAGCGACGACGACCACCGCCGCGTCCTAGCCGTGATCCGCTACCTCTCCCGCTGACACGGTGCCCTCATTATCCTGGGCGCGGGGCGGACGCAAGAAGTCCACCTTGAGATCAATGGCGGTAAATGCAGTGCCGGCCGTGGCAAGAATCTGTATCGCCGCTCCGATGGCGCTTTCTCCAGCAGGGCAATCACGCCTCCAAAGACGGTCCCCAGTACCAGTTCTTGCACCAGGTTCGAATGCACAGCCGGCTTCCGCGGCCCGCTACGCCGTCGCCTCATACCGTAGGTCTCATGGCCTTGGTCCAACCCCGTCACTGCGCGGTGATCGGCCCGCTGACCAGCAGCTCGCCGATCGTGGTCCGCCATATAGACACCGGTGCCGCACCTGCTCCTGTAACGCCTGGGAGCGTCCCGGCGCTTCGGGGACAGGTGGCATACGCCACGCCGTCCTCTGAGCGAAGGAGTTTCCTTGAACATCGTCCGACGGTCCCT
>WNFI01070117.1_pt1 | contig 11741 bp, 12 predicted proteins | sample 5400471 | NCBI WGS metagenome assembly WNFI01 (sample SAMN13153348, study PRJNA577476) | soil metagenome | isolation source: 100 cm saprolite on Douglas fir-dominated hillslope | place: USA:California | collected 2013-09-17
CCGTCTCGGACGCGGGCGTCGAAGCGCTCGCCGCCGCCGGAGTCGTGGCGGTGCTGCTTCCCGGCACCAGCTTCTTCCTGATGAAGCATCGCTACGCGCCTGCCCGGCGGTTGATCGAGGCCGGCGTGCCGGTCGCCCTCGCCACCGACTGCAACCCGGGCTCCTCCAATACCGAGTCGATGCCGATGGTGCTGGTCCTGGCGGTCTTCGAGCTCGGCCTGTCGATCGAGGAGAGCCTCACCGCGGCCACCCTGAACGCCGCCTGCAGCCTGGGGCTGGGAGGCGAGATCGGTTCGGTCGAGGTGGGCAAGCGCGCCGACCTGGCGCTGCTGGCGCTGCCCAACCTGCTGCACCTGGCCTATCACTACGGCATCAATCCGGTCGCGGCGGTGATCAAGGGCGGCCGCGTGGTGCGGCGCGCGAGCTGACGTAGAATCTCTCTCCGCCCTCCGCCCTCCGCCCCCCCCCCTCCGCCTATCGCCCACCGCCACCGCACATGACAAGGAGATCGGCATGACCTCGAAACCCATCGCGCGCGCCGTGCTGACGAGCCTGCTGCTCGTCTCCGGCGCGCTTTCGACACCCGTCCTCGCAACCCAGGAAGGCAAACCCATGGAACCCGCCAAAGACGCCGCCGCCAAGGAGACGGTCACCCCCTCCGGACTGAAGTACGTGGATCAGAAAGCCGGCACCGGCGCCGAGGCCAAGGCCGGCGACGTGGTGTCCGTGCACTACACGGGCTGGCTCGAGAACGGCACCAAGTTCGACTCCAGCCGCGATCGCAACGAGCCGTTCCGCTTCAAGCTCGGCGCCGGCCAGGTGATCAAGGGCTGGGACGAGGGCGTGGCGGGGATGAAGGTCGGCGGCAAGCGCAAGCTGACCATCCCGGCGGAGCTCGGCTACGGCAAGCGGGGAGCCGGCGGCGTGATCCCGCCCAACGCGACCCTGGTGTTCGAGGTCGAGCTGCTGGGCATCGGCTGACCCCGCGGTAAACGGCAGGAGAGGTAAATCGACCGATGAAGGATAGGTCGGCTGGCTGAGGGTTAGGGAGTCCTCACCAGGGCGCGGGCGGCCAGCTCGAGGACCCGCTCGCCCTCGACCAGCCTGGTGTGATGGGGCGCGTCGGCCAGGAAGACCAGCTCCGCGCCCGTCTCGCCGGCCGCATCGGCGGCCTCGAGCTGCGCCGCCAGCTCCGGGCTGAGCTCGGCGAGCGGGTAGATCCAGGTCTCGACGGCGACCAGGCGAGCGCGGAAAGACGGCTGCGAGCTCGAGTGGCCGGGCTCCCAGGCGGGGACGTGGCGCTGGCCGTAGCGCAGCAGCGGCGGCGGGCCGAGCAGGATCAAGGCGCGGCCGCGGTCGGTGAGACTGCCGCGCCGGCCGCCTTCCGCGTAGAGGCGGTCGGCAGCCTCCACCCGCTCGTGAAAGAGGCGGGCGCCTTCGTTGGCGCCGTGGCGCGGGTCAGGATTGCGCCGCCGCCAGAACAGCTCGAGCCGGCGGCTCTGCGGCGATGCGCTGCGGCCGGCCGGCAGGCGGGCGGGCTAATGAACGCTGCCCTCCCCGACCGGCTCCGGAGCCTCGACGATGACCCCGAACGTTTGCTCGTAGCGTTCCAGGTTCGCGGACAGGGCGCGAATGATCCGTTTCATATGGCCGGGGCTGGTGATGATGCGCGCGGAGACGATGCCCTGCGGCGGCAGCAGGTTGATGAAGTCGAGGATGAACTCCTCCCGGGTGTGGGCGATGCGGAGCAGGTTGGAATAGCGGCCCTTCAGCTCGTCGTCGCTGATCTTGACGTTGAGACCGTCGGCGGGCTCGGCCATGCAGTGCCTCCTTGGGGTGCGGTTCAGGGGCGATCGTACACCCTGCGCCAGAGGGGACGGCGAGAGGCCGGGAGGGTGGGTCAGCGCGGCGGCTTGTCGGGAGCGGCGCCCCAGCTGACGCCGCCGGTGAACTCCCAGCGATGCTCGGGGAAGTAGACGCCGGCGCCGCCGGTCGCGGCGGTGACGGTGAAGCCGAGCGCCCGGCGCTGGTAGTCGTAGGGGGCGCCGTCGCGGGCGTGAACGGCGACGTCGAGGGTGTACTCGCCCGGCGCCAGGCGGAGGGCGGGGCAGGTCAGGCGCACCACCACTTCGCCGGCCATCTCGGCGGGGACGAAGCCGGCGAGGTCGGTGTTGGTGCCCCAGCACTCGAAGCCGCGCGGCGTGTTGATCGCGACGCCGAAGACGAAGTCTGCCAGCGGCTGATCGGCGCGGGCGCTGATCTCGAACACGGCGCGGTCGCCGGATACCAGGTGATAGCGCTCGGCGCCGTCGGGGCCGAGCAGGCGGACCGAGGTCACCTCGGCCTGCCCCGATCCCCACCGCAGCTCCTCCCTGGAGGCATCCCGCTGCTGCTTCGCGGCGAGGTGCTCGGCGCCTTCCTGTTCGGCCACCGCCTGGCGATAGGCGTCGATCACCCGGCGCGGCTCGCCGGTGAGGCGCTGGTGGCCGCGGTCGAGCCAGAGGACGCGGTCGCACAAATCGGCCACGAGGTCGAGCGAGTGGCTGACCAGGAGCAGCGTCTTGCCGGCGGCCAGGAACTCCTCGATGCGCCGCACGCAGCGGTGGGCGAAGGCTTCGTCGCCGACCGCCAGCACCTCGTCGACCAACAGCACGTCGGGATCGGTGTGGATGGCGACGGCGAACCCGAGGCGCACGTACATGCCCGAGGAGTAGTTCTTGACCGGCTCCTCCATGAAGTCGCTCAGGCCGGAGAACTCCACGATGTCGCGGTAGCGGCGCTCGATCTCTCGGCGCGACAGGCCGAGGACCGCGCCATTGATGAAGACGTTCTCGCGCCCGGAGATCTCCGGGTGGAAACCGGCGCCGAGCTCGATCAAAGCCGCCAGCCGGCCGTCCACCACCAGCCGGCCGGTGGTCGGACGCAGCATGCCGGCCACCAGCTTGAGCAGCGTCGATTTGCCGGAGCCGTTGCCGCCGATCAGTCCGAAGGACTCGCCGCGGGCCACCTCGAAGCTCAGCTCCTCGAGCGCCGGGATGGTCTCCTCGCGCGGCAGGTCGCGGGTCCGAGCGCCGCCCACCAGGGCGCTCTTGAGGGTGCGCAGCCGATCTCCCGGCAGCGTGCGCCGGAACCTTTTCGAAACCGCTTCGACCCGAATGACCGCTTCGCTCATGCGGTCTCGACCAGGTTCTCGCGCAGGCGCTCGAAGATGCCGGCGCCCAGGGCCCAGGAGACCACGCTCACCAGCGCCATCTGCAGCCACAGGGAGGAGGTGGGGGCACGGCCGAAGAAGAGGATCTGCTGATAGGCCTCGGTGAAGGGGGTGAACGGGTTGAGCCGCACCAGCCACCAGAAGAAGGGGCGGCCGGCAAGCGACTGCAGCGAGTAGAGGATCGGCGTCACGAAGAACAGCAGGTTGAGGAGGTTGGCCAGCAGGTCGCGGACGTCCTTGAAGTACACCGTCAGGGCGGCCGCCCCGACCGCCAGGCCGGAGACCATCGGCAGCTGCAGCAGCAGGATGGCCGGCAGCAGCAGTGCCGCGGCGCCGCCGACCGGATAGCCGAGGAGGCGCGCGGTCAGCAGGCCTGCCGCGACGATGGGCACCGCCAGCAGCAGGTGGACGCCGTTGGCGAGCACCGACACCATGGGCAGCAGCTCGGCGGGAAAGACCGCCTTGCGGATGAGGCCGGAGTTGGCGACCAGCGACATCGACCCCTCGAGCGCCGAGGTGGCGAGCCAGATCCAGGGAAACAGGCCGCAGACGACGAACAGGGCGTAGGGCTCGATGCCCGGGACCCGCGGCTTGAAGATGACGTTGAAGACGAAGGTGTAGATGGCCAGCAGCAGCAGCGGATTGGCGAGCGACCAGAGGAAGCCGAGGACGGAGCCGCGGTAGCGGGCCTTGAGCTCCCGGGAGGTGAGGGTCGCGAGCAGGCCGCGGAAACGCAACAGCTGGCGGGCCACCCGGAGCATCCGTGGCGACTTTGCATCACCCTTGGTGGAGTGTCAAGACGGCGACCCTCCTAGGTAGAGCGCTCCCGGATGAGATGATAGGTGAGTCCGCCGGACGCGCGGAGAGAGGCGAGATCGTGGCGGTGGGGGGCCGGAGCGTGGCGCCGGAGCCCCTTGCTGTGCGCGCTTCGGAGGGCGGCGCCGGGGGTATGGCGTCGGCTTCGTTGCGCGCTCCGCAAAGGGGCTCCGACGCCACGGTCCGGCCCCCGCTCTTGCGGGGCCTCTCCGCGCGTGCGGCGGAAGCAATTCGCGGGAGCGCTCTACCTTCCCTCCGGTGCGCTGGCCGGTCCGAGTGCAGGCCGTTTCGTTCGCCGAGCCACTCGGTCGCGGGGGCTCAGGAAAGAGGGGCAATCCGGGCTGTTAGAATGACTGGCGTGAGCGAGAGCGGACGATTGTCTGTGCGGTGCCCAGACTGCTCCTCCGAGCTGGTGGTCGACGCTGCCACCGGCGAGGTGCTGTCGCATCGCCGCGCCAAGCAGCCGCCGGCGGGCGGCAAGGACCTGGATTCGCTGCTGCAGGGCCTCGACCAGGACAAGGCGCGGGCGGAAGACATCTTCCAGCGCGAGGTCGCCGCGATGAAGGACCGCGACCGGCTGCTGGAGGAGAAGTTCAAGGAGGCACTGCGCCGGGCCGAAGAGACCCCCGACGAGGGGCGCCCTCCCCGCCCCTTCGACCTCGACTGACCCGCGTCCGTGCGGGGCGGGCTCGTGCGGGGCGGGCTGAGAGGCGCGCAAACCATTCATCAGATGTGAGTTAGAGGTCGGCCTCCGGGCCATGGTAGAATAGCTTGCGGTTCGGCTTGTCCCCCTCACCGCTGTGGCCAGCACCCCACCGCCCGCCGCCGCTCCAGCCGAACACCGCTGCACACGATCGACGCCGAACGGCGAGATCCGACGAGCCCGCTCCGGGCTCGAGAAAGGGAACACATTTTGAGTCCATGGTGGCTACGCCCCACATCCGAGGGCGCCGCGAACGACGAGAAGGAAGAGAAGACCGACCGGTCTCCGGCAGCCAGCGAACACGCGGCGCCGGCCGCGCCGGCGCCCGAAAGGGCCGAATCCGCGACACCGCAGCAGCCTTCCCCACCCCCGCAAACGACGGCGCCGGAGCCTTATCGCTCCTTCTGGCAGCCGCGGCCGGTGGAAGAGCGCTCGGCGTCCGCGGTTGCCGAGCCGCCCTCCGCTTCCTTCGCTGATTCCTCCTCCTCCGCTCCCGCCTCCTCCCCTGACGACTATCGTCAACCGGAGCCTCCGGCCGGGCCCGCGCCGCACACGCCCTCCTGGGCCTCGCAGGCGGGCCTCGACTTCAACCGGACCGCGGACGACGAGGCTCGCCGCGCCGCAGGCTCCCGCGCCTTCGACGCCGCTACCGCTCCAGCGGGCCGCCATGACCTCGGCGAACCTCCGTTCTTCTCATCGGCGGCGGCCGGCCCCGCCTCCGAGATCGCCGAGGTCGCCGAGCCGGCGGAAGCCGAGCTCGATGGCGATGGCGAAGGGGACGGAGAGACCGAGGAGAGCCGGACCGAGACCAGGAAGAAGCGCTCGCGCCGCAGCCGCGGCGGGCGGCGCAAGAACGGCCGACCTTCTGCAGGCACCGCGGGCCCCGCCGGCGCCTCTGCGCCCGAGCCTGCCGACGAGGACGACGACGAGTCGCTGCCGGAGGAGCCGCAGCATTTCGCGCCCCAGCTCCCCGCCCCGGTGACGCTCACGCCGCGTTCCTCGCGGTCCGGCGAGAGCTACGTGATCTCGCCGGGCGACCTCGACTCGGGCAGCCGCGAGATCATCATCTCGGTGCCGGAGCGCCAGCGGCCGCAGCACGAGGAGCGCAAGATCGCCGTGTTCTGCGACTTCGAGAACATCGCCCTCGGGGTGCGCGACTCCGAGATCAGCAAGTTCGACATCGGCCTGATTCTCGAGAGGCTGCTCGAAAAGGGCAAGATCATCGTCAAGAAGGCCTATGCCGATTGGGAGCGCTACAGCGATTACAAGCGCCCGTTCCACGAGGCGGCGATCGAGCTGATCGACATCCCGCAGAAGTTCTACTCCGGCAAGAACAGCGCCGACATCAAGATGGTGGTCGACGCCATGGACATGTCGTACGCCAAGGAGCACCTGGACACGTTCGTGATCCTTTCCGGCGACAGCGACTTCTCACCGCTGGTCTCGAAGCTCAAGGAGAACAACAAGTACGTCATCGGCATCGGCGTCAAGAATTCGTCCTCCAACCTGCTGGTCGACAACTGCGACGAGTTCATCTACTACGAGGACATCTGGCGCGATTCGCAGAAGGGCCCTAAGCTCGACGGCTTGAACAAGAAGACCGCCGAAGCGTTCAGCTTGATGGTCGAATCGATCCAGGCCCTGGTGCGCGAGAACAAGGACGTGCTCTGGGGCTCGATGATCAAGCAGACCATGCAGCGCAAGAAGCCTTCCTTCAACGAGGGTTATTACGGCTACAGCACCTTCTCCGAGCTGCTCGAGGACGCCGAGCGCAAGCAGATCGTCAAGCTGAAGAAAGACCAGCGCTCCGGCACTTACATCGTCACCGGCTTTGCGAAGAGCGGCGATGCCGGACCCGGACGCCGCCAGGCCTGATCCCGGGGCCACCGCAGGCGGCGGGCCGCCGGCGCCCGCCGCTTCCGCGCCACATGTCGCGGTGGTAGGCGCCGGCGCTTTCGGCGGCTGGCTGGCGCTCTGGCTCTGCCGGGGCGGCGCCAGGGTGACGCTGCTGGACGCCTGGGGGCCGGGCAACGCCCGGGCCAGCTCCGGCGGTGACACCCGCGTGCTGCGCGCCATGTACGGCCACGATCGGCTCTACACCGAGTGGGTGGCGCGGGCGCTCGACCTCTGGCAGGAGGCCGACGCGGCCTGGGGCCGGCGGCTCTATCGGCCGACCGGCGCCCTGTGGATGTTCGGCGGCGACGACGGCTACGCCCGGGCGTCGCTGCCCTGCCTCGCCGCGGCCGGCCTGCCCGCGGCCGAGCTGGATCTCGACAGCGCCGCCGCGCGCTTTCCGCAGGTTTCGTTCGACGGCGTCGCCAGCGTCTTCTACGAGGAGCGCGCGGGCTGGCTGGCGGCTCGCCGCGCCTGCCGCGCGGTCGCCGAAGCGGTCGCCGCCGGCGGCGGCGACGTCCGCACCCTCGGCGCCGAGCCCGGCGCGATCTCGCCTGGCGAGACGGGGGGCATGGCGCCGCTGCCGCTTTCGGACGGCAGCCGTCTTGCCGCCGATCTCTACGTCTTCGCCTGCGGTCCATGGCTCGGGCAGCTGTTCCCGCGGGTGCTCGGCCCGGTCCTTCACGCCACCCGCCAGGAGCTGTTCTATTTCGGGCCGCCGCCGGGCAGCGGCGCCAGCTTCGGCGACCGGGCGCTGCCGGTGTGGATCGACTTCGGGGACCGCATCTTCTACGGCATCCCTGGCAACGACGACCTCGGCTTCAAGATCGGACGGCCAGCTGCTGGTCGATTGCCACCCCGAGGCCGGCAACGTCTGGCTGATCGGCGGCGGCTCCGGCCACGGCTTCAAGCTCGGGCCGGCCCTCGGCGAGTACGCCGCCGGCCTGATCCTCGCCGGCGGCGCGACGCGTCACGAGCTGTCGCTCGCCCGGCTCCAACAGGCCGCCGCGGCGCCGCCCACCACCCAGTTCGCCGCCGGCGCCCGGCGCTGAAACAGGAGGGGCCAGAGAATGAGCCCACGTTCTCCCGGCAGTGCGCGCCGCGTGTCCGGCGCGGTCTTGTCGTGCGTCCTGGGCGCCGCGCTTCTTGCCGCGGCGCCGGCCCCTTCCGCCTCGAACGCAGCCGCCGCGGCGCCCCCGCCTCCCGCGCCGGCCGCCGCCTCGGCCGCTACCCCTGGCCGGTCGGGCGCCGCCGCCTCGGCCGCCGCCGAGCTGGCCAGGCTCGCGGACGACTACTGGCGCCACCAGCTCGAAGAGGACATCTCCACCCGGGTGCGCGAGGGGCTGCAGATGGAGTCGCTCCCCGACCTGTCGGTGGCCCATGCCGACAAGGAAGCGGCCTGGGGGCGGGCGCTGCGCGCGCGGCTGGCGCGCATCGACCCCGTCCAGGAGGCGGCGCTGGGCCATCAGGATTGGCTCACCCTGGCCCTGCTGCGCGACGAGGCCGACGGTATGGCGGCGGCGCCGGGAGCCTACTGGCACCTCTTCCTCGCCACCCCTTACGATGCGCCGTTTGCCTACGTCCACGACGCCTTCACCGCGTACCGTTTCGCGTCCCCGGCGGACCTCGATGCCTACCTGCGTCTGCTGCACGGCTATGGCGCGATGGTCGAGCAGCTGCGCCAGCACCTCGAGGGCCAGAGCGCTCGCGGCATCCTGCTGCCGAAGGCCGAGGTGGACGTGGTGGCAGCCATGCTGCGGGCGTACGCGCCGCCGCCGCCCGAGAGCGTGTTCGAGGTGTCCGACGACCGCCTGCGCGGCCTCGACCTCGCCGCCGTCGCGGACTTCCGCGGCGCGGCGCGGCGCATCGTGGCCGGCGAGATCGACCCCGCCCTGGCGCGCCTCGCCGACGAGCTGACCGGCGACTACCGCCGGCGGGCGCCCGACCGCATCGGCATCGGCCAGTATCCGGGCGGCGATGCCGCGTACCGCCAGCTGATCCGCTGGAGCAGCGGCTTCGACCTGACGCCCGAGGAGATCCACCGCCGCGGCGAGGCCGAGGTCGAGCGCCTCTCCCGGCGGATGGCGGAGGTGCGGCGTCAGCTCGGATTCCAGGGCACGGCGCGGGAGTTCCACCGCCAGCTGCGCGCCGATCCGCGCTTCCTGGCGCGCACCCCCGGGGAAGTGGCGGAGCGCCTGATGGCCGCGGTGCGGAAGATCGAGCCGAAGATCCCCGCCTGGTTCCTGCGCCAGCCCAAGGCGCCGTACGGCGTCGAGCGCCTGCCGGCGGCGCTGGGCGCGATGACCTTCGGCTACTACCAGGTGCCGACCCCCGCCCAGCCGCGCGGGCTCTACCTCTACAACGCTTCGCATCTCGACCAGCGGCCGCTGGTCTTCGCGGCCGCGCTGATCTATCACGAGCTGATCCCGGGCCATCACTTCCAGCTGGCGTTGCAGGCGGAGAATCCCGAGCTGCCGCCGTTCCGCCGCTACCTGTTCCACACCGCCTTCGTCGAAGGCTGGGGCGAGTACGCCTCGCACCTGGGCGAGGAGATGGGCGTCTACGACGATCCGTACGCGCTCTACGGCAGGCTCGACATGGACATGTTCCTCTCCACCCGGCTGGTGGTGGACACCGGGCTCAACGCCCTCGGCTGGTCGCGGCAGCAGGCGGTCGACTACATGCGCGACCACCTCCTCGAATCCGACGCCCAGATCGATTCTGAGGTCTTGCGCTACGCCATCGGGCGCCCTTCACAGGCGCTGGCCTACAAGCTCGGAGCCACCCACATCGAAGACCTCCGCCGCCACGCCGAATCCATCCTCGGACCGCGCTTCGACGTCCGCCGCTTCCACGACGCCGTCCTCGGCAGCGGCTCGCTGCCGCCGCGGATCCTGGCGCAGCACGTCGAATGGTGGATCGGCCAGGAGAAGCGCCGCTCCCCGGAGGCCGCGGAGACGCGGCGCTAAGAAGCTGGGGCGACGGGCTCCGGCCAGCCGGAGGAGGCTGTCTCACAGACTACTTCGTCACCAGAACCTTCACGTAGACCGATCCCTCGGCATGGCTGTAGGTCCAGTCGTCGTTCATGATGAGATAGAACCAGCCGTTGACCGTAGGGTGATCGTTGCGGCCTCGCCCGATAGCCGTGGCGTAGCGGAAGATGGCGCGGGCAGTGGTCTCGTCGAGCGAATCCGCCGGGTCGATGAGCTTGACGGAGCCGATCAGCTGAGCCACCGGGCTCGCGGCGCAGAGCGCGTCGGCGGGATGCTCGTTGGCGTGGCCGTCCCGGGCCGGCCCAGTCCTTGCGGTCGTTCCAGCTCCATCCCTTGCTCTCGCAATCGCCGCTGAGTCCTGCCGTAACGGAGACCTGGTCGCCTTGGTGGACGGGGATGGCCCAGAACCTGTTCGCTCCCAGGCATCCTTCATAGGTGATCTTCCCATCCGTCGACTTGATGGGCCGCGGAGTCGCCTGCGGCAACTTGAAGCCATCTCCGTCTGCGGCGCCGATCACGCAGCACATGCAAATAGGGAGCATGCAGATCGCCGCCTTCATCGGAGCACCTCCCAGGGCCGGCCGGGACCGGTCCGGTCTAGCCCAGCCGCCGTCTCCGCCGCAGGAGCAAGGTGGCGGTCGCCAGCAGCAGCAGGGCGAGGACGGCCAGCCCCCTCGCGCCGAGCGCCGGCACGGTCGCGATCGGCGCCTGCCTGGTCCCGGTCCAGGTGCCGCCGGTGCTGGAGAACGGCCCGCTGGTCACCGTGAAGGAGCCGCCGACGGTGGTTGCGGCGGCCCCCGGCCTGGCGGACGTCTGGGTGCCGGTGAAGGATGCCTCCCCCAAGGCGCCGCCGCCCATCACCAGGCCCATGTCGATCTGGCTTCCCGTCACCTGTCCACTCAAGGTGGCGGACATGGTGGGAGGGCAGTTCGATCCGGCGGTCAGATCGACGGCGACGTCCCCGCTCAATTGACTGCCGGTCTGGGCGACGTTGGCCGTGCCCTGGAAGGTGCAGCTGGGCGCCGCCGCGGCGCCCGTCTGCGACCGAACGGCGGTCATCTGCATCGTCCAGGAACCGGTAAGGTCGAGGCCCTGGGCGCCGGCCGCGGCAGGTCCCAGCAGCAGGATCGAAACGGCGATCGAAGCGGCTGTCAACCTCCTCATCGTCAGGCTCCTCCGCGGCCATGGATCGGCGATCGGTCCGTTCTGCAAACCAGAGTAACACGCGCTTGCGCCCGCGATCGAGCCCCTACAATATCTGGGCCGCTCAGCCGTCTGAGAGAGTGGATGAGCGATTCGACAAGCGCGGTCTGGATGGCCGATCAAGATCAGCGGATCACCGAAACGATCACGCGTGAGCGGGGCCGCTTGCGGAGCTTCATCCGCAGGCGGGTGGCCGACGAGGGAGACGTCGAGGACGTCTTGCAGGACGTCTTCTTCGAGCTCGTCGAGGCCTACCGACTCATGCAGCCAATCGAGCAGGTGGGAGCCTGGATGCTGCGGGTCGCCCGGAACCGGATCGTCGACCTTTTCCGCAAGCGACGGGCGGGTGCTTCGACCAGCCAACCCGTGGGCGCCATGGAGGATGGCGAGCCGCTGACCCTGGAGGAGCTGCTGCCCTCGCCCGCGGCAGGACCGGATGCGGTCTATGCCCGCGGCGTGCTGGTCGAGGAGCTGGAGGCGGCTCTCGACGAGCTGCCGGACGAGCAGCGGGAGGTATTCGTCGCCCACGAGATCGAGGGCCGCAGCTTCAAGCAGCTCGCCGCCGAGACCGGCCTCAACGTGAACACGCTGCTGTCGCGCAAGCATTACGCGGTGCTGCACCTGCGCCGCCGCCTGCGCGCCATCTACGACGACTTCGTCAACCCATGAGGATGAGGAACACGACATGAGAAGGAAATGGATGATGCGGGCACCGATGTTCGCCGGCTTTGCGCTGCTGGCCGCGGCGCTGGTGGGCTTCTTGACCATGGGCCTCTGGAACTGGCTGATGCCCGCCCTCTTCGGATGGAAGGCGATCACCTTCTGGCAAGCCCTGGGCCTCCTGTTCCTGAGCAGGTTCCTCTTCGGCCGGTTCGGCGGGCGATCGGGCCGGCACTGGCGCCACCGCATGACCGAGCGCTGG
>WNFI01071116.1_pt1 | contig 11741 bp, 11 predicted proteins | sample 5400471 | NCBI WGS metagenome assembly WNFI01 (sample SAMN13153348, study PRJNA577476) | soil metagenome | isolation source: 100 cm saprolite on Douglas fir-dominated hillslope | place: USA:California | collected 2013-09-17
TGGCGCCTGGAGAGGTGGCAGAGTGGTCGAATGCACCGCACTCGAAATGCGGCATAGGTGCAAGCCTATCGGGGGTTCGAATCCCTCCCTCTCCGCCACTAGCTCCGCGATGTTACCCCTAGTCACCGCGCAAACCGTAGCTTTTGACCGTGGGTTCGGAGGACGGATTTCGCGAGGGATGCGCCACCCGGAACAGAGCGGGTTAACGAAGGCGCCTAAATCTGGCGTAGGCGCGATAGGTGCCCTCGATGAGGATTGCAAACACAATTATCGCCGCTACCGCAACTCCAGACTGCCGAGTGGCGGGGTGAGACAGAAATTCGGCAACCATTATCACGAGAGCAATCACGCAGAGGGCGGCCGCGAGGAGCGATATCCATCGGCGGCTTCCGGTTAGCGGAGCAAGCTTGACAGCAGCCAGATTGACCGCCGCGTATACGACCAGAAATCCGCCGCTGGTCGCCGCCGAAAGCGCGTGGAGATCAAGCACGTTAACGGCAACAAGCGCGACGATACCGATTGTTGCCAAGCTGACGACCGGTTTGTTGTTGACGCGCCGAGACAGTACCGGGGGCAACTCGCGATTCTCAGCCAACATGACTGGGAGTCTGGCCGCTCCGAAATAGTCGGCATTTATAGCCGAAGCTGAGGCGAGAACCGCGCCGACCGCCATTATTGCAAAACCTACAGGCCCTAGAAAGGTTCCTGCGACCGCCGAGACGGCGAAGGTCTTGGCCGCCTCGATCGCGACGAATGACATGTGGCCGATCGCGACAATGAACGCGAGGACGTAGATTACGATTGCGAATACAACGCTTCCGATGAAGGCGATCGGCAGGGTACGTTCCGGATCTTTGATGTCGTCGGCCGCATTAGCGATGAGTTCAAAGCCCTCGTAGGCCAGAAAACCCAACATTCCGCTGGCGATGATTGCGGACGCTGGGCTCCATTCGGCAGGCGCAAATCGACTCCATTCGACCTGGCCAACAACGAGCCCTGCGGCGATGAACAGCCCTAAGACGCCAAGCTTTCCAACATTAAAGAAGGTCTCGAGACGCTCCATAAGCGCCGCCCCGGCGAAATTCACGAGACCAAGAGCGACGATCGCTCCGGATGCGATCAGGCGTCCTGCGACCGGCCGGATCTCTTCCGGAAAATAGGGCACCGAATAAGACGCAAGCGCGGTGGCGTAGACTGCCATGATGGCAACGTAGCTCAGAATCAGGAGCACATTGACGCTGGCGGAGAGGACGCCCTGCCCGAAGGCGGTACGCACGAACGTCACGGTCCCTCCGCGTCCGGGAAATGTCAGCGTGAGGCCGATATAGGAATAGGCCGTCACCAAAGCAATGAGTCCAGCGATGATGAAGGATAATGGCGTTGCACCCTTAGCCCCGGCGATGGTCAACCCAAAAGTAGCGAAAAACCCACCTCCATGCAGTCTCCACTCCGGTTTGGCGTCTAATGGGTCGCGGTGACTTTAGTGTCTGCTTTGGCGTTCCTTGAGCTCGCCGCCAGCTTTCTCTGTCAGCTTTTCCGACTACGAAAATCCGGCAGAAATGCAACGAGGTTAGGTGCGTACGCGCCAGTGCGGCACGCGAAGGTAGCTGCCGAGCGGTCGACTGAGCAAAGTTTTCCTCTTCGCTCCGTTCGCAAGAGCGAAACAAGCACAATCGCCACCACCAAGGTCAGGAGCGCAAGGAAGACAATGGTCACTGCGGCGTCCTGAATCAGCGCGACACAAATGAGCCCGATCCACATCCCGAATCCTTCGTAAGCGAGAAAACCGAGCATGCCGCTCGAGACGATGGCGCTCGGCGCCGCCCATGAGGCCGGCTCTAAGCGGAACCAAGCGATTTTCCCGACAGTGAAGCCGCCGACGATGAAGAGACCAACGATAGCCAGCTTGCCAATGTTGAAAAGTCCTTCGAGCCGCTCCATCAACGAAGCGCCGGCAACGTTCACCAATCCGCGCAGGACGAGGGCCGCCGACGCGATCACGTGCGACGCCATGGGGCGCATCGTCTCGGGTATGTACGAGAGCGTATAGGCCGCCAGCGCATCGGCATAGACGCTCATGATCGCGACGTAACTCAGCACGAGGAGAACGTTCACCGAGGCCGCAAACACTCCGGTTCCGAAAGCGGTCTTGATGAACTTTACAGTTCCGCCAGGACCCGGATAGGGTGAGCCCGACATACGAATAGGCTGTGATCAGCGCGATCGCGCCTGCAATGAGGAAGGAGATCGGGGTCGCGCCCCTTGCCCCGATGACCGTAATGCCGAAGGTCGCGAAAAATCCTCCGCCGACGATGCCCCCGACGCCAATCGACAGCGCGCCGAACGCGCCGATTTTTTTGGGATTGCCGTCGCTCGCCATTGTCCCCTCGCCTTCATCGGATCGGCTGTTCAAATAGGGAATCGGCAGCATCGAGCGCCTCGCACGCCTGTCACCCGGATGCGGAAACTCGAAATTCGACACCACTCGCCTGCAGGGCGTCCCACAGCCGCGCCCTTGCGTCGTTCACGAAGTGAACTGTTCCACGCGTGGTGTTGGACGTCCGGAAGATTAGACAGAGTTTGGCGCCTCCGCCCTGCGTCGCCTTGCGCTTGCAGGAGACGGAGCTTGCCTCCGGGCCGAGGACATTCCGCATAACGTCAAGCGCAAATTGCTCGACTCGGGAGGCGTCACTTTCGCGTGGCAATACAATTATGATCATTTGCGCTCGCGCGTCGGCGTCGGCAGCGCGAGCGTCAGGGTCGGAGAGAGGGGCAACCGTGGTGGGTTCCATGGCGCGCGCTTGATATCGATCCTCGATGATCCACTTGGCGGACGCACGGGCGATCGACCTTCTGTCGCCGCTCGCCATAGGCATCGGCAAGGCTGCAAAGCCAACCTCTCTCGGAGACTCTGAACGCGATAGCGCGCGCCAGCCAATCAGACTCGCGATCGCAATGACGGCCACGTAGGCATAGGAAGACGTGTTTACGCGGAACAGCGCAGTTCCAATCATCGGGCCCAGAACCTGCGCGATACTATCGGACGCCGCCCAGGCGTAACCGACGATAGCGCGAAGGAGATCGACATACTGAATCGCGACATAAGCGCAAAAGAGGAGACCAGCGCTGAGGCGAAACGGCTTAGAACGCAAAACCGAGACGACCGCGGTCGTCTCGCTCCAATTCAGGACAGGCTGTAATCGACCATCAGGTCTTCTGGAGCACATTCGGAGCAATCCGATCCCGACCAAGATGACAGTCGTGATTTTCAGCAAGGGCCAGAAGATCCAGTCCGCCGCGAGAAGGGCCGCAATCAAGACCACGAATAACGTTCGCGAGTTCCATGACAACAGCCAGCGTGCGAGCAGCCTTCGAAATACGAGCGAAACGTTGCGATGAATATCGAATCTGCTCCATGCCATCGCGCGCTCCATAGTCACACCTTCAATGCGGAGGCATCGAGATCCATAAGGGTGGCGGCCCGGGAAACTTCACGCGCTTTGCGATCGTGGCGTCGTCGACGCCGTCAGGCCGCAGGTAGATGTAGTAGTTGTCAGAGCGACTGAATAGATCGTCCTTCGGATTGCTTTCCGGACTGATAAGCATGTTGTTGTTGAAGCGGACGTGCATGTAATGAGGTAGAAGCTCGGTAAACTTGCTGACGTGAGCCTCGAATTCGTAGCTATACAATTGGCGTCCAGTTACTTTCAGCACCGAAGCCGCGGAGTCGCCTACCGGTTCCAGAGGCAACTCGCGCCATTCGAGCCCGACTTGGACAAAGGCATGCAGCTCCGGCGACATGATATAGATCGGCGGGCCGTGGCCGTTGCTGTTTTCGAGATAGATCGCGACGCGAAACCGATTGTCCCCGACCCGCGACACGGACGCGATGTCGCCGCGCAGCGTTGACATCGCCAGTTGCTCGAGCGCGGCGAGCCGCTCGCGCTTCTCGTCAAGCTGGTAAGTCTGGTGACGCTCGACGGCATAGTTCAGGCCGAGCGTGACGACGAAGAGCGCCGCGGCCGCCGCAACGGCGTTTCGCGCGAGCCGCCGCAGGTCGCGTCCGAGACGTTGGCCGATCTCCGTGGCGGGCTCCGGCGGGGGCTCGTCGTTCACGGGAGGCGGCGTCGCGAAGCGGCGCGCGTGCCGGACGGGCTCCACGGCGTCGGACGGCGCCGAGAACGGCTTCAATTCGCCGCGATCCATGACGAACGCGCGATCCGCGTGCGCTGCTAGCTCGATATTGTGGGTGACGAGGATGATCGCGAATGGCGTCGCGCGGCGGAGCGACTCGATGAGTTCGATGATTTCCCGCTCGGTATCCTCGTCAAGGTCGCCCGTCGGTTCGTCCGCGAGCAGGACGCGCGGCGAATTGACGAGGGCGCGCGCGATCACGACACGCCGCTGCTCTCCGCCCGAAAGCTCAGACGGATAGGCGTCCAGGCGCCTTCCGAGGCCGACGCGTTCCAGGAGGCTGCGCGCCTTCTCGTAGGCGTCCCCCGCGCTCGCGTTCGGGTCGAGCATCCCGGGCAGCGCGACGTTGTCGATCGCTCTCAGGTTGGGGAGGAGGCTCGGAAACTGGAAGACGAAACCAAATTCCGAACGGCGCAGGTCGGCGAGCCCGGACTCCGAGAGCCCGGCAATATCCTGTCCGTCGACGACGACGCGACCGGAGGTCGGACGCGTGAGTGCGCCGATCATTCCCATCAGGGTCGACTTGCCCGACCCCGACCGGCCGACGATCGCGATGAACTCGTCTTGGCCGACGCTGAGATCGGCGCCGCAGACGGCGTCCGTCTCGCCATAGGTTTTCGTGAGTCCTTCCGTGCGAAGGGTCACGACCCGGACCTGACCTTGATCGGGACGCTTTGTGAGGGCTTCTGCGTACATGGTCACGAGGCGGACCCGCAGTTGATCATCACATACGGCTCGAGACTTCGCGCCCGCCAGGCCGGCAAGAACGCCCCGGCGAGGCCGAGCGCTGCCGAGGCGAGAAGTGCCGCGCCCGCGGCGGTCGCGGTCGTCGTCGAAGGCGGCCACGAGAACGGGACGCCGAGCGATTCGAAGTAGAATCCCAGCGTGCGCGCGAAGACGAACACCATGGCCACGCCGAACCCGAGACCGAAGATCCCGCCGAGCAGCGTGACCGTCGCCGCTTCGGCGAGGATCATGCGCATGATTTGTCCGGGGCGCGCGCCCATCGCCCGCAGCAGCCCGAACTCCCGGTAGCGTTCCTGCACGATCGCCGAGAACAGCAGAGAGATGAGGATCAGAAGGCCGAACAGGAGAAGGCCCGCCACGAGGGCGCCGCCGTCGAACAGCATCGTCAGCGCCTGGCGCGTCGACGTGAAGACGGGATTTCCGACGACCTGCCTGATATTCGGGATTTGCCCGATCGCGAACGTGACCTGCTGAGCCGACGCTCCGGGCGCGAGCTGGATTAGCAACGCAGAAGCCCGGTTCGGTGTCAGCTCCGGAAGGCAACTCGCGGGCCCGCTCAGCATTTGATGGTGGCGCGCGGCGCTCGAGGCGTCGACCGGGTCACCGCCGGGGTTCGGTGCGCCGGACCCGATATCGATTCCGGCCGCGTGGCAGATCGCCTTCCACGCCTCGATCAATCGATCGAGAGTCGCGAAGCTGACGAAATAGGATTCATCGACGGGGCCCACGCCGGTGTGGCCGAGCCGCGCCGTGATAGGCATCGGTTGTCCGCATATCTCCAGGACGCTTCCGACCGGCGCGTCATCGACCCGCTCGCCGATGACGACCGCGTCGGCGTCGCGTATCGGAGGCGTCCCGGCCGGAAGCCAGGGCAGCACGGTAAAGTCGGTCGCGGGATCGAAGGCGATCAGGTTGATCGTGCGCCCCCCGGCCTGAGCGCGCACGACGCGCTGTGGCGTGACGATGCCGACGCCGGGGATGCTCTTCAGTTGATCCGCGAGCCCGATGTCGAGATCCTTGTCGGTCGGCTGCACCGTTAGGAGCGTGCTCGTCAGATTGACGAGCGTTCCCGCGGGCACCACGACGATGTCGGCCCCCATGCGGGAGAAGGAGGTCGCCACCCCCTGTCGAAGCCCCCATCCTCCGGCGAAGGCGGCGAATCCGACGCCGACTGCCAGCATGACAGATAGACCGAGCAACGCGGAACGAACAGGCCGCCGGCCAACATTCTGGGCGGCGACGCGGAACATCAGCATTCGGCTTCGCAGACTAGACAAAGGGGACCCTTATCGATATCGACGGAGGATCCGCGCAAGGGCGTGCGCGGATCCGATTGCTGCTTTTACTGGTCGCGGAAGCAGACGAGATGGAAAGGCCGCTTCGCCGGCTTGCCCGCAACGTCGTACGTGTGAACGTGCATCTTCATGGGATCCTGCATGAGGCCGACAACGCAGAACCCCGGCTCAACCGCTTCAAACGCGGCGCTTCCGATCACGCACGCGAAATTGGTCTTGGCCTCACCCTGAAGCGGGATTTTCCAAGAGATCACGTATTCGTTTCCGCCCACGAGCTCGCAGCTGTCGATCAGATAGCCGCGGACAATCTTGCCATCTGCCGCGATGACGCCGGCGAGACGCTTCTCGAATTCAGCCATAATGAACTACTCCTCTCGGGTTTCAGACGGTCGTGGAGCGACTGTGGATCAACTCCTGATTGTTGCGCGGCGGGATCACGCAGTCGTGGTGGCCGCCGAAGTTCGGCATGTATCCGACGGGCTCCAGAGTGTCCTGTTGGAAGACGAACGTCCCGCCCTCGAGCCTCTGGAAACCACTGAAGATCTGGAAGACGTACTTGCCGTCGTAGGTCGGCGCCATCGTCTGGCAGTCGACGCCGACGTTGTCGAAGCGCTTGATAGTCTTCCACGTCGCAGTGTCGATGACCAGCACCGAGCTTCGCGCCGGCTTACGATGCAGCTCCGACACGAACATCTTCGATCCATCGATCGAAAAGGCGATATGGAACGGGCTCGGGGTCTGGCCGACCCAGCCCGGATCCTTCACATGCGTGACACGCTTCCAGTTGCGCGGATCGGGGTCCGAGCAATCGAACACGCCCATGCTGTTCTGCTTGGTATTGTTCGTCATCGTGAACCAGCGACCGTCGGGGCTGAAGCCGCACTCGTGCCCAGACGTGATGACCTTATCGAGTTCGACTTCCCAGATGCCGTCGGCCACCTTCTTGACTGGGACGTTTTCCTTCGGCGTTCCTTCTGGCGAGGAAATGCAGGCGACCGGCTCCATGGTCGTCCTGTCGATGACGATTCCGCACGCGAACATGCGCAACGTCACCAACGAGTGCCGATTACCCGGGTGATGAACCGTGTTGTCGGCACCGGTGAGGTTCCTGACCGCGTCGCCTGGCAACTGGCCAGTGTAGGCGAGATATTCGCCCATCGGCACCATTTCCCAATCGAGCTTGTTGCCTTTCGTCCCCCTCCTTTTGGCCGTCCGAAGCGGAGAAGCCCGTCCCGTCTGGGTAGATCACTGTGTGCACGCCGAGCCCCATGCCCGTCGTCTCAGCGATGTTCTCGAGCAGACTCATCTGTTGACCGTCCCAGCCGACGCGGTAGATCTGGTTTCCCTGCCCCCAGATCGGATCGAGCATCCCATGCTCCTGCATGAGCGACGGAATTCCGTAGATCAGAGCGTTCTGGCCGCCTTGCGTGGTGTTGACGAATTCGAAGCTCTTGCGTGGCTCCGGTGACGGGAACGCAGCCAGATGGTGCGCGATCGGGCAGCTATCGCCGTAGTTCCAGTATTCGATCCAGCCCATCGTCTTACCGGCGGCGAGATCCTGAAGTTGCGCGCCGCCGCCGAGTTTGGTCGGGGTCAACCATATATAATCGCCAAGGTCTCCGATGGGCGGAAGTTTCATCTTGTTGAGATCGACGACGGTGCCGGTGCCGGTCCCTCCTGACGCTCCGCCCCCCGTTTCCGGAGAATAGTTCGGTCCGCCGCCTGACAGCCACGGCAGCAGTCCGCGCGTTTGCGCCTCGGCCCGCAGCGGCGCAAGCAGGCCCTCGCCGAGCATCACGCCCGCGATGCCTCCCGCCGCCGCGAGAATGCTCCGGCGCGTGACCGGTCCGTGCTTGTTCAGCAGGCGGCGGCGCATCACGGTCGGCGCTCCCACGTCAGAGACGCCTGCCGCTCCGCTGGCCTTATGGTCCGGACCTTTGCTCATTCTGTATCTCCCATGAACCTGTTGGTCGGCAGCCCCCCGCGAGACCACCGGAAACGACCTGGATACTTGCCGAGTCAAACGCCTGCTGAGTCGGCCGCCGTCGCGGACTCTTCCGGTTGCGCCCGCCGCTTCGGCGCGAAGCGGCGAATGGTCCGTTCGGCGCTGACCGCGTATTCGAGCGGAACGACCCGCAGCGCGGGGAATCCGCGCGCCGCCACGACCATCAGCCATGTCACAATGACGAAGGGCAGGGTGAGGACCGGCAGGCCCGCCGGCCCGAACACCGCCGAAAGCGCAGCCCAGGCGCAGGTCGTCAGCACCGCGCCGAGGACCGCATAGAGGGCGCCCGCCCGGTCGAGCAGAACGAACAGGCCTCCGAGCCCAATCGCGGTCAGGGCGGCGTTGTAGCTTGGCAGGCCGGAGCGGGTCAGCATCTCGTTGGCGCCGACCAGGCTGCATATCGCGACCGCGACGGTCGCGCCGGCGATGACCGCAGCCGCAGAGATGCGCGAGTTCACCGCGATCGCCGCGACGACGACCAGTCCCGTGAGCCAGTTGTTCTGCAGGAAGATCTGGCCGATGCCGGTGGTCACGCCATAGAACCAGGTCTCGGGCGCGTAGGCCGCGAAACCGGCGGTGCTGGGCGCGCCCGTGGCAAGAGACCGCGCAATCGGCGCTGAATCGGCGCCGCCGAACTGATGGAGCGCTCCCAGGATCAGAAGCGTCGCGAGGCAGTAAGGCAGGTTCAGGCCCGGAACCCGATCGTTGCGGATGATGAAGGCGATCGCGCGCGCGACGACGGTTGAAAACGCAGCCGCCAATGCGGTGCAGGCGATGACCGTTAATCCGGGAAAATCGCCGTGAAGGGTTTCCTTGCTGGTGAACGCCACCATGGCGATGCCCGTCAGCGCGCCGTTGAACCCGAAGAGCCCGTCGCGAACCAGACGATTGTCGATTCGCAGGAGCTTGGCTGTGTAGGTGCTAACGAGCGCACCAAAGAGCGCGGCTGCGGTGTAGACGAAGGAGTTGACGGCGATCGCCAGCAGCAGCAGCAGGCCGGTCAGCGCGTTGTTCTGGAAGACGACCTGACCAATGCCGCGCAGCACGGTGTCGAGCGTTCCTTCCCCCTCGGGCCCGCGCAGCCTTTGCAATTGCCGCATCGACGAGCGGAGCTCCTCCATCAGGCTCTGGCGAGGTCCGAGATCGTCTTCGACGTCGATGTAATCGTCGCGTTGTTCCACACCTGTGGTGTCCATCGCAGTCTCCGTGGTCGTGCTCCCGCCTCGTCGAGAGGCGCGGTGGCTGGATGGTCCCATACGCACTGTCATTGAGATACTCGCCTTGCGTACACCTCTATACGCATCGCGAATCATCGAAGCGGACGACCCCAGGGCGTGGGCAACGCGCGGCTGAGCGCGTCAGTCCGTTTCTGACTGCCGTCAGGCTGTCGTCCCCGAACGCTGTCATCCCGACGAGACGCTGGGTTGGCTGACCTCAATTCGAGGCGGCAGCGGCATCGACGTTCACGCGCCGCCCGCCTCGATCGCCAACCGATGCGCCACTTCTGTCCGGACGGCAGCAAGAGCTTCGTGAAGCGATCCAAAAATGCGATTTCGCCGAGGGTAAAGCGGAAAACATCTGCTCATGCTGAGGTTTTCTCAGTTTGACCCATCTCGGACATTCGAACCTGCCGTTTTCGCATAGCGTGAGGCAATTGCTTGCATCAAAATATGCCCACAGCCGCAGCGGCGCCGCGTGAGCCACGTGGAGCCGTCGCCCGGTTTGAGCGCCTCGGTTAGTGTGGAGGCGAAACTCGCATGCTAACCTCAGATAGACTCCATGCGGTTAGATGAAAATGCAAAGAGCAGACGATTGGCGCGGCGCAATGGCGGACTTTCGCGTGCTGGACGCAAACTGTCCGATCAAGCTCGAGTCAAAGCTTGCTTCTCTGGGATTCGGACCATGTCGCATTAAGTTTGGTGAACGCGAGTGTTTCGCGGTGTCGATCGACGTTGCGTCTCTTGGGCAACTTAAGATCTTTGGCGCCGCTTGCGCCCAGATGACTGATCTCGAATTCTACGATCCCGGAGACGCGTATTCGTTCTGTTGGACGAACGATGGTACAATCAGCTTCCGAAGCTCCGGTTTGGAACATCAATATAGTGGACCGCGGGCCGTCGTTGCAGCGCCTAAACAGGACTTCTCGCTTGCATTTGGACCCGAGACATATTTATTAATTCTTCGTGTTGGCGCAGGTCAACTTAGTGCCACGCTTGAATCTATGCTGAGACGTCGGCCGCCTCTGCCGCTTCTCTTCGGAGAGCAGATCGATCTGTCCTCAGGGACAGCCGCCAACTTCCAACGTTTTTGCCGGATGCTCGTTGGGGACTTGGCCGAGAATGGTGGATTGCTCTCAAATCCCGTTGGGATCACGCTTGCCGAGGAGACCCTAATGCACTGGCTCCTATTGGGGATCCCTCATAGCTGCCGACAGTTTCTGGAGCAATGTACGCGGACCGGGGTTCCGTCGAAGGTCTTGCGCGTTGAGGATTACCTGAGATCAAATGCAAGCCGGCGCGTAGCCTTCGCATCCATCGCGCAAACGGAGAACATCAGCTTGCGCGGTCTCGAGGCTTTATTTCATAAATATCGCGGATATTCGCCGAGCGACTTTCTCAAGCGAACGCGTCTGAAAATGGCCCGCGAAAGCATTCAGAAGGCTGACGGCCGCTCGATCACGAGCATCGCCTTGGACTCAGGATTTACACGTATGGGAGCGTTTGCGCACGACTATCGTGTGCAATTTGACGAACCGCCATCGACGACATTGCGGCGTTTGAAGGGCCCCCCGTAGACGCTTGGACTTGCCCAATCTGGAAGTCCTGCGAACGCTAAACGCTTCGATCTCTAATATCAGAGCTGAGCTCTTGCCGTTCGTCAGCGGGCGCCCCGAAGCCCAAATTCACGCTTGAATTGAAATGTCGATTTGCTCGTTGCGCAAGCGTCTGTATTCGAAGGCGACCTGCGATGGCTCATGCTTGCGCTCAAGTCGCCGAACGATAAAGTGGCCGCGCGCGAGTGTCTGAAAATGGTCGGCGAACGTAATGTTGATGGCGGCGCCCCCAAGCGCGCCGAGGACCGGCGCACTCTGGGCGACCAGTTTCTTGCCCACAACCGCGCCAACCCTTTGCACCGCCGTGAGGCCGATGGCTGGAGCGATCAGGAGATGGGCGTGGACGCTGCGATATCGTATCGTGCATGCGCCCTAGGCGGCGAAATCCTATTTCGGGCCGTAGCTTAAATGGTGGGTTTTGGCCTAGGAAGGTCGAAAATGCTTTATCTTTCAATGGGGGTTGACTGACTCCCTCTCCGCCAAGCAAATTATGCAACTTATTGATTTTATTGAGTTTCGTTTTGCGATTTGGAGCTTGGAGGCTACCAGGATTGCCAGGACGTTCGTTCTGCCCTTTTTTTCGTCCGGATAGCGGGAAAACATGCATGGACGACGCGGCGACCGTGCGGGCGCGTCGATGGACTAGAATCGTCCCTCCTGCTCATGC
>WNFI01132445.1_pt2 | contig 11741 bp, 8 predicted proteins | sample 5400471 | NCBI WGS metagenome assembly WNFI01 (sample SAMN13153348, study PRJNA577476) | soil metagenome | isolation source: 100 cm saprolite on Douglas fir-dominated hillslope | place: USA:California | collected 2013-09-17
GCCCTGTCCCCCCGGCCCTCACTGCGGCGTCGGCTGGATTTTCCCCAGCTTCTCCAGCCGCAGCCGGATCGAGCTCTGCGTGCGCGCGTGCTTGCGCGCGATCTCGATCATGGGCATGCCGGCGTCGAACTCACCGGCGAGCGTGCGGTCCTCCGGCTCGGTCCACGGCTTGCCGAAGTTGGCGGGCAGGCGCTCGCGGCGCTTCTCGCGCTCGACCTCACGCTGCATGAGGTCCACGGCGGAGAAGAGCGCGCGCAGGGTGCGCGGCTCCGCATAGGGGCTGTGCTCGGGATACGCCTCGCCGGTGACGGGATTCACGCCGTCGGCGAGCGCGCGGACGATGGGTAGTGCGGCATCGAGATGCATGGTGGGCTTCCTCGTGGTGTCTGTGGGTCGGTCGTTGCGGCGCTCACCGTATCGTCCGTGCGTATCCGAAAACGTCCCGCTCAACGCGCGGTTGACTCGAGGTCGATGGGAGGAGGGTCCGCGTTGAACATGTCGTAGGCGAGCTTCGCCGCGCCCACGGTGCCGGCATGCTTGTTCAGCTTCGCCACCGCCACCTTCAGCACCGCGGCGGCCTTGGGCGTCGCGTGCGCCTGGATCGACTTCTCGATCTCGCGGCACATGAGCTTCGGGATCGCCTCCACCAGCCCGCCGCCGAGCACCACCATGTCCGGGTTCAAGAAATCCACGATGTTGGAGAGCGCGGCGCCCAGCACGGCGGCGCGGCTTCGCAGGAGCCTCTCGACCGCCTTGTCGCCGCGCTTTACCGCCTTGGCGAGGTTGCCGCTGGTGATGTCCTTCACGTCGGTGCCGGCGATCTGCGCGAGCTTCGAGGCCGAGCGCTTCGAGGCGAGCGCCGCGGCGGCGCCCGCGATGGCGGTGCGGCTGGCCACGTTGTCGAGGACCTCCTTGCGCGGCGCGTCCTGCGCGGTGTCGACGGGATGCAGCAGATAGTTGCCGAGGTCGCCCGCGAGCCCGGAAACGCCGAGGTGCAGGCGCCGATCGATGATGAGCGCGCCCCCGATGCCGGTGCCGATCCAGCAGCCGATCACGTGACGCGCGTCGCGCGCGGCGCCGAGAGTAAGCTCGCCGTAGAGCGCGGCGTGCACGTCGTTGGCTACGAATGCCGGTGCGCCGGTGAGCCGAGCGAGGCGATCGCCGATGGCGCAGCCCTCGAGGAACGCGACGTTGGGGGCGGACTTGATGACCCCCTTGCGCAGGTCGACCTCGCCGGCGAACCCGAGGCCGATCACTTCGACTTCGAGGCCGCGCCTGCGCGCCACGCGCAGCAAGCCCTTGATCGCCTTGGCCTGCTCGCGCTCGAACTGCGCCAGCCCGCCCTTCGCCGGGTGGGTCCGCAACTTTTCCTCGGCGACAACCTCGAACGCATCATCGAGGAGCGCGTAGAGGCTCTTCGTCCCGCCGATGTCGATCCCGATGCTGGCGCGCCTGCTTCTTTTCCTTTTTCCCAAGTGAGTGCCCGGTGGAATCGTCGTAACGAGTGACCCGGAGGGGAGGCTTTCGTTTCATGCGCTACACGGCAGTGGCCCTCGACTTCGACGGAACGATGGCGCACGACAGCGACGTTGCGCCGCGCGTGATCGATGGGCTGCGGCGGCTGAAGGAGACCGGGAGGAAGCTGCTGCTCGTGACCGGCCGCGAGCTTCCGGAGCTGCTCTCGATCTTCCCGCCGATCGCGATCTTCGACCGCGTGGTGGCGGAAAACGGCGCGCTGCTCTACCGCCCGGAAAGCGGCGAGCGCCGCGAGCTGGGCGATCCGCCGCCGCCCGCGCTGGTGGCCCTGCTGCGCGAGCGCGGCGTGCCGCTTTCCGTGGGTCGGTCGATCATCGCCACCGTCGAGCCGCACGAGACCGTGGTGCTGCAATCGATCCGCGACCTGGGGCTGGAACGGGCCGTGATCTTCAACAAGGGCGCGGTGATGATCCTGCCGCCGGGGATCAACAAGGCGAGCGGCCTCGCCGCCGCGCTGCAGGAGCTGGGGCTGTCGACGCGCAACCTGGTCGCCGCGGGAGACGCCGAGAACGACCATGCGTTGCTCGATGCGGCCGAGTACTCCGTCGCGGTGGCGAACGCGATCACCACATTGAAGGCGGCGGCCGACCGCGTCACGCTCGCTCCGAGCGGCGACGGCATCCTCGAGATCGTGGCCGACCTCATCGAGCACGACCTCGCGAACGCCCCACCCGCCCGCGCGCGCCGGGCGATCGTGATCGGCAAGAACGCGAATGGCGCGGACGTGACGTTGCCCGCGGCAGGGGTCTCGATGCTGGTGACGGGCGCGCATAGCAGCGGGAAATCCACCTTCACGCGCCGCGTGCTCGAGCGCCTGTGCACGGCGGGCTACCAGTTCTGCGTGCTCGACGGCCGCGGCGAATACCTCGACTTCGAGCCCGCGGTCGTGTTCGGAACCCAGGAGACCGCGCCGGATCCCTTCCAGATCCTCACCGCGCTCGAGAAGCCCGACGTGCAGGCGGTCGTCTGCCTCGCCGCCGTGCCGCCGGGCAAGCGCGCCGCCTTCTTCGAGAAGTTCGACCTGGAGCTGCGGGCGCTGCGCGAGAAGACCGGGCGGCCCCACTGGCTGGTCGTCGACGAGGCGCAGGAGCTGGTGCCCAAGGCGGACGCGACCTTCGCGCAGGGCGGGGATCTCGCCGAGAACACCATCTACGTCACCACCGACCCGTCGGCGATGGCCGGGTCCATCCTGGCCGCGGTCGACGTCATCGCGGTCCGCGGCGAGAAGGTCCCGCTGGACATGCCGGCCCAGCCGCTGCGCTCACCCGGCGAGCACGAGGCGCTCGTCTGGTTCCGCCGCGCGGGCAAGGCGCCGGAGCTCATCACGCTCGCCCCGCGGGCGAGCACCGACCGCGCCATTCGCGCCGACGTAGGACGCCTCCTACGGCGCGCCTGAGATAAGGGGGTCAGACTCCCTCATCGGCCTGAATTTTGCAGGTCCGGGCCGGTCGAACTTTCGTCGCCATTTCGCGGCGCGACACAAATCACCGGAGAGAAGCCATGGGAGGCCCCGTCGGCGAGCTTCACGGTCTGCTGCCGAACCGATTCGGCATGCCTCGGAGCGCGGACCGCTCCACGATGGCGCAGCTCGCGCGCCAGACGGTGGCGCTCGTGCTGGCCGGCGGGCGCGGGGCGCGCCTGGGCCCCCTCACGGAATGGCGCGCCAAGCCGGCGGTGCCCTTCGGCGGCAAGTTCCGCATCATCGACTTCGCCCTCTCCAACTGCCTCAACTCCGGCATCCGGCGGATCGGCATCGCCACCCAGTACCAGTCCCACGGGCTGATCAACCATCTGCAGCGCGGCTGGTCCTTCCTCGACGGGCGCTTCAACGAGTTCATCGACCTGCTGCCCGCGCAGCAGAGCGCCAACATGGACTGGTATAAAGGCACTGCCGACGCGGTGTACCAGAACCTGGAAGTGCTGCGGCGCCACGATCCGCGCCTCGTCCTGGTGCTCGCCGGCGACCACGTCTACAAGATGGATTACACCCGGATGCTCTATGAACACGTCGACCGCGGCGCCGACATGACGGTGGGCTGCGTCGAGATGCCCGTGGAGGAGTGCGCGAACCAGCTGGGGGTGATGGAGGTCGACGGCAGCTTTCGCGTGCTGGGATTCGAGGAGAAGCCGGCGGTGCCGCGGGCGATCCCCGGCGACCCCGCGCACGCCCTGGGCAGCATGGGCATCTATGTCTTCAATGCCGATTTCCTCTACGACGAGCTGCTCGACGACGCGCTCAACGAGGAATCGAGCCACGACTTCGGCCACGACCTCATTCCCAGGATCCTCCGCGACGAGGGGCGCGTCTACGCGCACCGCCTGAGCGACAGCGCCGTGCAGCTCTCCGACGGCGAGCCCTACTGGCGCGACGTGGGCACCATCGACGCCTTCTGGGAGACGAACCTCGAGTTGACGCGCGTGAGCCCGCAACTGAACCTCTACGACCAGGGCTGGCCGATCTGGACCTACCAGGAGCAGCTGCCGCCCGCGAAATTCGTGTTCGACCTGGACGGGAGGCGCGGCGCGGCGGTCGACTCGATGGTCTCGGGCGGCTGCATCGTGAGCGGGTCCACGATTCGCAACTCGCTCCTCTTCTCGAGCGTGCGCGTGCACAGCTTCTGCACCGTCAACGAGGCGGTGCTGCTGCCGGAAGTCGAGGTCGGGCGCGGCGCGATGCTCTCGCGGGTGGTCGTCGACCAGGGCGCGCGCATTCCTCCGGGGCTGCGCGCCGGCTTCGACCCCGACGAGGACCGCAAGCGCTTCCACGTGACCGAAAAGGGGATCACGCTCATCACGCCGAGCATGCTCGGTCAAACGCCGCGCAACGTGCACTAGCTCCCTGGAGCGATTCCATGGGAATGCTGAACGAGCACGACATCTATCTTTTCCGCGAGGGCACGCACGCCACTCTCTATGAGCGGCTGGGCTGCCATTTCATCTCGGACGACGACAAGGACGGCGCGCATTTCGCGGTGTGGGCGCCGAACGCGCGCGAGGTCTCGGTCATCGGCGCATGGAACGGATGGCAGGCCGGCGCGGACGTGCTGCGGCCGCGTTGGGATCACTCCGGCATCTGGGAGGCGGACGTGGCGGGCCTGCGTCCCGGCGAGTCGTACAAGTACGCGATCCGCACCGCCTCGGGCGAGCTCGCCGATCGCGCGGACCCCTTCGCGTTCTACGCGGAAATCGCGCCTTCGAGCGCATCGCGCGCGTGGCGCCTCGACTACGACTGGAACGACGCCGACTGGATGCGCGCGCGCCACCACGCCAACGCGATGGACGCGCCCTTCTCGGTCTACGAGCTGCACCTCGGCTCGTGGCGGCGCCCGAACGGGAACCTGCCGACCTATCGCGAGATCGCGACGGAGCTTGCCGACTATGTGCTGGCGATGGGCTTCACGCACGTGGAGCTGATGCCGATCACCGAGCATCCGTTCTACGGCTCGTGGGGCTACCAGACCACGGGCTACTTCGCGCCCACCTCGCGCTACGGCTCGCCGCAGGACTGCATGTACATGATCGACGTGCTGCACCGGCACGGCATCGGCGTCATCCTCGACTGGGTGCCGTCGCATTTTCCGGACGATCCGCACGGGCTCGCGAAGTTCGACGGCACGCATCTCTACGAGCACGCCGATCCGCGCCTGGGCTTCCACCCCGAGTGGAAGAGCGCGATCTTCAACTACGGGCGCCACGAGGTGCGCGCCTTCCTCATGTCGAGCGCGCATTTCTGGCTGGAGAAGTACCACATCGACGGGCTGCGCGTGGACGCGGTCGCCTCGATGCTCTACCTCGACTACGGGCGCAAGGCCGGCGAGTGGATGCCTGGGCTTCTCGATGAAGTGGAACATGGGCTGGATGCACGACACGCTCGACTACTTCGAGCACGATCCCATCCACCGCCGCTACCATCACAACGCGCTCACGTTTTCCCTCTGGTACGCATTTTCCGAGAATTTTGTCCTGCCGCTGTCGCACGACGAGGTGGTCTACGGCAAGAAGGCGCTCATCTCCAAGATGCCGGGCGACGCATGGCAGCAGTTCGCGAACCTGCGCCTCCTCTTCGGCTACATGTGGACGCATCCGGGCAAGAAGCTTCTCTTCATGGGTGGCGAGATCGCGCAGTGGCGCGAGTGGCACCATGAGCGAGCGCTCGACTGGGAACTCGCGCAGCGCGCGGAGCACGCGGGCGTGCAGCGGTGGGTTTCCGATTTGAATCGCGCCTACCGCGAGCGGCCCGCGCTGCATGAGCTCGATTTTTCGCAGGACGGCTTCCAGTGGGTCGACAACCACGATAGCGACAACAGCATCCTCACTTTCCTGCGCCTCGCCGCCGACGGCTCGCCCGTGCTCGTCGCGTGCAACTTCACGCCGGTCGTGCGCTATGGCTACCGCGTGGGCGTGCCGCGCGGGGGCGCATGGCGCGAGATCCTCAACAGCGACGCCCCGTTCTATGGCGGGAGCGGCGTGGGCAACATGGGACGCGTCGAGGCGAGCGACGAGCCCTGGCATGGGCGCGCGCATTCACTGCGCCTCACACTGCCGCCGCTCGCGGCCGTCGTGCTCGAGCCCGAGGTGACGAAATGAACGACGCGCGCCGGGAGCTGCGCGAGGACCTCGCGCCGGCGGCGGTGATCGAGAACCTCCTGCCGAGCGTGAACGAGGGCCGCTTCGCCGTGAAGCGCGTGGTGGGCGAGTCGGTCGAGGTCACGCTGGACGGCTTCGCGCACGGTCACGAGAAGGTGGCGTGCCTGCTGCGCTACCGCGGCCCGGGCGACAACTCGTGGTCCGAGATCGAGATGGAGGCCCTCGGCAACGACCGCTGGGGGGCGCGCTTCGCGGTCGATCGCATCGGCCTGTGGCAGTACGCCGCCTCGTGCTGGATCGATCATCTCGCGACGTGGCGTGAAGCTTTCGCGCGCCGCATCGACGCGGAGGACGTGCGGCTCGCCGCGAAAGGCGGCGCGGAGTTGGTCGCCCTTTGCGCCGCGCGCGCCGGCCCCGATGCGCGCGAGATCCTCGCCAAGCTCGCGCGCGACCTCGCCGCCGAGCGCGACGCGCAGAAGCTGCGCGCGCTGGCGCAGGACGAGACGCTCTTCGCGCTCGCGCGCCGCAACGCGCCGCGCGACGGCGCCTGCGAGACGCCTTCCTATCCCGCGATGGTGGAGCGCGAACGCGCGCGCTTCAGCTCCTGGTACGAGCTCTTCCCGCGCTCGGCCTCCGCCACGCGCGGCGTGCACGGCACGTTCGTGGACGTCGAGGAGCGCCTCGACGAGATCGCCGCGATGGGTTTCAACGTCGTGTACCTGCCGCCCATCCATCCCATCGGGCGGGAGAAGCGCAAAGGCCGCAACAACGTGGCGCTCGGCGAAGCGAGCGACGTCGGCAGCCCGTGGGGCATCGGCGCGAAGGAAGGCGGGCACACCGCGATCCATTCCGAGCTCGGCACGCTCGCCGACTTCAAGCACCTGCTGCGCTCGACGCGCCTGCGCAACATGGAAATCGCGATGGACGTCGCATTTCAAGCGGCTCCCGACCATCCGTGGGTGAAAGAGCATCCCGAGTGGTTCCGGCGCCGGCCCGACGGCAGCATCCAATTCGCGGAGAACCCGCCCAAGAAGTACGAGGACATCTATCCGATCGACTTCGACACGTCCGACCGGCGCGCGCTGTGGCAAGCGCTGCACGACGTGGTCGCCTTCTGGGCGCGCGAGGGCGTGGAGATGTTCCGCGTCGACAATCCCCACACGAAACCGTTTGCGTTCTGGGAGTGGCTGATCGCCGAGATCCGCCGCGAGCACCCGAAGACGATCTTCCTTTCTGAGGCGTTCACGCGCCCGCGCGTGATGCAGCGGCTGGCGAAGCTCGGCTTCTCGCAGTCGTACACGTACTTCACGTGGCGCACGACGAAGAAGGAGCTCGTCGAATACTTCACCGAGCTCACGCAAACGCCGGTGCGCGAGTTCTTCCGCCCCAACTGCTGGCCCAACACGCCCGACATCCTGCCCTATCACTTGCAGAATGCCGGCCTGCCGATGTTCCGCCTGCGCTTCGTGCTCGCGGCCACCCTTGCCGCCAACTATGGCCTCTATGGGCCGGCCTTCGAGCTGGGCGAGAACCGGCCGCGCGACCCGGGCACCAGCGAGGAATACCTCGATTCGGAGAAATACGAGGTGAAGCACTGGGACCGCCGGCGCGCCGACAGTCTCGCCCCCTTCATCGCGATGGTGAACGCCATCCGCAACACGCACGCCGCGCTGCAATCGGACTGGAGCCTCGCCTTCCACGCCACCGATAACGACCAGGTTCTCTGCTATTCGAAGCGCGCAGGCGCGGACCGCATCCTCGTCGCCGTGAACCTCGATCCGCATCGCGTTCAAGCAGCCTGGGTCGAGCTGGACCTCGCCGCGCTGGGGATCGCCGAGGACGCGCCCTTCGCCGTGACCGACGAGCTTTCCGGCGAGCGCTACCCGTGGCGCGGGCGGCGCAACTTCGTGATGCTCGACCCGCAGCGCGCGCCCGCGCACATCTTCTCCGTGGCTGTCTGATGGACACCCGCAACATCACCGATACCTCGCCCCTCGCCACCGCGATCGACAACGATCCGCTGTGGTACATGGACGCGATCATCTACCAGCTGCACGTGAAGGCGTTCTACGATTCCAACGAGGACGGCATCGGCGACTTCAAGGGCCTCACCGAGAAGCTCGACTACATCCGCGACCTCGGCGTGAACACGATCTGGGTGATGCCGTTCTATCCCAGCCCGCTGCTGGACGACGGCTACGACGTGGCGGACTACGAGAACGTGCATCCGCCCTACGGCACGCGCGCGGACTTCAAGCGCTTCGTGAAGGAGGCGCACGATCGCGGGCTGCGCGTCATCACCGAGCTCATCATGAACCACACCTCGGACCAGCACCCCTGGTTCCAGGCCGCGCGGCGCGCGCCCAAGGGCTCGCCCAAGCGCGACTACTACGTGTGGAGCGACGACCCGAACAAGTACGCCGGCACGCGCATCATCTTCACCGACACCGAGTCTTCCAACTGGGCGTGGGACCCGGTCGCGCAGCAGCACTACTGGCACCGCTTCTTCAGCCACCAGCCGGATCTCAACTACGACAACCCGCACGTGCTGCGCGCGGTGCTGCGCACGATGCACTTCTGGCTCGACTTGGGCGTGGACGGATTCCGCCTGGACGCGATCCCGTACCTTTGCGAGCGCGAAGGCACCGGGAACGAGAATCTTCCCGAGACGCACGCGATCATCAAGCAGGTCCGTGCCGACATCGACAAGAGCTACCCCGGCAAGATGCTCCTCGCGGAAGCCAACCAGTGGCCCGAGGACGTGCGCCAGTATTTCGGCGACGGCGACGAATGCCACATGGCGTACCACTTCCCGATGATGCCGCGCCTCTACATGTCGATCGCGATGGAGGACCGCTTCCCGCTGGTGGAGATCCTCGGCCAGACGCCGCCGATTCCCGCCAACTGCCAGTGGGCGATTTTCCTGCGCAACCACGACGAGCTCACGCTCGAGATGGTCACCGACCGCGAGCGCGACTTCATGTACAAGGTGTTCGCCGGCGACCCGCGCATGCGCGTGAACGTGGGCATCCGCCGGCGGCTCGCGCCGCTGATGGAGAACAGCCGCCCCAAGGTCGAGCTCATCTCCTTCCTGCTGATGACGCTGCCCGGCGCGCCGATCCTCTACTACGGCGACGAGATCGGCATGGGCGACAACATCTACCTGGGCGACCGCAACGGCGTGCGCACGCCGATGCAGTGGAGCCCCGACCGCAACGCCGGCTTCTCGCGTGCCGATCCGCAGCGCCTGTTTCTGCCGCCGATCATGGATGCTTTCCTCCGTGAATACGACAACGAGGCGATGCTTTGCGTGGCCAACCTCTCGCGCGTGCCGCAGGCGGTGGAGCTCGACCTCGCGCGCTTCGCCAAGCGCGTGCCGGTGGAGATCCTCGGTCTGGAGACCTTCCCGCCCGTCGGCAAGCTGCCCTATCTCATCACGCTGCCCGGGCACGGTTACTTCGCGTTCCGCCTCGCGGCCGATGCGAAGCCGCCCGCGTGGCACGAGGAGCGGCTCCCGGCGCGGTCGCTGCGCGTGCTGGTGCTGGCGCAAGGCTGGGACGACGCCCTCGAGAAGTCCTCCGGATGCGTTCCGGATCCGGGCACGGTGTTCCTCAACCTAACGCACGAGAAATTCCGCGACGAGGTGCTGCTGCCGTACATCCGCGCGCGCCGCTGGTTCGCCGCGAAGGGCGATCGCGTCACCGACATGCGGCTCGCCATCGTGTCGCCGTGGAAGACGGCGCGCGGCACCTGGAACCTCGGCATCCTCGAGGCGGACCTCACCTCGGGCGCGCGCCAGCGCTACATGATGCCCTTCGCCTTCGACTGGGAGACGCGCTCCTACGATCCGCTCGAGAAGCTGGGCGCCTGGGCGCTCGCGAAGGTGCGCCGCCGCGAGCGCATGGGCGTGCTCTACGACGGGTTCGGCAATCCCGAGTTCGCTCGCGACCTCGCCGCCTCGATGGGCACGAATTCCCAAGTGGTCTTCGCCTGCGGGATGCTGCGCTTCAGCGCCACCGCGCTGCACGCCGAGCTCGCGGACGCCATCGCGGGCGAGGTGCGCATCCCTACGCTCGAGCAGAGCAACACCGGCGTCTTCTTCGACAACAAGCTCTTCCTCAAAGGCTACCGCCTGCTGCGCCATGGCGTGAATCCCGAGCTCGAGATGGCACGCTTCCTCACCGAGGTCTCGCCGTTCCCGAACATCGCCCCGCTCGTGGGCGCGGCCGAGTACGTGGAGGCCGGCAATCCGGAGCCCATCACGCTCGCGGTGCTGCAGAAATTCGTCGAGAACCGCGGCGACCTGTGGACGCTCACGCAGGGCGAGCTCACGCAGCTGCTCGCGCTGCCGGAGCCGCAGCCCGCCGACGTGGCCGTCGAGACGGACCTCGAAGCGCAGAAGCTGCACCTCGCCAGCATGTCGCTCCTCGGCCGCCGCGTCGCCGAGCTGCATCGCGCGCTCTGCAAGGCCACCGGCGATCCCGCCTTCGATCCGGAACCGATGAGCGCCGCGGATTTCGACGCCTGGAAGCGATCCGTGGATGGCGAGATCGACACGACGCTGGAGGCGCTCGAGCGTACCAGGGCACGCTTGCCCGAGGACCTGCAGCCGGTCGCCGCCGAGCTCGCCGCCACGCGCGCGGCGTTGCATGATCGCGTGCGCGCGCTCAGCCCGCCGCCCGGAAAGCTCGCGAAGACGCGCTTTCACGGCGACCTTCATCTCGGGCAAGTGCTGGTCGCGCAGGACGACTTCGTGATCGTCGACTTCGAGGGCGAGCCCGCGCGCCCCTTCGCCGAGCGGCGCCGGAAATCGAGCCCGCTGCGCGACGTGGCCGGAATGCTGCGCTCCTTCAGCTACGCGACGCACGCCGCGCTGCTCACCAGGGGGGCGCCCGCGGCGGCTGCCGAGACGGGCGTGCAACGCCTCGCGCATTGGGAGCGCGAAGTGAAGCGCGCCTTTCTCGACGGCTATCTCGCCTCTTCCGAGGGCCTCGCCTGCGTGCCGGCCGATCGCGCCGCGCTGGAAGCGATGCTCGAGCTCTTCGTGCTGGAGAAAGCGCTCTACGAGCTTCGCTACGAGCTGGACAACCGGCCCGACTGGGTCGCCATTCCGCTGCGCGGATTGCTGGAGACAACCAAGAAATGATCAAGGCCGCGACGCAAGAGCAGGGCATGGAGATGTGGACGGGCGCGCCCCACCCGCTGGGGGCGACGTGGGACGGGCAGGGCGTGAACTTCGCGATCTATTCCCGGCATGCGGACAAGATGGAGCTATGCCTGTACGACGATTCGGGCAAGCGCGAGACCCAGCGCATCCCGCTGCGCGAGCGCACCGACTTCGTCTGGCACGGCTACGTGCCGCAGCTTCGCCCCGGCCAGCTCTACGGCTACCGCGTATACGGCCCCTACAAACCCGAGGAAGGCCACCGCTTCAACCCCAACAAGCTGCTGCTCGACCCCTATGCGCGCGGCGTGGTCGGGAACGTCAAATGGTCCGACGCGCACTACGGCTACACGATCGGCAACAAGCGCGAGGACCTGTGCCTCGACAAGCGCGACGACGCGCCCGTCATGCCGAAGTCGCAGGTCATCGACAACGCGTTCGACTGGAGCGGCGA
>WNFI01307591.1_pt1 | contig 11741 bp, 7 predicted proteins | sample 5400471 | NCBI WGS metagenome assembly WNFI01 (sample SAMN13153348, study PRJNA577476) | soil metagenome | isolation source: 100 cm saprolite on Douglas fir-dominated hillslope | place: USA:California | collected 2013-09-17
CGAACGCGGTTTCCAGTTGGTGAAGGGTGGTGACGGTGGTCTGCAGCTGGTTCTGCGTGCCGGTCGCGTCGCGCAGCGATTTGAGCAGCGACTCGTCGACGGTGCGCTGGATCGGCCCGAGCGTCACCTCGCCAAGCGCACCGACCCCTTGCGACTCCGTCTTCTTGGTGTAGCCGTCGGTCTGCGCGTTCGTGATGTTGCGCGTCAACGTGTCAATGCGCGCCCTGGTGACGTCAAGGCCGGCGAGCACCAAACTGCAGAACGCCTTCCAGAACGTCTCGGTCAATCCGGAGCAGACCTCGCTCTACAATTCGGTGATCGATTCCGCCACCGACGTCACGCGGACGTTTCATCAGTTGTCGCAAACCGTCACCAGCGCCACCAGCGATGCCACGGCGCAGCTGCAGCAGGCGGTGACAACGGTCAATCAGACGCTGACCTCGCTCAATGACGTCAACACTCAAATCCTCGCCCATGGCGGCGGGGATGTCTCCGATCTGCAGGACCAACGCGATCGGCTGCTCGGCACCTTGTCCGGATTGATCGACATTACGACGTTCAGCAAGCCCACCGGCGCGATCGCTGTCTATACGCGCGACGGCAAGCCGCTGGTCGATGGCACGGTAGCGACGCTCGCCCTTGGCGGTGCGACCGGCTTGACCTGGTCGACGGCCAACTCGGCCGCAGCGCCGGTCACCGTCGGCAGCGGCACGGTCGGCGGCCTGCTCACCCTGCAGAAGACCACGCTGCCGGCGGTGCAGGCGCAGCTCGACGACATCGCCCGGGCGCTGACGGTCGAGCTGGACGCCATCAACGTCCCGATCTTCTATCAGCCCGGGGCGACGCCATTCAATCCGGCGAGCGACGCCGGTTACGCCGCGATCATCGCGGTCAACCCGACGGTGACGCAGAGCACCATTCATGACGGGGCCGCGCCGGCTCAGATATTGGTGGCGGGCGCCGCCCTGGCGCCTGGCGACACCACCTTCATCGATCGGGCGGTCGCCATGTTCAACCGCGCCAACGTGGTGTTTGCCGCGACCGGCCTGCCGGCGACCGGCAACATCGCACAGGTGGCCACCGACTTCATCACCGCCCAATCGACGTTGCGCGCCAGTACCCAGGACTCGCTGACTTCGGAAACCACTCTGAAACAGACCTTGAAGACTACGCTGTCCTCGCAAAGCGGCGTCAACGTCGACGACGAGGTGGCGCAGCTTACGGTGCTGCAGAACGCCTATTCGGCGAATGCGCGCGTGCTGCAGACGGCAAAAGACATGTTCACGACGCTTTTTACCGCCGTTCAGTAACATCGATCAACCCGGGGGTCCGGCCATGACGACTCTTTCGACGCTCGGTCAGAGCGATCTCCTGCGCAGCCAATTCTCGACCCTGCAGAACAGCATCCAGCAGCTGCAGAGCCAAGTTGCGACCGGCGAGAAGACCCAGCTCTATGGCGATCTCGGCACGCAAGCGACGCTCGACATCAACTTGCGCAACCAGGCGAACCTGGTCGACAACTACAAGAAGAACATCAGCGAGATTTCGATCCGCACCAACCTGATCGACAAGAATCTCGTCACCATTCACGACACCGCCCTCGCGGTGCAGAATCTGGCCTTCGCGTCGCCGAGCTTTCCGGCACAGCGGACAAACATCGTGGCTGCGGCGAAGGCGGCGATCGACCAGATCAATCAGACGCTGCAGACCTCGGTCAGCGGTCGCAATCTGTTCGGCGGAACGCAGACGCAGAGCAGCCCGGTAGCCTCCTCGACGACGCTGCTGCCGACGGTGCAGACGGCGGTGACCGCGGCGATTACGGCGGCTGCGGGAGTGGGCGTTCCGGCGGCGATCCAGGCGGCGGTCAGCGGAGGCACGGGAGTGATCGCGACGGCTGCGAGCTACTATCTCGGCGGTCCGGCCCATGCGCCGGCCCTGATCGACCAGGGCCTCACCGTCGACTACAGCATCACCGCCAGCGACCCGGCTTTCCTGACGATCATGCAAGGCCTCTACACGCTTGCTTCGCTGCCGCAACCGGTCGGGGCGACGGCGACGCCGCCCAACCTCGCCGACAGCGAATTCGACGCGACGGCACAGGCTGCCGCCTCGACGATCTCGCAGGGCTTGACCCAATTGCAGAGCTTGACGGAAAAGAACGGCCGCAACGAGCAGCTCCTCACCGACCAAGGCAACGCGCATGACGCGACGCTGACCACGCTGCAGACTCAGATCGACAACATCGAACAGGTCAATCTCGCGGATGCCTCGACCCGGCTGTCGCAGTTGCAAACAGAGCTAGCTGCGTCGTACAAGATTACGGCCGAACTTTCCACCCTGAACTTGGTCGATTTTCTGAAGTAATCGAGAGATTTACTTCATTTTAACCAGTAACATTCAGGGATCGTTAAAGAGTTTGCGGTCAAATCTCCCGTGTCGAGCACAGGCTCGGCTTCGGCCCACAAGGTGCCGGATAGCCTCCACACAGGAGAATTTTCGATGACGTTTTCGGTCAATACCAACACCAACGCGCTCGCTGCGCTCCAGACCCTCAGCCTCACCCAGCAGTCGCTGACCAAGACCCAGGGTCGCGTCAGCTCCGGCCTCAAGGTCGGCAGCGCCGCCGACGACGCCTCGACCTTTGCCATCGCGCAGGGTCAGCGCGGCGACATCTCCGGCTTCCAGGCGATCAGCAACTCGCTGGCTCTCGGCTCCGCCTTCGTCAACGTTGCCCTCAACGGCGCGCAGTCGATCTCGGATACGTTGAACAGCATCAAGGCCAAGGTCGTCCAGGCGCAGGATCCGACGCAGGATCACACCGCCATTCAGAACGACATCACCGCCTTCCTCAGCCAGATCAATAGTGTGGCTGCGGCCGCGCAGTTCAACGGCGTCAACCTGATCAATACCGGCTCGACCAACCAGAGCGTTCTGTCCTCGTTGAACCGGACCGGCTCGATCGTGTCGACGGCGACGATCACCGTCAATGCACAGGATCTGACCGCGGCAGGGTTGAGCGTTAACGGCCTCAACGTTGCCAACACGTCCGCGACGTTGTCGCTCGGCTCGACCTATGCGCCGGCAACCGGCCAAACCCTGGCCCTGACCTCAGGCGGTGTGACGACGACCTTCGAGTTCGTCACCAACCTTGCCACCGCCCTTTCGGCGGCCGGCAACAAGGCGGTGGTCATCGGTGGTACGACCGGTCAGTCGACCGCCAACCTGACCGCTGCGCTCGCCACGAACGGCTACAACGCCAGCTTCAACACGACCGGCAATCTGGTCGTCACCGCGGGTGCCGGCGATATTACCGCCGCCGTCTCCGGCGTGACCGGCCTGACCACCGCGCTTGGCCCGGCAACCACCGTCAATGCACTGACCGTCGTGGAAACGGCGATCAACAGCATCAAGACGGCGCTGAGCCATCTCGGCACGGCGGCGAACCAGATCACGACGCAGACCAACTTCGTCAAGTCGCTGACCGACTCGCTGATCGGCGGTGTCAGTCAGCTGGTCGACGCCGACCTCGCGGCCGAGAGCGCAAGTCTCCAGTCGCTGCAGACCAAGCAGTCGCTTGGCATCCAGGCGCTGTCGATCGTCGGCGCCGGCTTTTTTTGCGCGATTGGATGATTGAAGCAGGGTGCCGGTCATGCCGTGGCGAGGGTCTCGCCAGTCTGCTCGAATTCAAAGCGGCCCGCTAGGACGCGGCGACAGCACGTTTAATGCGATGCAAAGCGAGGCTGACGGGCTCGCAGTCAAGCCCGAGACGATCGATCAGCCGCCGGCGCCCTCCCGGCAGGATAGCGGGATCAGGCGGCGCGTTCGCGGTTCCGACGCCGTGCCTGCCACATCGCGCGATAGGCGGCGTCCAAGTCGCCGGCGAAGCCCCTGGCATCGCAGAGCGGCGAGGCGACGAGGCGCCGGCGCAGGCCGGCGCGGAGCGCGGCAAGCCGCGGCAGATCGCCGGCGAGTTCGATAGCCGCCGTCAGGTAGTCCTGCGGGCTGGCCGCCACGAGCTCGCCAAGGCCAAGCGTCGCCAAGATGCTTTCGCCGACGCGGCCGACGAAACGCGCGCCGCGCAGCGTGATCACCGGTACGCCCATCCAGAGTGCCTCGAGCGTTGTGGTGCCGCCGCCGAACGGAAAGGGGTCGAGCGCGATGTCGACCTCGTTATAGGCGGCGAGAAGCTCATCGCGCGGCGAGCCGGGCGCCAGGCGGAGCCGTTCGGAGCCGATCCCGCGCGCCGCGAACTCACGGGCGATCCCCGCGCGCACCGCGGCATCGCCGAGCTGCGCCGTCTTGAGATAGAGCCGCGAATTCGGCACCGCGGCGAGAAGCGCGCTCCACAGATCGACCACGGCGCCATTGATCTTCAGCAGGTTGTTGAAGCAACCGAAGGTCGGCGAGCCGTTGCCGAGACTGGGCAGCATGCCGATCTCGATCGCCTGCGCTGGTGGCGTGAAGCATAGGTAGCTGTGCGGCAGACGATAGGGTTGCTCGCTATAGTGGCGCTCCTCGCCCGGCGGGATGACGTAGCGGTCGGCGATGATGTAGTCGATTTCGCTCAGCCCGGTGGTGCCGACATAACCGAGCCAGGTGCATTGGATCGGCGCCGGCCTGCGCGCGAACACCGTCAGTCGATTGCCCGCGGTATGGCCGGAGAGGTCAATCAGGATATCGATCGCGTCGTTGGCGACACGGCGGGCCGCGTCGTCGTCGCCGAGGCTCGCGATGTCGCGCCAGTGATCGGCCGAGCCGGCGATCCGTGCTGTCGTCGCGTCGCTGACCGCAGCATTGCTGTAGCAGAAGACCTCGACCGCATTGCGATCGTGCGAGGCGATGACGTTCTCGATGAAAAAAGCCACCGGATGGGTTCGGAAATCGCCCGAAACGTAGCCGATCCGCAGCGTGCGGCTTGCCCGCCGGCGCGCGGCTTGCCACGACGCCGGCGTCGGACGACGCTCGATCGAATCGGCCCACCGCCGCGTCGTTTCGCCGATCAGTCCGTTGCCGACGCCGGGCACGTAGTGGAGCGCGAGGACGAGATTGGCATAGGCGCCGGGCCGCGTCGGGTCGAGGCCGATGGCCTCCTTGTAGTGAGCGATCGCGGGGCTGAGCTGACCGAGCAGAAACAGGGCACAGGCGAGATTGTTATGCGCCTCTGCCATCACCGGGGCGAGGCTGATCGCCTGCTGGTAATGCGCCGCCGCGGCCGTCGTCTGACCGAGCCTGCTCAATGCGTTTCCCAGATTGTTGTGTGCCTCGGGAAACGCCGGACGGACCGCAAGAACATCGTAGAAGAGCTGGGCCGCCGCGGCGAACTCACGTTGCGCGAACAGGAGGTTGCCGAGCTGAAACTTGAAATGCGGGTCGGCCCCGGCCGGCGCACCTGATGCGACTGGCCGGTGCTCCGGCGCGATTGGATTGCCCGGCGCGCCGAGCGGTGGTGCCGTCCCGGCATCGCGTGTCGCGGCTGCCGGCTGGAAGCCGATCGTCGTTTCGCCGATCGTCGGTCTCTCCATCGCCGATCCTCCTGTCCTGGCGTGTCTAGGCGCGCGCGCGCCGCTGATTGCCGCCAAGCCATTGCTCGGGGCGTGGCATCTGCCGGTAGGGGTGGCGGTCGTCGAAATAGTCGATCAATCGCCCGTTATGCTCGATGACGATGTGATGGGGGGCGATGCCGGCCGCCGCCATTTCGCCGACGATGTCGGCGGCGCGCCATTGTGGCGGGATGATTATCGTGTGCGCGGGATGAGCGAGCAGCCAGTCGCGACCGCGGATGCGTTGGCCGGTTCCCGGCACGAAGGTATCGAGCTTGGCGGGATCCGAATCGACGACGACGGGAAAGCGCTCGGCGTCGACCTCGTAGCGGTTCATGAAGGCGGCGCATTTTCCGGTTCCGCCCCAAATTGCCACCGGTTGGCCGCCGGCGTGCAGCGCGGCGAGCTGGTCGCGAATGACGCCCCCGGCGCGCTCAGCCGCGTCGCCGTAGAGCCCCGCCTCGGCGGCGATCGCGACTTGCTCGAGCGAGCCGCCGATGCGGGCGAGACCGAAGATAACCTCGCCGTCATAGCCGTGCCCGATCTCCTCGACATGCGAGGCACAACGCACCAGCATTCGCCGAAAGGAATTGCTGGTGAACTGCGAGTTGTGCTCGTAGTAGAGATCGACGGTACGGCCGGTCTCGATCACCCGGTCGATGCACGGAACTTCGAGATAGATGAGACAACCGGCGCCCGAGCGTGCGGCGGCGAATGACAGGCGCTGGAGGAAGCCGAGCGGATTGGCGAGGTGCTCGAGGACATGACGGGTGATGACGAGATCCGGCTTGATCTCGGCCAAATGGCGGCTGGGCTCGAAGAGTTCGGCACGCAAGGTGACGGGTCCGGCGCCGATTGACGCGCCGTTCGGATCGAAACCGAAATAGCTCCCCTCGGGCCGTTCGGCGGCGAGCCCGGCGATGAAGCTGCCATCGCCATGCCCGATCTCGACGACGACGGGCCGCTCCGGCAGCCGCGCCAGCAGGCTCTCGCGCAGGCCGGCGAGGAACCCCGACCACAGCGTGCCGCGGTTGAACATCAGGTTGGGCTTTTGCGAATAGGGCACCGCGTCGTAGTCGAATCCGGTGTTGTAGATGTGTCCGCAATCGACGCAGCGGACGAAAGCGAGCGGCAGGAGCGGCATCGCCCGAGCTTCCTCGGCACTCGCCGGCCAGGCGATGGTGGCGAGGGGCTGCCGGCCGGTGAAGAACGTCACCGCGACGTGATGGCCGCAGGCGGGGCAGGTCGCTTCATGCAGACAATCGGTGGCGACGCTGCTCATGCGGCTTGCTCCTTCTCTGCGCACCAGTGCCGCCACATCGAGCGGAAGGCGATTTCGAGGTTTCGGGTGAAACGATCGGCGTCGCATAGCGGCGAGCCGACGACCATCGTGCGCAGCCGGCTGCGCAGCTCGGCGAGAGCGGCGAGGTCGGCCGCCAGGGCGCCGGCCGTCGCGATATAAGTGGCGGCATCGGCGGCGACCAGGTCGGGCAGGCCGACGGTCGTCAGCATGCTTTCGCTGACCCGTCCGGAGAAACGGTCGCCGCGCAGGCTGACGACCGGGACGCCCATCCACAGCGCCTCCACCGTCGTCGTTCCGCCGCCATACGGGAAGGGATCTAGCGCGATGTCGATGTCGTTATAGGTGGCGAGTAGCCCGGCGCGCTCGGTGCCGGCGCGCAGGTCGAGGCGATCGGCCGCGATGCCGGCGACGGCGAATTGCCGGGCGATTTCCTCGCGCACGGCAGCGACGCTGAGGAAGCCGGCGCGCAGGACAAGGCGCGCCTGCGGAATACCGAGCATCAACTGGCTCCATAATTCGATGACCCGCTTGTTGAGCTTCAGCACGTTGTTGCAGCTGCCGAAAGTGATGAAGCCGTTGCGCAGGGCGGGCAGATCGTTCACCACGACCGGCAGGTCGGGCGGCGTGAAGCAGAGATAGCTGTCGGGCAGCCGGTAGGGCTTCTCGCAATAGAGCGCCTCGTGCTCGATGGGGACGACGAAGCGATCGGCGATGATGTAGTCGATCTCCGGCAGCCCGGTCGTCGCGTAGTAGCCGAGCCAGGTGCATTGGATCGGTGCCGGTTTGCAGGCGAAGACGGCGAGCCGTTCGCCTTCGGTGTGACCCGAGAGATCGACCAATATGTCGATGCCATCGGTGCGAATGAGGGCGGCGGCGTCGTCGTCGTCGAGGGCGACGATCGATCGCCAGCCATCGGCCAGAGATTTGATCCGCAGCGTCGTGGCGTCCTCGTCGCGCGTGTTGCTGTAGCAGATCAACTCGATCGCCGCGCGGTCATGGGCGGCGAAAACATTCTCGAGAAAATGGGCGACGGCATGGCTGCGGTAGTCCGCCGAGACATAGCCGACGCGCAGGCGGCGGTCGGGTGCCGCGGCATTGGTGAGGGCCGGGTATTGCGCCGGACGCGGCAGCAGGCGCGACCAGCGACGCGCCGTATCCGCGATCAGCGCATAGTCGACATCGGGCAGGAAGTGGAGACACATGCCGAGTCCGGCATAGGCCGGTGCCAGCGTCGGATCGTTGGCGATCGCGTGGCGGAAGCTGCCGATCGCGTCGCTGATGCGGCCCTGCCGGAACAGTGCGGAGCCAAGATTCTGATGTGCTATGGCCAGGCGAGGCTCAACGGCGACGGCATGCTCGAGATGCGGGATGGCGCCGGCGGCGTCGCCCTGGCGGACCAGGATGCAGCCGAGATTGCAGCGCGCTTCGGCGAGATCCGGCGCGAGTTCGACGGCGCGCCGCACCGCGGCGGCGGCTTCATCGAGACGACCGAGCGCGAGAAGGGCGTTGCCGAGCTGGAGATGGTAGGCCGGGACGTTGCGGCTTCGCTTGATCGCTTGGCGAAGATAGCTGGCGGCACGGCTGGCGTCGCCGAGACGAAGCGCAAGGTTGCCGAAGGCGAAGAGGGAGCCGGCGTCGCGCGGCGATGCTGCGAGGGCCCGCTCGTAGAGCGCCAACGCTTCGGTCTGGCGGCCCGCCTCGAGATGTGCGGTGGCTTCCCGGACCATCGCCGGGATCTGCCAACCGAGTGCTGACTTGGCCATCGATGCTAGCTCTCTGCCCAACCGCGCGGTTCATGAAAAGAACCCGCTGCGGGACCATGGTGCGAAAATCATGCCAAGATGATCGGCCGCGCCGACGCCGGATCGCGCCGGCGTCCTGCGCCGTTATCCTCGGCAGATGCGGGCAAAGCCTGCCGCGCCCGGCAAAACCTGCCGTCAGCGCCGACCGGAAGAATCGCTTGCGCGTTAAATCCGGTTTAATCACTCGTGCCCTATCGTCGCCTCGACAAACGATCAACCAGGTTGCCGAGGTGCCATGTCGATATCCGCGTACCATCGCCGCCAAGCGGCGGCAGAAAAACCGCGTGAGCTGGAGCGTCGCGCCTTCTCAATCGTGATCGGCAAGCTGGTCGGGGCCAAGGAAAGTGGCGGCCGTCCGCTGATCGATGCCTGCTATCTGAACTACCAGCTGTGGAGCACGCTGCAGGCCGACCTCGTGCTGCAGGACAACGCGCTGCCCGTCGACCTCAAGGCGCGGTTGATTTCGCTCTCGCTATGGGTGCAGCGCTACACGCCCGCGGTGATGCAGGGCACCGCGTCGCCGGACCCGTTGATCGCGGTCAACAAGAATATCCTCGAAGGATTGAGCACCGACGTCGCCCCGGCGGTTTCTGCAGCGCCGGCCACGCAACTCAGCGCCGTCTGACCGATCGGCCGCGCGCCTGGAGCGCCGCGGCCGAGCAACATCCATTCGGCCGCCGAGGTGCCCTCGGCGGCCGAATGCGTTTCAGGCGAAGAGGTCGAGGATACTGCCGCCGCTGCTGGTGCCGCGCAGGAAGGAGAAGTCGATCGGGGTCGGCGGAACGGTCGGGTCGGGAATGCTGTTGGCGCTGCCGGGTTGAAAGAGCGCCGTCACCGGATCGGCGTTCGATTGCTGCAGGCCGGCATTGGCGAGGAACTGGTTGACGAAGGTGCTGAGGTAGGTGCTGTCGATAAGCTTGGCCGGATCGAAGCCGGCATTCTTGAAGGCGGCCTTCTGCTGCGCGACCGAGAGGGCGGCAACGGCATCGGGAAGACCGAGCGAGCCGCGCACCACCGCAGCCAGCGTTGCGTTGCTGAGGATCTGATCGGCGGAGATGGTTGAGAGGCTGCTCGACGCCGTTAGATTCTGCACCGACGAAACGATGCTCTGCTTGAACTGGTTGTTCTGGAAGTCGCCGGTTATCTTGGCGACGCTGGTCGCATCGCTGATCGAAACCGTCGTGCTGCTCGCGAGATCCGGGGTGGCGTTCACTGCCTCCGTCTTCGCCTCGATCGATTGCTTGAACTGGCTGGCCTGGTAGGCGGCGGTTATGGTGGCGATATTCGCCGCCGCGCGGACCGCGGCGCCGTTATCCGAGCTCAACGAGCCGAAGGCGGCGACGAACTTCGCGACATCCGGGTTCTGCTGGGTCAGCTGGGTCGCCGCCAGGCTCGGCGCGCCGCCGATCAGATCGGTGACGGTGTTGACCGAAACATTTGCCGGATCGAGGTTGAAGGCGCCGAGCGCGACCTTGAGAAGCTGAGGGTCGGCGACGAGGTCGGCGACCGAGGTCACGTTGCCGATGTGGCTTTGGTAATAGCCGACCGGCTGCGAGACGCCAGAACTCGCCGCGAAATTGGCGGTCAGCTTGTTGATCGTGGTCGAACCGTCGGCGAAGTCCGCTGCGGTGGTCGTCGGATTGTTGGTCGCCAATGTTTGCGCGAAGAGGTTGGTCTGATAGGCGCTGGTGACCGGGTCGATATTGTTCTGGACCTGGAGGCGCGCACCGTGATCGGTGTTCAGCGAGCCGAATGTCTGGATGAATTGCGCGAAGCGCGAATCCGATGTCACGAGGGGGTCGGCGGCTTGTTGCGCCGGCGTCTCGGTGAGAAGCTGGGAGACCGTGCTGGCCGATACGCCAGCCGGGTCGAGGCCGAAGGCGGTGAGGGCAACGTTGAGCAGTTGCGGATTGCCGGTCAGGTCGGCGACTGACTTCACGTTGCCGATGTTGTTCTGGAAATAGGTGACAGCATTCTGCACGCTGGTCAGCTGCTGAAACTGTTTGTAGAGACTGCCGATGTCGGAGAAGCCGCTGCCGCCGTTGGAGCTCAGAGAGCTGAACGCGTGCACGAAAGCGGCGACAGCCGGGTCGGTCTGCAGCAGCGTGGTGGCCTGGGTCTGCACATCGGTCGACGCCTTCGGATCATTGGTAAGGAGTTGGCGCGCCACATCGGTCGACACCTTCGTCGCATCGATATTGAATGCGCCGAGCGCGACATTGAGGAGCTGCGGATCGGTGACGAGGTCGTCGACCGAAGACACATTGCCGATGTTCTTTTGATAGTATTTGACTGATGTCGAGATGCCGGACTTCGTCTGGAAGTCGCTGAGCAGGGTATTGATCGTGGTCGAACCCTGGGTGCCGAAATCGATGGTGACGGTAGAGGAGTCGTTGGCGCCAAGCGTCTTGGCGAATTGGGCTCTCTGATAGCGGGCGATCGTGTCGTTGATGCTGGTTGAGCCCTGGATTGCGGCGCCGCCATCGGTCGCCAGCGAGTTGAAGCTGATGGCGAACTGCGCGAGGCGACGATCCGTTGTCGCCAGCGTGTCGCTCGCCAGCGAGGGCGAGGCGGCGTTCGTCGTCGGCGTCGTCGTCGGCTCGGTGAGGACCCGGCGCAGCGTGTCGCGCGTGACGGTTTTCGGATCGATGTTGAAGGCCGCGAGCGCGACATTCAGGACTTTTGAATTGTTGAGCAGATCGTCGATCGATGTCACTTGCGCGACGTTGCTCTTGTAGTCGTTGACGGCCTGCTCGACGTCGGTCGCTTGCTGGAACTGGCTGAACAGTTTGCCGGCGTTCGAGATATCGACGGTGTCCTGGATGGTTTGCTGGAAGTAGAGCGCCTGGCGGACCGACGAATCGCCGGTGTTGTTGGCAATCCACTTGTCGTATTCGTTGGTCTGGTAACCGGCAAGAACGGTGTTGATGTTGTTCGGGTTCTGCAGGCTCGCGCCGCCGTCCGACTGCAATGTGGAGAAGGCCTGGGCAAACCGCAGATAGCGCGGGTCGATGAGCTGCTGCGCCAGCGACGTCTTGCTGGTCGGATCCTGTGTCAGCAGCTTGCGGACGATGCCCGTGTTGTCGATCTGCGATT
>WNFI01263676.1_pt1 | contig 11740 bp, 11 predicted proteins | sample 5400471 | NCBI WGS metagenome assembly WNFI01 (sample SAMN13153348, study PRJNA577476) | soil metagenome | isolation source: 100 cm saprolite on Douglas fir-dominated hillslope | place: USA:California | collected 2013-09-17
CAGCCGGCTTGGAACTAGTTGAACACGAACTCAAACAAGGCCTCGTTACGTTCGTGGCCCGCAGCGATCGTTGAACCAATTTTCCCTTCAATCGCACCACTTGAACGCATAGACATAAACCTTTTCAAACTCTGTGTTCTCTGTGTGTCTGTGTTTTGCCTAACCGTTTCTTTTTTCCGTGACCAACTCCGCTCGTCCTTCCTCCGCCGCCTCCAGTTTCATCGTCATCGGTGAACGTACGAATATCACCGGCTCGCCTAAATTTTCCAAGGCCATCAAGGCCGGTGACTGGGACTCCGCCTTGGCCACCGCCCGCCAGCAGGTCGAAAGCGGTGCCAACATCATCGACGTTAACGTCGACGAGGCGCTCATCGACGGCGAAGCGACCATGGTAAAATTCCTCAATCTCATCGCCGCCGAACCCGAGATTTCGAAGGTGCCGGTGATGGTCGATTCCTCGAAATGGTCGGTGCTCGAAGCGGGTCTCAAATGCCTGCAAGGAAAAGGTCTCGTTAACTCAATCTCGCTCAAGGACGGCGAAGCCGAATTCCTGCGTCGCGCAAAACTTGTGATGCGCTATGGCGCCGCCGCCGTCGTCATGGCCTTCGATGAACAAGGCCAGGCCGCCACGCGCGACGAAAAAGTCCGCATCTGCACGCGCGCTTATAAATTGCTCACCGAAAAAATCGGGTTTTCCGCCACCGATATTATTTTCGACCCGAACATCCTGACCGTCGCAACCGGTATCGAAGAGCACAATAACTACGCGGTCGATTTCTTCGAGGCGTCCCGCATCATCAAGCAAACGCTGCCCGGAGCAAAGATCAGCGGCGGCGTCTCAAACGTTTCCTTCTCTTTCCGTGGCAACAATCCCGTGCGCGAGGCAATGCACACGGTTTTTCTCTACCACGCCATCCAGGCCGGACTCGATATGGGGATCGTCAACGCCGGCATGCTGGGCGTCTACCAAGAGATTCCCAAGGATTTGCTCGAACGCGTGGAAGACGTGATTCTCAACCGCCGCCCCGATGCGACGGAACGACTGGTAAAATTCGCCGACGATCTGAAGGCCGTTCAAGGCGGCGCTTCAAAGACCGAACTCAAAGAAGATCTCGCCTGGCGTAGCATCACGGTGGAAGAGCGGTTGAAACACGCTCTCGTCAAAGGCATCGACGCCTACGTCGACATCGACACCGAAGAAGCGCGGCAGAAGTACAGTCGGCCCCTCGATATTATCGAAGGACCACTCATGGACGGCATGCGCGTGGTCGGCGATCTCTTCGGCGCCGGTAAAATGTTTTTGCCGCAGGTCGTCAAATCCGCCCGCGTCATGAAAAAAGCGGTCGCTTATCTTCTCCCGTACATGGAGGAGGAAAAGAAAAAGCTGATCGCATCCGGCGGTGAAGCGCGCACCCAGGGAAAATTTCTCATCGCCACCGTCAAAGGCGACGTGCACGACATCGGCAAAAATATCGTCGGCGTCGTCCTCGCATGTAACAATTACGAAGTAATCGATCTGGGCGTCATGGTCGCCTGCGACAAGATCCTAGCGATTGCTCGAGAGAGAAACGTGGATGTAATTGGACTTTCCGGACTGATCACGCCGTCGCTTGACGAGATGGTTCACGTCGCCAAGGAAATGCAGCGCCAAGGTTTTAATGTTCCGTTGCTCATCGGCGGCGCCACAACCAGCTCGGCTCACACCGCCGTCAAGGTTGCCCCGGAATACAAACAGCCCGTGGTCCATGTCCTCGACGCATCGCGGGTCATTGGCGTAGTCAGCGCTTTGCTGAGTCCCGAGCAGAAATCCGGGTTCGTCACCAAAAACCAAGAGACTCAAGATCGCCAGCGTTCAGATTTCGCCAATCGGCAATCGAAGCGCAAACTGCTTTCGCTCGCGGAGGCACGTGCGCGTCGAACGCCGACCGATTGGACCACGGTCGACATTCCGCGCCCTGAATTTTTTGGCGCCAAAGTCTACGACCCTGTTCCACTCGCGGACATCGTTCCTTTCATTGATTGGGGTCCCTTCTTTAGCGCGTGGGAGCTACACGGTCGCTATCCTGAAATCTTGACCGATGCGGTCGTCGGCGAAGAAGCCACTAAGCTCTTCAACGACGCCCAACAACTGTTGAAGCAGATCGTCGACGAAAAACGTTTCACCGCCAAAGCGATCATCGGCTTCTGGCCCTGCAACGCCGTCGGGGACGACATCGAGATTTATTCGGACGAAAATCGGAGCAAGGTTCTCACGGTTTTCCACATGCTGCGCCAGCAAAACGAAAAGCCAGCGAATCAATACAATCACGCCCTCTCCGACTACATCGCACCCAAGGAAACCGGGCGGATCGATTACATGGGCGGCTTTGCTGTTACGGCGGGGCACGGCGTCGAACAATTTGCCGCGGAGTTTCGCACGAAGTCCGACGACTACTCTGCCATCATGGTTCAAGCGCTTGGCGATCGTCTCGCTGAAGCCTCGGCCGAACTGTTTCACAAACGCGCGCGTGAATTTTGCGGCTACGGCAAAACTGAAAATCTCAGCTATCAAGATCTCATCCGTGAACGCTACCGGGGCATCCGCCCTGCACCCGGCTATCCGGCGTGCCCGGACCACACCGAGAAGCCCATTCTCTTTAAACTCCTCGGGGTCGAAGCGGCGACCGGAATCATCCTTACGGAAAGTTGCGCGATGCACCCGGCGAGCAGTGTCAGCGGTTGGTATTTCAATCATCCCGATTCGAAATACTTCGGCGTCGGCAAACTCGGCCAAGACCAAGTCACAGAATACGCTCAACGCAAAGGCATGAGCCAAGCCGAAGCCGAAAAATGGCTCGGGCCGTATTTGGATTACGATCCAGCATAGTGCTAGGCAGGCCGTCGCGTCCCTGCGACGGCATCGTAGCTAGGACGGACGTTTAATACGCGCCGGCCCCTTTGTGTTACGTATGCCAAGCGGTAAAACCGTGAAAGTACCGCACTCCGATTTTGTCGCAATCTCTCCCTCAGGAAGAACGCTTGTCGCACTTCACGAGGACGAATCGGAAAGCGTCCTCGATGTCACGCGGCCGAGGTAAGACCCTCCGCAAACTGAGACCAAAACGGCCCTCGTAACCGAGATTTGCAACAAACAATATATCGATTATAATGGTAATTGTGCACTTGATAAAGGTAGGCTCTGCTACTGAGACTGGCTCACGATAACCCAGCATTGACTGGGTAAAGGTTAGTGGCTTACATGTAGGATGTAGGTTCGGTCCCCACCTCATGTTAGAGCTTGCTTGTTGAGCCAAAACCCCGCGCGAAGCGGGAACCTCCGCAACCAACCTCAGGTAGGTAAAGGGCCGTAAACCTACCACATCACCGGACTTAATACTCCGGTGGTTTTATCTTTAGGGGGACCGAACCACTCGTTAAGAACAGTACAAAAATTCTTACTTTTTGATTCGCATGTTTAGTACCCTGGCTATGGTAGGTCTATGCCACAAGTACCCGGACCAACTTGGGAATTAACCCTAGACGACATCACTCGCCGCTTTGACACTGATGACAAGGCACGCAGCTATCTTGAAGGTATCCGCTGGCCGAATGGCGTGATCTGTCCGCACTGCCGCAACGATCAAGGTGAAGGAAAGCGCAAGATCTACTGTGCCAAGGCTAACGTAAAGACCAAGGTTCGTCCCGGGTTGCGCCAGTGCGGTGAGTGCGATCGCCAGTTTACGGTTACGGTAGGGACGATCTTCGAGGACACCCACGTGCCCCTAAGGAAGTGGTTGATCGCCTGGTATCTGCTGGCCAGCTCGAAGAAAGGCATCAGCGCGCTCCAGATCCAGCGCATGTTGGCCCTTGGAAGCTACCGCACGGCCTGGTTGATGATGCACAAGATCCGGCATGCTTTGCGCGATCCAGCGTTTGATGGGATGCTAGATGGCACCGTGGAGGCCGATGAGACATACATCGGAGGACGTCCACGTGGGATGGGACGCGCCTATGTGGGCAACAAGACCCCCGTCGTGTCTCTGGTAGAGCGTGGCGGTCGTGTGCGGTCCACCGTCGTGTTGACCAAGCATGGCCGAGTTACAGGTGATAACTTAAAAGAGGTCTTGACGAAAAACATCGCACCCACGGCGAAGATCATGACGGACTCTCACCATGGCTACAAAAAGGCGGCAGTGGGCTTTGCCTCACATGAGACCGTAAACCACAACGTGGGAGAGTATGGCCGAGGGAACGTCTACACCAACACCGTTGAGGGTTACTTTTCACTCCTCAAACGGGGTATTGTCGGCACCTTTCACCACGTCTCTCGCCAGCACCTGCCGCTCTATCTAGCTGAGTTTGATCACCGGTATAATCATCGAACCACGACCGACGGCCAACGCGCTCTCGCTGGACTTCGCGGCATGGAGGGCAAACGCCTTACCTATCGTCCACTGGTTGCGGCGAAGATTCAGCCAGAGGATGCCCCGTAACTTTTAAGTGTACAACCAGCGAGGTTGTGCTACTGTTCTTTAGTAATATCGAGTCCTGAGCCACCTATGGGATTCGAGCCCATATTTCTTCCGTCCAAAGGAAGTGTTCTACCGTTAAACTAAGGTGGCGCACTGACGCCCCCGTTGCTCAACACAACGGGGGCAAGATTTTGATTTTGCAGATTAAGGGTATACACCGTCGTGTTTTCTTGCTTCAGAAGAAGCACCCTATCTTGAGCTACTAGGCGACGAAGCGTCTTGTGGACACTGATCAAAAAGTTTTTACCCACCTTAGGGTATCCAGCCTTGATGAGCACGTTTTTAACCCCACTTGCGCTGATAGCTTGGTGTTGCTCGAGCACCCAGATCACGGCCTTTGTAAGCTCACCCTTAACCACAGCCGGATTTTCCTGCTCAGCGGAACTTAAAGTCGTTGCTCCTGCTTTCTCCAGGGCGGAGAGGATTTCCTTGAGTTCCTCGCGACGCTTTTCTACGCTTTTAAACTCAGCGAGGTAATAGGCGTAGGTCTGATTAAGCTTATCCATCTCATAAACAGCTTACATCGCAGACTATGGCTAGCAAGAAGAAACTCAACAAATCTCAAGAAGCTCCATCGATCTCATTCGACGAGGTGATGAGTCGTGCCTTAAATATCAAACCAGTGAGGAAATCTAGAAAATCTTCTAAGAAGAGTCCTAGTAATAGTTTACGCGTCCCGCCACGGTCTTCTGAAAGTTAAACTCATTTCGGCGTGCCACCACCTGAACCTGTCCATCTGAGCAGTTCCAGGTGAGATAAACTTCACTCCCAACCTCCTCGATCGAGGTTGGTTTTCCAACGGCACCGTATAGTGAATTTATGCTGGCGATGAGCGTTCCAAACTGGAACAGCTGGTTGCTGACCTGCTTGGCTCTCTGAGTCCATTCATACTTGCTGACAAGCGCGTGTCCGTCGACGACCTTTCCAGAGGCTATTTCTCTCCTCGTGAAATCGTTGAGGTCAGCATTAGCCCACTTGTCTATCGCAAAGTAGATCATCACAGGCGCGGTTAAAAGTGCGACAAGCATGCCACACCCGACCGCCGTTTTATTTTCAGTTGCCATGCATTCAGTTTTAGCAGCATTCGGGTTTTTGTAAACAAAAATACCGTGTTTTAGTCAGGTGTTTTTGCGCTAGATAAACCGGGTAGGATAGAGGCTGATGCCAACCCACTACCTGCTCATGCGACGCCTCATCAAGGCTCTTCGCACACGGCAAGGTCTCACGCAGGAAGGTTTAGCTGAGAAGGCAGGACTCGACTACAAGTACTACCAACGTTTTGAGATCGGAGCTACTGATGCTCCGACCGTGAAGACACTTGAGAAGCTAGGAGAGGTATTGGGCGTCAAGCCCTGGGTCCTTCTCTGCGACGACCTAGAATTGATTGCCGAGAAGACCGGGATTAGGGGGCTTGAACGAAAAGTTCAGGCGAAGGTCGGACGCCCGGCGAAAAACGCGCCATAATCGTGATATTGGCGCGTTTAGGGGCTTGACCTAAAATTTTTCCACACTTACGACTAAAAAGTCGCGAAATGACAGGCCGTCGTGGAGCGATACTTAGAAGCTTGCGACATTTGGTAGCTTAACCGGATAGAGCTCCTCGAACTAAGGGGTATATGTAGGTTCAAGTCCTGCCCGAATGAATCGCGCTAAGTTGGCCGATCTGGAGTTAGCGCTCCGGGTCGGCTTTTTTATCTCTGAAATTAATGCTGAAAGAACTGCGTAGTTTTTAACTACTTGCGCAGATTGCGCAATAGTTGCCAATTTGGCAATTATTTTGTTTACAAAAAAGTAGATCAAAAACCATCCCGAAACCTATGGTGAAAAAATAGCACCGAATTTCTATGGTGTACACACTATCTTTTACAGATCGCGATAATGACGCAGGAAGTATCTTTTTATCGTGAGTAGTTCTCAACAACAGGAACTACCTTTATCAAGTGCACAATTACCATTATAATCGATATATTAGACCGCAACTCGAGTGCGTGTTTCGTCCCTTTGGTGCATTTTGTTGGCTCAATATCCGCCCTATTTTCGATCGAAAGCGCAGAGATCCATCGGCCAACCCACGCCCATCTAGATGCAGGTCATGAAATACGATTTTCTTTGGCCCGGCACCTTCATAACTTCACAACCTATAACTTTAAAAATAGGCTTATTTTAAAGTTATAGGTTGTGAATAAGCTCCAAACGTATCTCCGAAATAAGCAGTCTCATTGCAGCTATTTCGGAGGCTCCGCCCCAGCTCCAAATCCGTTCGGGACGAGGCTTGGATCCGCTTCGTTGATTCCTACTTCTCTTTTGATTTCGGACTCCCCTTAGTCCTTTTCATGAACCTTGCTGCGTTGCGCGATCTCCTCATCCGCTGGGCCAATATCAATTCCGGTAGCGATCATTTGGTCGGGCTCGACCTTATGCGCAGCGCCCTACACGCCGAGTTCGCTCGACTACCCCACACCCTGCTCGAAAGCGTATCGCTTTCGGACACGTCAGCTCAGGCCTTGCGGATTTGCCAGCGGCCAACCGCTCCTATCCAAATCCTCTTCAGCGGCCACTACGACACGGTCTACGGTGCCGACCACTCTTTTCAGGTTTGCATGGATCTGGATGCAAATACCCTGACGGGCCCGGGAGTTGCCGATATGAAAGGCGGCATCGTTGTGATGCTAGCTGCCTTGCAAACGCTCGAAGCGTCTCCCCACCGTTCACAGATCGGTTGGGAAGTAATTCTCAGCCCAGATGAAGAAATCGGTTCAACCGGTTCGGCAGAGCTTCTGGCAGAAGCCGCGAAGCGCCATCATTTCGGCCTGGTGTTTGAGCCGTGCCGCGAAAACGGAAACTTGGTAAAATCTCGCAAGGGCACTGGGATTTTTGTGTTCACCGTCCACGGCCGCTCCGCCCATGCCGGCCGCGATCCTGAAGCAGGTCGCAATGCGATCTTGGCGCTTTCAGAATTTCTGTTGCAGGCTGACCCAGCAGTGCACGTTTTGCCCGGAGTGATGATTAATATGGGTCGGATCGAAGGAGGCGGCGCAGTCAACGTCGTGCCTGACTTTGCCCAGGCCGAAGCAAATATTCGAATCACACGTGTAGCTGATGAAGCACTTGTCTTGAAAAAACTTCGCGAAATCGCCGAGCCTATCAATCAACGCGAGGGCTACCGCGTCGAGATCACGGGTGGTTTCAATCGTCCACCCAAAGAGACGACACCGGCCGAGGAAAAACTTTTCGCTGCCTGGCAGGCTTGCGGCCGCGAACTCGGCGTCGAGCTCGACTGGCAACACGTCGGTGGCGGTTCCGATGGGAATCTTTTGTCCGCCGCCGGCCTGCCTAATCTCGACGGTCTCGGTCCACGCGGCGGTGGATTACATAGTCCCACCGAGTGGGTCGACCTCCCCAGTATCGTCCAGCGAGCCCAAATCGCCGCACGGTTTCTGGAGGGCGTCGCCGCAGGAACGATCGCTGTCCCTCAAAAATAATCTAGAAACAGGATTGGCCAAAAGTAGTGCGGTACTTCATCCCGCATCTGGCCTGGATCCAACGATCTATCAGATCATCCACGAATTGCACGAATCGACACGAATGTTTGAAAAAGCCACCCGTCCCCAATTTCGAATCTTCTTTCTTCGCTCTTGGATCGCATGCCTTCTCTGCGGGGATCCGCAAGGCTTCGGGTTTAAAATCTCGGCGCCGTTTTTTGAATCGAAAATCCATCCTTCGGCGAATGTCTTCCGCGCAACGGCGGCCCAGCGGTCCCGCCGCACGCTCGAACCGTTTGTTCGCTTTGCGGCTTTGCGCGAGTCAATTCCGCTAAGGACGTCGGAAACCACGGGTTAAAGTGAGGTACACCTTTTTAAAAGATTTGGCCTGAGCTCGAGCACGTGATATTTCGGTCTTCTTCGTGAGTTCGGCTTTCCACGGCTTCCATTGCACCCCTCTCGGCGACCGCGCACTGATCATCTCGTTCGGCCGGGAAATCTCGCCGACCATCCACGAGCGTGTACGGGCTTTCTCCGCGGCACTCACCAAACATCCCATCTTGGGTGTCATTGAAATCGTGCCGGCCTATACGACGGTAACGGTTCACTACGAACCCTTGTCGTTCTTGGATGAAGAAAAGACGCCTTACGATCTGCTTAAAGCGGCGCTTAAAAAAACTCCGGTAAACGAGGATGCAACGGAGCGGCCTCGAGAAATCAAAATTCCCGTGTGCTATGGCGGCGAATACGGCCCTGATCTCGCCGACGTCGCCAAGCACACGCAACTCGATCCAGAAGAGGTCATCGCCCGCCACCATCAAGCCACGTACACGGTTTATCTCCTCGGGTTTCTGCCTGGTTTTCCGTACCTCGGTGGCCTCGATCCACAGTTGGCCACGCCCCGCCGTGCAACACCGCGTCTCCGTGTGCCGCTCGGATCGGTGGCAATTGGCGGCGAGCAAACAGGGGTGTATCCATTGGAGTCGCCTGGAGGTTGGAACATTATCGGCCGCACACCGCTTCGTCTCTTCGATCCCAGCCAGGTACCGCCCGCGCTTTTGCAGCCCGGTGACCTGATTCGTTTTTCACCGATAACGTCCGATGAAATGGCGCGGACATGATCCACGTTGAAAAAGCCGGGCTACTCACGACCGTCCAGGATTTGGGACGAAGCGGCTCGCAACACCTCGGCGTGCCTGTCTCGGGTGCGATGGATGAGTTCGCACACCGCACGGCGAATTTGCTCGTCGGCAACCAGGAAACGGATGCAACGCTGGAGATCACTCTCAATGGCCCGACGCTGCGATTTGAGCGCGATGCACTCATTTCGATCTGCGGCGGAAATCTTTCTCCTTCAATCGACGCACAAGAAATACCAATGGGGCGTCCACTCGTTGTTCGTCGCGGTTCACGTTTAAAGTTTGGCGCAGTGCGCTACGGATGCCGCAGTTACTTGGCGGTCGAAGGAGGTTTAAAGGTCGATTGCATTTTAGGAAGCCGCAGCACCTGTTTGCGCGCAAGCTTCGGGGGATTTTCCGGGCGCGCGCTCCGAGCAGGTGACACGCTGCCATTTGACGAACCCTCACTCGAAATTTTTCCTGATCTTCGGAAGCAATTGCGAGACGGCAAGCAAGCGTGGGTACGCGCAGACTGGTTCCTCGCCCACCCGATTCAGTCCGTGAACCACGAAACGGCTTTGATTCACGTCACCGCAGGACCACAGATGGAATGGTTTTCGGAAGAGAGCCAAAAGCAGTTCATCGAACAGACCTACACGATCAGTGATCATTCAGATCGGATGGGTTATCGGCTCTCTGGCGAACCGATTACTTTGACGAAACAACGCGACCTCCTTTCTGAAGGTGTCGCCTTCGGAACGATACAGATTCCCGCCGACGGACAGCCGATCGTTTTGATGGCCGATCACGCCACAACGGGCGGTTATCCGAAAATAGCAAACGTCGCCGCGGCCGATCTCCCTATTGTCGCACAACTCGCACCTCACCGAAGATTGAAATTCGAGCTGATCCCTCTTTCGATCAGCCAAAAGATGCTGGTTACTCGTGAGCACATCCTCAATCAACTGCGGCTGAATTTAGCCGCCCGCCGCGGCTCATGACGGTTGATCTCAACTGCGACCTCGGCGAAGGCGCATCCCACGACGCGGAATTGCTTCAACTCGTCACCTCAGCCAACATCGCTTGCGGTGTGCACGCAGGCGATGCGGCACTCATGAAAAAAACGGTGACGACGGCGCTCGCTTACGACGTTGCCGTTGGCGCACACCCCTCGCTGCGCGACACGGGGGGCTTCGGTCGACGCGAACTTTCAGTCGAAGCGGAAGAAGTCTATGCCCTCGTGCTAGACCAATTGCGCACGCTCGGAGAAATCGCCCAAACGCAGGGTGCCACCCTTCGCCACGTGAAACCGCACGGCGCTTTGTACAATCAGTCCGCACGCGATCCGCAATTGGCCAAAGCGGTGGCGTCCGCGGTCTATTCATTCGATCCTGGGCTAATCCTTTTCGGTTTAGCAGGAAGTTTCTCTTTGACCGCAGCGCGAACTGCAGGCCTCTCAGTCGCGAGCGAGGCCTTCGTCGACCGCACCTACCAACCCAACGGCTCGCTCACGCCCCGCACCCAGCCAGGAGCGTTGATCGACGACATCGCACGCGCAATCGAACAAGCAAAGCAAATGGTCCTCGAACACCGCGTCCGCGCGGTGGACGGTTCATGGGTCGAACTTCAAGTCGGCACACTCTGCATCCACGGCGACGGTCCACATGCAGTGGAATACGCCAAGACCCTGCGAAGCGAACTCGAACGCTCCGGTGTGGAAATCAAAGCCCCTCAAAATATAAAACGATGACGCTGCCGAAGCACACAAAAGAGAAATCACGAAATACACAAAACACACGAAAGAGATTTTCTCCGACGCCCTCACTTTCGTGTGTTTTGTGTATTTCGTGGTGCCCCTTTTCCGTGTATTCCGTGGGCCGCTTCTCCGCATGTTGCACACACTGACTCCTTATCTTCCGTTGATCGGCATTCCCCTAGTCGTCATCGGCTTTGCACTGCGATTCAATCCGGTACTGGTTGTGACGGTATCAGGCATCATCACCGGGCTGGTCTCAGGGCTTTCGTTCGACAAAATTCTTTTCGTCCTCGGCGATTCCTTTCTCAAAGCGCGTCCTCTCGCTTTGTTTGTTTTGGCACTACCGATCATTGGTTTGCTTGAGCGCCACGGTCTTAAGGAACACGCGCAGCAGTGGATTGGCAAAATGAAGGCGGCAACGACGGGACGCATTTTGCTGCTGTATTTATTTATCCGAGAAACGGCCGCAGCGTTCGGCCTGAAGGATTTGGGAGGACACGCTCAAATGGTGCGTCCATTGATCGCGCCGATGGCAGAAGGCGCCGCAGAAAATCTGTATGGCGATTTGCCTACGGCGATCCGCGAAAAAATCCGCGCCCACGCCGCAGCGGTGGACAACATCGGAGTCTTTTTCGGCGAGGACATCTTTCTCGCTTTTGGTGCGGTGATCTTAATGAGCACCTTTCTCGAACAGAACGGCTACCACGTCGAGCCGCTCAGGATCGGCCTCTGGGCGATTCCAACAGCGATCTGCGCCTTCTTCATTCACGGTTTTCGCTTGTGGCGATTCGACCGCACCCTGCACCGGGAAATTGCGGCTCATCGCGCGCAAGTTTGCCCACCGGAGCCATTGCCGTGATTATCGGGTTGCCT
>WNFI01003442.1_pt1 | contig 11738 bp, 9 predicted proteins | sample 5400471 | NCBI WGS metagenome assembly WNFI01 (sample SAMN13153348, study PRJNA577476) | soil metagenome | isolation source: 100 cm saprolite on Douglas fir-dominated hillslope | place: USA:California | collected 2013-09-17
CTTGTGGTCGTAGCCTTCCGACCCGCCGGAGGCGAACGCGTCGCCGAGCCAGAACCCGCGGCGCTGCGCGATCTCGTTGGCGGTGTCGGAGAACGTCGCCGTGCCCTTGTCCGCGGCGACCACCAGGTAGGCGTCGTCGCCGTCGCGGCGGACCACCCGGGCGGGCGGCACCACCCGGGACGCCTCGATGTTGTCGGTCACGTCGAGCATCGCGCTGATGAAGCACCGGTAGCAGGCGAGCACCTCGCCCTGGTAAGCCTCGCGGTCGGCGGGGTCGGGCAGCTGCTTGCAGACGAAGCCTCCCTTGGCGCCGGAGGGGACGATCACCGAGTTCTTCACCTCCTGCGCCTTGGCCAGGCCCAGGACCTCGGTGCGGAAGTCCTCGGTCCGGTCCGACCAGCGCAGGCCGCCCCTGGCCACGAAGCCGAATCTAAGATGAACCGCCTCGAACCGGGCCGAGTAGACGAACAGCTCGAACCTGGGCCGCGGCGCGGGCAGGTCGGGCACCTGTGCTGCGTCGAGCTTGACCACGAAGTAGGGGGCGCTGGCCTCCGGCCCGTGGTCAGCGGCACTGTGCTCGGTGAAGTAGTTCGTGCGCAGCGTCGCCTGGATCAGGCGCCAGTAAGCGCGCAGGATGCGGTCCTGGTCGAGGCTGGCCACCTCGTCCAGCTCGCCCCTGATCTCCTCGGTGATGGCCTCGCTGCGCTCGGCCTCCCCCGGCTGCCGGTCCGGGTCGAACCTCGACTCGAACAGCCGGATCAGCAGCCGCGTGATCGTGATGTTCGAGCGCAGCACCCGCTCGATGTAGCTCTGGCTGAACGTGCTGCCCGCCTGCCGCAGGTACTTGGCGTAGGCGCGCAGCACCACCACCTGCTGCCAGGTCAGATGCCCGTCCCGGCCGGCCGCGCTCCTGCGGAGCCCGAAGTCATAGATCCAGAACCGCTCCGCGGCGCCGAACTCGTACGGATGCTCGTCGACGACCTCGACGCCCATGTGCTGCAGCCGCGGCAGCACGTCGGTCAGCGTGATCGGGGAGGCGGTGCGGTGGATCGTCAGCCGCCAGACCCGCGGATGCGACCGGGCGGACCCGCCGGCACCGGGCCGCGCGGACCCGGCTCCGCTGGACCTGCCCTCCCCGTCCCCGGCCGGCACCCCGCCGATGTAGCCCTCCGACTCCCACAGGTCAAACGAGACGGTCTCGCCCGACTCGCGCAGCCGCAGTATCCTGTCCAGGTCGTCGACCGCGGCGCTGGCGGGCACGTCCGACTTGTAGGTCTGCGGGATCTGCTCGCCGCTGCACATGGCGAGCAGCGCGCCCGCGCGGTCCTCGCCGAGCTGGCGGACGGCCTCCTCGGCCAGGTCGTCGTCCCACGAGCGCACCGCGGCCGCCACCTTGGGCTCCAGCTCGGCGGCGTCCACGTCGGGCAGCAGCTGACCCCGCTCGGCCCGCACCACGATGTAGAGCCTCGCCACCGGCGACTCGCCGACCATCACGCTGTAGTCCACCTGGCCCCCGCCATCCAGCGCCTCGGCCAGGATCTCCTGGGTGCGGAGCCTGACCTGGGTGTTGTACCGGTCGCGGGGCAGGTACACCAGGCAGGACATGTACCGGCCGTAGACGTCTCTTCGCAGGAACAGGCGGGTGCGCGGGCGCTCACGCAGCCGGAGCACGCCCTCGGCGACCGGGATCAGCTGAGCCACCGAGGTCTGGAACAGCTCCTCGCGGGGGAAGTCCTCCAGGAACTCGGCTAGGTCCTTGCCGTCGTGGCTGTCGGCGGCCATGCCGGTGCCCGCCAGCACGTCGGTGAGCTTGCGCCGCAGCACCGGGATCCTCGTGATGCTCTCGGTGTAAGCGTCGTGGGTGTAGAGGCCGAGGAACCGGTATTCGCCCGTGACCTGCCCCGCGCTGTCCAGGCGCTTGACGGCGACGTAGTCGAGATAACTCGGCCGGTGCACGGTCGAGCGGGAGTTCGCCTTGGTCAGGATCAGCAGCTGCGGCTCCCGGGCCCGGGCGCGCACCTCGGGCGGCAGCGCCGCGAACGATCTCGAGCCCTGCCGGTCGTGCCGCAGGATGCCGAGCCCGGTGCCGGCCACCGCGCGCAGCGCCAGCCCGGCCGGCCCCTCCTCCAGGTCGTACTCGCGGTAGCCGAGGAACGTGAAGTGGCCGTCGGCCAGCCAGCGGAGCAGCGCCTCAACCTCGGCGCGTGACTCGTCCCCTGCCGCCGTCACTGCCTCGGCCGCTGCGGCCGGGACCATGGCCAGCTGCTCGGCGAGCTGCACGGCCCTCGCCTGCATCCGCGGCCAGTCCTCCACGGCCACCCGCAAGTCGCCGAGCACCCGCTCCAGGTCCGCCTGCAGAGCGGCCGACGCCCCCTCGGGCAGCCGCGTGACCTCGATGTGCGTCCATGACTCCGCGATCCCGTCGGATGCCGACTGGTCCCCGTCGGCCAGCCCGGTCACCTGCCGCAGCGATCCGGTGACGTCCCGGCGGACCCGGAGCTGGGGGTGCACGATCAGGTGCACGGTCGCGTCGTGGCGGGCGAGCGCCATCGTCACCGAGTCCACGAGGAACGGCATGTCGTCGGTGACGATGTCGATAACGTCCCTGGCCGGCTGGCAGGCGGCCGCCTCGCCGCGGCGGACCCGGACCAGCGCCCGCCCCTGCGGCCGGTGGCTGGCAAACCGGGCCTGCTCGGCCGCGACCGCGGCCAGGCGCGCCGGCCCGGCCGAGGCAAGATCCTCGACCGCCACGTGCCGGTAGTAGGCGCGGGTAATACCGCAACGGCACTCTCCTGTGCAGATACGGTGCCCCGGTTGACCCGCCGGTGCCCGACTTCGTGCCGATCTGCCGCTCCACCATCTGCACGTGCCTGGCCCGCCACAGCCCGGCCATCTCGTCGTGGGTCAGCAGGTCCTCGGCGAGCTGCCACAGATCATCGTGACGGGAGCGGTCCCGGGCGACGGCGACCAGCGAATCCAGGATCTGATCATCGGTCGCGGCCGGGAGCCCCCAGGTCCTGAGCAGGTCAAGGTAGGCGTCCCACAGGGTCGGCTCGGCCAGCCTGCGGGCCAGGCTGGCCCGCTCAGCGTCGGTGAGGGAGCGGAAGCGGGCCACGAAGCCGGGGTCCTTGGCCCCGGAGAGGAACTCGAGCTCGCGGAACTGGACCGACTGGAAGCCGCTGGCCGGGGCCAGGGCGGACCGGAACTGCAGGAAATCCTGCGGGGTCATGGTCTCGAGCACGTCGATCTGGCTGACCAGCAGGCGCTCGATGACGTGGGCGCGCTGCAGCAGCTGCCTGGCCCTCCAGGTCTCGGCCGGCGTCATCGCGTCGCGGGCCGCGGTCAGCTCGTGCAGCAGCTGCTTGAACCACAGCTCGTAAGCCTGGTGCACGGTGATGAACAGCAGCTCGTCGTGGACCGGCGGGATCACCTGGGGCTGCTGCTGGGCCAGCAGCTCCGGCAGCCGCAGGTAGCTGCCGTAGGTCAGCCGGCCTCCCTCCTCCCCGAAGCTGCGCCCGGCCGCCGCGGCGCGGCCGGGCCGCGCGGCGCGGCCCGCGTTCCTGGTCACGGGGCGGCCCCGGGGACGAAGGCCGCCAGCACCTCCGGATTGGCCAGCGCGTCCGGGTCGGCCGCGTCGGCCACCGGCGTGCCCAGCAGGATCTTCCGGACCGGAACCTCCAGCTTCTTGCCCGACAGCGTCCTCGGGATGCCCGGCACCTGGTGGATCTCGTCCGGGACGTGCCGCGGCGACAGGCCGGAGCGCAGCCCGGACCGGATCTGGCCGACTAGCTCGTCGTCGAGCTCGTGCCCGGCGGCCGGCACGACGAAGAGAATCAGCCTGCCGTCGGCGCCGAGCCTCCCGGTGTCGATGACCAGGCTGTCCGCGACCTGCGGCAGAGCCTCGACGATTCGGTAGAACTCGCTGGTGCCCATCCGCACGCCGCCGCGGTTGAGGGTGGCGTCGGACCGGCCGTAGATGACGCAGCCGCCGTCGGGCAGAATCATGATCCAGTCACCGTGCCGCCACACCCCGGGATAGTCAGCGAAATAGCTCTCCCGGTAGCGCCGGCCGCCGGGATCGTTCCAGAACCCGACCGGCATCGAGGGCATGGGACGCGTGATCACCAGTTCGCCGACCTCGCCGGTGACCGGCCGGCCGGCGGCATCGTAGGCCTCGACGCTCGCGCCCAGGCACCGCCCCGAGATCACGCCCGCGCGCACCGGGAGCAGCGGGCAGGGCCCGACGAACCCGGTGCACAGGTCGGTGCCGCCGGAGTACGAGCCGAGAATCAGGTCTGTCATCCGCCCGCCCGGCCCGCCCGGCCCGCCCGTCCCGCCCCCGGCCGCCACGGCGTCGTAGACCCACCGGAAGCCCTCGGGCGGCAGCGGAGACCCGGTGGAGCCGATCCCGCGCAGCCGCGACAGGTCGTGGCCGGCGGCGGGCCGCAGCCCCGCCTTCATGCAGGCCAGCAGGTACGGCGCACCGCTACCGAAGTACGTCACGCCGGTCTCGCCGGCCAGGCGCCACAGCGCGTCGGTGCCCGGGTGGGTGGCGCTTCCGTCGTACAGCACCACGGTCGCGCCGACGAGCAGCCCGCCGACCAGGTAGTTCCACATCATCCAGCCGGTGGTGGTGTACCAGAAGAAGACCCGGCCCCGGGGCCGGCCGCCCGATCGCCGGCTAGAAGCGCGTCCCAGCGCAGCTCGCGTACACCGGACCCGCCGACATCCGCGTGCGCCGGCGCAGCACCGTCACCGGCGCCCGGGCCGGCGGCGGCCATGTAGTCCACCAGGATCACGGCGTTCAGGCCGGGCATCTCGCCCACGATGTCCGCGACCTGCGGCCGCCGGTCGAACCACTTCCCGCCGTAAGGGTAGCCGTCGACGGCGAGCAGCACCTTCGGCGAGATCTGCGCCAGGCGGTCGATCACGCTGCGGGGGCCGAAATCCGGCGAGCACGACGACCAGATGGCGCCCAGGCTCGCGGTGGCGAGCAGGCCGATCAGCGCCTCCGGGACGTTGGGCAGGTAGGCGGCTACCCGGTCGCCCTTGGCGACCCCGAGCGCGCGCAGCCCCGCGCGCACCCTGGCCACCTCGGCCGCGAGCTCACCGTAGCTGAGCGTGCCGCTCCGCTCCGCCTCCGACCGGAAGATCACCGCGGTCTTGCCCGGCTGCGTGCCCGCCGTCCGCAGCGCGTTGCGGGCGTAGTTGAGCGAGGTCCCGCCGAACCAGGTGACGTCCGGCATCGGCCCGCCCGCCAGGACCGGCCCGTCGCCCCGGCGCCCGATCACGTCGAAGTACTCCCAGACCGATACCCAGAACGCCGCCGGCTCGGTCACCGACCACCGCCAGAGCTCGTCGTACCCGCTGAGATCCGGCCCGCGCCCATCCCGGAGCCACGCGGCGTAGCCGGTGATCCGCGCGTCGCGGACGGAACGCTCGCCGGGCTCCCAGAGCGTTGCCCCGTAGTCGCGGCCCCCCAGGGCGGCGATCTGGTCATCGGCTGGCATAGGCATCAGCATGGGGTGTGCGAAACATCCTCGCAAACGACGAGCCCGCCGTCACCCCGCCGAGACGGCGCTGGTCAGCTGGTCGACGGCGGTTACCACGGCCTCGGTGTCGGCGAGGTCGTCGAGCACCAGGTCGGCGCCTGCCTCCCGCAGCTCGCTGGCGGTCGAGCGGCCGCTGGCCACCGAGATGCTGTGCGCGCCGCCCATCCGGGCAGCCTCGACGTCACGACCGGAGTCACCCAGGTACACGGCGGGATTCGCCGCGATCTCCCCGCCGTACTTCTCGGCCACGCGGCCGCGGGACCTGAGCAGCTGGGCGCCCATCGGGTAGATCTCCGATCCGAACCCGCCGATCTCGAAGTCGAAGAACCGGTCCATCCCGAACGCCCGGAGCTTGGCCGCCGCGTTGGGCCTGATCGTGCCCGTCAGCACCGACTGGACCACGCCCGGGAGCTCGGCCACGGCCGCCACGGCCTCCGCGGCGCCGGGCAGCGCCCGCCCCTGCGCGGGCAGCAGGCCGAGCCGGGCGTCGAACGCTGCCTCGAGTTCCGAGATGTACCTGGCCAGCAGCTCCTGGTTGCCCGCTTCGGTCCAGTCCGAGGCGGGTGGGGGGCCGGCCTCGTTGAGCGCCAGAGCCTCGAAGAAGATCTCCGAGTCCGAGCGCGCCACCGTCAGCGGCAGCGCGACCAGCGGGCGCCCGGTCACCCGCTGGAACGCCTCGGCATAGGCCGCCCGGGAGACTCTGGCCACGTCGACCAGGGTCAGATCGATGTTCCACAGGACCAGGCGGATGATGTGCAGCCTCCGATGGGTCGCTCGCGGCCGCTGCGCGGGGACGCGGGCCCGGCCGCTTGACGTTATCCGTCGGCTTGACGTTATCCCGTCGGCACCGAGCCTATCGGCCGGGCCGGTCAGCCCATGTGCGGGTAGCGGTGGTCGGTCGCCGGGACGAAGACCTCCTTGATGGCCCGGGCGTTGACCCAGCGGATCAGGTTGAAGATCGAGCCGGCCTTGTCGTTCGTGCCGCTCGCCCGGGCGCCGCCGAACGGCTGCTGGCCGACGACCGCGCCGGTCGGCTTGTCGTTGATGTAGAAATTGCCCGCCGAGAACCGCAGCGCTTCGGTCGCCTCCGCGATCGCGGCCCGGTCCTGCGCGATGATCGAGCCGGTGAGCGCGTAGGGGGCGATGTCCGCCGCCTGGGCCACGACCCCGGCGTACTCGGCGTCGTCGAAGACGTGGACGCCGAGGATCGGCCCGAAGTATTCGGTCGTGAAGACCTCGTCGGCCGGATCGGTGCTCTCGAGCACGGTGGGCTGCACGAAATACCCGTCGGAGCTGTCGGCCTGCCCGCCCGTGAGCACCCGGATCGACGGCCGGGACCTGGCCCGGGCCAGGGCGTCGACGTGCGTGGCGAACGCCGCCTGGTCGATCACCGCCCCCATGAACAGCGACAGGTCGGCCGTCACGTCGCCCATGGTCAGCGAGCCGACGGTGGAGACGAACTGGTCCGCCATCCGGTTCCATACCGACCGCGGCACATAGGCGCGCGAGGCGGCCGAGCACTTCTGCCCCTGGTACTCGAAGGCCCCCCTGACCAGCGCGGTGACCAGCACGTCCGGGTCGGCCGAGGGATGAGCGATCACGAAGTCCTTGCCCCCGGTCTCGCCCACCAGCCGGGGGTAGCCGCGGTAACCGGCGATGTTCTCCCCGACCGTGCGCCACAGGTGCTGGAACGTGCCCGTGGACCCGGTGAAGTGAATGCCCGCCAGGTCCCGGTCCGCCAGCGCCACCCGGGAGACGGCCCGGCCGCTGCCGGTCACCATGTTGATCACCCCGGGCGGCAGCCCCGCGGCCTCCAGGACGCGCATCAGGTAGTGCGCGGCAAGCTGCTGGGTGGTCGACGGCTTCCAGACCACGACGTTGCCGAGCAGCGCGGGGGCGGTCGGCAGGTTACCCGCGATCGACGTGAAGTTGAACGGGGGGATCGCCAGCACGAATCCTTCCAGCGGGCGGTACTCGAGCCGGTTCCATGAGCCCGCCGCTGACCCCGGCTGCTCGGCCAGCAGCCGCCGCGCGTAGTGCACGTTATAACGCCAGAAATCGATCAGCTCGCACGCCGCGTCGATCTCTGCCTGGTGGACGGACTTGGACTGGCCCAGCATCGTCGCGGCGTTGACGGTGGCCCGCCACGGCCCGGCCAGCAGGTCGGCGGCCTTGAGGAAGATCGCCGAACGGTCATCGAAGGACAGCTCACGCCACCCGGGCGCCGCCTGCCTGGCCGCCGCGATGGCCTCGGCGACATCATCGTCGGCCGCCGTGCCCAGCTGGCCGAGCACGTGCCGGTGGTTGTGCGGCTGGACCACGTCAACGCGCTCCCCCGCCCCCATCCGGTTCCGGCCGCCGACGGTCATGGTCAGCTCGGCGCGCTCGCCGGCCAGATCCTTGACCCTGTTCTCGAGCGCGGCACGCTCCTGGCTTCCCGGAGCGTAGCTCCTGACCGGCTCGTTCACGGGAAAGGGGACGTTCGTCACGGCGTCCATCGCGGATAGCTCCCTGCGTTGTCTCGACAGCAGGATTATCGTCGCACGAGGCACCGCGGCCGCGGCCCGGGGAACCGGGCTCAGCCGAGCAGGTGCCGCAGCTCCTGGGTGGCGTACCACAGCAGCTCGTGGCCCTCGGCCCCGTCGACGACGAACCTCGCGTCGTCATCGCCGCTGTCCGCGTCCGGCAGCGCGTCGACGGCCGCCCGCACGTCGGCCGCGGCACCCGGATCGTCGATGTGACCCGAGACCACGTCGCGTACCCGGACCGTGACCTTGATCTCCACCAGCGCGGGCTCGTCGAACCCGGCGATGCCGGCCACCTGCTCCTCCGGCAGCTCCGCGGCCAGCACCACCCGGCGCCAGGGAGCCTGGGGGTCGGCGAGCAGCAACCGCAGCGACGCCCGGGCCGCCTGCGTAAGCGCCACGTACTCGAGTTCCTCGTCATCACCGCTCGAGTACCACTCGCGCAGCGCGGGCGTGACGGCGTAGCCGCGCACCCGCGGCGCGGTCTGATCTTCGGCCAGCAGCCGGGCCAGCGTCGGCATTGTGAAGGGCAGATAGACGCGCATCGGGTCCCCGGGAAGCACGAGAGATGACCACGAGTGTGCCAGTGATGCCGCCTGAGCCGCGCGCGAATCGCGGCCTCCGGTGAAAGTGGCTCCCTCACCCGGCCCGCGACCGCATCAGGGCCGCGAGGACGGCCTTCACCGCCGCCTCGAGTGGCTCGTGCTCCCAGATCCGGACCACGTCCCAGCCGTCCTCCGCCAGCGCGGCGTCGGCCGCCCGGTCGCGCTCGACGTTCCGGCGCAGCTTGGGTTCCCAGTACCAGACGTTGTTCGCGGGCCTGGTGCCGTGCTCGGGACAGGCATGCCAGAAGCAGCCGTCCACGAAGACGGCCACCCGCCGCGCCGTGAAGGCGATGTCGGGGCGGACCCGCGCGCCGCCGGACAGATCGAGCCGGTAGTCCTTCCGGAACCGGTAGCCCTGCCGGTGCAGCGCCCGGCGCAGCGCCATCTCCGGCTTGGTGTCGGTGCGCCGGTTGGCCCGCATATTGGCCGAGCGCCCTTCGCTGCGCGGATGCGGGTACTGCGCCACGTACCTCAGGGTAGAGGCGCGGCGCGCTCGGGGGGGAGGGCGACGTTCAGGTTAGGGGAGGCCGAGGAGGGCGGCCAGGCGCTCGGTCGTCGGGCCGGGCTCACGGTGGTGCAGGCCGACGAGGCCGATGGCCTCGGCCGCGGCCACGTTGGCCTCGAGATCGTCGATGAACACGCACTCCCGCGGCTCGAGCCCGAGCAGCGCGGCGGTGTGCCTGAAGATGGCTTCCTCCGGCTTGCGCATGCCCACCTCGGCCGAGATCACCACGACGTCGAACAGTTCGGGAAACAGGTGCCGCGGGTAGTCGCCGGCCCCCCATGAGTTCGACAGCAGCGCGGTTCGCAGCCCGGCCTGCCGCAGCGAGCGGATCAGTTCCAGCATCGCCGCCTCCAGGGCCGACGCCGCGAACATGCGCGAGAGGAGCCCGTCGGCGGCCACCGGCCGGCCGTCGAGGTGGGTCAGCTCGGCCGCCAGCAGACGCTCGAACTCCTCGTCCGTGCACTCTCCGCGTTCCAGGGCGTGGATGGGGTTGCTGTCGCCGCCGTCATACGCCTGAGCGACCCACAGCCGCATGACCGCTGTATAGCTGCCGCGGTCGATCTGATCCGCGTCGATCCAGGCCTTGACCGTGTCCATCAGCGGCCGGGTCATCACCCCGCCCCAGTCCGTGATGACGCCTCGTATCTGCGGCTTGGCCGCAGATACAGAAGAAGGCACATCGGCGGGAGAACGGAGCGAGTCGGCGGATGTGGCGGGTTCGGGCACAAGGTCGATCGTAGGTGACCACCAGGCCCCGGCCATCAGCGCCGACAGTGGCTAGGACGGAGCCGGCGGGTGAACTCGGCCCGGGCGGCCAGGCCGGCGTCCGGCGGGTAGCGGACCTCCTCCAGGCACAGGCCGTGCGGCGGGGCGACCACAGCGGCGGGGTCGCGCACCCGGGCGGCGAGGACCTCCGCTGGCCAGCCGGCCGGGCGCCGGCCGTCGCCCACCGTCAGCAGCGCGCCGACGAGCGCACGGACCATGTTGTGGCAGAACGCATCCGCAGTCACGGTCGCGACGGCCACCCCGGGGGCGGCCCGCGCCCACTCCAGGCGCAGCAGCTCGCGCACCGTGCTGGCCCCCTCGCGGCGCCGGCAGAACGCGGCGAAGTCGTGGGTGCCGAGGCAGGCCCGCGCGGCGTCGTTCATGCGGGCGACGTCGACGGGGCGGGGATACCAGAGCGTGTCGCGCCGGCGCAGCGGATCGGCGGCCGCCAGGTCGTCGCACACCCGATAGGAGTAACGCCGCCAGAGCGCGGAGAACCGGGCGTCGAAGCCGTCCGGGGCGCTCCCGATCGCGCGCACCCGGACGTCGGGAGGCAGCAGCCCGGTGAGCCGGCGGGCGACGTTCGGGCCGGACGCCGGCCAGGCGGACGCCGGCACGTCCAGGTGGGCCACCTGGCCGCGTGCGTGAACCCCGGCGTCGGTCCGGCCGGCGACGGTCAGCGCCAGCTCGGCCGGGAGGGCCAGGGCCCGGCCGAGCGCCTCCTCGACCACCTGCTGGACGGTCCGCAGGCCCGGCTGGCGGCTCCAGCCGTGGAAGCCTGAGCCGTCGTAGGACAGGTCCAGGCGCAGCCGGGTTCCCATATGACCGGGCTCGGGCCGCGGAGCCGTCAGCGTGGCGCTGAGAGCCGCGCTGTGCTGGCCTCGGGAGGACGAACCCCCCCGCGGGCCATCAGCCTCGTTCTGGCCGATCGTCTTCGCTCTCGGCCTCGTCGTCTGGCTCGGCGTCCGCGTCGTCGACCGAGTCCTCGGCGTCCCCGGCCGACTCCTCGCCCTCCTCGACGGTGTCGGTGTCGACCTCGGCCTGGTCAGCGGAGGCGGCGGGTTCGGATTCCTGCTCGGGTGCCTCGGCGGCGGCTTGTGCTGGCCTGCCCCGGCCTGGGCGTCCGGCCGGAGCGGCGGCGGGCTGGGCCCGGCGGGCCCGGCGGCGGCGCGGCCGCACCTCCGCCTCTTCGCGGACGAGCTCGATCACGGCCAGGGGCGCGTTGTCGCCCTTGCGCGGGCCGATCTTCGTGATCCGGGTGTAGCCGCCGTCCCTGGCCGCGAAGCTCGGCCCGATCTCGGTGAACAGCGTGTGCACGATGTTCCTGTCGGTAACCGTCGTCAGCACCTGGCGCCGGGCGTGCAGGTCACCGCGCTTGGCGAAGGTGATCAGGCGCTCGGCCACCGGCCGCAGCCTGCGCGCCCGCGCCTCGGTCGTGGTGATCTTGCCGTGCTCGAACAGCGCGGTGGCCAGGTTCGCCAGCATGTGCCGCTGGTGGGCCGGGCTGCCGCCCATCCGCCGGCCCCTGGTGGGCGTGGGCATCGGAGCGTTCTCCTTGTTCGGTGCCTAGACGGTCGCGGGACCGTCAGTACTGGGGTCGCCCCCCTAGGGCTAATACTGCTCGGTCTCGACGTAACTCTCGTCGTCGTCCGCCCCGTAGCTGTCGGCCGCGGTTCCGGGGTCGAATCCGGGCGGGGAGTCCTTCAGCGCGAGGCCCATGTCGATCAGCTTCTGCTTGACCTCCTCGATCGACTTCGCGCCGAAGTTGCGGATGTCGAGCAGGTCC
>WNFI01476155.1_pt1 | contig 11738 bp, 8 predicted proteins | sample 5400471 | NCBI WGS metagenome assembly WNFI01 (sample SAMN13153348, study PRJNA577476) | soil metagenome | isolation source: 100 cm saprolite on Douglas fir-dominated hillslope | place: USA:California | collected 2013-09-17
AGCACCAGGAATCCTTCTGATGAATCCATCGGCCATAATGAAAACAGGCCCATCCAAACGCATCATCCGAGTCCCAATACCAACCGCGATCCGTCCATATCCAGTGCCCGTTACAGTAGGGGCGCCAGCCATGCGGGACGCGCGGCCGAAATACGTGACCGTATTGGCCGCAGTCACACCAGTCGCCGAGTGGTGTGAGTTGATCATAAAAAACATCAAGGGAATCACTGCTCTCCGCCGTTTGGATCGCCGGACGCACGGATGCTTGGGCCGTCGAGCCTTCTATCGGGATAGCTAAAAATGCATGAGTCTCTCCGTCCTTGGTCGTGCCGCAACCACAGATCCATTCGTTTTCATTGATCCCGTAGGCGATGTCGAGCGAAGTAAAGCCGGCTTCGTCCAAATTGACCGCAAGTTGATCGAGCTCATAAAGCTGGTTGTTGGCGTAAAGGAACGCGCGTTTTTGATCGTCGCTATCGCTATCTCCCACCACATGGTTGGATCTATTCACCGCGCGCGCAAAACTCGCCTTGTCGAATCCAGAGAGGACGCCTAGGTCGTTGGGATTACCGTTGCTCCAGACGCAGGCATGCGTCGGTCCATTCCCCGTATCGCTGTCTCCCACCACTAACGAATTTGTACGTTTGGAGATAGCAAGTGCTTCGCTGTTGCTACCCCCCAATGTACCAAGATCTTTGAGTTGGCCGTTGCTCCATTGAAAGGCGTGAAAAATACCGTTGCCGGAATCGAATCGCCCGACCACGATTCCATTGTCACCAATTCCATATGCAGTCTCGAATGCGTCGGCCGCCTCGTTCGTGCCGATACCGAGATCTTGCAGTTTTCCTGAATAAAGAAAGGGGCGGTGGGCAGCACTACTGGTCGCGCTATCGCCAACGATCTGGTTGTTATCATTAATCCCGAATGCTTCACTGGTAGAACCGCCATCGAAAGTCCCGAGTGAAATTATCCCGCTCTTATCAGTATAACTGAAGGCTTGGAGATTTCCGTTACTGTCCTGGCTGTAGCCTGCGATAGCGCCGCTATCATTGATTGCGCAGGCCGCTTTCAGTTTTCCTCCGAGTGATCCGATCTCTCCAATTTTTCCGCTGGGATAAACGTAGAGAAACGTTTTGTAGTCTTCGCCTTGAAAACTATATCCAACGACCTGACCGTTCTCATTTAGACCCAAGGCCGAGCTGGTTGATCCAGTGGTAGTCGGGATATGAATAATCTTGTATTTGGTTTGGGCAAAGGCGCCTGACACCGATAAGCAAAAAACCAGCTGAAATTGTACTAAACGAGCAAGTGAAAATTCAGCGATAGACGACCGAGCGATCCGCCGCCGAGTAGCGGCGAAAAAATTGCATACGGGTCGGGTGAATGCCTTCATAATGGAGGGCCCCCTGTTTCTCAGAATTATAGTCTACTCACAAGTCTAAAACGTGTACCAACCTGGTGAAACAGTGGTGATTGGTGGAGTCGACGCGAAGTGCTGGTCAGGTCACTAACTGATACCGGATACCCCTGGCGGCGATTGCGATAGCGTGCCGGACACGCTTTTTGAACTGGTGTTCTCTCTTTGGAATCGCTAGTCCTGAGCCGTTTCAATCAGGCTTGCGTGAAAACCGCCGGTGGCTCCTTGCTCTTGTTTGTATCGATAGCTTCTGTGACGTTCGGAAGCGCTTTCGCGGATTCGACCGATGACGCGTTGAACCAGTTTTATTCTGTGATCGGGACGACTAATCTCACCTCTGACGTTCCTCAGGCTAGTGCCAAGCAGCGCCCAACACAAAGTGCAGGAAAGGTTCACCGAAGGGCAAACGTCCAAAAAGATAATGATGTCTCAGATCTTTCCGGTCAGATCGCCGCAGCAAACGGAGATTCACTTTTCTTTTATCACCCATCCGCCGCCGTCACGAAGAAAGTGCAAGCCAGTTTTCTCTCACGAATCGACCAGCAACCAGACGACAGCTCAAAATTGCTGGTTCAAAACGATGCGTCCGATATTGCTGCCGCCGAGGCACGTTTTGACGCCCTCTTTTACCGTTACGGTTTTTCCAGCCGAAACGTGTCGGATACCTATGCCGGCTACGTGCTTATCTTGTGGGAGATTGTCAACGATCAGGATGCTTCGGTCCATCCCACGGGCATCATGCAGTTCCGCGCACAAGTTAGCAAGACCGGATTACGCCAAGATTGCCGGACTTTGCAGCTCCAAGCCCGCAATTTGTCCAGTGGAGCGCCTTTGGATGCCGGAATACTGCCAGCTTATTGACTTTCAGCGTGAAAACGGTTCCACCGTAGATCTCATTCTTGGCCGACATATAAAATTGTGCATTCCAGAGTTTCACGTCTTCGTCCAAGTGGATCATTGACGGAGCACAACCGACAAAACAGATCATCGCTTCGATTTCAGGAGAGCAATCGATCTTGGTTCGTGTTTTCTCTCGATTAGGCCAATCGTTTATCCAGGTTTCAAAATCGCACCCTTTCGGGGCGCCGTCCTCGGCGAGGGTAAAGTAACGATCGTTTACGTGCGCGGATTCGACCATCCAATTTATCAGAGCCCAATTTGCTTTCTCTGCGACCGTGAAAATTTGTTGTTCTCCTTCAACTGGCTCAACAACTAGCGAATAGTCTCCGTCCGCCCCTTGGTGGATATCGGCGCGATCAATGAAAAGCTTGAAGTCGGGTCGGTTGAACGACCGGCCTACTTGTTGCACTTCTTCGAAAGTCATAAGCCAACGGATGCCAAGCGTAGCCTAATTCATCTGCAAGTAGCTTGTGCTCCGCCTGCGTATCGACCAACCTTAATTCCATTGGTTGCAAGTTTCGCCTTTCAAGCGGTCCATTGGGCTTGTTCATCGGCGAGCGTCACGGTCCCATCATGTAAACTTTGGGTGTCTTAGTCGTCTCTTTTGATGACAGCGCTGCTTCGGATTGAGGCAGCTGAGCGTCTGAAGGGATTCGGTGTTTTGTTCGTGCGCCCGCATGAGCGAATGCTGACGATAAAAGGATCGCAGATAACCCAAGAATCGCCGCAGCAAACATGTGTCTACGCAACGATTGGTAGGGACGCGCTCCGGCGCGTCCGCGGACCGGCCGGGAGCCGGTCCCTACCGCGGACCGGTCTCAAGCCACCACCCGCAGTCCGCGATTCAATGGTAAGATCGCCTGACGCCGCGCTTCGGCTCCGGCGTTAATGTCGCGCTCGATCACCCGACTGCTATCCATCGCGTCGATGAGCGCCCGGGCTGGGATCGCGAGCACATCCGTATCCTGGTCCGCTATCACCCGAACTGGGCTCAGGCCGCCGGCCAGCATCTCCTGCAGCACCATGAGCTGACCAGGCGTTACCAACTCGAGTCGGACCTCGCTCTCGCCGACGGCGACCATCGCCGCCAACTGGCCTACGACCACGAGAAGTGCTTCAGTCGCGGGCATGCCCGCCGCAAGCAACAAATCTCCGCGACGGTAACGACGGAACGCGCTTGCGCTTGCGAGTTGCGGGAGAGCGTCCGCATCGCGATGAAAAGCGTCTCCCTGCTCCAGCATCTGCAGGCGGGCTGCGACATCGGGCGCAGGCGACTGATCCAGACGGAGGCCGCGACGTTGGGCGACATACCAGAACCGGCTAAGGAACTCATCACAAGGACCGGCCAGCATTCCCGGGTTCGCCACGGAGAGGACTACATTGTACTTAACGGCGCCATCACCGATGCCGGTAACCAAACATTTGACTCCATCGGGCGTCGCCAAATCGGGTACGGCACGCCCAGCCTCGATCACCGCGTCCCGAACGCGTTCAGGCGGGATATCAGCCGCAACCGTAAGCGGCACGGTGAGCGATGCCCTTTCCTTCGCCTTTGCCGCGATCGTCAGGCTGCCTTTAGCCAGCGTGCTATTCGCTACCACCACTCGGTCGCCGTTGGCCGTCACCAACGTAACGGTACGCCAATCCATCTCGACGACCTCCGCGGGTTTGCCCTCAACCATGATCCAGTCGCCGATGTTGAACTTATGGGCCGACAGCAGCGCCATGCCGGACAGCAGATTGCCGAGAAACTCTTGCAGCGCGAAGGCGAGCGCGATGGAGCCGACACCCATGGCCGCTAAGAGGCTCGCGAGATTGATCTTCCAGATGTTCGACACCACCACCGAGCCCCAGATCAGGGACAAACCGATCCGCACGATATCGAGGAGCAGTTTCGGCACACCCATCTGTTCTTCGACCAAGCTCATGAGCACGGCCTGGGCGATCCGGAGCAAAAGGTAGAGGCCAGTGAGCGCAAACGCTGTCTCGGTCAGCCGGACGGCATTGTCGTGGGCCGGAAGTCCAGCTAGCAGACGCAGGATCAGCCAAAGGGCGCCGGTAGGCAACAGCACATAGGCCACGTGGCGCAGGATGCTGGCGGTGGATGGAGCGCGAGCGTCGAGATGGCGGGCAAATTCCAGTATCGCGATTGTAAATGCGGGATAGCCCAAGACCAGGATCAAGGGCCAACTAGGCCAGTGCATGAGATCAGACATGGACGTTCACTCCGGCACACGGGCTATCGGTTGGATCTCGTTGCCTTGATTTTTGCGTGATTCTTGCGAGCCAGTGGGGGTGACCATTTCGGCGGCGGGCGGTATGACAGCGCGGCTCCAGGTCCTGATCGTCCCGAAGGCCACGGTTTCAATGGGCGCGCAGGGCTCGAACCCGTCCAGATTGGCGAGCAAGGCATAGGTGCTGTCGCTCAGGCGCACGCAGCCCCGCTCGGCCTCTTGTACAATGCGACGAGACACACTCAGCGGGCGACCCCAGATATCGTAGGCGCTATGACAGCGGCCGATCAGCAACACGTCGACCTCGCCGGAGGCAAGGCCGAAACGAAGGGAGACACTCCTCACCCAATCCTCTCCCAGGCGTTGCAAGGCTAGCGTCGCGGCACGCGCCCACGCGAGAGTGCGAGTGGCATGGTCCAACCGTGGCGAAGACAGGCCGCAGACGCCGATGTAGCTCTCGCCGAGCGAGCGCACCGGCTCGACTCCATGGCTGGCCGCCGCTCTGTTGAGCGCGTCCAGCAGCGTCTGGAGAATGGTAAGAACCTCCGCCGCGCCGTGTTTCACCGCTAGCAGGTCAAGCCCGTCAATCAGGACGAAGGCAACAGTGACATTGGGAACAGTTTCAGCTGTGAGCTCGGCACCGCTCCGCACGCGCTCGGCTACCCCGCTTGGATACATGCTGCGCAGTAGTTCGCCTTTCTCCTGTTCGGCTTCAGCCAGTCGCTGGTCACGTTGCTCAATCGCATCAGCCATCCCATTATAGCCGTGTGCCAGTTCGGCGAACTCGTCCTTGCCTTGAATCTCGATCCGCGAGGCGGTGGCACCGCGGCCGACGGCCTGCATACCGGCAACGACACGCCGCAGCGGGCGCATGAACAATCCAGCGGAGACCAACGCTAAGAAGGTGAGCGCAATCGCCGCGATACCGGCCGCGACGAGCAGTTCCTGTCTGAGTCGGATCGCGGGGGCGAAGGCCTCTGCCACGTCCTGCTTCGCGGCGATAGCCCAACGCAGACCTGCAACTTCCACTGGGCCATAGGAAGCGATTACCTCCGTGCCCCGATAATCCAGGAAGCGAGCTAAGCCCGTCCGATTATGGAAGGATCTCTCCACCGCCTCGGACCGCTCAGGCATGTAAAGGATGGTGGTGCCGAGTGTGCGAATCTGGTCGGCGATCGACCTTGACAATCCGTTTGCCTGCGCCTGTGCGAGAAACTTATCCGGGTTCTCGAGCATAAAACGCGACTGACTGCGCAGCAGTCGATCATCGCCGACCAGTTGCACTTCCCCGGTCTCCCCTTGACCAGTCGAGCGCCAGCCGTTGTTGTCGCTTAGAAGGCTATCGAGAGTCCGGATGTCGATCTGGGCGACGAACACGGCGATCGTCTGTCCATCGGCCACGATCGGCACTGCCGAGAACATCTGGGGCGCGAATGCCGACGGCGTGTAAGCCGTATAGTCCTCAATTACCGCTTTTCCGCCGTTCAGCGGATCAAGCGCGCGCCGCGCCGCCCGGGCAAAACCTGTTTGTGTGAAGGCGCCATGATACACGTTGCTGGCGAAATCGATCTCTTTCGCAACCGTGTAGACCACGTCACCGGTGGCCGCATCCATCAGGTTGATATCATAAAAGCCGACCGTCTCCGCCGCGCGCTTGAGCAGAGGGTGATAGCGGGCATGCACGCTGTCGTAACGGGAGCCACCCGACCCGGCCAGAAGCTCGTCTCTTTTGCCGTCGGGATTTGGGTTACGGGCAATGTAGTCGGCCTGCAGGCGCCTAGCGAAAGGGTCGGCCGGCATCAGGCCTTCCAATGGTGTATGGCTACCGGCGACTTTGTCCAAGCGCGGCAGGAATTTCTTATTGTACCACGCCTCCAGCGCAACTCGATCAGCTTCCTGGGCTGTCGGATTCAATCGGTTATCAGCGCCCATATCGCGAACGGCTGCTATGAATGCCTTGGCGGCTTCGACCGTTTCCGGCAACCCTCCGATTGCGGCGGTAAACCGGAGCTGATTGTTCACGTAACTCTCGACTCTCCGGCGCTTGATTTCGCGGTGCGCGGTTAACCGATCCTCAATTGATCGCCTCAGCGCCGCATTGCCAGCCCGGTAACCGATGATTGCGCCCGCCGCGAGGCAAGCCAAACCGGTCAGCAGTAGTATGAGAATGATCTTTGAACGGATCGAAAGCTGCCACATGGTGAAACTCCGAATTCGCGATCGCTACACGCGTTGGACGAGGAAGGACTCATTCAACCCTCTGGGATAGTTGGGAGCAGAGGCGACCATGCCCTGCGCCCGTATCATCGCGCCGAGGTCGCACCCTCTCGACGTTTCCAATTTGTACCGTAAGCCTTTGATCTGAGGCAAGCGCGTAATCACGGAAGGAGGTCGGACATCCGATGTCACGCTGCTCTTGCGATCGGAACTGCTTTCGCGGTCGCTGGCAGTTGCGTCTGTCGTTTAATTCAACCAGGTGTGCAAATTCCCTTGTGATCAACGAGGATTGAGCAAATGATTCGACATATGGCAACCCTGACAAAACAGGCGGCTTGTGAGGCGTGTACGTTCTGGAAGCATACCGAAGCTGATAAGGGAGAATGCCATCGCCACGCTCCTCAGGCGATCGTGTTCAACGTGGATGATAAGGTTAGGTTCGAATCGCGCTTCCCGGTAACAGCGGGCAGAGATTGGTGTGGCGATTTTTCGCGGAAGTGAGGGATCCCGGCCCCAGGGCATATTGGCCTCGCAGTCATTGAATTTTCGTTTGCTAGTGGGAGCAAACCTACTAGCTTAGCGCGGTGTTTTCAGATCCGGAAGCTGTCGTTAAGAAGCTTTGCCCTCTTTTTGTACGTCAGGCTGATGCCTTGCTCGATTTGCGCGAGTTCGCCTTGAAGCGGATTAGACCTGGCCTCTGTATCGATTGCTATTTTCGCCTGCAAGAAACTGCTGACTCTGGAGGGCAGGACGCCTTGTTTCCGTTGCGTTCCTGGCTGGAATCCAATATCGAAGTGGTGGCCAAGGATTCCGAGTCTCGAATTATCGAAAAGCTGCCCTTGCAGCTGAATACAACCGATCTTGCAACGTATTGCAGTCGTTTAATGGACGATTTTCGAGAGGATCGGGCCTATTCTCTCTCGCTGGTCACTTTGGAATTTCAGTACAAAGAGGCAGCCTAGGTTTCGACCGGCTCGATCCGGGACGTATCGCTTTCAAAATCGGTTCATCTTCACCGCAAACCTGCCGATGGCGAACTGCGATCTGTGGTGGTCTCACGCGAGCAACTCCGCTCGAGCTTCCGGATCACGCAGAACCTTGAGACCTAAAGGGATCCGGCCAAGGCCTAGCAACGGCCGGACCGCTACCAAGCGCTAAGCAAGAACATCGAGTTGTAGCGTCATCCTTTTTCCCGCGTAACTTTTGATTCTATGTTCCCCTTGCACTTGAATCACAAGGCAAGTCAACTGGGCTCAAGATTTTGGAACATTTAGATGCCTAAAACCCCCTATGCGCTCCGACAATCCCGCGTCGTTAACATTGACGACTTACGTTCCTTAGCTCGGCGCCGTCTGCCGAAGGTCGTATTCGACTACCTCGAAGGAGGCGCCGACGGCGAAGTCACGTTGCAGGAAAATTGCCGAGCATTTGGAGCGGTCACTTTCCGACCGCGTCAGGCAATACCGGTGTCCAAATGCGATTTGCGCACCCGGGTACTGGGTTTGGATATTTCTTTCCCTGCCCTTCTCGCTCCGGTGGGATACAGCCGCCTGATGCACCCGGGCGGAGAAGTGGCAGCCGCACGGGCGGCCGGAGCGGCCGGTACCGGATACATTCTTTCGACGATCTCCGGACACCGGTTGGAAGACGTCAAGGCGGGTTCTTCCGGGCCCGTGTGTTACCAGCTCTACCTGATCGGTGGCAGGGCGGCCGCCGAACCAGCTATTGAACGGGCGCGAGCCGCAGGTTTCTCGGCCCTGGTCATTACCGTCGACACCGCCGTATCCGGAATGCGCGAACGAGATTTCCACAACGGAATGAAAGAACTGCTGAGCGGTAGTCCTATTGACCAGATCCCGTTCCTGGCGCAGCTGCTCGCGCGTCCGGGATGGCTGGCCAGCTTTTTCCGCGACGGAGGTATTCCAAAGTTGCCTAATATTGTTATCCCTGATCAGGGACCGATGCCCCTCATTGACGTGAACGCGGCTCTCTCTCAGTCAGCATTCACTTGGCAAGACCTGAAGTGGATCCGAAACGTCTGGCCGGGCCCGATTGTTATCAAGGGAGTGCTTACCGGCGATGATGCGCGGCGATCCATCGATGAAGGTGTGACTGCAATCGTCGTCTCGAATCATGGTGGACGCCAACTCGACTCCGTTTCGCCAGCCTTACAAGTGCTGCCGGAGGTGCTAGCTGCTGTGAATGGCCGCATTGAGGTGCTGGTCGACGGCGGTGTTCGCCGCGGCAGCGACATCGTCAAGGCCGTCTGTCTCGGAGCTCGCGCAGTTCTGATCGGTCGCGCGTACGCGTACGGGCTTGGTGCTGCCGGAGGGCCGGGGGTAACACGAGCCCTGGAAATCTTGCGGGCCGATGTGGAACGCACCCTCAAACTACTCGGTTGCTCGTCCATCGCCGCGCTCGATCGCTCCTACGTAAATGTGCCCGCGAACTGGCGAACTAGCTAGCCGCCGGTCAGACTGGAAGACTGAGCTTAGCGGTACGACGGATAGGAAGAATCTCTGACCCTCTGGGTAACCCAGGGGTTGCAAATACACTGTTCTTTGTTGTCCCGAACTTGCTCACCGATTCGTCGTACCATCGAACCGAACGAAAAACGATGACTACGACACCAATCATGGCAGACGTTATTTTCTCCAGCGTGACGGGATTGGCTGCTGCAATCCGGACGAGGCAGATTTCAGCGGCGGAAGTGCTGGAGGCGCATCTGGCGCAGATTGCCATACACAATCCTGGGCTCAACGCCGTCACCACTATCGATGCTGGCAGGGCAAAGGAACGGGCGCGTGCGGCGGATGCAGCACTGGCCCGCGATGAAGTCTGGGGACCGCTTCATGGCGTCCCTTTTACGCTGAAAGACGCCCATTCCACTGCAGGTATGCGCACGACCGTGGGATTTCCGCCGCTGGCTGGCCACGTACCGGCGGAAGACAGCACCGTGACGGCTCGCCTCAAGCAGGCCGGAGGTGTACTGATCGGCAAAACAAACGTGCCGGTGATGCTGGGCGATTATCAAACCAACAACCCGGTCTTTGGTCGGACCAATAACCCGTGGAATGTAGAGCGCACCCCGGGCGGCTCCAGTGGCGGCGCGGCAGCAGCGCTCGCTTCCGGGATGACCCCGTTTGAGATTGGGACCGATCTGTCCAGCTCGATTCGACTGCCAGCACATTTTTGTGGCCTGTTTGGTCTTAAGCCGACTGAAAGACGGGTCTCGCTGGCTGGACTGATCCCCAATCCTCACGGCACACCCCGCAGTGTCCGCGCCATGAGCTGTATCGGGCCAATGACGCGCACGGTCGAGGATTTAGCCCTGCTTTTTGGGGTGATCGCAGGATCAGATGTACGCGATACCGAAGTGCAGCCTGTGCCGGTAGACGCCGTGCCAACACCCCCACTCAATCAGCTGCGGATCGCGTTTGCCCAAACGTTCCCGGGATTTCCAGCCGCCGCGGATGTTCGTGACGCGATCAATGAACTGGCGCAACAGCTTGATCGTTCTGGTGCCATGATTGAGGAAGCGACTCTGCCGGAGTTGGATTTCCATCAGGAACTGGCTGCCGCCGGTCAATTAATTGGCATGATGATTGGAGCGTTCCAGCAGGAAAAGCGGGAACAAGCAGCCACCCTTCCACAGTATCTGGAGGCACTCCACCGGCGCGACGAGTCCATTATCGCCTGGGAACAATTTTTCCGGGCGTGGGACGCGCTGATTTGCCCAGCATCCATGATCACAGCGTTTCCCCACTGTGAGCCAGGCGCGCCGCTCCGCGTCGATGGTCAGGATGTAAGTTACTGGATGGTGAGCGCTCACGGCACTTTATTCAATTACACTGGTCATCCGGCAGTCGTGCTGCCGTTCAAGCTCGATCGTGATGGTCTACCGATCGGGGTGCAGTTAGTTGGAAAACGCTGGAATGAATCCGGTCTGCTGGCGATCGCAAAGGCTCTCTCGCCCGTGACTGGCGAATTCCGGCGACCACCGGGCTACTAACCAACGGAGCCACACCTCAGGCCTTGGAAATCTTACGGCCCAATGTGGAACGCAGCCTTAAGCTGCTCGGTTGTACGTCCCTTGCGGCACTCGATCGCTCCTACCTGGATGTGCCCGCAAGCTAGCGAACGAGCCAGCAGTTTGGATTCTACCGCTTCTTCAGAGCTCCCGCGCTGTATTTTGGGCAACCCAGGGTTCCGCAAAGCCTCCACGTTGGGCTATAATCCAGCAGCGCTTCGCGCCTCTCTACATTCTAGATTCCAAATTCTAGCTCCGGGCTTCGGCTTTGAAAGCTGACTGCTCGTTACTGCGACCCTTCCAGGCCGGTCCATTGGGAAAATCGAATTGTTCAAGGGTTTCGGGACGGAGGGTGATGCTGTAGCCTGGCTTTTCCGGAGGCATGTAGCATCCATTACGGATCACGACCGGATCAAGAAAATGCTCATGCAAGTGATCGACATATTCGATCACCCGGCCTTCCAGCGAAGCCGAGACGCAAATGTAGTCAAACAAGGAAATGTGCTGAACGTATTCGCACAAGCCGACGCCACCTGCGTGCGGGCAAACCGGCACCCCAAACTTGGCCGCCATCAACAAGACGATCATTACCTCGTTCAGGCCGCCCAGTCGTGCACTGTCAATCTGACAAAAGTCGATGGCCTCTGCTTGCAGCAGTTGTTTAAACATGACGCGGTTGTGACAGTGTTCGCCCGTTGCCACTCCGATCGGAGCGATCTGCTTTCGAATAGTGGCATGCCCCAGAATATCGTCCGGGCTGGTCGGTTCTTCGATCCACCACGGCCTAAATTCGGCCAGACGACGCATATTGCGAATAGATTGGTCGACGTCCCACACCTGGTTAGCATCCATCATGAGCTTGCGTTCCCAACCGATCTCCTCGCGCAGGATTCGAGCACGACGAACGTCTTCTTCGATATCGCCGCCGACCTTTTGTTTG
>WNFI01587187.1_pt1 | contig 11738 bp, 9 predicted proteins | sample 5400471 | NCBI WGS metagenome assembly WNFI01 (sample SAMN13153348, study PRJNA577476) | soil metagenome | isolation source: 100 cm saprolite on Douglas fir-dominated hillslope | place: USA:California | collected 2013-09-17
ACCCGCGTCCAACAGAGATATGCCCCCCGAAACACCCCAGAAGAAAAAGGTCAACTACGCGAACGCCTGGCAGGAAGCGCGCGCCCTGATTGTCGCCCGGCGTGGCCGGCTTGGACTGGGGTTGGCCTTGATGCTGGTGAACCGGGTCGCGGGGATGGTGCTGCCGGCCACCTCGAAATACCTGATCGACGACGTCATCGGCAAGCGGCACGCGGAGCTGCTGGTGCCGCTGGCGCTGGCGGCCGGGGGGGCGACGATCATCCAGGCCATCACGTCGTTCGCGCTGTCGCAGGTCCTGGGCGTGGCGGCGCAGCGCGCCATCACCGACATGCGCCGCCGCGTGGAGGCGCACGTGGCCCGCCTGCCGGTGGGTTACTTTGACTCCACCAAATCCGGCGTGCTCATCTCCCGGATCATGACCGACGCGGAAGGGATCCGGAACCTGGTCGGTAACGGCCTGGTGCAGCTCGTCGGCAGCGTCGTCACCGCCGTCCTGGCGCTCGCCTATCTCTTCTACCTGAACTGGGTCCTCACGCTCGTCAATATCGTCGCCCTCGGCGCATTCGGCTTTGCCATGGCCACCGCATTCAAGCGGCTGCGCCCGCTCTTCCGCGAGCGCGGCAAGATCAACGCGGAGGTCACCGGGCGGCTGAACGAGACGCTCGGCGGCATCCGCATCGTCAAGACCTACACGGCGGAGAAGCGTGAGGAGCTGGTCTTCACGAAGGGTGTCCACAAGCTCTATCGCAACGTCGCGCAGTCGATTACCGGCGTGTCGTCGATCACGGCGTTCTCGACGGCGATTATCGGGATCATCGGTGTCATCATGATCATCGTCGGCGGCCGCGCGATTCTCGCCGGGCGGATGACGGTCGGCGACTTCCTGAACTACATCCTGTTCACCGGCCTGCTCGCCGCGCCGGTGGTCCAGATGGCGTCCATCGGCACCCAGATCAGCGAGGCGTTCGCCGGTCTCGATCGCATCCGCGAGCTGATGCAGATGACAACCGAGGACCAGGAAGACGCGGCAAAGGCGCCGCTGGAGCAGATTGCCGGCGAGGTGGTGTTCGACAGTGTCTCGTTCGAGTACAACCCCGGCACGCCGGTCCTGAAGAACGTGACCTTCCGCGCGCCGGCCGGCACGACGACGGCGCTGGTGGGATCGAGCGGGTCCGGCAAGAGTACGCTGATCAGCCTGGTGATGGCGTTCAACCGGCCGCTCGCCGGCCGGATTGCGGTGGACGGCAAGGACCTGTCGGCGGTACGCCTGCGCGACTATCGCGAGCAGCTCGGGGTCGTGCTGCAGGACAACTTCCTGTTCGACGGCACGATCGCAGACAACATCAAGTACGGCAAGCCGGACGCGACGCTCGACGACATCAAACGCGTCAGCCGGATCGCCCACGCCGACGAGTTCATCGAGAAGTTCGACAAGAGCTACGACACGATCGTCGGCGAGCGCGGCGTGAAGCTGTCGGGCGGCCAGCGCCAGCGCGTGTCGATCGCGCGCGCGATCCTGGCCGATCCGCGCATCCTCGTGCTCGACGAGGCGACATCGAGCCTCGACAGCGAGAGCGAGGCGCTGATCCAGGACGGGCTGAAGGCGCTGCGGCACGGGCGGACGACGTTCGTCATCGCGCACCGGCTGTCGACGATCCGCAGCGCCGACCAGATCCTGGTCCTCGAGCACGGCGAAATCGTCGAGCGCGGCACCCACGCCCAGCTGATCGCGCTGGGCGGACGATACCGGACGCTCTACGACAAGCAGTACAAGTTCGAGGCCGACCGCTTCATCAACCCGGGTGAGGACTTCACCCCTGACCTCGCCGAGTCGAAGATCCCGGCAACGCTGCGCGCCAATGACGCGCTGTGAAGAAATGCAGCATTGATTCATGGCTCAGTTCATCTACACCATGAAGGGCCTCGGGAAGGTTCATCCTCCCGACCACGTCGTCCTCAAGGACATCTGGCTGTCGTTCCTTCCCGGCGCGAAGATCGGCGTGCTCGGGCTGAACGGCGCCGGCAAGAGCACCATCCTCAAGATCATGGCCGGCGAGGACCAGCAGTTCATCGGCGAGGCCTGGCCCGCCGAGGGAATCAGCGTCGGGATCCTGCACCAGGAGCCGCGGCTCGATCCTTGGACGAGCAGGCCAAGGTCCAGGACCGGATCGAAGCCGCCAACGCATGGGATCTGGACTCGCGCCTGGAACTGGCGATGGACGCGCTGCGCCTCCCGCCGGGGGACGCGGACGTCACGAAGCTCTCGGGTGGCGAGCGGCGCCGCGTCGCACTGTGCCGGTTGCTGCTCAAATCACCCGACCTGCTGCTGCTGGACGAGCCGACGAACCATCTCGACGCGGAGTCGGTGGCGTGGCTCGAGCGCTTCCTCAAGGACTACCCCGGAACCGTCGTCGGCGTCACGCACGACCGATATTTTCTCGACAACGTCGCCGGCTGGATCCTGGAGCTGGATCGCGGCTCGGGGATCCCGTGGGAAGGGAACTACTCATCCTGGCTGGAACAGAAGCAGAACCGCCTCGCGCAGGAGGAGAAGGCCGAGAGCCGGCGGCAGCGGACGCTCGAACGCGAGCTGGAGTGGATCCGCATGTCGCCGCGGGCGCGCCAGGCCAAAGGCAAGGCGCGTCTGAATGCCTACGAGGATCTGCTGAAGGAAGAGACCGCCAGGAAGATCGATCAGATCGAGATTTACATTCCTCCCGGCCCCCGGCTCGGGGACATCGTTGTCGAAGCGCGCGGTCTGAAAAAGGGCTACGGTGACACGCTGCTCATGGAGGAGGTGGACTTCACGCTGCCGCGCGGCGGGATCGTCGGCGTCATCGGTCCGAACGGCGCCGGCAAGACGACGCTGTTCCGGATGATCACGGGCAAGGAACAGCCCGACGGCGGCACGCTGCGACTGGGTGAGACCGTGCAGGTCGGCTACGTGGATCAGGCGCGCGAGCTCGATCCGGACAAGTCGGTGTTCCGCGAAGCTCCTGAAAGGGGGCGCGAACCTGCTGCTGCTCGACGAGCCGACGAACGATCTCGACGTGGACACCCTGCGCGCGCTGGAAGAGGCGCTGCTGTCGTTTGCGGGCTGCGCCGTGGTCATCAGCCACGACCGCTGGTTCCTCGACCGCATCGCGACCCATATCCTGGCGTTCGAAGGGGACAGCAAGGTGGTCTGGTTCGAGGGGAACTACCAGGATTACGAGGCCGACCGGCACCGGCGTCTGGGAGCCGCGGCCGACCAGCCTCACCGGATCAAGTACCGTAAACTCACGCGGTAGGCCCCGGAAAACTGGCGCTGCCTTTGCACTCTGATTGACTCGTGAGGGTTCAATTGAGGCGTAACATTTTACGGAGCATACGTTTACAGGGATATGTGGCGGCCGGCTGCCGGCGCGGTGCCGCACGTCAGCCAATTTTGGGTTGTCGAAAAATGGCAGAACTGCCGAAAAATGTCGTGGGTCATGTCGAATCGTAAAGCGACTTCCGGAAGAGGGGACGCCGGCTTTACGCTGATCGACCTGCTCTTCGTCGTATCGATCATCTGCACGCTCGCTACGATGGCGCTGCCGTCGCTGATGCGCGCGCGCGGCGCCGCCCAGTCGGCGTCTGCGATCGGGACCTTGCGCGTCGTGAACAGCTCGCAGCTGAGTTTTGCGGTAACTTGCGGGTCCGGGTTCTACTCCCCGAACTTCGTGACGCTGGGGATCGCCCCCCCCAGCAGCATGACCGCGTTTTTGCCCCCCGAGTTGTCCACGGGCACCTCATTCCTGAAGCAGGGCTATAGCTTCAACATGACCGGTACGCCGTTGTCGGGCGCGCCGCCGACGTGTAACGGCAAGCCTTCCGGCTCGAGCTCGCCAGGCTATGCGATAACGGCCGACCCGCTGGACCCGATTGGCAATCCGCAGTTCTACGGCTCGAATGCGGACGGCACGATCTACCAGAACGGCGCCACGCTCGCTGGCCTCATGCCCGAGTCCGGACCGTCCCCTGCCGGCGTCCCCGTGAAATGATTCGGTGATTGTCTGATACCGTATGGACCTCTTTGAGAGGGAGGTTCATGGCTGTACGACGATTTCGCGCGCTGACGTTGGTGGCGGTGCTATTCAGCATTACTGCCGGCGTCCCCGCGGCGGCGCCGAAGGCGCCTGCCGTCACCACGCCGCAGCAGCAGTTCGGCTTCAACATCGGCGACGACTACCAGCTCGCCACCTACACCCAGCTCGTCGAGTACTGGAAAAAGCTCGCCCGGGAATCGGACCGGATGCAGGTCGTCGAGATCGGGAAGACCGCCGAAGGGCGGCCGCAGCTCATGTCGATCATCACGGCCGCCGACAACTTCAAGAAGCTCGATCGCTACAAGGAAATCGCGCGCCGGCTGGCGCTGGCGGAAGGCGTCAGCGAGGACCAGGCGCGCGCGCTGGCGCGCGAAGGCAAGTCCATCGTCTGGATCGACGGCGGCCTGCACGCGACGGAAGTGCTGGGCGCCCACCAGCTGATTGAGACGGTCTATCAGCTGGTCAGTCGCAACGATCCGGAAACGCTGCGGATCCTGAACGACTGCATCATCCTGGCGGTACACGCGAACCCGGACGGCATGGAGCTCGTGTCCAACTGGTACATGCGCAACCCGGTGCCGCAGCAGCGCGGTGCGCCCGGCAGCCCGGGAATTCCGCGGCTGTACGAAAAGTACGCCGGCCACGACAACAACCGCGACTTCTACATGTCGAACCTGCCCGAGAGCATCAACATGAACAGGGTGCTCTATACCGAATGGTTCCCGCAGATCATGTACAACCATCACCAGACCGGACCTGCCGGGACGGTGATGTTCGCCCCGCCTTTCCGCGATCCGTTCAACTACAACTTCGATCCGATCGTGCCGGCCGAGCTCGACCTCGTCGGGGCGGCGATGGCGACCCGCTTCAACGCGGAAGGCAAGGCGGGGGTGACCAGCCGGAAGGGCTCGAGCTACTCGACGTGGTGGAACGGCGGTCTCCGGACGACGGTGTACTTCCACAACATGATTGGCCTCCTGACGGAGACCATCGGCAACCCGACGCCGGTCACCATTCCGTTCCTCCCCTCGAAGCAGCTGCCCGACGCGAGCCTGCACTTTCCGATCGAGCCGCAGGTCTGGCACTTCCGCCAGTCCATCGACTATTCGCTGACCGCGAACTGGGCGGTGCTCGACATCGCGTCGCGCAACCGGGAAAACTTCCTCTTCAACATCTGGCGGATGGGGATGAACTCGATCGAGCGCGGCAGCCGGGACAGCTGGACGCCGACGCCGCGCCGCGTGATGGCCGCGCAGAACGCGCTGGCCCCTGCGGATGGCGGCGGTACGGCGGAGCAGTTCAAGCAGATGCTGCGCAACCTCGCCCTGCGCGATCCGCGCGGCTATATCCTGCCGTCCGATCAGCCGGACTTCGCCACGGCGACGAAGTTCGTCAACGCGCTGCTGAAGGTCGGCGTGACGGTGCACCGCTCGTCCGCGCCCTTCACGGTCGCCGGCAAGAGCTATCCGGCGGGATCCTTCGTCGTGAAGGCGGCGCAGGCGTTCCGGCCGCACGTCCTCGACATGTTCGAGCCGCAGGATCACCCGGATGACATTCCGTATCCCGGCGGTCCACCGACCCGGCCGTACGACAACGCCGGCTGGACGCTCGCCTACCAGATGGGCGTGAGGTTCGATCGCGTGCTGGACCGGATCGACGGCACCTTCGACAAGGTGGACGGGCTGCAGAAGGCGCCCGCCGGAACGGTCACGGGCACCGCCACGGCGGGTTACCTTTTCAGCCACGCGATGAACGACTCGTTCACGGCGATCAACCGGCTTCTGGCCGCAGGCGAAGACATCTCGTGGGCCACGAGCGGACCGCAGCCGGGCTCGTTCTTCGTCGTCGCCCGGCCGTCGACGCAGGCGCTGATTACCGGCATCGCTCGGGACCTGGGCGTCAGCTTCCAGGGTGTCGGCAGCGCTCCGGCGGCCCCGGTCGTCAAGCTGCACAAGGTGCGCCTTGCGCTCGCCGATCAGTACGGCGGGTCGATGCCGTCAGGCTGGACGCGCTTCCTCCTCGAGCAGTTCGAGTTTCCCTACGAGGTCGTCTATCCGAAGGCCGTCGACGCCGGTAACCTGGCGGGCAAGTACGACGTCATCGTGTTCCCGTCGGGCGTCGGTCCTTCGACCGGCGCAAGTCAGACGGGTCGCGGCGGCGGTGACGGAGCCGCGGTCGCCGCCTCTGACGTCCCCGCCGAATATCAGGCGATGGTCGGCAGTTACTCGGCCGCGCGGACCGTCCCCGCGCTGAAGCAGTTCGTCCAGGCCGGCGGCACCATCGTTGCCGTCGGCCGCTCGGCGGCCAGCATGGCGGCAATTTTCGAGCTGGCCGTGAGCAACCACCTCGTCGAGCGCGGTCCCGACGGCGTCAGCCGGCAGGTGCCGACCGAGAAGTTCTACGTGCCCGGCTCGGTGCTGTCCGCTGCGGTCGACACGTCGCTGCCGATCGCGCATGGCGTGACGAATCCGGTGGACGTGTTCTACGACAACAGCCCCGTGTTCCGGCTCGAGCCGGAAGCGGCGCTGAAAGGCGTCCGTCCGATTGCCTGGTTCGGCACGGCGACGCCGCTGCGCAGCGGCTGGGCGTACGGCCAGAGCTACCTGGACCACGGCATCCTGGGCCTCGAGGCTCCGGTCGGGCGCGGCCGTCTCTATCTGCTGACGCCAGAGATCACCTTCCGCGGACAGCCGCACGGCACGTTCAAGTTCCTGTTCAACGGAATCTTGCTGGCGGGACAGAACGAGACGCACCGGGTGCTGACGGAAGCGGGCAGATAAAGGGTGCGAAGTGCGAGGCGAGGTGCGTACTATCGCACCTCGCACCTCGCACTTCGCACCGGCTTGGCGCCGGTGAGCGTTAGCGTTTCTTTCGGGCGGCCCCTTTTTTCTTCGCGCCGCCCTTCTTCTTGGCGCTGGTCTTCTTTTTCGCGCCGCTCTTCTTCTTGCCCGCGGTGACTTTCTTCGCCCGGCGCGCGACCACCTTTACGGTGCGCGCGGCCTTCTTCACGATCCGCTTCGCCGTGCGCTTGACGGCGCGGCGAATTGGTGGCGGCACAGCGCGCGCCACGGCGCCCGAGGCCGCGTTGGCCGCCGCCGATGTCGTGCTGGCGGCAGTCTCGGCCGCCTGCGTGCCCAGGCGCGAGGCCGCGGACGCCGCCTGCGAACCCGTGTTGATGACTGTCCCGACCGCGTCGCCGACGACCTCGGCTGATCGCGTCAGCATGTCGTCGACTTTATCCCGTTCATCTGCCATAAGCCCTCCGCACAGTTGGACGAGCGCTGATACTAGCAGGATTTGGCGTTTTGGTGACTCCGCGATTGGCGGGCTCAGGCTGTCTCGCGGACCCAGCGTTCCACGGGTATCGACAGCAGCCAGTACTGTCTCCGAAGCTCGATCACGTAACCGGAATAGCCATCCCTGGGAATCTCCCCGGCCAGGAGTCGTCGGCGCAGCCGCCTGATTTCGTACCGATAGAGGTCACTCAGGGCGCTCCGGACCACCGCCGGACGGGTGTAGGGACGGGGCTGCAGGCCGTGCTCGGCGAGCACCGCCAGCGCTTCCGACGCATAGTCGTACCTCACCGAGTCACGACATCACAAAACGACCCGATCGACAAATGAGCACTACTCGCCGCGGGCCCGTAGTTCGGCGGCTGACGGGCAGGGACCGGCGGCGGCAATCCGGTCGACTTTCGCCATGAACACGTCGGTCCATGCCTGCGGATGGTAGGCGGCGGCCGCGACGTGGGGATAGCGTCTAAAGCCCGACGCCTCGAAGAGGGTGTTCAGTTGTGACGGGGAGAGCGGGCGCAGCAGCTTCAGCGCGAGCGTCCGTCCTTCCTCCGAGATGCGGTGATCGGGAAAGGTGCCCCCCTTGTACGGCAGGGTGGCCATGCTGACGCGGCAGGCCGCGGCGTCCGCCCACATCGGGACTTGCGTCCAGTTCGGCAGCTCCAGCTTCAACGGCCCGAACGTGGCTCCTAGGTCGTGCAGGGCCGCCACCGGCGCGCGGCAGGACCCATCCGGCCGCTCCTCGCCGGTTGGGCAGACGAGCCGCTGGTTCGATCCCTTGTTATCCCAGTGCCCCAGCAGCACTGCCATCAGGCGGAGCGCGTCGATTTCGGTCCGGTCGGCGCCGCCGGCCTCCGGATCGATCTTGTCGAGCTCGAACCACGCCCACCCTTCATCGTCCTTGCCCACGATCCGCTTGCCCTCGAACGGCCGCTCGATCATCACTTCGTTGAAGGTCCTCACCTGCGTTGCGGACGAGCCCCGCAGGCACAACCAGCGCGGCGCTCCGTCCTTCAGGCAGTCGAGGGCGAGCGCCGGCAGCGGCGGGCAGCCCCTGCAGCGCACGCTGTGTACGAGCATCATCCGATCAACGGCGAAGCCGAGCGCCGCCATGAGCCGCGATGCCGCGACTTCCGCCGGCACCTCCGGATTGCTCGCGCCGTACTTCACCTTGATCGTGCTGCCGTCGGGGAGCTTGCAGTGGAACTTCGGCGTCGTGCCGCTCATCTGCTTGACGACGAAGTCGCAGTCAACGTCGCTCCCTGGGTCCAGCGTCCCCGGTCCCGGCGTATTTCTGCTGAAATCCACCTTTTCGGGAGGGACATCGGGTGCCGACCAGACGCGTGCGGTCGCCAGTGCGACCTCGCGCGCCGGTCCCGCGCGGGCGCTCTGGTCAGCCGCGGGGCGGGCGCCATGTTCGCGACATCCGGCCGCCGACAGGAACAGAAACAATGCAGCGGACCGCCGCGTCGTTGGCCTGGTCATCCCCACACTGCGACCTCAGCAAGGGCGAGGCCATCTACCGTTGCTCGGCCCGCTTCGGCCGCGAGCATCGGCCGACAAGTCGGCCTTCGACGCATGCTATCGTTTCGGTCCATGCTGACTCGCCCGCGCGCCCTGGTCCTTGGCGCGCTCATCCTCGCGGCGGCTTGTTCCCCGAAACGGATCGCGCTCGACAGGATGGCTTCCGCGCTGGCCTCGGCCGGTTCGGTCTACGAGAACGACAACGATCCGGAGCTCGTCCGGCTGGCGGCGCCGGCAACCCTGAAGACGGTCGAGATGCTCTTGGCCGATGCTCCGAACCAGCCGCAGCTTCTGCTGACGGCCTGCAGCGGATTCACCCGGTACTCTTATGGATTTCTCCACATCGAGGGGGAGATCAAAGCGTCGGACGCCCTCGCCGCGACGGAGTTGAAGGCGCGCGCCGCGAAGATGTACCAGCGAGCGCGCGGCTACTGCCTGCAAGGTCTGCAAGCGGCGCATCCGGGGTTGACCCTGGAGGGATTGACGGCAGATCCCGGGGCAGCGCTGAAGCCGGCCACGGTGGAGGACGTGCCGTGGTTGTACTGGACGGCGGCGGCGTGGGGTGCGGAGCTGGTCCTGGCGCCGAACCAGCTCGCACGGATCGGAGAGCTCGCTGCCGTCCGCGCGCTGCTGAACCGCGCCAAGGCCCTGAACGACACGTGGGACCACGGCGCCATCTACGAGGCGCTGATCCCCTTCGACGGCCTGCCGCCCCTGCTCGGCGGATCGCCAGCGGCCGCGCGGGCGGATTTCGACAAGGCGATGCAGTTGTCGGACGGGAAGTCGGTGTTCGCCTACGTGGCGCTCGCGGCGACGATCACGGATCCGGCGGAGAAGCGGCGGCTGCTGGAGCGGGCCCTGGCGATTGACGTGAGCACGCTCGCGTCGCGGCGGCTGACGAACCTCATCGCCCAGCGATATGCGCGGGCATTGCTGGCCGGACCTCGCTGACGGCGACCGGCTGGCCGTTGACGCTCCGGTAGTCGTAGAGGACTTCCAGTTGCGCGCTGCCGATGAACTTCACCTTCGCGGTCGTTTCTGTCGCGACCGGCACGCGCACGCCGCCGATGCGGGCATAGCGCCGAACGATGTTCACCAGGCTCGTCCAGAACGACGGGTTCTTCGACAGTTTCCCTTCGATGCGCATCAGGTCCCCGAAGTCATTCAGGACGGCACGGCCATCGACGAGCAACACGTCCTGCCGGCGCGGTTTGATCTGCACGACGCGCGCTCCGTCGCCATCGCGGCCGCCTTCCGTGAACTCGTAGTTGTCCGGGGTGAGGTCCGACTTGCTCCCATCGCCGCTGTTCACCAGCTCCTGCTCGCGGGCCAGCATCGGCCGGAGCACCTTACCCCTCGCGACGTCCGAGCCTTTCTCGGACACGATGTGGTAGCTGAACCGGCCGTCCTTCAGCTCCGTCCACGCCTCGAGCCAGGCCTCGTGCTTTCCACCTTCGCCGGCGGCGTGCATGCGGCGGAACGCGCGGTATTCATGCAGGGGTTGTTCGGAGCCGGAGAAGAAGTTGGCGATGTCGTGGCTGCGCGCGGTCGACTCATGTGCTGGTAGAACGGCTGAGCCGGCCACGAGTGAGAAGGTGACGACCCACAGAAACCGCATGTGGCAATCCCGCGTAGCCTCTCGCAAAAACCGTGCTCAGGGCGGCGCGACCAGATTCCTGAGGAAATCAAGGTTATCGCATGGCGTGACTTCGGATCGAGCCGACTCGTACGGTAGCATGACCGCCCCATGCGCTGGTCGCGTTCGCTGCTCGTACTGGTTGCGCTGGCCTTGGCGCCGCCGCAGGCCAGCGCCCATCCCGTCCCGTTCAGTTACCTTGACCTTCATATCGAGGGGGCGCGGCTTGACGGTACGCTGGTCGTCCACGTCTTCGATCTTGCGCACGATCTCCGGATCGAGGCGCCGGAGCGAATCCTGGACGAGGCCGTGGCCGCCACGCGCGTCACGGCCATTGAAACCATGCTGGGGGCGCGCTTCCGCATCAGCGCGGACGGTGAGACCCTGACCCCGGTCTGGACCGGGTGGGAGCTGGTCCCCGACAGGCTGTCGATGCGGCTCCGCTTCAGGTATGCTCCCTCGCGCGCGCCCGGGCTCGTTCGGGTATCGGCGCAGCTGTTTCCATACGATCCCAATCACCAGACGTTTGTGAATGTCTACGAAGGGCCGGCGCTCCGGTCGCAGTCGATCCTGGACGGGAATCGCCCGTCGTTTGAATATTTTTCCGGCTCACCGCAGGGGATGATGTCGCTCGCCCGGCGCTTCGTCGGCGCCGGCATCCATCACATCCTCATCGGCCCTGACCATCTCCTGTTTCTCACCGGTCTGCTGCTGCTCGGCGGATCGATTCGCCGGCTGGTCGTCGTCGTCAGCGCCTTCACGCTCGCGCACACCGTGACGCTCTCGCTTGCCGCCCTGAACGTATTCACGCCGCCGGCCCGGATGGTGGAGCCGTTGATCGCGCTGAGCATCGTCTACGTGGGTGCGGACAACCTGCTCGTTCGGGGTGGCCGCGATGCCCGCGCCTGGATCGCGTTCGGTTTCGGGCTCGTGCACGGCTTCGGCTTCGCGAGCGTGCTGCGCGAAATGGACCTCCCGGCACGGGCGCTCGGCTGGTCGCTGCTTTTTTTCAACGCCGGGGTAGAAATCGGGCAGCTGGTGGTAGTGTCACTCGTCGCGTCCGCGCTGGCAGCGCTTCGGCACCGCAGCGAGGCGGCGGGCCGGCGTCTTGCCTTCACGGGCTCGCTGGCAGTCATCGTCGCGGGGGCGTTCTGGTTCGTGCAGCGCGTTTTCTTTGTCGGAGGAACCTTATGAATCGCAAAGTGGTGCTGAGCG
>WNFI01702057.1_pt1 | contig 11736 bp, 18 predicted proteins | sample 5400471 | NCBI WGS metagenome assembly WNFI01 (sample SAMN13153348, study PRJNA577476) | soil metagenome | isolation source: 100 cm saprolite on Douglas fir-dominated hillslope | place: USA:California | collected 2013-09-17
CCTTCGGGCTACTCTCGGGAGTCTTCTGCGAATGCTAAATTCGGCCACCGCCTTGTTTCTGCGGACTCCTCATTAGCCGCAGCACGCCCAGCCAGCCGTCGGAACGCTAATACACCCAATCGCCGCCCAGCTCCTACATCAGATGAGGGTCACGCCGTCAAAGTTACCGTCACCCGACCAGCCTGGGATGGAAGTACACGCCCCCCCGCCACCTCCGCCCACTCGAAGCGATCTCGCAATACTTCTCAAAACAGTGCTGCAACCCGTACTACGACGGTCCCCTCTAACAAGCTCCTTGCTTCGCCAGCCCCTTCCGAAGACTCAGGAGTAGGTCTCTTTCGCCAGATGATGGTGAATGACCGTTCATTAAACGATGATCAGCCTTGAATACAATCCCGCCCTCTTAATTCTCTTTAACGACCTCTTCATTTAAGATACCAACTCACTACATTATTTCGGAACCATAACTCTGGGTCTCTCCATTCTCACTGTCAATGTCACCAAACAAATGCCACTCACTTTTTTTTTCACTCTCATTGTTCTTGAGTACCCTTTATTTCGCGATACCGTTGGCCACAGGTACAAGTTTGTTTCCCAGTTTTGCGATTTCAAGTCCTCTTTGTTTTTTCTATCCATCGATACCTGCACTCATTTCAGAAGAACGTTTTCCGCACCATACAACCCCTCCTTTGGAATCTCATTGACACGTTCGCTTCTTAATCTATACACGTCTAGAACCTGTATCAACATTATGCTGCTTCTGAATCTATCATGTGTCTTCACTCGTATGCCGCGTTGTGGATCCCGACACTCCTGCCGCTTGGATCTGCTGTGCAACCCCAGTCTTTGCGTGGGATCCACCTATACGGAGATGAAAAGCGGAAATGATTTAGAAAAAAATGCTATGCGCACCGAACGGCTGTTTGCGCTGCGGTCTCCGAGTGGAACAAACCTGTATAACAATGTGGTCAACGAGCGCGCCGACAGGCGTCAAAGAAACTCACTGTCGAATATATCACGGATGACGTAGGCCTCCTTGGTATCCGGTGTCTCCTTTGGCCAGCGCTCAGACCGTTTATCGAACATTTCGTCCGGGATGGCACGTTCGGCGTGATTTTTCAACCTAAAGGGAAAAAAAACTTCTTTATGAGCCGCTAGTGCTGATGACTAGTTGGGGTTCGAACCCATCTATCCAGGAGTACCCAACGCCATCTGAGAACTGTTCCTTTTGTCTCCACAGAATTGAACGAGGAAGGTAAGACTATATGACGGGATTTCAAATAGGATAAGATCACAAATGATGGGTACGCATTTTATGATGACAGACCTTGCCGTCGGGTGCCACATCGAAAGCCTTGCGAAGGATATATTTCTCCATTTTGGGACGACCATCCTCGTCGAGCGTGTGCTCTTGAGAAGTAGCCTTGCTGAACATCTTATCTTCGGGTCTGACACCCATCCCAACGTCCAGGAATGTCTTGTCCAAGAAGGGAACGCGGGCTTCCAGACCCCAAGCCATTGTAGACCTTTCGGAAATATCAGAACGAGGCCGTCTTTGTATTGAGTCACGGTCGGGTTACGTACTTATTGGCTCGGAGACAATCCGCCGTGTGTAAATTCTTCACTCTGCGAACGCATTCCTGGTGGAATGAACGTCCATCGGGAGCCGCGTGGAAATAGAGATAGCCTGCATTGAGAGATAGCATTAAGCTTTGGGTCTAGGGGCAGAAGTTGAAAGGATTACCCCCAAATATCTCGTCGCTACCCTCGCCGCTCAAGACCATCTTTACGCCCATAGCTTTGATCTTGCGACTGAGTAGATACATCGGCGTACTTGCTCTCACGGTCGTCACGTCATAGGTTTCTAGATGGTATATTACGTCTGGAATGGCGTCCAGACCTTCTTGAACGGTGAATACGTATTCATGATGCACGGTGCCCAAATAATGAGCTGCTTTCCGTGCAGCGAGGAGATCGGGAGAATTCTCCAGGCCGATCGAAAATGAGTGCAGCTGCGGCCAAGAGGCAATAGCGGCTGCTCCCCCACCAAAAAAACCGGGACGTGTTTCAGAGATAGATACGGGGAGAAAGAGAAACGAATGGCCTCACGCTCTGCTGCTATCCAGACCGCCACTGAGAAGGACACCATAAGGAACCTCAGACATTAGCCGCTTCCTCACGGACGCCTCGAGCGTCTCTCTGATCGACTTCAGGTCAGCTGCCTCAGAAGGGATAGGGGCGTCCGGGCTATCAGAATCACCGTCCCACCACGAGGGCGTGTAGTAGCGAGTGAGTGAATTGTCGTGGCTATCAAAGACATGGCCGGGAGGGAAAGATATGATTTTGTCACATTCGTCGACGAGGCACTTGAGCTCGGACGAGAAGAAAACTACTCCGGGACGGCTTGAAGACCAGCCCTGATATAGTGTTGTAACTCCAATAGCGTCACGGGCAGCTATGACCCTTGGAGGCTGGACAGATTCATCGAGCAACACGAAAGAAAATATCCCATCGAGTAAAGCGCAAAGATCCTTGTCGTATTTCCGATACTGATAGAAGGTTATTCCCAGGGGTCATAAAAAATGATACTCTACGCACCAAAGGTATGATTACCTCGCAGTCGGAATGCGTCTTGAACTTGTAGCTTGGGTCACACGCAGCTCGCAGCTTAATGTGATTGTAGATCTCGCCGTTGACTGCCAGAATTTGCTTCCCGTCTTCGCTAAAGAGAGGCTGGGCGCCGGTATCTGAACCAGAAACTCGTCTTCAAAGATAATGTCCAAAGCGGAATACGCTCACCAACACCAACGACCGCAAGACGCTCATGGACGAGCACGGTCCATTGACCAACGTAACACCCGGACCAATCGGGGCCACGGTGGCGTTGTCTCTTAGAGAGAGCGATAAATCTAGACCTGTCAGCGGCGGGGCTTGGAAGGCTATGGACGGCAAATATGCCACACATTCTTTTCTGTGAACGTCGCTAGTAACGGGGCAGTAATTTGTCTTGTATCTGAGCTCACAAAATTTCTGGTGCGTGTGACCTTGATTTATTTGCGATAAGATAAGTGGCAATCAATCAGGATCCGTTGAAATTATTAGAGACATGTATCAATAACCGTCTCCTATGTGGTTTAGGAGTGGGTGGACAGCCTGAGGAGACTCGGTCCTGGGCCTGCGGGTGTCTTTTGGCGCTGCGCAGGCTCAAGTTCTCACGGAGCCAACTTGGTTCCCTTTTCGTCAGCAGCTAACGGTCACCTCCGCAGCCCCGCACTTCGTCCATCCCCTTTCCTCGTGCCACTTTTTCTATCTTCTAGACCTGCTTGGTCTTGTGGGAATAAGCTGCCACCGCTTTGTGAACACTCAAGAGTCGAAGCCATGGCTCGTGATCGGCTTGCCGCGATGCGGGTTCGCTTTTCCCGATCTCCAACCTAGCAGACATATTTACGCACGGACTTTCTCACTCCCAGGCCCAGAGACAAGGAGGCCCTCAGAGTTCCACCAATGTCGCCAGTGAATACGAGATGAGTGGTCTTCAGAACCAAGACCACATTACGAACGGCGGTCGGGCCAACTCTTCCGATGGGATGACAAGATTCTACAATCAGGTCCGCAGCAGACAAAATCATTATCAGTCCATATCTTTTTAAGTTCTTTTTTTAAAGATATCTAGTATCCAAGATGAGCTCCGACGGTTTGACGCGAATGTGTCGAGGATTGGTGACTTGCACTCCCGGTCACTGAATAATACGGACGAGGCGCTCTCTCAACAGAATGCTGACGCCCTGGATGAATTAGTAGCGGAGACAAGGGCATTGAGCAGTCAAATTAAGAATCAAATTCAAGATTTGGAGAAGGAGGCGGTGCCACCAGGGCAAGACCCAAGAATACGAAAGAACCAGGTACGTCAAGTCCCAGGAAACGTGTTCATGCACTCGCTTAGACAGCCATCCGCAGACCTCCCTTGTTCGTTCAAAATTCATTGAAGCCTTGCAGAACTATCAGCAGGTAGAGCAACAGTATCGTACGCGATACCGTCAGCGAGTTGAGCGACAATTCAAAATCGGTGAGTTGTTGATGTTTCTGTCGGTTCTCTCACTTACACTCGGTCATTAGTCAAACCCGATGCTACACCGGAAGAAGTTTCTGCTGTTGTTCAAAGCGATCAAGGAGCTGGTGGTCAGGTTTTCGCTCAGGCAGTACGTGTGGCATCCCTCCGCGTGAGCTGCTAACCGAATGAGTATTGTAGCTTACGTCTTCCACGCGTTATGGGGAGTCTCGCGCCGCATATCGGGAAGTCCAGGAACGACATGAGGACATACGAAAGATCGAACGCACGCTCGGCGAGCTAGCACAACTGTTCATTGATGTGCGAATTTAGACCCTGACACACCTTCCCAATTCTTGGACTTACTGTTTGCGTAGATGGATGTCCTCGTTACTCAACAGGAGGACACGATCAATGCGATTGAGGCATCCGCAACTCAAGTTCAGAAAGATACAGAAGCTGGGTATGTTACACGTTGGTTCGCCAAGACTTCATCTGACTGTAGCCGCAGCCTCGGACAAACCGAAAAAGCTGTTGAACATGCCCGATCAGCTCGCCGAAAGCGTTGGTTCTGTTTTTTCCTGCTTCTCATTGTCCTGGCCGCTATTGGCATTGCGGTTGGAGTTACTGTCTCAAACGGAAAGCATTAGATGGCCGCGTATTGTTTGGACATTGGAGGCCACTGGTAATGGATTACGATTACGATTTGTTCCATTTTACGATTTACGGTTGAATCTACTCGCCACTAGCGGGTTTGTTTTACGCCTGCGCGATCTATTTTCTATTTTATTTGCTTATCGCACCCGCATGAATCCTTTCCCCGTTTATTATACTTTTTTTGCAGATTTACAAATACAGTGTGGGTGCGTTTGTGGAACAAAGTGGGCCAAAGTGGAGAGTAATAGGACCTGCCGACGGCACGGAGGAGACCGAGCGTCATCACCCCTCCGCCATCCTCTCCACCTCCACCCTCCCATGTCTGCTAAACAACCTGCTCACCGTCGCAAAGGCGGCTCTGTAGAGGTTGTCGACTCAAAGTATGCCGTTGATCTGGCCACTCAGCAGTCCTACTCCGAAAATGTATTCCTCTTCGTGCCTAACCTCATTGGTTAGTGGCACTCTTCGACGCGAGACCATAATCGCGTTGCTCAAAGGCTATCCAGGCTACAGTCGTATCATCCTCGCAGGACTCTCCCTTCACTACATGAGCTATCACCCGAAGTACTGTACGCTACTCTACTGCATATCCTGTTTGTTGGATGCGGTGGATGGGCAAGCTGCAAGAGCTCTTGGTCAGACTTCCAAGTTCGGTGCCGTGTTAGACATGGTGACAGACAGGTATTGTACACGTCAGTGACACGTTCCCTGTATTGATGGGTGGTCCAAGGTGCACTACTTCCTGCCTCCTATGTTACCTCTCGTCAGCGTACCCAGCCTACGCGCTATTCTTCCAATTTTTAATTTCCCTGGACTTTGCCAGCCATTACATGCATATGTACAGGCAAGTGAAACTCGATTCCTTCCATTCTGTTACCCGAGACGTGTGTGTTTAGCTCGCTCGTTACTGGATCACGAAGTCATAAGCTGGTCACAAGCGACGTCAGCAGAATCTTGTGGTATTACTACAATGACTCGGTGAGGACTTTGAGAATGTCGCATCGGCGCCCACTCATGCGGAACTGCGCAGCGGACGCTCTTTGTGATTTGCGCAGGAAACGAGCTGTTCTTTGTCTCGTTATACCTCATGAAATGGGTCAAGACACCCATTGGACTTGCACATCCGTTGTTATCACGTCTGACGTGGCCAGAAGTTGTTGCTCTCGTGTCATTTTGGGTGTTTTTGTTGAAGAACATCATCAACTTTGTCCAGCTTTGGAAGGCGTCAAAAATCCTTGTAGGGGTGGACCTCGCAGAGCGGGCGAAGGCACGAGAGGCGAGTCCGAGGTCGAAGGGGCGATGAGAGACGTCTAGATAGTTTCGAGGACTAGTTGATATGTTCAGTACTCTACGTTATTTGCTCGTCCAATTACCAGTCAGCTTATCCCCTGTGGTGACCCGTCACGCCTTGCATGCGTTCTCATCTACTCCTTCGTAGAACGTGTCTCTCCAACACATCCTCCGTCTCTACTCGCGCTCTCCTCTCGTATTCTGGTCCTGCGCGTTATCCAAGAAATGACACACGTCCTACTCCCACTCGGGTCTCTCGCGTCGCCAGACGAGCGTCCACGTCTTCACCAAATTCGTCGGAGGCTAACTCATCTCCATCCACTCAAAAGCCCAATCCTCCCTCCAGAGAGCCCACCTCACCTAACGGAAAAAATGCATCAGACGCTATGACGCCGGCACTGCAAGCTTCCAACGAACAGGACTTTTTCTGGTCGTATCAATCGTTGTCCGGATCCGAGCCTTCTACCCTGCCTCCATTGGAGGTGTTCGAAGAGGTTCTGAACAACGTGCACATTTCCCTGCACCCACAGACGCAGCATAAAGCCGCATTCCCCACTCCGAGTAGCCCCCATATAGAGCCTACTGTTGCACTCTATTGCCCGATCGAAGGCGGGAACTATATCATCGATGATACTGTGCGTGAACTCGCCCGTCGAACAGGCTCCGACGTGGCTGTATTGGATTCGGTACATATGGCTGCTGGGGAATGGGGCCATTTTGGGGAGGGTGAGTTGCGTCCACCGTTCTAAAAAAAATGTGTTCTGGCACTCATGAATGTGGTATCCCTCTAGCCGCGTCCCTTGTTGAACTCACTCAGAATCCGTTGCATTTCTCTCCTCAACCTACCACCACATTGCCCGTGGCCCACGATGAGGACGATGGAGATGTGCCTGGCTCGGTCCTTTCCCCTGCTCATATGACAGTTCAGCTCGTGGTACCGCAGCAAGCCTCTCGAATGTCAGGGAATGTCCCATCGAAAGGGAGCATGGTCAAAGCCAAGAATTTCTTCGACATGTGCATTAATGTACAGACTCCCCCCGACACAGGAAACTCTAACGTTACTTTGAGACCGCGTCTCATATACATTCGCGACTTTCTAACCCTCTCATCGTCGTGGGCATCTTTACATCCAGCCCTGCTCTCCGCTGTCCGCCAGCGTCGACAAGGAGCCTTGTCGCGATCAACATCATCAACATCACCCATGGTCAATCCAACGGTGATAATATTTGGCATCACCCCTACCATCTTCCCGCCATCATTAACACCATCGTTACCTGGTCCCCAGGGAATGATGAACATGTTGACGAGTCGCAGTGGTCAGGCGACTCCAGGCGTTGCAACGTCGAGACCCGGCAAGTCCGACTGGGGCGAAGAGGACCATGCGGAGAAAGCTCGAGAGTGGCGTCTGCGAGAACGCCTGCGGAAATGGGAACGTGGTGACCACGTTCTCCAATCCGAATTGCCCAAAGTTCTAACAGGGCCTCTTGTCGAGGATGACTCGGGCTCTCCAGGTCAGCCCAATGTCGTGTTCGTCGGTGGGCCCGGTGGAGGAAATCCACTCTCTTCGTTTCTTGGTCCATTGCTTGGTGGTGGCGGACTCCGACCCAGTATGCAAACTTCAAGTTCGAATACCCCGACGAGTTCAGGCTTTCTGCGCGCCTCGATACTGGTCCCTGCCTGTCGTTCATTATCGCACGAGAAGGCCTCTAGAATGGGCCGCCGGAGAGAGATCAACGAATTAACGATGCGCATGGCCGTCGGGTCCGTCGGAGGGCTGCTCGAGACGCGTAGCGCGACATCTGCGTTCTCTGCGTCTTCAGAGCCTGCGCCAGAGCACGCTGGATCAGGAGATTCGATGAATGCAGCAAAAATGTGGGATGATTGGGGGAACAAAATAGAATTCTGGACAACAGTGAAGCAAATTGGTGACCAGGCGGTAGGCCGCGTTATCTCGTCAACTTTGCCAGAGTCGGTCAGGTCATCGCTTTCATCTATCCCCATTTCGTGGCTCGATGTCTGCGGTGCATGGACCGATCAACGAGCCTCTCATGATCTCAGAAAGGCATGGATACAACAATCCTCGAATAGGCCAGTTGGAGAAGATCAACAAGACAAGAGTCTGGATAATGAACGAGACAGACATACGGACGACATCGTCGAAACGGTGAAGCACGATCCGTACTTGGATGGACATGAACAGAGGCTCCTGGGATGTATCGTTGATTCCGGTGAGCTCGCAAAGTTGAAGCTATCACACCCTTCGACTCAGTACTGAGAATGACCTATCGTAGTCTCAATGCCCACCTCATTTGCGCAGGTCCATCTTCCCGCACACACGATTGACTCTGTACGGACCATCGTGTCATTACCCTTGTTGCATCCCACAGCGTTCCAACAAGGTGTTCTGAAGGAGCACAGCATGACGGGGTGCTTGTTGTTCGGTCCTCCTGGTACTGGGAAAACGTTGGTCGTCCGAGCACTCGCAAAGGAAGCTGGATGCCGCATGCTTGCAGTATCTCCTTCAGACGTTATGGACATGGTTCGTAGTGTCATGACGTCCTTTGATTACTCGTGGCTTACTTTACATTTCTTCAAAAGTACGTGGGGGAGGGAGAGAAGCTAGTCCGTTCCGTGTTCTCGTTAGCCAGGAGGTTAGCTCCTTGCGTCGTTTTCATCGATGAGATCGATTCCCTCTTCGGTGCTCGGTCATCCTCACGCGATACTGGCGGCGGGTTTGTACATCGTGGCGTCATCACGGAGTTCATGCAGGAGATGGACGGCTTGAAGACGTCCAACACAGATAACGTCATAGTCATAGGCGCGACCAACAGGCCATTTGACCTCGACGATGCTGTCTTGCGACGACTTCCCCGAAGGCTTCTGGTGGACCTGCCCGGGGAGAGTGAACGCGAGGGTAAGTGTAATAATCATGTCTTATTCTTTCGTTCTGAACAGGCCACCAGAAATACTAAGGATTCACCTCCGGGACGAGGGCCTCTCTCCGGAGGTCGACCTGAAAGTTCTTGCCCGCGATACCCCCACCTTTTCGGGATCTGATCTGAAGCGTAAGTCATCCTGTCTGTTATTGAATCTTGTGTTCATTATGGTCTTCTATTTTACTAGACCTGTGCGTATCCGCAGCACTGGACGCAGTCAAGGAGAACGTCTCAGTGCCTTGGGTCGTTGAAAGAAGCAAGAGCCCTTCTCAAGACACATCACACAAGAGCAACGTCGATGGCGATGGCGCCACACAGCCTTCAGACGATTCAGCAGCCTCGGCCACACAGAGGCGTATCCTTCGACCCCATAATTTCGCGAAGGCTCTCAGGGAGATAACACCCTCTGCATCTGAGTCCCTGGGAACGTTAGCCGACCTTCGTAGATGGAACGATGAATTCGGAGAAGGCCGCAAGCGAAAGAAACAGGTGTGGGGCAAGGATCGCTTCGGTTTCACGAGGCTGTGGGAAAGGGGGGAGGATGGCAAGGTTGCCACTTCAACGCCGGGGAGGGACAACTCTCTCTGATATACATTATCGATTGGGTAGAATATCTACATTAGTTGGTTCCGGGATGAGCGGCTGAAAATAAATAAATAATAATAATCAGCTGTTATGAATAACTTCGCGAATGATGACGGTGTATGCAACCTACCCTACACCTGCAGTGCGCTGTTTGCGACGTCGAGGTGCTTGAGAAGATCCAGCCTGAGAGCGATCTGGCATCGTCGCCGCAGGGGCGGGGGCGGGGGCCGGCTGAGCATCCGCCTCTTCATCACCGCTTTTTTCATCCTCCTCACTTTCCGTCGTCGCATTTCTTCGCGTCCGGCGCGGCCAGTCATCTTTGGGCGCAGCTGCCTCGCCGACAGAAATGACCCTATGATTCCCGCCGCTTCTGCCCCAGTCCTCGTTGCAGACGGGACATTTGCTGTTGGAACGGCGATAGGTGTCGTAACATGGGTTGTGCATCCGGACTCTGCAGTTTGCCCTGGGACACGCGTGGCCACGCGTAAGGATCTAATATGTCGTGCAGGGTGAGGATTTTTTTTTCTCCTTCTCTACTTTTTTTTTAGTATGGATTATGGCCATGGCCGCGTACCTCGTAACAGATTGTACAGTCTAGGACCTCGTCTGGATAAGTCGATTTGAGATATGTTTGCAACTCTAGTAAGGCGCGTGGGGATAGGGAAAAACGACCCTTTCTGCGAGGTGGAGGGTATTAGTTCGAAGAGGTACCAATTCACGGTGATCACATAAGACGGGACGTAACTTGCTCTTCAGTAGCCAGCCCTTTGCTACGAAACTGGCCAACACGTTCTCGGCTTGGGTCTTGGTCATTGGTGATGTCAGCGAGTTTACTTCGCGAAGTGCAGCCAGGGAAGAGATGGAGTATGAACTGTTCGGAGCAAGCATAATTTGCTCAACCTGGAGCGAAAGGTCAGCTATTCTTAAATACTGTACGCGAAAAGTTTCGTAGTACGTGCCAGTGCTCTAAAATAGGATATCTCGAGGGGTGTATAGTCACTCGCGATACGAGCAATTTCGTCGTCTCTACGATTAACCTAAGAATCGTGTTTCACGTTTACAAGATGTGGATGGATAAGGGGGCGAAACGCCTTACCAGGGCGTACATCTCCTTTCCTGTTACTTCATTGCGTATTCGTGAGAGTTCCAAGTCCAAGGGATCGAGTGATTTGTTTAGGCTGGCCAAGAATTCGCCCCAGTCATTTGCTATAGACGCGTTTATCTGAAGGGTGTTATCTGCAGCTGTTGTATTTCCACGCTTGAGTGAGGACGCGGTTGGATAGGATAAAGAACGCGACCTTTGACTGCTTCGACACATTGCTTCCAGATGACTTTTGCGAGTTCAACTGAGAGAACCTTACGAGATATGGCCGACTGAATGAAGAGGCGCTGTACGTCAAGTGATGAGACCATTGTGGGCTCTGAAGAAACGCGAACACGGTCTCTTCACTGTGTGTCAACAGCCAGTCACGTTTCCCTCCACACTAATCATAGTACACAGCCAATCCGGTCATCAATAGCCCCTCCTTACCCTCGATCCAACCGTTCTTGACCCAGTAAGAGAGTAGCCCGACCAATGCCAAAGTGGACGGGATGGGCAGTCCCTCGAAATAACGTGCCTTTCCTGACGCATTCTTCGGGACCAACGCCACAGTTGCATTGAACCTGGCCAGACGGGCGAGTCCACAGCAGACGAAGCAGGCTAATGCAACAGCGTCAAGAGTTGTTCGAAGGCCGACAACGAAAGCGAGCACGGCAGGCGCCACTCCAAACGATATCTGCGTGTGAACGATATCGGATCAGGGAAGTGAGTGGGTCAGCACCGGAGTACACACCAAGTCTGCCAATGAGTCAAGTTCTTGCCCCAACATACTGGTCGATTTCCTCCAGCGTGCCACTTTTCCATCAAGGAAGTCAAATATTAGACCCCCTAGCGGGAACAATAAGGCATTCCGGAGGTAGTATTCATCACCCGTTGCGAGATAGTTTGCAGAAGAGAATAGAGAAAATGAGCCACAGAAGCCATTCATGATTGTTACAAGGTCAGCTAGTCGAAAATTCCTGGAAGCTCTGTCGGCACAAAGAATGAAAGGGGAGACAAGCGCCTTAAGCCCACCTGACAAGTGAAAAGTGACCCTTGGTGTCATTGTATTGTTGTAAAATGACTGCTACGTGGTCATCGTCATCAATTTTGGACTTTGACTGAGAGTCCTTTGGCTG
>WNFI01704694.1_pt1 | contig 11735 bp, 6 predicted proteins | sample 5400471 | NCBI WGS metagenome assembly WNFI01 (sample SAMN13153348, study PRJNA577476) | soil metagenome | isolation source: 100 cm saprolite on Douglas fir-dominated hillslope | place: USA:California | collected 2013-09-17
TGCCCAGCGAAAGCTCGATCACGCGCCCTGCGGGAATCATCGGCCCCAGCAGTACGCGGATCACGCTGACCATGGCATTCGTGACCCAGCCCAGAATCAGGCAGTTCATGATTAGGCCCAGGTAAACGGCTTTGAAGCCGCGCAGAAATGCTGCCGGCTTGCCGCCATAGCGAAGTTCCGTCAGTTCAACGTCAGTAAGGACCTCCGCGCGGCGCCAATAGCGGGCAAAGAAAAATACCGTCAGCATTCCGCTGAGACAGAAGCTCCACCAAACCCAGTTGCCGGCAATTCCCTGCGTGGCCACCAAGCCGGAGACCAGCAACGGCGTGTCCGCCGCGAACGTCGTGGCCACCATGGAAGTCCCGGCCAGCCACCAGGAAACGCTGCGTCCGGAGACGAAGAACTCTTCCGTGTTTCCGCTGGCGCGGCGGCGGTAGTAGATGCCGATCAAAAGATTGACCAGCAGGTATCCCACAATCACGATCCAATCGGTGGAGCTCAGGGGCATAAGGGTCTCCAGCTTTTGATTAATAACAGACTTTCAGGCCGGATGAAATCAAAAAGGCGGGGCGCTACTTCTCCGGCGCTGCCGGCTGATCACCGAAGTTGAAGAAATGGTTGATATTGAGCACGAAATCGCGGATCTGCTGCCGTTTTTGCGCGCGCTCTTCGGACGAGACCGAACTGACAGAGATTCGGCCACTGTCGGTCCACTCATAGAGAGCGTCTTTATATTCCACGCCATCCACCACATAGAGCGAGTGGCCGCCGTCGAACAGGATGCCGTAGACTGGCGCGTAACTGGAAGCGATCAAGTATGAACTGCGAAGGTAAGGTACGGCTTCTTCCGGAGTCGCCGTGAAAAGGGGCCGCCCAAAGACTTCGTTCTGCGCAATGGGCCGGTGCCCGAGCAGGTAGTAGAGGCTCGGCGTGATGTCGGTAAGAAACGCCGGCGGCCCCTGGCTCACGGCGAGCGAACGCATCGCCGGCGGCAGGTGAATAATGATTGGGATACGCGCCGTCTCGGGGACCAGGTTGTAGGCGTGTCCCCACAGGCCGCGTTCGCCCAGCGAGTCGCCATGGTCGGCGGCGAGGATGATGATGCTGTTGTCGTATATTCCGCTGCTCTTCAGGAACTGGACAAAGCCGCCAAAGCAACGGTCCATGGCTTTCAGGCGCGAAGCATACGCGTCGTCAAACCCGGGATAGCTTTCTCCCGGCGGGACCGACCGGTGTTCTTTATTAATCACGGAGACATGGATGTCCTGCGGTTGCATATAGGCAAACAGCGGACGCCCCGACGCCTTGGCTCCATTGATCTTGTCTTGCAGTTCACTGAGCCCCGGGCAAAGCTTCAGATTCATGGTGGTCTGCTCGGCTTCCATATCGGTGATGGATTGCGAGGGGCCCATGATGATCTTCAGTATTTCGTCCCGGGCGACGATCTGCTGGTAGCCTTCGGCTTCGATCAGCTTCTGCAGCGAATTCATCGGGTAATACGGAGTCACGTACTGCTTGTGCAGTTGCATGGTGCCGGTCCAGATCGAAGGTTCGGAGAGTCCGGTGCCGGTGTAGCGGGTAAATGCGTTCTGGACGACAACGCTCTCGCGCCCAAAAGCGTCGATCGCGGGAGTGAATGTGACGTTCGGATTGTAGGACGAGACATAGTCGCGCCGCAGGCTGTCAATCACCACAATGAAAATGTTCGGCTTGGGGCCGGAGCTCGCAACGAGGTCGCCGTCGAGTTTGATGTTGACCGGTTCCGTATGCGCTGACCGCGGTATGTTGGTGTTGTTCACCAAAAACGTGTAGAGCGAGTCATCTTCCGGGGCCGCTGCCGGCGGCGGTGAGAGGATACTCCGGGCCAGACGAAAGCCCACATCGTAATTACTGTACTCGTCCAGAAAAGCAAAACCTTCCGGCGTCAGCTTGGTGCTGGCGGAAGCCCAGTGGGGTTGCAACACAACGGCGCCCATGAACAGGCAAAGCACGCCGGCTACGGTAACAATGGTCCCTGCGCCGCCCGGTTTGCGGGAAGGCCCAGCCGAGACATAGAAGAAGGCCACTATCGCCGCCCAAGCGGCCGCGATGATGACCTTTTGCAACAAGTACTGCCAGTCATTGGTCCGGACGGCAATCAGCGCAAAGGCCACGGCCACCGAAGCCGCGATCAGCAACAAGGCCTGCAAAGCCCGCGGGGTCTTCTGCAGGAACCGCAGAGGCGAAAGCAGAAGCTCAAGAGGAGAAGCGACCGCGCCATCTTCAGAATGATAAAGCCGGACGCTGATTCCACTGGCAAAGAAGACGAGGCTGAAGGCAATGGCGAGGGCCGTCCACGTCGCCAGCGAACCTGAGAACGAAATCGGCGCAAAGGCGACGAACTTGAGCAGCAAGGCAAACATCGCCGTTATGGCCAAAGCATAAAAGAACGATCGCGCCGCGAGATTGGTGGCCATGCGTCCCAGGGCGGCGAAAAAAATCAGCACCAGAAAAATGGCAAAGAACACGGTGCCATGGAAAATCAAGCTCAGACCCAGTGCCACGGCCCATTGGCTGGTCCCAAACCCGGCATTCGTCAGGATGGCATAGCGCACAATCACAATCACGGAAGTCAGCAACCACGCGTATAACGCGCCCAACCAGCATGCCCGGAAAAGCCTGCGGACCTCAGAGACCTCAGGTTCCTCCCAATCGAAGTTGCCGCGCTGGGCCAGCCAGTCGAGCAACGCCATCCATACCAGAGGAGTCAGCGCCGCGAGACACCAATACAGGCTCTGAATGGTGTTGTCTAAATTTACGAGCAGCGGCTTGAAGAACAGCAGGATTCCGGCCGCTCCGTACACGCAAAGAAAAACCGCTGTGAGGAACCGGACGCCTTCCCGGCGAAGGCTGGGGACCGTTAGCGCCGCGGCCAGAAAGGCAATCCAATATAAATAAGGATGGTACTTGGCGAAGGCAGCGACCCAGGCGAGCAATTCTCCCACGGTGATTTGGTGATAAGTAAAAGGAATGTACGCCAGCAGGCAGTAGAGAGCCGTCAGCACCACGAAGGTGACCACGACGAGACGGGCCAGAATGAACAGAAAACGGGCCATCTATTGCTTCCTCGCCAGAGCATTGCGTCGGGCGCGCGCGCTCTGGTCGTCAGGATGGTCTTTCAGGATCCTGTCGTAGTGGCGAATCGCCTCGGGATAATTGTTTTCCCGTTCCGCAATGTTGGCCAGGGCAAAATGAAAATCCAGATATCCGTCGGAGAGTTTCACTCCCCGCTCCAGGTATTCCTTGGCCTTGGGCAGGTTTCCTTCGCGGGAATAAATCAGGCCGGCTATCAGCAGCGCATCCACGTCTTGCGGGGACTCCTCGAGGTGTTTTAATACCGGCCCTTTGGCTTCTTCCAGTTTGCCCTGGCGCAGCCGGACGCGCGCCAGTCCCAATTGCAGGTCGGAATTGCCGGGAGCAAGCTTCAGCCCGCTCTGATAGAGCTCACCGGCGCGGCTGGTCTGGCCGGCGATTTCCAAACCATGCGCCAGATAAAAAATGAAGTCCGTGTTCTCCGGGTCGCGCGCCAGACAGCGCTCCAAAGCGGAGATTTCTTCCTTCTCCTTGCCCTGCTTGGCGTAAGACTCGCCCAGACGCGGGCAAGCGGAATGCGGGTCGGGAGCGCGGTCCAGGTACATCTCCCAGAACTGCGATTCCTGGGGATAGCGGCCCAGGTGGCCGTAGATCTCCGCTGCCATCTCCAGATAGATGTGATTACCGGGGAAATTTTCATGCAGCCGGAGGACGCCGGGCAGGGCGTCCTCATACTTGCCCGCCCGAAAAAGAGATTTGGAATCCTCCCAGACCTGGCCGGCTTCTTCCGCCGTCAGGTGAGCGGAGGGGCGCCCCGTCGGGTGGGGCCAGGGCTTAAAAAATAAGACCACGTAAACCAGCGCGACGCATATCGGCGCGGCGATGGAGAGGAACGTGGTCTTGCCAGTCGGCATCAGAATTTATAGTACAACGTTCCCGACACGGTGAACTGCCATAAGCCTGGCTGAAGACCGGTTTGATCCGAATGACCGGCGGCGCCGCTGGCCTGGAGGGACCACCTCCGGTGCAACCGCTTATCGATCACCAGGGTCACTTTGTCAGAAGCCAGCACCTGGATGTCCTGCGTTGTCCGCGCCAGCGCCGGAGAAGCGCCGTGGCTGTAACGGACTTCCAGATAGTCATGCAGGCCTTCCGACCCGAGGAAGTAACGCGCCGAGAACACCCCGGTGCCGGACGTTCCCGGGGAGCCGGGCGTTACGTATCCCCGTCCGGTGAACAGGAAATTGTGATAGTACTTGCTGACCGCAAACGTGTAGATGTTCACGCCTCCGGTAAACTCGAGATGGCGGAATCCACCTGACAACTCAAATCCGTGCCCCACACTTTGATATAAATCAGCGCCCACACGATACTTGGGATACAAATTGAAGTCCCACGAGTAGCCAACATTGATGTAGCCATAGGTACCCGAGCGAATGTGCGGATAAAAGTCGATTTCCGACTGGTAACTTTTCAGTCCGAAACGATCAGCGCGGTTCTCCCTGACAATGACCGAACCCAAAGGCGTGGGATTGCTGATGCTGATGGTTGATTCGTGCTGGCCTGAAGGACCCGGAGAGGTAAACCAATCGTAGGTATGGCTGATTTGGACTTCGGGCGCATAGGTGCTTCCCGGATTCTCGCGACGCATCTGCCTGGCGTCCTGATTTTTGCTATCCAGCACGAGAACATGGTCCAGCACCCTGTCGGCATCTTTTTCGCGATTCATCTTGCGCAGCGCCCTGGCTTCTGCCAGCAGCCAGCGGACGTCGTCCGGCTGCCGCGTCAATGCTTCCCGCGCGAGTTGCTCGGCGTTTTCCGGATGTCCCGACCAGAATTCCACGTTCAGCAACGCGGGCAGCGCATCGCCGTGGGTGGGCGAGTTGGCCAGCACCATGCTGAGTTGGGCGCGGGCTTCGTCGTAGCGGCCTTGCCATGAGAGCACCGTACCGTACAACGTGCGCGCGTCGGAGTCATCCTGTTTGCCGAGGTATGCTTCCAGCATGGCGAGCGCCTGATCGCGGTGCTCTTTGCCGCTGTACGCCAACTGCCGGGCCTGGGCCAGCACATCCTGATTGTCCTGCGCGATGACCGGCAGCGACATCGCTGCCAGCACAGCCAGCATCACTACTACCTTCGCGATAAGTCTTCGATTTCCACGTTTCAACTCTGACCTCCCCAAGCCCTGATTCCTGATATTCCCAACCCCATCGATCTATGTCGTACTCGAAGATGCCGGCGCCGGACTTGCCGACGCCTGACGAAGATTGACTCCGGTGTGTTCGATGTGTTCCCACTTTTGGCGACGGCGGCCGCGCAGCGACTGCAGGACGCCGTACGCCCGGAAGAAAGTTACAATTTGCCGGTAGCCGAAGTTCTCGATGACCGCATACATCATGAGAATCCCGACATGTTTTAACCGGGGATAACGCCGCAGCGTTACTTCTTCCAGCACTACCGATCCCATGGACAACAACGTGCCGTAGCCGATGGAAAGTACCAGAAAGAGGGTGACGATCCACCAGGGCGTCTGAATCACAATGAGGGAAATAGGGAGGATGATCAATGTTCCTAGAGCTTCCACCACGCATCCGATAACCTCAATGAGCAGGTGAAAGGGCATGCTCAGCATGCCGGTGGTACGGTACCGGGGGTTGAAAATCATGTCGCGGTTTTTCCACAGAGTCTGGGTCAGTCCGAGCTGCCAGCGGCGGCGCTGGCGGGCCAGCATTCCCATTTTTCTGGGCGCTTCCGTCCAGCAGATTGGATCGGAAGTAAAAACCACGCGAAACTCTTTTTTCTCGGCAACCATGTAACGGCGTATGGCCGCGATTACGTCAATGTCTTCGGTGACGGTGTCGTCTCCAAAGCCACCCGCGCCAATGACCGCTTCGCGCTGCAGAAGACAGAAGCAGCCCGAAGCAATGAACGTAGCGTTCAGCATGCTCCAGCCCGGACGCCCGAACAGGAATGTGCGAATGTATTCCACGATCTGGCATCTTTCCAGCCAGGTGGCGGGCAGAGACATTCCTTCCAACCGGCCGTTGCGCAACGTGCAGCCGTTGGCGATCCGCACGATGCCGCCAGAGACTACTACGTTTTCTGTCGAGTGAATCACCGGGGCCATCAGCCGCAGCAATGCGTCGCTCTCGATGATGGAATCAGCGTCCACAGTGCAGAAATAAGGACTGCGCGCCATGTTGATGCCGGAGTTCAGGGCGTGGGCCTTGCCGCCGTGTTCCACTTTGATCACAAAAAGCTCGGGGAACGTGGGGTTGTGGTAATACGCCAGCGGATGGCCGGTCTGCAACCTCTCGCGGTAGATCAGGTCCATACGCTGCAAGCGGAACCGCTCGATCAGACGGTCAACTGTACTGTCGGTGGACCCGTCGTCGACAACCACGACTTCCTTTTCCTGGTAATTCAAGTCGAGCATCGATAGGACGGTCTGCACGATGGTTTCTTCTTCATTGTATGCGGCAATAATCAACGCAACGGGCGGCGTGACGGGAGAATCAGCCATGTCGCTGTACGGCTTGCGCGAGGCATAGGTGGCGTGCAGCGACACCGAATACAACGACAATGTCATGAGAATGGTGTATCCCAAATTGGCCAGCACAAAATACGCGATGAGCACATAGTTGGAATACCAAACAAGCTGGATCAAAAAGTGGTGCATGTGTTTTTATGCTCCCCCGGTTTCTAAGGCAACGGACTTATCGATGTCCATCCCGGATTGCAGAATCGCCTGCGCCTTGCCTTTCAGGTGGTCGCGATCGCGCCGCGCCAGTGATTGTACGGTCTCCATGAGTTGCGGAGTTGGCGACATGGCCAACACATCCAGCAGTTGTGCCCGTGCCTTCTGCGCCGTTTCCATGGCCGCGATCTGGGCTGCGGAAGGAGCGTCGCCCAAACGGCTCATGCGGATTTCGCGGGACAGAAGTTCCGTCAGCAAAGCAGTCTTGCCCATGCGGACCATCTTGGAACAGACCTTCATGACCACCCAGGACTCAGGACCGTCCGAACCCAGCCCGGGAAGCAGGTCGCCGATGATACCGCCGCGCTGCATCTCGTCCACAATTTGCTCGCTGGCATATTGGTCCGGCGTGGCCAGGAAATAATTCGCAAGTTGCGTCCGGCCGTCGAAGCCAAACGTAGCCAGGGTCTTTACCGATGCTTCGCGAACACGCCACTTGGCATCGCCAATACGCTGTACCACGTCCGGAACCAGGTCCGTGTAATGAGGATCAGCGCAGGACCGCACGGCATGCAGCCGCACAAACTCGTTTTCGTCTTCCATGAGCGCTCGCAAGGCCAGGACCGCGCCGGTATCATGGAAGTGGCGGATCACACGCGCACTGCGCGCGCGCACATCCACCGAGTCATCGTGCTTGGCCTGGTCCAGGAACCAGCGATAGAGATCTGGCGGAAAATCCTGCGTGCTGAGTGTCAGGTTCGAAAGGACGGAAAGGCCGTTGATACCTTGCGCTGCCTGCCGTAGAAGCTCCAGCAACACAGATACCGCGAACGATTCCCGGTTCTGGCCCATGGCCACCACGTTGGCCCGGCCAACGTAGGGTGAGGGATCGTGCCGCGCTTCGTCCATAAATGCTTGCGCATAGTCTCCGTCCAACTGGCCCAGAAGCGCTACCGCGCGGGCGCGTTTGACGCAAAACAGGCGCATCGAGCGGATCCGCTGAAATGATTGCTTCCCCTGCGGCGGCAAAGAGGACCCATTGGCAACATGGTCAATCAGTTGCTGTGCGCGGCGCGCTCCGAAGGCTTCCTTGGCCCAAAGGTTTACCAGACCCAGGCGCATGAGCACTTCGGTGACGCTTTGGCGGTTGTGCGAAGTGATGCCATCGAGCAGCATGTCCTGGACCGCTTCCCGCGCCGGCGGGCTCTTGGCCGTGCGGAGCGCGGCCGTAGCCTCGTCTCCTCCGATGTCACCCGCAAGGAAATTGCGCACCGTGCTGGAAAGCTGTCTCCGGGTTGCGTCCTTCCGCTGGAAATAGCGATTACGGCTCAAGCGACGGTGGAAAATGTAGATCACCAGAATGGTGTCGACGATGAGCACACTAATCGCGAGTATCAGAACAACCAGGACCAACTTATCAATGTTATAAAACACAGCTACCTCAATTTCCGAGTCCCAGGGACTCATTGCAGGCCGGGGAAAATTTTCAGTGAAACAAAAATCGCTCGGTCAAAAAAGGAAGGCGGTTGGACGGAACATGTACTCTGGCCCAGCCCTGGACAAGCGATGTCCCGGCCGGCCTTGAAGAACTGTGGCCCCCAACGAGAAAATTCAGGCTTGAAAATCTTTGCTCCATTGCCTTCTCTACGATCCAGAAGTACAACTCCACACGTACACACTTGGAAGATGAACGATCTGGTCGTCCTGAAATAAATATTTGAGCAAGGGGATGGGGGTCACCTTGCAGCCTGCCCTTTCCTGAAGAGACCGGCAATCGCTCACACGGCTGCCGCCACTTCTACACACACTCACTCCACAATCATGGGTCACTTGGGGGCTGGTGACTTATTTATTTAAAGGGGAGAACTGCTCAACAACCTTGTGCCGCTGGAACTGAGTTGCATCTCAATCCTGCAAACCTTAGTATCCTGACGGTGTACAAGGAATCTAATATCAAACAGGATACACGATTCCCTGTAGACTGCAAGCTCAAAATTTCCTTCAAAGCTCTAAACGTCAGGTGGCCAGGAAATGACCCAAACCACTCAAAACGCTTGACTTCCCCCAGGGGAACCTTTCTTGATAACAACCAAAGTGGGTCTCCGGGGGGCCTTTTGGACCCGCCTTATTCCCAACCGACTGGATAATAAACAAGTTACTAAAGTTCAGGGGCAAACGGGCTAATGTCGACACGTCCCCATGGAGGAAAACTGTGGGAAATGGAGCTAGTCCCGGAATCGAAATGTCCCCACGGCCTGCAAGCACGAACTCCCTGCCGCCACCTGGAATACTGGCCGAATTTACGATGACAGTTTACAGACAGGCTTCATCACCTGAGAGACCGCCTGATGGTATGTATTTTCGATTGGGCGGATGCGGGAAAAACAGTTTCGTTCCAGCTTTCCAAATTCAGCGAGATCAGAGACTACTGGAGCGGCACAGATTTGGGCCGCCATAGCGGGATTTTTGAGATCAAGGACATGCCACCGCATTCAGCCGGTTGCTGGCCTGCACGTAAGTGAGTTCGCGACAAGGAATCTTAATTTCATAGGGTAAAATGCAATGGATTACGTACAGCCGGTCGAGGCAAGACACATGATCCGAAGGCCCTGGCCGACTACCTCCACAGTAAAGGATTGAAGCTGGGAATTTATTCTTCGCCTGGACCGAAGACCTGCGCAAAATACGAAGGCAGCTACGGCCACGAAGAACAAGACGCTCAAACGTATGCCGAGTGGGGCATTGACTATCTGAAGTATGATCTGTGCGGCCTTCGACATGATGAAAGAAGCAGGATCGCCCGAAGCGGCCCACAAGATGATGATTGACGCTTATACCAGGATGCGCAACGCCCTTGCGAAAACCGGGCGCCCCATTGTGTACAGCCTCTGCCAATATGGCAATGATGCCGTCTGGCGTTGGGGCGCTTTTGTGGGAGGCTATTTGTGGCGTACGACTGGTGACATCAGTGACCGGTATGCCCGCATGGCGGAAATTGGTTTCAGTCAGGCTGGAATCGCGAAATATGCGGGCCCTGGCCATTGGAATGATCCGGACATGCTGGAAGTCGGCAACGGCGGCATGAACCAGGAAGAATATCGCACGCACATGAGCCTCTGGGCTATCCTGGCGGCTCCTCTGCTTGCAGGGAACGATCTTGCCAAAATGACTCCTGAAACAATCGGCCTGCTCACCAACCGCGAGGTCATTGCCATTGATCAGGACGCGGCCGGCATTCAGGGAGATAGGGTGGGCGCTGAAGGACCAATGGAAGTGTGGGTGCGGCCATTAGCGGATGGCTCAACAGCTGTTGGTTTATTTAACCGCCATGCTCAGCCCACGGACATGCACGTTGATTTCCGGCGGTTGGGATTCAAAGGCCCGGTGAAGCTGCATGGCGTTTGGACCGGCAACAATCCTGAAGCAAAAAACAGCGAATATCAGACGCGTGTCCCCGGACACGGTGTAGTCTTGCTGCGAGTTTCAACATAGACCATCCATAGGAGCCCTGATGCTGACTGCGATTGACTGGACCATCATGATCGTCTATCTCGTCTTTGTGCTGGGCATCGGCCTGGCGCTGAAGCGATACATGAAGACCAGTACCGATTTCTTTCTCGCCGGTCGTTCCATTCCCGCCTGGGTCTGCGGTCTGGCTTTTATTTCCGCGAACCTGGGCGCCCAGGAAGTCATCGGAATGGCCGCTTCAGGAGCGAAGTACGGAATCGCGACCAGCCATTTTTACTGGATCGGCGCTATTCCGGCGATGATCTTCGTCGGCGTCTTTATGATGCCCTTTTACTACGGCTCCCGTGCGCGCTCGGTGCCGGAATATCTGCGCCTGCGTTTTGACGAAAAGACCCGCGCCTTCAATGCGATTTCGTTTGCGGTCATGACGGTGTTTTCATCCGGCATCTCCATGTATGCGATGGCCAAACTCATTCAGACGCTGCATGTCTTTGATGCGCCGTTTCAGCACCTGGGACTGCCATCTTCCTGGGTCTTCCATGCCGGCATTCTTCTTGCCGCTCTGGTGGTGCTGGTTTACATCTTTCTCGGCGGCTTGAGCAGCGCCATCTACAACGAGGTCGTCCAATTCTTTCTCATTGTGGCGGGATTCCTGCCTTTGGTTTGGCTGGGGTTAAAGAATGTGGGAGGTTGGGCTGGACTGAAGGCCCGGCTCGGTCCGGAATATACGCACTCATGGATTGGTATGGGAAGCGCGCACACCAACCGGCTGGGCGTCGAATGGTTTGGCCTGGCGATGGGACTGGGATTCGTTCTCTCTTTTGGCTACTGGTGCACGGATTTCCTGGTAGTGCAGCGTGCCATGGCGGCCAACTCCATGAGCGCCGCACGACGCACGCCGCTGATCGCCGCTTTTCCCAAGATGTTCTTTCCGCTGCTGGTCATTTTGCCTGGGCTGATCGCGATTGCATTGCCGACACAAAGTTCATCCACGGCCACTGCTCTCCATGGTCCATCCGTCGCGGGATCCCAAGGCCAGGGACTCATCCCGCCGAAAATCGATCCTGACACTGGCGGTCCGAAACTCGACAAACAAGGCAACGTGCAGCTTGACTACGACCTGGCAATTCCCAACATGCTGCTGCACTATTTTCCCACCGGACTACTGGGGCTCGGATTAACGGCGTTGCTGGCCAGCTTTATGTCCGGGATGGCTGGAAACGTCACCGCTTTCAACACCGTGTGGACGTATGACATCTACCAGTCGTACATCAATAAAAAAGCGAGCGACCAGCACTATCTCTGGATGGGTCGGATGGCGACTATCTTCGGCATCGCATTGTCCATCGCCGCCGCTTACATGGCAAACAGCTTCAACAACATCATGGACATGCTGCAGTTAGTGTTCGCTTTTGTGAACGCGCCGTTGTTTGCCACGTTCCTGCTGGGAATGTTCTGGAAGAGGACGACTGGCCATGGGGCCTTTAGCGGTCTGCTT
>WNFI01264009.1_pt1 | contig 11732 bp, 9 predicted proteins | sample 5400471 | NCBI WGS metagenome assembly WNFI01 (sample SAMN13153348, study PRJNA577476) | soil metagenome | isolation source: 100 cm saprolite on Douglas fir-dominated hillslope | place: USA:California | collected 2013-09-17
CTCCAATCTACGTCACCTGCCATCAACGCGGGCGACCCAAACTCGTCCACAACTATCGTTGGCACAGTCGACTTCGCAGGTAATCCGCGCATCCAGGGAGGAAGAATCGACATCGGGGCTCTTGAGCAATGATTTTTCGGCGCGACGAGACGGCGGACATGTCCTCCAACAATCGCACGAGCGGTATGCCCAGTTCTGCACGAACCTCGTCAGGAACGATGGCTGCTGAAACGCTCAAGATCTATTCCGCGATCCTGAGACGCCATATCGCTCGAAGAGTCCTCCGGAGCTTGTTCAATGAACTCCAAGCCCTCTAGTGCGACCCAGTTACACACGGATCATGGCGAGGCGGGGAGCGCAGGGAGGTGAAAACGAGACAAGCGCTACCCGCACAAGAGAAGATTGAGCCAATCAGTACGGCATACGCGCTCCCCGTCAACCCCAGCCGGGGAATCAAGAACCAACAAGCAAGAGCGGTGACGGCGGTGGCAGCCAGGAATAAAGGAACCTGAGGACGGAAAACTCGGGCCGCCGTCATGCCGTAGCCCAGCATTGACGCGACATACGCAAAGGCAGCCGCCGCCATAAGCCAAGTAAAGACGGTCGCGTATTGCGCATAATCGGCCCGATATGCCAGGCGCAAGAATGTGGGACCGAAGAGGAGTGCTAGTCCAATCCCCAGGATCCCCACCACGGCGCCAAGAAAAACCATGTTCTTGAGCAGCCGCGTAAAGGCGGTGCGGTCCGAATCGAAGTAACGAGCTAGGCGAGGCATCGCCGATTGCCCCATCGCAGCCATCACAGTGTTACCGGCCACGAAGGCGTACGCCATTGCCGCAAAGTAACCCAGTGCCGATTCACCGCAATAGTGCTCGACGAAATAGCGCGGAATGTTCGCATTCAGAGAGAGCAAGAGCATCACGATCCCCAGCGGTAGGCTCAACACCACAAGCCGCCTGCATTTCACCATGTCCCATTCGGTTCGCAGGAATTGCTGCGGAGAAACGCTGGCCAACAAATTTTTTGCACCTTTGCGCTCGTATGTCGCGAGCCACACGAACCAATAAAGAGCCGTAGTGGCGGTGGCGAGAGCGATGCTGTGCGTGAAGTAGAGGGCCGCAGCCATTGTCGCAACGGACCCGATCCCCCGGCCGGCGAGAGCAATGGCAATTTTGTCAAAACGTTCGTGCTTCTGCCAGAAGCCGTAAATGATGTCGCTCAGCGTTTCAACCGCTTTCGCGACGCTTACGAGAATAACCACAATAGCGGTGTCGCGGCGAAAATGTGAAACGAAGACAAAACTTGCAATCAGGATCAGCCCGGCCGCGGTTCCCAACAGGCGGGGCACGAGGTAGTGCCCGAGACGATACTCACCGCGAGCATCGGTTGCCAGCACGACTCGAAGCTGAAGACTTGTCAGCATGAACACCGGCGCCGCCACGGCCAGTCCAAGGGCAAACTGGCCAACCATCGCCGACGTCCCCAGCTTGGCGATGGAGACCAATATGCCCCATTGGCAAGCCGCGTAGATAGCGTTCCCCGCCAGGGTCCAGGCAAAATTTTCCCGCAGCGGGACACTCTCCACCAGTTCTGAAGGTGGCGCGGCAACAGGTGCGAGCGATTCAACCGTTTGCATCAATTGGACCGGTATTCTTAGAATCTCAGTTCTCGATGCCACTCCGGTGGGGACCGGGCAGGCTACCGGGCCTCATAAGCCCCGATGTCGATTCGCCCTCCCTGGATGCGCAGATTGCCCGCGAGGTCGACCGCGCCGACGACGGTCGCAGAGGTGCTCGGGTCGCCCGCATTAATGGCTGGAGATGTGGATTGCAGGGAGAAGTTACCGGCCGACGCGTTCACGAAGAGCGGGTCGGACGTCAACACGTGGACCCCCGGACCCGTGCCGCCGCCGAAGTACAGGTCGCCGGAGTACAGATTGTAGTCCACGTTGCCAGGGTTCCAGTTCAACGTGTTGACGTATGCCGCGATGTTGTTCGCGAAGATGTTGTTCTCCCACGCCACGGTCGAGGACACCATCGGTCGGACGACCAGGGCCACGTCGTTGCCGTAGAACGTGTTGTTGAAGACATCGATGCGGAAAACGCTAGAGCCATCGGTGTAGCTGTACCATGTACCCAGCACGATGCCTCTCTGGCAGTTCTCCACAACGTTGTTGCGGATCGTCACGTCATGCGTGGCGGGCTGCCCTGGCTCCGAGAGCGCTTCGAAGCCCACACCTGCGTGATTCACGAAATTCCGCTCTATAATAATCGAGTAGCCGCTGTCAGCGTAGATGGCAGTTGAAGGATTGTTGAACCAAGCCGTGCCGTCCCGCTTGATGCTGATATACTCCAACTTGTTATGTCGGAATGTAATGTTGTTTGCTCCGTTGTAAGTAGAAGGGCCAAGCTGATCCGTGTCGTGAACATAGTTATCCTGGAACAGTCCGTTGGAGCTACCTGTGAAGGTAAACACTTCGCTCATGTTGGTCCAGATGGTGCCCATTTCGTTCCCTTTAAATATGACGTCATGCGCAGGCCCCCAAACATAGATGGCAAGAAGCGCAGCCGTCCCGTCCTTGACTGGGTAGATATTCCGGAGATTCAGGAACTTGTTGTAGTTGAACTCGACATAGCTCGAGCCGTTGTCGATGCGCAGTCCCTGTTGCATGGCTCCGGTACACGTGAAGTTCTGAAACGTGAGCCCCTGAACGCGGATATAGCTTTTGCCGCTGATCAGGAAGAACGGAGTGGTGCTAGTGTTGGTGCCCAAGTAGGTGTAGTCGAGGATGACCTGATCGCCACCGCACACGACGCCGCTGTAGCCACCGCAGCCACCAACTGGGACGCTGAAACCGTAGGGTTGGAACGTGATGTAGTTGCCGCTCGTGCCGGAAACACCGAGCGCGGGCCGCTCGTGGTACGTGCCGGCCATGATGTTGACGGTCGAGCTAGGCGTCGCGCTGTTCATCGCCTTCTGAATCGTCCGCCACGGCGCTGACGTACTTGTTCCGTTGTTGGAGTCGCTACCGGTGGTTGCAACGTAGAACTGCGTCCCTGCGGGCTCATAAGTGACCGTATTTACCGAGTGCTGCCCATGCCAGCGGAGGATCTCCCCAGACATGCCGCTGAAGAAAAATGTGACCAGACCGCCCAAGACGGTTCCCAGCACAAGTAGATTCCGTATAGGTCGCTGGAGAATATCGGTGACTCGCGATACCAACATCTGGCCAAGTCCTTGGAAGAAATGAGCACTTCTCGGCGTATCTCAAGGTTCGGCGCGGTGCAATGAGTTGCGGGTCCGGATCTGGTCGGTGCGGCTCGCCAGCGCTCTGCTGGTTCCTGCAATAGCTTGATCGCGGATGGCGTGAAGAAACGCAAGCTCGGTGGGCCAGGTACACTCGGGCTGGTAATTTCTTGCGATGGTTCGATTGCGACGCGCCATTTGGGCCAGTTCCTGCCAAGACGCAAGCTTCCGCTTGATCTCGTTTGCCAGCGCCAAAGGATCGCCAGGCTCAACCAGATCGGCCGGTCGCAGTAGTTCTGGAATTCCGCCTACGTTGCTGCCGATGCATGGACAGCCACGAGCCATTGCTTCAATCATGGCGCGCGGCAGTCCCTCCACTAAAGAAGGCATTACGAACAGGTCCACGGCATCCAGGAACTGGAATATCGGCCCGCCTGCCCCCAACTGTCCCAAAAATCTGACATGGCCGGTAATTCCTAATTTTTCTGTGAGACATTGATATTTCTTCAGAAGCTTTCCGGTCCCGACCAGATGAGCCACGACCTCGAGTCCCTGCGCCCGACAAGCTGCTACAGCGCGCAGCAAAACATCAGCTCCCTTATATGGCACCTCCATAGTGCCGATGAAGCCGAGCACAGCAGGACGGTTTGCAAGCTCCGAGATCAACCCTATTCTTTTTTGGAGTTCTTCCTCTGTCGCGATAGCACCTTCGATTTGCACGTCCGACCACGAAGTAACGAACGCGTCGGGAGATGCCGGATAGCGGCGCTGCAGACTTGACCGGGTGACGTAGGATACCGCCGTCGCGTTCCAGCAAATCCGTTTCAGCCTTCGAGTCATCACCTGCCTGTAGAACGGCCGGAGAAATCCGCCGGCGCAGCCCGGCCCGTACGTTGCCCATGGATCGCCGAGCACCTGCACTGCATAGTGCCGTGCGCGTCGTTCAAGCTCACTGGCAAGGGGGCCCCCGATGGTGCCGGGCCCGCGGAGGAGATAAGCATCGGACGTTGGTATGGCTTCACGTATGCAAGCCACGACGCGGTTGCGAATGGGTGCATATTGAAAAGGTCCGCGAAACTCGGGCAAAGGAAAGAATTCAACGTTCGGACCGTCCAATATGGCTTCCGGGTGTCTGTCGAATTGTTCGTCCCAGCGAAGCCGGGCCAGCACGATCACGTGGTCGAAAACCTCCAGGTACGCGCGCTGGAAGAACTTGTAAGGCGCTGTCCCTTCTGCACTGTAAATGTGCGCGCCATCGCAAACATAATGCTGGTCTATGGAAACAAGTAGTTTCATCTTGCGAACTGAACCATTTGCGACTCGACAGGCTTGTGGGTTCTTGGGTATAAGGTTCTAACGATGAGCGCCGCTAACAGAACACCCACGACGCAGAAGAACGACTCCAGATAAACCGTCCTGAAATCGATACGATTCACGTTAACGCTTTCGGATGACAGGACTGCGGCCGCAACCAATCCCCAATCAAAATTCCGCAATCCACTCAAAACGATAAACGCCCCCATCCATAGCGAGGATATGATACACACGCCTGGGAGCCCGAAATTTAGAAAAGCCTCGGCAATTGGACTGTAACCCCAGCCACTCACGGGGCCACTGCCACGGTGCATATCAAATTCAAGCTGTTCGGCAGGGGAGAGCGGCTTCGTTCCGGGGTACAGGACACGGGGAAGGAAGGTAAAAATGGTCCCGGCGTAAGAGCTTCCGAAAATGTAGTCTCTTACCTGTTCTGCGTTGTACAAGACGGATAGGTAGGGTCCCGCAAGCTCGGTATATTCTGGTTTAATACTGTCCAGCAAGAAATCCGTGTCACTGAAGTCGGATACTCGGTGGTGTGGGAAAGAGTCAGAGACAACCGAATAGACTGCCCTTCCGCCTGCTAGGGAGGGAATTAGCAGTCGGAGCTCACCGGCGATCGAAAATGCGGCGTAAGCGACGATCGCAAGCAGGAGGTGCATCACTTTCATTCTGGCGGATCTGGCCACAACGAACATGGCACACACGACCGCAAAGAGCGCCTGGAGCACCATCCTACGGTCGCCCTGCCCCATTACTATCACGCACCAGAACGCTGTCATCAGGAGAGTTGCTGTTCGCTTCAGCCCTCTGTTTCTGCCAGAAGCCGCCATCATCGCCAACCCAACCAATACGAACGTGGTGTGGGGCAGGGAGAATGTTTCAGTCATCCGCTGAAATCGTTCGACGCGATTCATGGCAAGTGCAGCCCAATACCCACCAATCTGGAGATACTGAAGGAAGTACAGCAATACTCCAATTGCGTAGAACATTGTGCCCACTGTGAACCAGCCAGTTACGTCTCGGACCACGAATTTCTTGTGAACAGGGGGCTTCCAGACAGCCCAGGTGATCGCAATGAAGATCGCACCCAGCGCCGAGAGGACTCCTGCCCGAAAGAAAACCTCGGGATCAAACGTCACTGGGTAACTAAGATGACTCCGAGCGTCATCGGATAAAAATCTGATCAAAATGACTCCGTTGTACATACCAAAGAACGCCGGAAACAGAGCCGTAGGATCCATGATTCCACTTCCTATCGCCGCTGCGTAAGCGACCATGAAGGGGAGAACCAAAGGAATGACAGCGATGGCGAGGGTTAGCTTTGGGCCTTCAACCATCACACTCCAACACATCAGACCAGAAGCGAAGAAAACACAGGCAACCAGGGACAGCCGACGTTTGCCGTCGCGGCTGAGCCGCACATGGCTACTGAATCGTGTTTGAATAACGCTACTTCTCGTCATAAACATGGCATAAACGACTCACCGCTGCTTCTATGCTAAAGTTCTGTATAGCGCCTAGGAGATTAACTCTTTCATATAGTGGAGCAGCCTTAACCACGGACTCAGCCCAGGTCTGTGCGCTATCTGCCAGAGAAAGGCGGGTCACCAGTTCGGAGACAATGTCGCTCTCGGCTGAAATCGTATCCGCGATGAAACATGGCAGGCCTGCAGCCTGGGCCTCTATCAAGGCTAGGGGAAATCCCTCATAAAGTGAGGGAAACAAGAAGACGTCCATCACGCCTTTCATAAGCCGGACTATGTCACTTCGAATACCGACAAACTTAATGTATCGGGAAATCCCAAGATTCTCGGCCTTGACTTCCATAGCTCTGCGAAACGGCCCGTCGCCCACCAAGACAAAGAGTGCCTCGGCGTTCATCGCAGACACGCGCTTCGCTATGTCTAAGAGAAAAGTATGGTTTTTTTCGGGAACGAAGCGGCCTATATGGCCGACTACAAACGCATGTTCGGGAATTCCCAGCTCTGCTCGTGCCTTAGAAGTGTCCACTGGACGTGAAAACGGTTCAAGATCAATGCCTAAATGACACACTCGCCACCTTGGATCGGTTTCCCAATTCTCCCCGAACAACGACTTGGCAGCTGTGTAACTTACCGCCAAACCCGCGGTTGCACCTGTCCTCAGCATGTTCGTCGCGACAAACCGATAAAACTTACGCCCGTGATCTCTGTGTGTATCCGAGTGTGAATGGGCTATGCGCATGGGTACCCCAGCCCACCGCGCCAACATAAGGATGTATCCACTAAAGTAGTGCACATGGCTGTGGACGCAATCATAAGGGCCAAGTTCTCGCAGGATACGTAAGAGGTTGCGAGCGTATCGCGCCGGCTGCGAATGCGAGAGACAACGTATGACGCGAGCACCAAGTGAGCGTACTTCTTCGTCATAAGCACACGGCTGCTCCGTGTGCACAAGAAAGTCGAAGTGGTATTTCCTCCTATCTATGTGCCGAAGGATCTGAAGAAGCCAGGTTTCCACACCGCCGGGATTCAACCCTCCAATGACGTGCAGAATTCTCATTCAGCGTAGCCCCTATCGAACCAGTCTGTGTCGTAAGGTCAATTCGCCCTTTTCTGTGAAGTGACCTGCCGATTTGCCGTTCCAACAACCGCGAGTTGAGGTACGGGAGCAGTGCGTCTTGGCGCCGCCACGTTCTGAGCCGTAGCCATTGCAATTAGCTTAGGACGTACGCAAGGGACTACGCGCGGAAGACGCCGCTACGCTCCCACGCAACGATTTGCGGGTGACAGGTCTTCGCAGCCGACCTTCACCGGCTTGCGAAAGATGATCGCGAACGTCTCGGCGGCGCGGTCGCGGTCCACAGCGTAGTTCAGCAGTAGCCACAATCGCCAAATCACATAGGCCGGGAAAAAGATTCCGAAATAGTCGCTGCAGTAATATCGATGAATCGAGAGGACTTCGAGCCCGTTCTGGTGCCCCAGAGCGCTCAACTCGCGGATAGAGCACTTATCGTAGTAGGCCGGAAAGCCGTGGCTTCCCCTGTCCGATGGGTACACGGAATCTAATATTTTGCGCGTGACCTTGTCTGGGAGTAGCGCGTGGAGTCGCGCGTAGGCCGCGTAGCGGCTGGGAGCAAAGATGGCCGCCTTGCCTTCCGGCCTTACGATGCTGGCAACCGCCGCCATTGCTCTCGTGTTATCGCGAACATGTTCCAATGTAGCCTGGCAAATCACGAGGTCCGCGTTTCCACGCCCGAAATATTCGGCGATGTCGCAACAGGAGATGTCGTCATAACATCCTGCCGGCGCCTGCGCGAGCTCGCCCGCATCCGCGTCCAGGCCCGTGACGCGAAGACCGAGCGCGTCTTTTCTTTCGGGATCAATAAATGGATGCTTGCCGCCCCCGACGTCATAAATCCACATTCCGGGCCGGAGGTAACTCCACACCACTTCGTTTCTAAACGACTTATGGCCGTCTATGCGAAAACGCCTCGGAAGTAATCGGTCGAACGACGCCGACAGCCAGAACTGGCTGGCAATGAACAACCGAACCAATTTTGCAAGCAGGCTGGGAATGCGTTCCGTGAGCGTTGAACTCATGCAGTGTCGCCCTCGTCGGAGGTATCAGTTACACCTGTTTTCAGTGCGTGCAAACGTCTCCGGTCACTCTGTGGAACGTCACGACGCAGCCGCTGGTATGGATTCTAATTCCGGTTTTGCTTGCCGTTGCGACGAATACCAGGCCTGAAAGATGAGTACATCCCAGAGGTGATACTGCAAGTCGCAACGTCCGGTAAGGTGGTGTTTCCAGTATTCGCGAACAGGCTGCGGGTTGAAGAAACCCTCATTCCTCAATCGGTTCTCGTCCAATAGAGATTCCGCCCAGTCGCGCAGGGGGCCTCGCAGCCAGGTGTCCAGCGGGATGCCGAAGCCCAACTTCGGCCGATCAATCAACTGTGGTGGGACATATCGTTGGAGCAGCTGGCGTAGGACCCATTTTCCTTGCCCGTTACGGATTTTCAGAGAGCTAGGAAGACGCCAGGCAAATTCCACCACGCGGTGATCCAGCAGTGGAACGCGCGCTTCAAGACTGACGGCCATTGTAGCGCGGTCCACTTTTGTCAGGATGTCGTCGGGGAGATAGGTGGCTGCATCGAGGAACATCATCTGTTGGGAAAATTCAGGCAGGCGAGGCCATGGGTCAGCACGAGTCAGGAGCGTCTCAGGCTCCTTGGCGGCCAAGACAACCGACTCCGGCTCCAGCCAGTGAGACGCCAGAGCAAAGTACATGGCCTGGGGGCTGCATGCTGGTAGGATTCCTGCGAGTTTATGGAGCTTGTAACCGAATTGCCGGTGGATCAGGCTGCGCGGCAAAACCCGGTTCAGACTATGGAAAAGTGTCTCCCACCTGTGGGTCGGGATCTGGCGGATTGCCCTCGCTGCCGCCGTCCGGGCACTTCGCGGTGCCCATCTGATGGACTTCCAGATTCGAGCACTCCAGACGTGGCGGTTGTATCCCCCGAAGACCTCGTCTCCCCCGTCCCCAGACAGAGCAACGGTCACATAATGGCGCGCCAATTGCGCAACGAGGAAGGTCACGATTTGCGAAGAGTCCGCAAACGGTTCGTCGTAAATCTCGGGAAGGCGGGGAATCACGGCCATGGCTTCCGCGGGCGTCACGTACAGCTCCGTATGCTCCGTGCCTAGATGCCGCGCCACGGCCCTAGCATCCCCGGCTTCGTCGTAATCCGGTTCGCAAGAACCGATGGTAAAGGTCTTGACAGGGCGCTCGCTCTGAGCCTGCATTAGTGCCACCACCGTCGACGAATCGACTCCGCCGGACAGGAATGCACCCAGAGGAACATCCGCCAGCATGCGGATTTTGACGGCGTCGCGCAGCAATGTCTCTAATTCTCCGACGGCCTCCTGTGCCGATCCCGAAAAAGGATCAGCAACCCCGCGTTCGACGACCTCTTTGAGGGACCAGTAAGGTGCTGGGGCTGCTGTCCCGCGGGTGTCCACTGACACTGCAAGAATCGTGGCGGGCGGCAATTTGTAGACACCTTCGTAAATTGTGTGAGGCGCGGGAATGCAGTTGTGACGCAAATAAAGTGCGAGAGCCTGGCGATTGATTCCGGCGGTGAAGTCGGGATGGCATCGCAGGGCTTTCAGTTCGGACCCGAACAGAAATGTCTTGCCGGTCCACCCGTAATACACAGGTTTCTCACCTAAACGGTCCCGGCCGAGATACAGAACGCGCTCGTGTCGGTCCCAAAGTGCAAAGGCGAACATTCCGTTCATGCGAGAAATGGCCCGTTGAACGCCCCAGTGCTCGAAGGCCGCCAGCATGACTTCTGTATCGGAATGACCGCGAAAAGAAAGCGAGCCAATCGTGACCCGGTCGAGCTCGCGGCGCAATTGCTGAGAATTGTAGATTTCGCCATTGAAGACGATCACGCGACGTCCGCTCGCCGATACCATCGGCTGGTGACCCGCGGGCGAAAGATCGAGTATTGACAGTCTCCGGTGGCCCAAGGCGACACCGGCCGCTGCGTCTACCCAGATCCCTGCGTCGTCAGGACCACGATGGCGAAGGGTATTGACCATCCGCGCCACGATGGCCCGAATGGCTTGCTCGCTGGTCCGGCGGTCAAGATCGATGATGCCTGCAAAGCCGCACATGTGTTTGCTATCGTTAGCCTGCGAAAGACAGGTCTCAGCAAGAGTGGAACGTTACTCGCCGTGCGCCAGAATCACCACGAGCCGAATGCTGGAGCGCGCCGCACCGGGCATAGACCTTGCCCATCACACGGTTGTCGAACATCTCTCCGAGAAGCCACTGATATGGGACGTGTGTACCATCCCTCTGATCTCCCGAATGCCGACCTCGAGCGTCTTTTCTCACATAGAGCCTCGGTGCGGATGAATCCTGTCGAAGGAGGCGCGGTAGTCGCGTCGGTCGGTGCTTTCGATCAGCAAGATGGAGTTCGCTATCTCGATGGAGGGAGGCGCTACGCGCCCAACGGAAAGCTGCTGGTGCTGAAGCCGCAGGCTCTCACGATAGTGGCGGTGGCGAAAACCGACAACAAGTTTACCGGTCATATCAAAACCGCTAGGCTGAAGGTATTCCACCTGGCCTTGCTTGGAGATCATGGCGTTGGGGCTCGCCAAAAACGATTCACAGTCGTCGTGAGAACGGCCACCGATCAACTTGGCACACCAGTTGCTCTGGCTATGCGGCTCGAACGCGGAAAGGACATCGTAAACGGCGCCGCCGCGGCCGCCAACAGACCATGCGCCACCACCCTGCGCCGCGGGAAATGCAGGCACGTGCGGTGGCTGAAGTACCATCGTCGATGCTTGCCTTCCCCGCACACTGGTCAGCTTGAGAAACAAAGTCATCGTCAGCAGGCTAACAACAAATCCGGTGCAGCCTACTGCAATGAATTTTACGAATCGGTCTGAACTAAGACGGCCCCACATTTTGGGCCCCATCGAACGCGGGCGAAATCGCGCTCAGCTTAATACCTGTCTAGCTTTGGCCTTGCGGTCAAAAGGAGAACTGGGTCCCGTCGAGCTTCTTTTTGATTCATCGTCAGTGTGAGCCGAGAGCCTCAACATTCTGAGTCCCCAATAAATGGAGAACCATAATCAAGTCCTTCAAACCTAGGTTCTCGATCTGCAAATTTCTTCTTCGTGCTAAGCCCGAAGGAAAACTGACCGTGCGCCCCAGCTCGCAGAGATTGAGTGGCTCGTCCATGCCGAAGACAAAGAGCTCACTGCCCGGCCACTGCCGCCCGGGCCACTAAACGCGCAGACTTGGCAATCGAGGTTGGCGCTTGCGCGAAAGCAGCCATCACATGCTCGTCCAACTCGTTTTTGCAAGACGGGCTTCCCAACAGTTTTAGAAACTCCTGGTTGTAGTACAAGGCATCACGATAATCCGAGATTTGCTTTTCTTCGAAAGCCATGCGGAGTTCTTGGATACCGTCGTTCAATCCAAGCGAGCATTCGAAACCCAACTGCCTGCGGATCTTGTCGAATGACACGCGATAGTTGCGCCGATCGGAGTTCTCCGTGTGCTCGACCTTGGTATTCGGAAATACTGCCACAATCTTCTCTGCTACTTCGGAAAGTTGGTAGTTCATACGGGTATCGCCCAGGTTAAAGATCTCCCCGCGGATGAAT
>WNFI01230726.1_pt1 | contig 11731 bp, 9 predicted proteins | sample 5400471 | NCBI WGS metagenome assembly WNFI01 (sample SAMN13153348, study PRJNA577476) | soil metagenome | isolation source: 100 cm saprolite on Douglas fir-dominated hillslope | place: USA:California | collected 2013-09-17
GGACGCGACCGGCAGCTACAACCGCTACGCCTTCTCGTTTCCCGCAGGTGCCTTCCCGGATTATCCCAAGGTGGGTGTTTGGCCAGACGGCTACTACGCTACGTTTAACATCTTTTCTCCCAGCTTTAGCGGCGCGATGGCCTGTGCCTATGACCGCACGAATATGCTGGCCGGGAATCCTGCCACAGCCGTTTGCTTTCAGCAGCCCAAGAGCGTCGGCAGCCTGCTGCCCTCCGATCTTGACAGCAAGACGCCGCCACCGCTGGGTGAACCCAATTTCTTTATGGATCTCGCCGATTCTACCCACCTCAATCTCTTTCAGTTCCACGCGGATTTTGCCAATCCCAACAACTCGAGTTTCACCGGACCATCCTTAATCAACGTTGCCCCTTTCAGCGAGCTGTGCGCAAAGGCAACGGATCGCGCCTGCATCCCGCAACCTTCTCCCGGTGAAAAGGTTGACTCGCTCGGTGACCGGCTGATGTACCGTCTGGCCTACCGCAATTTTGGCGATCATGAATCTCTCGTGGCGACCCACAGCATTGAAGGAGGCGCATTTTCCGGAGTGCGCTGGTATGAGATTCGCAACCCCGGCTCGTCGCCCTTTCTGTTCCAGCAGGGTACCGTCGTGGATCCTGCCCTTGATTATTGGATGGGCGGCATCGCCATGGACGAGGCCGGCAATATCGCTCTCGGATTCAGCGTTTCGAGCGACTCTGTCGATCCAAGCGTCGCAATCGTAGGTCGGACTCCGATCGATTCATTAGGGACCATGCGGGCGCCGCTTTTTCTGGTCAACGGGACCGGCGTGCAGGTCAATAGTTTTAAGCGCTGGGGTGATTACAGCAGCATGTCCGTCGATCCCCAAGACGGCTGCACATTTTGGTACTCGCAGGAGTACTACAAAACGACCGGAGCCTTTAACTGGAGCACTCGAATCGCCTCATTCAAATTCAACTCTTGCAGGTGAGAGCAGAGTACGACCGTTGTGGCAAGTTGGAACCTCGGTCGGCCCTTGCCGCGATGGGCGAGTGACGGGCACCTCTCCAGAAAAAAACACGCAAGTCGTTTGTTTTCTGTCTACGCTGACAGCCCGCAGTCCCCTGCTCGGAAGTAATCCGAACGCGAAAATGCGAAGTCCCTGAATCGCCGTTCCCTGCTCGCGATAGCCATTCGACCCCGAAATTGCGCTTTCGCATCCCGAATGCTTTTACGGGATGGCTGTTGCTATTCGCTGCCTCTAATAGCCGTTCAACCCCGAAATTCTGCTTTTCAATTTACTTCTAAGTTAAACCCGCGCTACCCTTCCCTATGGTCGCCCCAGTCCCGGCCCAAATCTCGAAGCTGCGCCACTGCCCGACCCCTCGCTCCCTGCGGATCTACCCACTACCCACCACTCACTGCCCACTTTCCTCTAGTCACCCCTCATCTGCTTCACGTGGCGTCAATATCCCTCCCGTTCTCAGCAGCTTCCGCATACTTCCTGTCGCCACAGGGGTGTACCCCACGACAGACTTACGGATCTTCCGGGACGCCAACTCTTTTGCTTCCTATCACATCCCTGCAACCCCAGCAGTTTCATGCAATTACGCACTCTTTTGCGCAACGGCGCGCCGCTATCCCTCCTATTCTCAACAGCTTCCACACTCTTTCTGTCGCCACGGGGGTGGTACCCCTGTTGCCTCCGTGCTCCGGCCTCCGGATCCTCTGTGTTGCGCTTTTTCCCGCAGTTGCTCGCTCTGTGTTTTCAGCAACTTGCAGCCTCTTTTTTTCTCTTTGCTCTCTTTTTGCCAACCCAACTCTTTGTTTTCAATCGCTTGCAGACTCTTTTTCAAAAACACCGGGGGTGGGGGTGGGCTCACAATCCCGCCATTTGGAATCAACAACATCCAGACTCTTTTTTCCCAAGGTTGGTTCTTCTCGGTGCGCTCCGTGCCTCTGTGGCCAATCCTCTTCGTTTCAGAATCAGCCCACAGCCTGCATGGTGGAGACGAGTTCGGGGATGTCGATGCGAATAACCGTGCCCTCGCCGGTGCGGCTCTCGATTTCCAGGCGGAAATCGGTGCCGTACAGCACGCGCAGCCGTTCGCGCACGTTGCTGAGGCCGATGCCTTCGACATACACATGCGGCATCTTCTCTTCGGAGATGCCCACGCCGTTGTCTTCAATCTCGATGCGCAAACGGCCATCGCGATTCGTGGTGCGCAACTGGATCTTGCCGCCGTCGATTTTCGGCGCCAGCCCGTGCTTCAAACAATTTTCCACGATGGGCTGCAGCAACATGCTTGGCACAAAGGCCTCCAGCGCGTCCTCATCGACACTCTTGATAATTTCCAGATTGTCGCGCCCAAACCGCGCCACTTCGATGTCCAGGTAATCGTCGATGAAATGCAGCTCCTCGCGCAGCGGCACAAACGTTTCGTGCTTGCGCAGCAACCGCCGCAAAATGTTGCTCAGCTTCAATACCACGCCGCGCGCCGCGTCCGGATCAAAGCGAATCAGCGACGACACCGTATTCAGCGTGTTGAACAAAAAGTGCGGATTGATCTGGCTCGAAAGCGCGTCCATGCGCGCCTTGAGCAGCAGTTGCTGGTGCTTGGTCGCCACCGCAATCGCCACGCGGCCAAGTTCCAGTCCGACGCACGCGAGCAGCGGCAACAATTCCCAGGACATCCGGCCGTGCCGCACCAACCGCACCACGTCGCGCGGAATATTCAAAAACGTGAACGGCCCAAAATTCCAAAGATCTTCCTTGTTGGGAATGGCCTGGCGCATCAACCCGCCAAGCAGTCCGGCAGCGGACGCCGCCGGCATGGCCAGCCATTCGTGCGCGGCCAGCGCCGGAATCGTGATGATGGCGCCGCCAATCGGCCCCACCACGCGCCCGCCCAGCAAGCCCATCAGGAACGCGCCTTCGAGCGAAAGATCCGCGAAGCGGTACGGAAAGCCCACCAGGCGCAGCGAAACGCCGACAATCAGCGGCGGCGTCATGAACAGCATCAGCTTGAGTTTCTGGTCCGGATCGCGTTCCTCGGTGAACAGTACGCGTCGGAACGTATTCCAGCGCGCCAGCAGCGCCGCGAACGAAGACGCCACGCCCACCTTCAGCAGCAGCGTAAACAGCAGGGAGGTCAGCGTATCCATACAGATGCGCTCAAGCAGCGCTTCGCTAACGCTAGCCAATCCTCGCGGCGAAGTAAAGCGCCGCGAAGCAAAGTGCCGCGAAACAAATCATCACTGCGATCTAAGCACTCCCGCCGTGCGATTTGCGACTGCTTCCGCGCTGGAGAAGTTCGCAAAAGCTTGTGGAATGCAGGCTGACGAATTTATGGAACGCTCGCCGATTGAAGCCCTTTGCGCTTAGGCTGCGCCCAGGCGAAATCGCCGCGCAGATATTGCCAAATGCCTTGCAACCGCCAGAGCATGTGCATCTGCCGGAGATATGTTGCAAGAACGACTCCATAGCGGTCGCGGAGAAGAATCGAGTTGCCGGGCTAAACGCTGTGGCGGCTAGAGCTTACGGGAGTAAGAAGAGCGAGCGGCGTCGTTGCGGCCCATGCCGGTTTCAGGAAATCGCGGGACTCGTTTCAATCCGGCACAGGGCGATACACAAGGACCAATCTGGCACCGATTCGATTCGAGTAGCGGGCACGTGAAGGTCAAATGTCGCGATAACGCAACTAACCAGAAGTTCGCCCGCTGTCCGCAGAAAAGTACCGACGTTTTTGTCCGAGCTGTATACTTCCCGAGTAATTGCCGGACTAAGAAGGTCAACTTGCGCATCGCTAAACGGATCGTTGGTTTGTGCTTATCTGCAGTCCTTCTCTGGGGAGCGTCCTATCAATTTAATTCGGCCTTCGCATCTGGCGAGCAAGAGCAGAAGGGCGACTCTCCCGCCCTCACGATTTACAACCAGCAGTTTGCGGTCGTGCGTCAGAAGCTGCCCCTCGATTTGCGCTCAGGTGTTAACCACCTTCAGGTGACCGACATCACTGCTCACCTCGAGCCTGATTCCGTGATCCTCCATTCCCTAGATAGCGGCCGTCATCTTCAGATTCTCGAGCAGAACTACCGCAATGATCCCGTCTCGCAGCAATTGCTCCTTTCCCTCTATGAGGGCAAGACCATTGATTTCCTTGAGACCGACAAGGATGGCACTGCGCGGACCGTGCAGGGCAAAATCATCCGCAGCGGCTACGTGCCCCATTACGCCGCGTTCCGATCGTACGGCCCACAATATGCCCCACAGCAGGCTGCGGTTGCCCAGGGCAGCGAGCAACCCGTCATCGAAGTCAACGGAAAGCTGCAATTCTCCCTGCCAGGTCAGCCACTCTTCCCTGCGCTGGCTGACGATACGGTGCTCAAGCCCACGCTCTCCTGGGAACTGCTAAGCGACAAGCAGGGTGCTATCTCGGCGGAGTTCAGCTATGTGACCGGCGGCATGAACTGGGAGGCGAGCTATAACGTGATTGCGCCGCCGAAATCCAATGTGCTTGAGCTTGTCGGCTGGGTAACCCTCGACAATCAGAGCGGCAAAACCTTTCGCGATGCACGCCTCAAGTTGATGGCAGGCGATGTGAACAAAGTCCCGCCCCGCGGTTTAGTCGCAATGGCAAGCGCAGGGGCAGCGTTCGGAATAGGTGGAGGCCAATTTGGTCCGCCGGTGACAGAGAAGACTTTCGACGAATATCATCTCTACACCCTCGAGCACCCCACAACTCTCCACGATCGCGAAACCAAGCAAGTAGAAATGGTCCGCGCCGTCGGGGTCCAGTCCAAGACTGTTTATGTCTACGATGGATTTAAAGTCGAACAAAATTATCAGAATTGGCCAATGGAGAGCATCCGCCAGCAGGAAAGCTTTGGCATCCTCTCCAATCCGAAAGTTTGGGTCATGCAGGAGTTCAAAAACAGCTCCGAGAATCATCTTGGCATGCCCCTTCCAAAAGGACGCGTGCGTTTCTATCGGCGCGACGACGATGGTCAACTCGAGTTCACCGGCGAGAACGACATCGACCACACCCCAAAGGACGAGACCATCCGCCTCTATACCGGCAACGCCTTCGACATGACCGGGGAGCGCAGCCGCACGGAATACCGCGCCGATTTCAATGCGCGATGGCTCGACGAATCGTTTGAAATCAAGGTGCGCAATCACAAGAGCGAGCCTGTCGAAGTGCGCATAGTTGAGCACCTCTACCGTTGGACGAATTGGGACATCATCAAGAATTCTGATCCGTTCAAAAAGCTCGATAGCCGCACAGTGGAGTTCCCTGTGCAGATTCCACCTGGCGGAGAGAAAACGGTGAGCTACAAGGTCCACTATAGTTGGTGAATGGTAGTGCAGAAACAGAGTTCTCGGAAGTCGGCCTTGTAAAACTCTCTCAACACCCGACGATCGTCTCCAGGCGCTTAATCAACAATAGCGAATTGCAAATACGGCCGCGAGACATTGACGATGATGTCTCGAGTGTCTTCCTCGAGAGTCACCCGCCCGTCCTTGTCGCGGTTTGGTCGACCGACCGCCTCAAAGTCGACAGTAACTTTGAAATATGAACAGTCCCGACTGATGAATGTGCGGTGCAATCCTGTTGATAGACCACCTTCCGTCGTGAAAACCTTGAGGAGTTCCCCCCGCGTCATGCCTGGTCTAATGGTTTCTATTTTTTTCAAAGTTTGGCTCACCCAAGCTTCATGGTTTTGAGAGCACGGCTCTTGGCTCGCCGATGGCGTCAACCGTACAGAAGTCGAAGCACTAACAGCGAGGGTCGAAAGCAATACGAGCGCGACAAGCCGTCGAATCATTGATTGGTCTACTTTCACATACAATAAATCTATGAGATTATCGCCCGATTTCGGTCGCCAATGCCTGCCAAACGCGCTACTCGGACAAGTACCCCTAGCTATCCAAAAGTCCGCTCTAGGAATCGACTAGTTCAGTTGATCGAATACCGATCGGGGTGCTGATTTTTGCGGCGAAATTCGACCTGCTATACTGGGCGATTGCCATGGCCGCCGGAACCCAGTCCAGGAAGCACTCGAAAACAAAATCGGCGCGACTGCGCGCTGTGGCTCGGGCCGAATTGCCTACACGCTATGGGCGGTTCACGATTTATGGCTTCCAGGGACGCGGGCCGCAAGAGGAGGCTGTCGCTTTGGTGCGCGGAAACTTGCGCGGCAAAGGCGCGCCGCTGGTGCGTGTGCATTCGCAATGTCTCACCGGGGACGTGCTGACTTCGCTGCGCTGCGATTGCCGGGCGCAACTGGAGCTTTCGCTGCAGAAAATCGGGCGCGCGCCCTCCGGGATTCTGTTGTACCTGCCGCAGGAAGGGCGCGGCATCGGCTTGATGAACAAACTGCGCGCCTATGAGCTGCAAGACGGCGGGATGGACACGGTGGAAGCGAACGAGTCGCTGGGATTTGCCGCGGACGCGCGCGACTACGATTTTTCAGCCAAAATCCTTAAGCAGCTTGGGGCCACCAGGATTCGCTTGCTTTCCAACAATCCCGAAAAGGTGCGGCAGCTCGAGCGCGCGGGCATTCGCGTGGTCGAGCGGGTTCCCTGCCAGCCGCGAATCTCCAAGATTTCCCGCGCTTACATGCAGACGAAAAAAGCAAAAATGGGGCATTTGCTCGATGTTTAGTTAGTCTGCCGGTTCAGACCGCGGCGGCGGCGCGAGAACGGGTGCGCTTGCTTTCGAGAAACCGCAGATATTCGGACATGCCTTCCCCGGTTTTCGCTGATAGTTTCAAAACTTCCATGCCTGGGCGCGCCGCTTGGATGTTGCAGGAAAGCGGCTGGTCATCGGGAGTGCTCGCAGTGGAATGCTAACCGCCGCCGACGAACTGCACAATCTCGTAGCGGTCGCCGGCCTCGACCAAAGTTTGCGCCCATTGCGGCCGCGGCAGAATTTCCAGATTGCGCTCGATCGCCACGCGGCCGGTATCCAGGCCCAACTCGCGCAAGGCGCGCAACTGAAAGTGCAGGCGCGCGTGGGCCTTGCCGTTGTTGGCTTCAATAACGAGCGCGCATTCCGCGCCAGCGAGGCGCGGCATATCAAACGCAAGCTGCGCCTTTCCATCCCGCCCTGTCGCCGTGGAATATTGAGAAGGCTCCGCCGCGCCCTCGATGCGAGCCGTCACACGCGCACCGGAAGCCGCCGCTCCATTTTCTCCGTGCGAAACCAACACCTGCAGAGTAGCCCGCCTTCCGGCGAGCCAATTTTTGGCATTCAGTAGTTCAAGCGCCAAGGAATCGCGCGCATTGCCGGCGGAAGGAGCCGCCTTCGGCTCACCGCCTGCGGAAGGCTTGGCGGGCGCGGCTGGCGTAGCATGCTGCGCCAACTTTAGAGCGCCGGAGCGCAATTCATCCATCACCGCCTGATGCTGTGAGCTAACTCTCTCTTTCAGCTTTTGCTCGCGCCCGGAATCGAGCGGCAGCAGGTCCGCGTAGCTGTTCGCGCGCCGGTGCAGCACACGGCCACTCTGATACACCATGGTGTCGATGACTGCGTGCGAAGTGCCGCGGTCTTCCGTCTGCACGTGGTAGAGCATCTCTCCGACCTTCACGTTCGAGTTGTGACCGAACACCATCCTGGGAATCCGCTCTCTCGACCGCGCCGCTTCGCGCCACATTTGACCGAGTGGGGCTGAATCGTTATTATAACCCTTCGCCCATGAGTAGTTCCGGCCTACATGCCTACGCTCCGCTCCTCTTACACCTGTTGCTGGCCATTGCGCTAGCGGGTGCGCTCACTGCCGTTTCCGTTTTAATCGGATGGCGGCGCCCAAATCGCGCCAAACAACAGGCTTACGAGTGCGGGATGGAACCCACGGGCGACGCACGCCAGCCTTTCTCCGTGAAGTTTTACCTCGTAGCTATGGTCTTTATCTTGTTTGACGTAGAAGCGATCTTCCTGTATCCCTGGGCTTACATTTATCGGGACATGATCGGGCATTCGGTACAGATGGGGCGATATGGCTTCACAGAGATGCTCGTGTACATTGCCATCCTGTTGGTTGGGTACATCTATCTCTGGAAAAAGGGCGCGTTCGACTGGCATAAATAGTCGGCGCAGCTGGAGAATTCGGGAACTGTGGCGGACAACAGCAACCAAGTTACTAATGTTGTGGTCGAGCGACTGCGTGGATGGAATCCCAACGCGATCAGTGAAGTGATCGAGTTTCGCGGCGAGACTACCGTCGTCGTTCCTCGCAACGTGCTGCGCGACGTTGCCGAGCGCTGTCGCGGGGACAAAGAACTCCAGTTTAATCTGCTGAGCGACGCCACGTGCCTCGACCGCTATCCTCTCGAGCCGCGCTTTGAACTCTACTATCAACTGGTTTCGATTCCCCGGAGCCGCCGCTTGTGTTTGCAAGTGCGCCTCTCCTCCAGCGACCCTGTTGTGGATTCTCTCGTTCCCGTCTGGCCCGGCGCTAATTGGCTGGAGCGCGAAATCTTCGACCTCTTCGGCATTCGCTTCGAGGGTCATCCCGACCTGCGCCGCATCCTGATGCCTGATGATTGGGAAGGCTACCCCCTGCGCAAGGATTATCCGGTCGAAGGCTATCGCGACATCCCGACAACCGCGACGCGTTATCCAAGGAACCGCCCGTGACTATTCAGACTGCGACCACCAGCGTCGAGACCGCCACCGGCAAGGCCAAGACCATGGTCCTCAACATGGGGCCGCAGCATCCGTCCACCCACGGTGTGCTGCGCATTTTGCTGGAGCTCGATGGCGAGAACGTCGTCAAAGCCATTCCGGACATGGGCTATCTGCACACCGGCATTGAAAAATCGTGCGAAGACAAGACGTATTCCCAAGCCATTACGCTCACCGATCGCATTGACTACCTGAATCCTCTCGGCAATAACCTCGCCTATTGCCTCGCCGTCGAAAAGCTTCTCGGCCTGGAAGTGCCGAAGCGCGCGCAATATATCCGCGTGCTGATGGTGGAGCTGCAGCGCATTTCCTCGCACCTGGTTTGGCTGGGCACGCACGCCATCGACCTCGGCGCGATGTCCGTATTTCTTTATTGCTTCCGCGAGCGCGAAGAGATCCTTAAGATTTTTGAGTTTGTCGCCGGGCAGCGCATGATGACCAGCTACATCCGCATTGGCGGCCTGGCCCTCGACCCTCCCACCGGGTACCTGCAGCGCGTCGAAAAATTCGTCAAGATGATGCCCGGCCGCATCGATGAGTACGAAGAGCTGCTCACCGGCAACCGCATCTGGATTGGCCGCACCAAGGGCGTTGGCTATATCACTGCTGACGATGCCATCGCGCTCAGCATGACGGGGCCGACGCTGCGCGCCGCGGGCGTGGCGTACGACAACCGCAAAGTGTTCCCGTACTCGAGCTACGAAGAATTTGACTTCGATGTGCCCACGCGCACCGATTCCGACTGTTTTGCACGATATATGATTCGTATCGCGGAGATGCGCGAAAGCCTGAAAATTATTCGCCAAGCCATGAAGAAAATCCCACCGGAAGGGCCGGTGCGCTCCGAAGCGCCGGGTATCGTTCCTCCAGAGCGCGAGAAAATGAAGACGGAGATGGAAGCGCTCATCTACCACTTCAAGATTTTCACCGAGGGCTTTTCGCCGCCGCCGGGCCAGGCATTCGCCGCCATCGAGTCGCCGCGAGGCGAGCTGGGTGTTTTTGTGGCCAGCGACGGCTCGCCCAAGCCGCTGCGCGTCCACTTCCGCGGCCCCTCATTCATTAACTTGCAGGCGCTTCCTAAGTTGATCGAGGGCCAGTTATTGGCCGACGTCATCGCTTGCATCGGCACGATCGACATCGTGTTGGGAGAAGTCGACCGTTGAGCGAACGCATCAACAGTCTTTAGCTGAGCGCACACGAGGACCATGGAACTTTCGCCACAACTCGCCGTCCGATTCGACACGCTGCAGAACCGCTACCCGTTCAAGCGCAGCGCGCTCATCCCCATGCTGATGTACGCACAGGATGAATACGGCTATATCAGCGACGAAATGATTGCGGAGATCGCCCGGCGGCTCGACCTGCGCACCGTGGAAGTCGAAGAGACGCTGGAGTATTACTCCATGCTCCATCGTAAGCCCATGGGCAAGCATCACGTGCAGATCTGCACCAACGTCGCTTGCATGCTGCGCGGCGGCAATGAACTTCTCGAACAAGCCAAGAGGCGCCTCGAAATCGGCAACAAAGAAACCACCACTGACGGCGTTTTCTCCCTGGAAGAAGTCGAATGTATCGGAGCCTGCACCGGCGCGCCGGCGATGCAAGTCAACTACGACTTCTACGAGAATCTCACGCCCATGAAGTTCGACCGCATCATCGAGGAACTCGATGCCGGAGATCATCCTGCTCCGGAGCCGGTCACGGCTGGCGCCTTGCATCCCCGCGATCCAGCGGAGACCCCGGTCATCAGCCGCCGCTTCGGCATCCGGTATTCGCACAAGATCGATGTCTATCTGCAGCACGACGGCTACAAAGCGCTGGAAAAAGCGCTGAGGGAAATGACGCCGGAGTCGATCATCGACGAAGTGAAGAAGTCCAATCTGCGTGGGCGCGGTGGCGCGGGCTTCCCCACCGGCATGAAATGGTCCTTCGTCCCGAAGGACTCGCCCAAACCGAAATACGTCATCTGCAACGCCGACGAATCCGAACCCGGCACGTGCAAAGATCGGCCGCTGATGGAGATGGACCCGCACCAGATGATCGAGGGCATCACCATTGCCGGCCGCGCGATTGGCGCGGCGAAAGGCTTCATCTATATTCGCGGCGAATATCGCTATGTCCTCGACATCGTCCAAGCCGCGCTCGACGAAGCGTATTCGCGCACATACCTCGGGAACAATATTCTTGGCTCAGGCTTCAATTTTGATCTGATCGTTCACACCGGCGCCGGCGCTTACGAATGCGGCGAAGAATCCGCGCTTATGGAATCACTCGAAGGCAAGCGCGGTTATCCGCGTATCAAGCCGCCCTTCCCCGCCGTTGTGGGTCTTTACGGCTGCCCAACCATCATTAATAACGTCGAAACGCTCAGCACTGTTCCAGCGATCATCCTCGAAGGCGGCGAAAAATATGCCAGCCGCGGCACACCCAAGAACGGCGGCACGCGCTTGCTGTGCGTTGCGGGCCACGTCAACAAGCCCGGCATCTACGAAATTCCGCTAGGCATGAACATGAAGAAGTTCATTTACGAAACGGCCGGCGGCATCCCCAACGGCAAGAAACTCAAGGCAGTGATTCCCGGCGGTAGCTCCTGTCCGCTGCTGAGCGCCAGCGAGATCGACATTCCCATGGACTACGACTCTGTAGCTAAAGCTGGCTCGATGCTCGGCTCCGGCGGCATGGTCGTCATGGACGAAGACACCTGCATGGTGGACATGGCGCGCCGCATCATGCATTTCTACGCGCACGAATCCTGCGGCTGGTGCATCCCCTGCCGCGAAGGCACCACTTGGCTGCGCAAGATGCTCGATCGTTTTCACGCTGGTTTCGGGCGTCCGGAAGACATCGACCTCGTCGGCGACCTCGCCAAAAATATGCTGGGCCGCACCTTCTGCCCGCTCGGCGACGCCGCGGCGCTGCCCACCATCAGCATCGTGCAAAAGTGGCGCAAAGAATTCGAGCAACATCTGAACGGGCGCTGCCCATTTAAATCCGCCGAAGCGCTGGTCGGCTCGCGGTAGGACCTAATGTCAGAAACCAAAACCGAGCAAAAGCTGATTTCGCTG
>WNFI01096169.1_pt1 | contig 11730 bp, 12 predicted proteins | sample 5400471 | NCBI WGS metagenome assembly WNFI01 (sample SAMN13153348, study PRJNA577476) | soil metagenome | isolation source: 100 cm saprolite on Douglas fir-dominated hillslope | place: USA:California | collected 2013-09-17
GGCCGTCGCGTGACAGAACCAGCATGTGGGATTGCGGCGCGCCGGTGGGAATTTCCGCGAGGACCTTGCGCGTGGAAGGATCGATAACGTCGACGGCATTCGCAAGCTCGGCGGTGACGTAGAGCAGACCGTCGGGCCCGAATTCGGCGCGGTGCGGGCGGAGCGGTTTGCCCAGGTCAATCGTAGCGGCGAGTTTGCGCTCCTGCAGATCGATGATGTCAATCGTGCTGCCGTCCGTCCCGGGCCTTCCGACACCGGAGTTTCCGTAGATCGGAACGTAAGCGAAGCGGCCGTCATTCGAAACGATCACCTCATGGCCGTTTACTCCTACAGAAATTTTTGCCAGCTCGCGGCGATTGTCGGGGTCGACGACCAGTACGGTGTGCTCCTTCTGATTCGCCACGACCAGCAGACCACTTGCCGGCGGCGTTGGCTTTGCGTCTCGGAGCTCCGCTGAATTGACGATTATCATGGAAACAAGGAGCAACGATAGGCGTGCGAGCATGGAGCACCTCGACGGAACATCTTTCTCGTTCGAATGCGCGGAATCTTAGCGGAGTATATCTTTTCCAGAAGTCAGCGGCTACGCCCGCGTTTCTTTTTCACTGGTTTTTTGCTTCGCGCCTTGCGTGCCGCAGGCTTTGGGTTGGAGACCGCCTCGCGGGTTTTCCTCGGAAGCTTCGCGAAAACCATGTCATAAGAATCGCGCAGCAAGCGCGCGAGTTCGTCCGCCGGCAAAGCGTCCCTGGTTTGCAGCGCGACCCATTGTGCGCGCGCCAGGTAAGGCGCGGGAATGATGTTGGGCCGCTCCGTGAGTTCCGCAAAAGTTTCCGGCGACGCCTTGAACGAAAGGCACACCGGAGCCGGCTCCAGCGGCGTCACGGCGAACATTTTCCCGCCGACTTTGAATAGCAAGTCGCTGCCCCACTGGATCTGTTCCGTCGCGCCCGGAAAGGAAAGGCAAACCTCTCGCAGCCAATCGACGTTCATAGCTGGAACTTAACCCCGGCCGGCCGTGACGGAATAGATCGGCGGCAAATGTTCCGCCAAGACGCGCCAGGAGTCGCCGGCATCGCGCGTGTAGAACAAACTTCCCGTAGATGTTCCGAAGTACACGCCCGCGGGGTCGCGCTCGTCCGAAGTCATGGCCTCGCGCAGCACCAGGACGTGGGCATGGGATTGCGGCAGGCCTTTGCCCAGCAGCTTCCACGTTTTGCCGCCGTTGCGGCTGCGCGCCACGCGGAGTTTCCCCTCGGGAACATACCTTCGTTCTGCCGAATCGATCGGGATGGTGAACAGCGTTTGTTTTTCCGCCGCCGGAACGGCCAGCGCGAAGCCAAACCGTGATGGCAATCCTTTCGAGATGTCCGTCCACTCCTTGCCGGTGAACTCGGCGCGATAGATGCCGCAGTGGTTTTGTTGATAGAGCGCCTCGGGATGATGCGGATGGGCCTTCAGCTTGTGCACGCATTGGCCGACTTCGGGAAGTTTGTCCGGCAGAAAATCGGCGCGCACGTTTCTGTTGAACGGCTCCCACGTTTTGCCGCCGTCGTTCGAACGAAACGCTCCCGCGGCGGAAATTCCCACGATGAGGCGCCCTTTTCCCAAACACTGAATCGAGTGCACCATCATGCCGCCCGCCCCGGGGTTCCATTTCGCGCGCGTGGGATGGATGCTCAGGCCGGTCACCATCTCCCAATTCGCGCCGTTGTCGCCGCTGCGGAAGAGCACGCCGGGATCGGCGCCGAGATACACGACTCCGGGCTCATCGTCCGCACCCGGCGCGATGTGCCAGATGCGTTTCAGCGTGGCATCGGGAATCTCTTTGACTTCGAGCCCTTTTTCGGACACTTGCCAGGTCTTGCCGTTATTTACGCTGGCGTGAAGATGCGGACCGAACCACGCGTTTCCCACGGCGGCGTAGTGGCGCTTCGGGTCGCGCGGGTCCTGCGCCACGTGGTGCACTTCCTCGCCTGCGAAGGACGGTCCCGCCGTTTCCCACTTCTTGCGGTCCTTGGAAGAAAAAAGAAATGCGCCCTTGCGCGTACCGACCCAGATTCGTACAGGGGATTTGCTCGGCATGATGCTCCTCCATGAAAGGAAGTGGCGCGGCCGGGAGGCACGATGGGAATGCGCAGTTTATCGCATAAATCTTCGGTCGGCCAACATGGAATCGCAGCTGGAATGGGAACAGCTCACCGTTACCCGCTTGCGAAGTTGTTGCTTGCCAGTTCAAAGAGACGGAGGGGAGGACCGCCGGCTGGGAAGAGAGCCGGACGGAGCGCCAGCGGCGGTACAAAGGCAAGCCTTAGTTCGAACTAGGCTTACCCAAGCGCCCTGTCCCCTGCTGGCGCAGCCGTCCAAATAACAAGGGGATTCCGGCAGCAAAAGAATATATGCCGCGCCGCGCAGCTACGCGTGTGTTAGAAGCGCGTGATCTTGGCTCGGCAGTTTGAAGGGTTGCTCAATTATGGAGTGACGACCCGGATTCAAATTGGAGAGCACCACGGGCGGCCATGCATCTTCAATCGGGTTGCTGCCTGCCGTCGGGATGGCTGCCAGACACAGCTTTCTGCCCGGCGGTCATTGCCAGACGGCGAGGATCGCTCCCATGACGAGGTAGCAGACAAGTTGGTAGCCAGTATTGATAGCGAAGAGCTTCTGGCTCTGCTTCATGAATAAGACGCCCGTCAACTGCACGGTCGCCACGAAGCCGAGCCACACATGGAAGCCAATAAGCAAACCGAAAAGGACGGTATAGTTCTGAAGCATGTGAAGGAACAGCGCCAGAATGTATGCAGAAACCAGGCTGGCAACGAAGGAGCCGCCATAGGCTGGGCCGGCGCTTTTCTTCATTTCCTCCATCCGGGCTTTATCGTTCGGATCGTAGCCCATCTCGCGCATCCAGGCTTTTGCGAAGAGCAGAGGCGAGTACCACAGGAAACCGACAACCATGGTGGAAATGGCCGCGACAAGAATCGCAAGCAGATTGAGGCTATGGAAGTGCATGAATGATTTCCTCCGATTTGGAAGTGAGGAAAACTTTGCGCGCTATCGTAGGACGCGTTGCCGTTGGATGTAAAGAAAAAGAAATTTGCAGAAGCGCGAACGGGGACGGGAATTGCCCGCACCGAAGAGAGAATTACTTGCGTTCTGGCGCAGGCCTGCGGGGCCGCTGCTTCGCCGAGATGGATTTGATGATGAGCTGCCTGCGATTCCAAGGATCGAGGGGCACTTTCGCGCGGTGCAGCGACAGGTTTATCAGGCTCTGGACGTAGGGTTCGTCCAGCACAGAGAGATTTTCCAATCGGATGTGCCGGACGACTCTGCCCTCGCCCTGCAGACGCCGTTGTGGGTCAGGGAGGCCCGCTCCCTGAAGAAAGCACAGCGTCACCCAGCGGGGAAACAGCACGATCGAAAAAATCGCCAGCGAGGCTCGCTCGTTCGGCCCGAAACCGATCACCAAGCCGTTGTAGTTGTCATAGACCAACTCGACGGCACCGGGCAGCCGCTTGCGCAATTTAACCAGCACTCGCCGAGCGAATGCCGCGATCGCCGGATCGTACTTGGCCAGGAACAAGTCGAGCTGCCGTTTTGGATTCGCCGCGAGTTTGGGCTTTGCCATCGTCGTCGAGCTGCCGTGAAGATTTCGGCCCGGGCTTTTTTCAAAGACGAATGCTTGGGCTAGCGGGCCCTGCGGAATTCCACGTATTCGCGCCCGGCGTAGAGCCGGTAGCTTCCCGCGTTGGCAGAGGCAAGCACTTGCAGCGGCACGGGGCGCTTCATTTCCGCGTCGCGCTGCGAGGCGGCTTGCAAGACATCATTGGCGCCGAGGTCCATCACCACAAACTTTCCGCCGTTGAGGAAACCGATGCCGTAAGCGCCGGGCTTTAAGGTTTGACCGGCGATTTCGAGCGTGACTTCGTTCAGCAGATAGGCTTGGTATTTCTCCTTGATTCCCGTGGAGTAGCCGGAGTTGTCGACGAGTCCTGCGAGAACATAAAAATCGTCAGCGAAGTGGACGCCGCCGCTATTGCGGAACTGGACCGGCGCAGTCTGGCCGCGGAAAAAAACGCGTTCCGGGAAAATTTTCGGAGAAATGTCGGCGGCCTTGAGGACCATCTCTTTTCCCGCTGCGGGAGGATTGTCGGCCCTGGCGGTGAGGAGTTGCCGGAGGGGGAAACTCAAAAGCAAGAGTAATAGGAAAACCAAGAAGCGGGTGAAACGTGCCATGGAAACTCCTTTCAAGATGCGGGAATCGTACAACATCCAGTTTCGTTCTGGAAAAAAGAAAAGCGCGCCATCGGCGCGACCCCGGCTCCTGGCATTTTCGGGAACAGAGACTATTTTTTGAGTTCCGCGCGCGTGCGCTGGAGCTTGAGGGCGGTGGTGCGGAGAGTTTCGGGAACATTCTTGTTGGTGGTGAGGCGCTTGAGGTCGACGGCGTTGAGCATGGGAAGCATATGCATGGTGACGTCAAGCGGCGCTTTGGGATTGTTGATGAGGTTGCGGACCACGGTGTAGTTCTTGCGGAAATTGCGGTTGCCGGCGATGAGGCGAAGAATTTCATCGGTAAGACTGGACATCGCAGCGAAGGCTTCGACTTCCTGGTCGGTGAGGCGGGGAGACTGAAGAACCGCGCGCTGCACAACTTTGTTGTTGTCGCGAATGAGCGTGCGGCGCGCCTCGGAGCCGCCTTTCATCGCGAACTGCACGCGTTGCGCGACGGTCATTTTCGCCAAACGCTGAATCAGCGTCTGGCGCTTGGCAAGGTCGGATTCCACCGCAGCTGCGGCTTCCGCGAGGGCGGCTTCGTCGATGAGATTGTCCGGGCCGTGAAGTTCGTGGAGCTGATTTTTTTGATCGACGGTCAACGAGGAAGAATGTTCGAGAGCGGAGGCCAGCGCGGGAGATTCGCTGACGCGTTCGAGTTCTTCCATCAGCGCCTGGATGCCGAGAGTCGAGAGGTGGCGAACGATAGGAACGAGATGTTCGGCAGGGCAATTTTTGTTCTGAACCATGGCGTCGCAGATGCCGGGCTTGTCGGCAAGATTTTTTCCCGCGTAGGAGAAGAGCGCGGGGAGAGCCTGCTCCCGTTTGATGGCTTCGACAAACGCTTCCACGGGCTGCGAAAGAATCGCATCCTGCGCGCGGGTTGCGACCATTTCGTCGGCGTCGCCGGCGAGAATCGCGAGAATCTCCGCACGTTCCGCGGGAGCAAGATGCGCACCGCCGGTACAGACAGCGATCTTTCGTTCGCGCGTGGCCCGGCCGTGGCGCAGATCTTCGAGAACTTCGGGGCTCAGAGTTTCCACCGGATTATGGCCTCAAGTCCTTCTGACTAAGCACCATTGTACCGGAGGCGCCGGGTGCGCCGAGGGGCGGCATGGCCTTGCCGTTCAATTCCAGCAACACCGCGGAGGAGTCCCCGGCGGTCACCTCGAACTGCTGATTGGCCGAAAAGTGACGGGTCTCCCCGGCAGGCAACTCGGCGTCGAGAAGAAGTTTGTTGTCGGCGAGGATGCGGACGCGCGTGGCGGCGGAGGTGGAGACGGAAAGGTCGAGATGAGCTGAGGAGGAGGCAACAGAAGAAGATTGTTCCGCTGATCCCTGCGAATTGGAACCGGATTGAGGCTGAGGCTGCATGGCCAAGGACGCAGCGGCGGATTTTCTTGTGGCGCGATAGGCGGCGTAGCGGCGCCAGCCGTAGCGGCCGCCGTAAAAAAGGCCGGCGCCCAAAAGAAGCAAGAGGAGAACGGCCAGAACGGGAAGCCACTTCGGCGGCGATGGAATGCGTTGCTCGGGTTTGGGAGGATGCGCGGCCAAATGTTCGGCGCGGGCGAGATCGTACTCGCCGAGGAGAGCTTCTTCATTGAGGCCCAGGTAGCGCGCGATGGTACGCACGAACCCGTGGCCGAAGATGCCGCCGGGCAGCTTGGCCCAATCTTCATTTTCCAGGGCTTGGACGAAACGGGTGCTGATGCGCGTGGCCTTGGTGAGTTCGTCCATGGAAACTTCGCGCAGCTCGCGCTCGCGCTTCAGGCGTTCACCAAAATTTCCCCTGGCCATGAACCGGAACCTGTCCTTGACAATCCAAGCGCAACCGCGAAGCTGATGACACGGCGGGCGCTCGCGAAAAAACAGCGTGGGATCCCTGAACGGACTATAGGCGGAGGAATCCGGTAGTGTCAAACGGAGAAGAAAGCGAGCAGTGAGCAAAGGAAAGTGGACAGTGGGTAGTGGGTGGTGGGTAGTGAAGAAAGGAACGACCCCCATACACCCCCCAGTCGATGCATGAATGTCAAAGGAAAGTAGTTGCGGGAAGGGCATTGCACAAGTGGTTGAAAAGAAAAGTGGATGCGCGACGTGTTTTTGGGCGTTCCTAGCAGGGAAAGTTGGAGGTGCCCCCCTCCCCTCTATGTTTTTGTAAAAGATTGATGCGACAGGGGTTAGAGGGTGGGGGTCGGCAAAAATATTGATTCCATGGGAGTTAGGCCTAAGGCTCGTTGGACCGTTTGAATGTTGGCACGTCTGAATGTTCCGTGAACGGGGCGGTCGGCGAGGATGTGATGCGATATACACAAGACAGAGTAGCAGGAAGTAGTCCGTTTGTCAATGTATTTATTCGATATCATTCGAATGGGGTTGGAAGGTGTTGAAAAGACTGGGGGTTGGGGGATTGATGAGCATGCCTCAATGGACGGGGGTCCGGGGCGGGAAAGCGGCAAAACTTGAGAAAAGAGAGTGCAGAGGAAAGATCGGGGAAGAGTCAAAACCCGCACGCTGCGACCCGCTCGGGGCGCGCGGCACGCACATCTTGCCCAGCGACTAAGGGCCTGCCAACCGCCGTCGTTTGGGGGCAGCCGCCCGGACCGCCCGCCCAGCGGTGTTAGTGCCACAGCCGATGGACGCTAGGTCGTTTTTCCAAGCGTGAAGTAAAAGGTGGCCCCTTTTTCTTCTTCCGCCTCTGCCCAAATCCGGCCCCCATGCTTTTGAATTATGCGCTGGACGGTGGCCAAACCAACTCCGGTACCTTCGAACTCCTCCTGCCGGTGCAAACGCTGGAAGACACCAAAGAGCTTGTCCGCGTTTTCCATACGGAAACCAACTCCGTTGTCGCGAACAGAAATTACCTGCTCGCGGTCGGTTTCCATCTGGCTGACTTGAATGACGGCGCGCTCTCGTGGACGAGTGTACTTAACAGCGTTGTCCAGCAAATTCACGAAGACTTGTTTCATCAATCCGGGATCGCAATCGACAGTGGGCAAGGCAGCGATCTGCCACTGGATCTCACGGCCGGAGAGTTGAGGTGCCAGTTCGTTCAGAACGAGTTCAATAAGCGAGTTAAGCGGCGTCGGCCGCCGGTACAACTCCTTCTTTCCTATCTTCGATAGGTTTAGCAGGTCGTCCACCAAGCGGCCCATTTGCTGAGCGCCCTGACGGACCAAGTGAAGGTAACGATTCGCAACGGAATCGAGTTGCGTAGGGCAATCTTCCAGGAGGAGCACGCAATAACCATCAACTTTACGCAGCGGAGCTCGAAGGTCATGCGCAACGGAATAAGTGAACGCTTCCAGTTCTTTGTTGACCGTGGCCAGTTCTGCTGTGCGCTCCACGACGCGACGTTCCAAATCCTCATTGAGCCGGCGAATCTCTTCCGTGCGCTGGGCCACACGGTCTTCCAGATCCAGCGTCAACTGCAATAGCTCGGCATTGGTGCGCTGCAACTCATCGTGAGCCGCCCGGAGTTGCGTCGTCCGTTCATCGACGCGCTGCTCTAATTCCCACGACAGCGCGATCAATCCACGGTTTGTCTCGGCCAGTTCCGCCTGTAGCGCGCGAATGGTTTCCTCGGCATCCGTCGACGGTTGCTGCAAATCGTACCTGGTCATGTCGCTTGCCAACTCTCCTGGCAGTCTGCCGATTCCGCTTATGCGCTCACGGGCGTTCCCACCAGGTTTCCCGCACTCTTGACCACAACGACGGTGGCATCGTCAGTCTCCCGCGCAAACGCGCGCAATAACTCCTGGGCGGCCACCGTGGCTGACACCTCGGCGAAATGAGGAAAATCGCTCCACCGCCAGTGCGTGCTCAGTCCGTCCGAGCAAAGCACCATCACATAGCTCAGTTCCCAGCGGTGCTGCGTGACCACCGGACGCCGTGCGTTCAAGCCTAGAATTCCACGCGGATAGACGAAATTCATCGGTTCGGGACTGCCAAACACGCGGGCCTCGACGTTGCCAACGCTGGCAAATGTCAGCGTGGCCCGGCCCCAGTCGAATCGCGCCAGCGCCATCACGACGCCACGAGTTGCACGACAGGCGCGAGCCACCCCTAGAAAAATTTCGGCCAGCGGCTGGTCATAATGACGCTCGACGTATTGCCGGGCAGCCTGAGCGGCGCGGTGGGCAAACTGTCCGTGACCTAAACCATCGATCACACCCACCAGTGCGCTCTCCCCCCATTCCTGAATCACGAAGGTGTCACCATTCACAGGCATCAGCGGGCAGGGACGTGTAGCGACGCCAAAGACAAGCGGACGGGCCATCGCAGGGGGGACATCCAGTCGTAGCCATCGCTTACACACAATGCTTGTGCCGGCGCCGGGCCGGGAAGTTACATCAAATTCGTCCATTAGCCGGTTGACAGCGCCCAAGCCGCAGCCCAGGCTCCCCGAGGTCGAAAAATTGTCGGCGATGGCCTGCTCCACGTTAGGGATGCCGGGCCCTTGGTCTTCGGAATCGATCTGAATTCCGGTCCTCCCATCCTCCTCGGTTCGTCGCAGCCGCAAGACGCCGTCCTTCGCGTGCTTGACCAGATTGGTGGCCAACTCCCGCACGGCAAGCGCGATTTCTTCGACGGCCCGCTCATCGAAGCCGATTGCCGTGCTCATGGACCTGGCCGCCAGCCGGGCTGTTCTGAGATCGCCGACATCGGAGATCGGGATGGCTTCCTGTGCCGCCGGACTGGCTGTCATGTTCCCTTCCGCCACTTCTTTACCGTAACCTTAGTGCCTTTCCCCGCTTCAGACTCGATTTCCATCTCGTCCATCAGGCGTTTAGCGCCCGGCAGGCCAAAGCCCAATCCGCTGCCGGTTGTATAGCCCGGCTGCATGGCCTGTTCGATGTCGGCGATGCCCGGGCCATGATCCTCAACGATCAACTCGAGCCCAACTTGGTCGGATCGATTCAGTACCCGGCACCGCACGACCCCGGAGCCGGCATACAGAAAGACGTTCCGTGCCAATTCCGAGGCCGCCGTAATGATGCGCGTGACATCGGTGATCCCGAAGCCCAGCCTGATTGCCGCCTCGCGAACAGACTTGCGGACGACTACGATGTCAGTTTCCGTCCTGAGGGCAACTTCTTCGAGAAGGGAATCAATCATGGCTTTTGCACCTGTGAGGACCCATCCCGCAAGATGTCAAACGCCCGATCTACATTCAGTGCGGTCCGCGTCTTGCCCAGCGTCAATCCGAGTTGGGTGATGGTGATGGCGACACTCGGCCGCATCCCGGTCAGGACCGTGTGTCCACCCATCAAGCCGACCATTCGCGTCGTCTCAGCAATCATTCTGGCGAAAAACGAATCCAGCGATTCGACGGCCGAGACGTCCAGGACAACGCCCCTGGCTGGCGACCGCTCCATCGCTAGCAACACCCTCTCCTGGAGTGCCGAGATGGTCGCGTCATCCGGGTCGGCAGGCATGGTGACCATGAGGACATCACGGACCTTGATGATCGAAAGAGTTTCCTCGGTCATTGCACGTGTTCCCTACCGGCTTCCGTTGCCGCTAACCACCTGCAAGTTCAGCAGGTTGAGCGCCACGCGCAAGCCCGCAGCAAGCGTAGACCGGGTGGTGATATCGCCCAAATCGACGCCGAGGTGTGCGAGCGTTTGCGCAATCGCGGGGCGCACACCCGTCAACACCGCTTGAGCGCCCAACAAGCGCACCGAAGTGGTCGTTTCGGCCAGGTGTTGGGCGGTGCGCGTATCGATGGTGGGAACACCGGTGACGTCCAGAAGGGCCACGGCTGAGTTCGTCTCCACGATACGTTCCAGCAGCCGTTCCATGAGCTTCTGGGTACGTTCGCTGTCGAGCGTACCGATCAGCGGCGCCATGAGTACGCCGTCCCAGATCTGAATGACCGGCGTGGAAATCTCAACGATTTCGCGGGCCTGCAGAGTCGCTCTCTCTTCTGCCCGCTTACGCTCGGTCAAATCGCGCATCACTTTGCCGAAACCGTGCACGGATCCGTCCTGGTCGCGCAAAACGGTAATCACCTCGTTCGCCCAGAATCGTGCCCCGTCTTTCCTGATCCGCCAACCTTCATCTTCTGACCGGCCTTCCGCTGTCGCCACTTTCAGTTCCATCTCCGGCTTTCCACGCTGAACCTCTTCGCTGGGAAAGAAACGGGAGAAGTGTTGGCCGATGATCTCCTCTGGGCGGTACCCCAGAATGGCCGCTGATCCTGGGTTCCAACTGGCGACCCGACCGCCGGGATCCAGAATGATGATCGCGTAGTCCTTCATGTTTTCAACGAGCATGCGGAAGTGCTCTGCGGTCGTCTGCAGAGCCGCGCCGACTCGGTTACCTGCCGAACTCCTCTCCAGCGTGCTTCCTTCTGTAATCTTGGCCATGGTCACCCTCCTCCTTGTTTTATGGTCTTTCTGAGATTCGATCCGGTCGATACTCCGGCAGAACTGCGGCCCCCTCCTCGGTCGAGCCGCCGTCCCATTCCTGCTGCTCCCACGCGCAGGGTATCGCGTCACGGCAGCATGCCTGCACGAGTTTGAATTCGTCGCTCGTCTTACGGAGGGCGCATTACAGAGGGCGCACCAGCGCTAGCGCCCAGGTGGATTGCTGCCTCTGGAGCGATCACTCACACAGAACGTTATGGGTGGGTCTTGGCAAACCAGGAAGGGAACCGCAGATTTCGCCAAGACTCGACGAAGGGGTATAGTTACTCTGACACAGCGAGAGCTTAAGTCAAGTCAATATGTGTTCGCGTGTGCCTCCAGACAAAGGCGGCTGGCCCGGCCGCAATACACCGGAATGAATTGATTGGATGACGACGTCGGCTCCTTCGACCGGGTAGACTTGGTTGCTGTTCGAGGACCAAGTCTCGGGCGAGTTTGGGGGCTCTTTCGGTCAGAAAGAAAATACTTAACACAGATTTCACAGAGCACACCCCGACCGAGTCGGGACAAGCGCCGGACACGGAGCGTAATGGTCGCCGCCGCGCGCGACCGTCGATTCGCCGTGGGCATTGACCCCTCTGAAGTGGTGAGACTGGCCGTGCCGGGAGCCTGAATTCAACAGAGCATGGCACGCGAACCGAGGATGGCGAGATGGGAACGCCTGTACCACGAGCGTGTTGCATGGCTTTTTGGGAGGGGCCTATACTGGCGGAGATTCGGGGCTGTTCGTGAGAATCGAGCGAATTCGTGTTTCATGGCGACAGCAGCGCTGCCGGGACAGGGCGCGAGCATTGCCAAGCTTAGAATTCGCAAGGGAGAAGAAGCGCGAGTGGAGGAAGTAAACCAGTTTCCGGCCGTCGAACGCCGCCGAAATCCAGCGGTGCCGTCGGAACAGCGGGAAAAGGGGGAGGTTGCCGTCTTCCAGGAGTTAGGGAAGGCGCTGACGTCCTCGCTGCAACTCGATCAAGTTCTCCGCACGATCATGGAGAAGATCGATGAATTTCTGCGCCCGGACAACTGGTCGCTGCTG
>WNFI01005520.1_pt1 | contig 11729 bp, 8 predicted proteins | sample 5400471 | NCBI WGS metagenome assembly WNFI01 (sample SAMN13153348, study PRJNA577476) | soil metagenome | isolation source: 100 cm saprolite on Douglas fir-dominated hillslope | place: USA:California | collected 2013-09-17
GACCCAAGCCCAAATCAACGCCAACCGCCGGAACGCCCAGAAATCCACCGGCCCCACTTCGCCCGAGGGCAAAGCCCGCTCTTCCCTCAACGCTCTGAAATCCGGCATCGACGCCTGGTCCCACATCATCCCCGGCGAAGACCCAGCCGAGCTCGAAGCCCTCGCATCTTCATTCCACAATCACTATCAGCCCGCCGATCCCGTCCAGCTCTCGCTCGTCGACACCCTCGTCTCTACCGAATGGATCCAGCGCCGCCTCCGCCGCATCGAAGCCCAGCTCTGGAATTATCAAATCGAATGCCTCGACAAGAATCTCACTCGGACCGAATTTCTCGACGCCTCCATCCAGCACCGCTCCCCTCTCGGCCACGCTTTCCAGGACGCTCTCGATCCCTTCTCCCGCCTCCACCGCCGCATCGATGCCACCAACCGCATGTTCCTCCGCACTCTCAAAGCCCTGCAAGACTTGCAATCCGCCGCGGCAGCCGCGCCCGTCGAACCGGCTCCCGAAACACTGGTCTCCGAACCGCCATCCGCCGTTCCAGATCAACCCCTTCCGCCCCAAATTGGCTTCGTTCCGACAAATGCCTCTGCATCCGGGGAACCGGCGCATCCGGGCCAGGATGCGGCCACTGACTACAAACTAATTTCTCGGCGACTCGGCGACTCGGCGTTGAAAAGTCGTGCCGGGCTAGGACTCTGCGCGCGCGGTTGACACCTGGGGCTCCACGATTCGACCATTGTGGTTTGGGAATCTGCGCGTGCGGCCGCTGGCAGTGATTCTGTTGACTCTTGCGTTGGCTGTCGACGGACGCGCTCAGACGCCGTCCACGGAAGAGCAGCAGCACCTCTTCTCCGTACTGCCTCTCATCGATCGCGGCGAACTGTCGCAGGCCGAAGAGCAGCTTGCCGCGGGAATCGAGCGGTATCCGCGCTCAGCCATCCTCTATAACGCGCTGGGGATCGTCTTCCGCAAACAGAATAAGCTCGACCGTGCCGCGGATTCGTTTCGCAAGGCGCTCGAGATTCTACCTTCTTTTACCGCCGCGCAATTGCAGCTCGCGTCGATCGACCAGCAGCAAGGCCTAAAACAAGACGCTGCCCGCCTGTTTCGCGCGGCCGGCGAGAGCACCACGAATTTCGAGGCCCTGATGGCCGCCGGCCTTGGTCTGGCGGACTGCGAAGACTATGCGGGCGCCGCACACGTGCTGGAAAAGGCGCGCGCACTGCGGCCTGACGAGGCATCCGTCACGTACAATCTGGCGCTGGCGCAGTACAAGATGGGCGATCTCGCGGCCGCCTTGAAGACGCTGGATTCGGCACGCGCAGGCGAACCCGACGCCGTCTATCTGCGTGCCAAAGTTCTCGATGGTCTCGGCAAGTCCGAAGGCGCGAGTGATTTCGCAGCCGCATGCCGTACACGACCGGAAAATGAATCATACTGCGCCGATGCCGCGCTGGCCGCTATCCGGCAGCAGAAGTTCCTGGAAGCCGTAGCATTGCTGCAACCGTCCATCGAAAAATCGCCGGACTCCGTCGCGCTGCTGGCGTTGCTGGGACTGGCCCAGTTCCGTTTGGGCCGTTATCAGGACGCCATCCGCAGTTATGCCTCCTCTCTGAATAGAGACCCGGGCGTGGACGCCTCGCGCGAAGGCCTCGGGTTCCTCTATTACGTCACGGGCGACTTGGAAAAAGCCCGCGTTGTTGTGGAACAGGGTTTGCAAAATCCGAAGGCCGATTTTTATCTTGCGTATCTTGATGCAATCATTCTGTACCGTCTTTCTCCTCAATTACGGATGCCCTATTACAAAATGGCTCAGATCTTTGCGCGGCAGGGGCGCGCCCGCGACGCCGAGGCCGCACGTCGCAAATTTTCCGCGCTGGGAAATCAGCGCGAGGAAGAAATCCTGACGCGTCAAACACTGGATGTTCTGATGCCCGCGGCGCATTAACCTCATGCCCTATGCCGCGCGAACGCTGCCGTTCGTTTTCCTCACGGGGCTGATCTGCGCCAACGTCGTTCGCGAGAAATGGCAAGTGAAACTCACCGATACCGCCGCCAAAGCCGGCCTGGCAGCCGCTAACGTCTCGGGCGATGTGGTGAAAAAGAAATACATTCTCGAAATGAACGGCAGCGGCGTGGCCTTCATCGATTACAATCGCGATGGCCTCGTCGACATCTTTCTGGTGAACGGTACGCAGCTTGAGCGTCGCGCCGGTGCGCCTGAGCCTACCAGCCATCTCTACCGCAACAACGGCGACGGCACGTTCACCGATGTCTCGCGCGAAGCCGGTATCACCGCCTCCGGCTGGGGCCAGGGCGCTTGCGTTGCCGACGTGGACAACGACGGTTACGACGATATTTTCGTCACCTATTACGGCAAGGATCGCCTCTATCGCAACAATGGCAACGGCACATTCACCGACATAGCCGAGCGCGCAGGCGTTGCAGGCGCGGACGGCCGCTGGAATTCAGGCTGCGCGTTCATAGATTACGACCACGATGGCAAGGTCGATCTGTTCGTCGCCAACTACGTGGACCTCGGTCCGAATTTCTCGAACGTACCCAAGCCCGGCTCGGGCGAGAATTGCCAGTACAAAGGGATTCCCATTGCCTGCGGCCCGCGCGGTCTTCCGGCGGCGGTGAATTATCTCTACCACAACAATGTCGACGGCACGTTTACCGACGTCAGCGCATCTTCTGGTATCCGCGCGACCGAGGGCCACTACGCGCTCGGCGTGCTCACATTGGATTACGACAATGATGGCTGGCCGGATATCTACGTGGCATGCGACTCGGCTGCCAGCATCCTTTATCACAACAAGCGGAACGGCACGTTCGAAGACGCGGGTATCGCTTCCGGGCTTGCTTATAACGAAGACGGAGAAGCCCAGGCCGGCATGGGCGTTGCCGCGCTCGATTACGATCACGACGGTTTTCTCGATGTGGTGAAGACGAATTTCTCCGACGACAGCCCGAATCTCTATCACAACAACGGCGACGGAACTTTTTCCGACCGCGTGTTTCAGGCGGGCATGGGGCGGCTGCGAAATCTGCTCGGCTGGGGAGTGGTCGCGGCGGATTTCGATAACGACGGCTGGACCGACATCCTGATGGCGAACGGCCATCTGACGCCGGAGATCGATACGGCCAAGAGCGATTCATCTTACCGCCAGCGCAAACTGATGTATCGCAACCTGCGCGACGGCCGCTTCGAAGACGTCACCCTTGCCTCGGGCATGGACGCCACCGGCCTGCATTCCAGTCGTGGCGCGGCCGCCGCGGATCTCTACAATGACGGCCGCATTTCGGTCGTCGTGAACGAACTTCACGAAAAGCCTTCACTCCTGGTGCCGGAAGCGCCTGCTCCCAACCACTGGATCGGCGTCCAGCTCGTCGGAACAAAATCCAATCGCGATGGCATCGGCGCGCGCGTTGAGCTCGAAGCCGGCGGCCTGCGCCAAATCGACGAAGTTCGGAGCGGAGGCAGTTACCTGTCGCAAAGCGATCTGCGCCTGCATTTCGGCCTCGGCGCCGCCACGCGCGTCAGCCGGATTACGGTACGATGGCCCAGCGGCACGGTCGATCGCGTAAGCGGCATTCCGGCGAACCGTCAGGTTGTCATCGAAGAGGGCTCAGAGAGCTGGAGGAACCGGAAGTGAATCCATTGGCGGTCGAGGAAAAATACCGGGCCAGCTTCGGCGCCACGCAGACGTCGCTCGTCGCGCTCATGTTCGGCTTCAGCGTGATGAGTTATTTCGACCGCACCATCATGTCGATCGCCGGCCCGGAAATTATGAAGGAATTCGGCGTCGAGCCCACGCAGATGGGGTGGGTGTATTCGGCATTCATCCTCGGATACGCGGTTTTCATGATCCCCGGCGGCGACGTCGCGGACCGGCTCGGCCCGCGCAACACCCTAACGCTGATGGGGCTGGCCGCGGGCTCTATCCGGCATGCGCCAGAATGTGCTCCGCTTGGATTCCGATGATCCATCGCGCGCGCGTGCAGGCGTTCATTATCGCCGGGGCTTGCGTGGGCGGCGCGGTCTCGCCCATCCTGTTCTCGTGGCTGATGTCGCTCTACGCTTGGCGCGGATCGTTCTATCTCTCCGCGGTCGCCACGGCCCTGCTCGCCGTCGCCTGGATCGCTTACGTACGACGCTTGCCTGGCGGCGTCGAGCACTCGCCCGGCCGGCGCGCCGAGAACCGATCCTGGCGCCGTCTGCTTCTCAACCGCAATCTCGCGCTCCTCACCTTCGCCTATTTCACGCTGGGCTACTTCGAATACATTTTCTTCTACTGGATCTATTACTATTTCGGCGAGGTGCGTCACACCGGCTTCGCGCAGAGCGCGCGCTACACTACCGTAATTTTCCTGGTGATGCTGGTGATGATGCCGCTCGGCGGCTGGATTTCCGATCGGCTGACGCGCAGTTACGGGCCCAAATTCGGGCGCCGCATAGTGCCGCTGGTCGGCCTGACGATGGGCGCAATCCTGCTTTATCTCGGCGTAGCTACTTCAGACTCGGGCACCGCCACCGTGCTTCTCGCCCTCGCCATCGGCTTCGCCTCGTTCTGCGAGGGACCGTTCTGGGCCCTGGCGATCGACATCGGCGGAGCGCAGGTCGGCGCCGCGGGAGGCATTCTGAACGCGGGCGGCAACGTCGGCGGGAGGCGCAACCCGTCGCGCTCAGTACGTCTTCAGGTACTGCTCCCGCTCCCACGGGCTGATGCTCTGGTGGTACTGCCGCCATTCCTCGCGCTTCACGCTGGCGTAGTACGCCGCGTAATCCTTGCCCAGCGCCTCCTGCACCACTTCGTCTTGCTCGAAGCACTCGATCGCTTCACGAAGCGTTGTCGGCAGGAAGGTAATGTCGCGGCGGCGCAATTCGTCCTCAGGCATCTCGTACAGGTTCTCGCTATTGGCCTGGCCCGGATCGATCTTGTTCTCGATGCCATCGAGGCCGGCCGCCAGCATGGCCGTGCACGCGAGATACGGGTTCGCCGCGCCATCCACGGCGCGATTTTCGATCCGGCCCGGCCCGGGAATGCGAATCATCTGGGTGCGATTCGACGCTCCATAGGTCACATACACCGGCGCCCAGGTCGCGCCCGAGCGCGGCGCGCCGCGGATCAGCCGCTTGTAGCTGTTCACCAGCGGTGCAATGACGGCAGCAAGTCCGCGCGCATGGTGCAGCAGTCCGCCCATAAACCAGCGGCCCACTTGCGAAAGCCCGAGCCCGTCCTTTTCATCCAGGAAGATATTCTGCCGCGTCTCGGCATCCGCCAGGCTGATGTGAAAGTGCGCGCCGTTGCCCGTTAGGTGCGCGAACGGCTTGGGCATGAACGTGGCCCACAAACCGCTCTGCTCCGCCACCGTCCGCACCATCCATTTGAAGAACGTGTGGCGGTCGCAAGTGGTCAGCGCGTCGGAATAAGTCCAGTTGATCTCAAACTGGCAGTTGGCATCCTCGTGATCGTTGGCGTACGGGTCCCAACCCAACTCCTGCATGTAACGGAGCAGCGTGGTCATCAGGTCGAGGTTGCGGTAGAGTGCGCGCAAATCGTAGCAGGGCTTGGCGGCGTTATCCAGACCGTCCCACGGTTCGTACTCATCCGGTCCGGTCTTCTTCAGCAGCATGAACTCCGGCTCGACACCGACATGCAGGATGTAGCCCTTTTTGCGCGCTCGCTTCAATTGCTCTAAGAGAATGGTGCGCGGGCAGCAGGGCCAGGGCGCGCCATTGACGTGCAAATTGCCCGGCACCCAGGCTACGTTCTTCCGCCACGGCAGAATGGTGAGCGAATCGAAATCCGGCATGCTGACGATGTCCGGATCGTGCGGGCCCTGGTTCAAGTCGCCCGCGGCGAATCCCGCAAAACCCGCGCCTTCTTGAGCAAGGTCGCTCAGATGCGAGGTGGGAACGAGCTTGGCTTTAGGCACGCCGCTCATCTCCACGAACGAGCAGAGGAAGTACTCGATGCCCTTCTCTTTGGCCAGTGCTTTAATCTGATCAACCATTTGTTTTAACCTTGCCCGCCGAAAACAGGCTGGAAGTGCCCTGCCTTACGACGATACCGCCGCCGCCGCTTTCTCTCCCACCAGTTGCCCGCCGTAGAAGCGCGCCGGCGAAAACGGTTCAATCAGCTTCGGCGTCTTTTTCGTGGCGATCAGCTCCGCCAGCAGCTTGGCCGCCGCCGGCGCTGCTTTGAAGCCGTACGTGCCCCAGCCCACATCCACGTAGAAGTTTTCCACCTCGCGTGAAACTCCGATGATCGGCGCGTAGTCCGGCGTCATGTCGCAAATGCCGGCCCATTGACGCAGCACCCGCAATCCGGAGAGCTGCGGAAACAGCTCCAGCGTATACGACCCCATCTGCTCGAGCGTGGGCAGCGTGCCCTTCAAGTTATACGACTGATACGGGTCGATCTCCGCGCCGATCACCAGTTCGCCCTTGTCCGTCTGGTTCACGTAAACATGGAGGCTGGCCGAGACGATCACTTTATCCAGAAACGGCTTGAGGGGCTCGGTCACGCACGCTTGCAGCGGGTGGCTCACGATGGGCAGCGTCACGCCCGCTAGTTTGGCAACCATCGAAGCCCATCCCGCGGTGGCATTGATCACGGTGCCCGCGGCAATCTCGCCGCGCGGCGTGACCACGCTTTGCGCCCTGTGGCGCGCCACGCGAACGCCGGTCACTTCGGTGTACGGATGAATCTCGACGCCCATCCGGTCGCAGGCACGCGCGTAACCCCACACCACGGCATCGTGCCGGATGATGCCGCCGGGCGGATGATAGAGTGCGGCCATCACGGGCAGCCGCGGGCGGTCGCTCATATCCATCGTAGGAACGAGCTTGCGAATCTCGTCGGGATAGATGACGCGGCTGTCGACGCCAAGCACCTGGTTGTTCTCCGCGCGCACGCGCAGGCCGGCAATTGCGGAGTCGGTGTGCGCCAGCGTCAGGTGCCCGCACTGACTGAACAGCAGGTTCCACTCCAGCTCTCGCGAGAGCTGCTCGTAAAGCCGGACGGATTCTTCATAGAACGGGATGCCTTCGGGCGTCCGGTAGTTGGACCGGATGATGGCCGTGTTGCGCCCGCTGTTTCCGCAGCCGAGATAACCGCGATCGAGCACGGCGACGTTGCGAATGCCGTGGCGTGACGCAAGATAATAGGCGATGCCCAGCCCGTGCACGCCCGCGCCGACGATGACCACTTCGTAGCTGGATTTCATCTCGTGTGAGCGCCACATGCGCTCCTTGCGGAAAAGCCGCATCATGCCGCGCCATCCAGAAGTTCGAGCGCCTTCAGCCCAAACGGCGCCAGGTGAAATTCGTGCCCGGCGTGCAGAATGGCTTCCCAAACGCTCTCAGCGTAATCGCGGCTGATCAGAATATTAAAGGCCGGGATGCCGCCGCGCAGATCGTCGCGCAATACCGAGCTGTGGACATGCGCCAGGCTGGCTTGCCCGCAACCGAGGTTCGGCAGCGAGGATACATTCAGCGATGTGAGCTTTCGCAAGATATCGAAACTCCGCGGACCGGCCAGCAGAAACTGCGCGTAGACTGAGGTCACATCCGTCACGTAAACGGGCGGCGGCAGCGCAAGATCAGGCGATACCGAGATTGCCTTCAACTGCGCCAGCGCACTGTCACGCGCCGCTGGATTGCAGGTCACCAGATAGTGCTCCTGCCCAAAATGCCATGCGCGGCCATCGTGAATCGTGGGCGGCGTCTTCAGTCCGAACCCTTTGAGATCCAGCTTCGTCGTCCAGCTGACGTCGCCAAGAGCGGCATTCTGCGAAAGCTGCTCCGCTTCCTTCTGGGCCCATGTGAAGTACGCGGGAACCTGCCATCCGTGATGATCGGCAAAGCTCGCGCCGGCGCGCTCGTGCACGTGAAACAGAGCGGTGTGTCGGATCGCCGTCATGGTCATATTCTCAGCCGCTCGCCCGCCGGATCGTAGAAGGCTTCCTCTACGATGCGCGCGCGCGCCGTGCTGCCATTCACGCGGATTTGAATTTCGGTCCCCACAGCCGCGGACTTCGCCACGACCCACGCCAACCCGACAGCTTTTCCGTTCTTCGGCGAATAGCGCACGCTGGTGACGCGGCCGGCCAGAGCGCCATCTACCAGAATGGCAGCGCCGTCTTGCGGCAGCGCATCTTCGTTCACGATGAAGCCTACGAGGTTCTGCTGCGGCGCGGCTTCAGCGAGCCGTGAAAGCGCGTTGCGTCCGATGAAGTCGGTTTTGTCCAGCTTCGCGACCCACGCCATTCCCGATTCGTAGGGGTTCGAGAGCGCATCAGTATCCACACCAACAATCACGTGGCGCTTTTCGAGGCGCAACAGCCGTTGCGCCTCGATGCCGAACGGCCGAATGCCATGAGGCTTTCCGGCCTCGACCAATTTGTTCCAGAGATATTCGCTGTACTCGGCGGGGAAGTGAATTTCCCAGCCCGTCTCTCCGACGAATCCGATTCGCATGAGCAGCGCCGGAACTTCCGCCACTTCGGCTTCTCGGCACGCCATGTACGGGAACGCTTTCGTCGTGAGATCGCACGCGGTGAGCGCCTGCAGCACGTCGCGCGCCTGCGGACCCGCAAGATTCATGGCCGCGCGACCGCCAGTCACGTTCGTGATGTGTACGTCCCAGCCGGTACCCACGAGCCACCACTCCAGCCACTGTTGCACGAAATCGAGATTCCCGGTGGTCGTCGTAAGGAAGTAATGATCCTCGGCCAGCCTTGAAATCGTGCCGTCGTCGAGCATGATGCCGGCTTCGTCGCAGAGCACGGAATAGCGCACGCGGCCCGGCTTTAGATCCGAAAACCGGTTCGTGTAAACCTTGTCGAGCAACTTGCCGGCGTCGCGTCCATTCACGTCGAGCTTGCCCAGCGTGCTGACGTCGATCAGGCCCGCGCGTTCGCGCACCGCGCGATATTCTTCCTCGACGCACGTCCGCTCATCGGGGCATGATGCGGTCTTGTAATACCGCGGCCGCTTCCATTCGCCCATGTCCATCCACACGGCACCCGATTCGTCGTGCGCGTAATGCATTGGCGTGAGGCGCGTGGGATGATGGCGCGGTCCGGCCAGCGCGCCGAGCGACACCGAGGGGTTGGGCGGCCGCGAAGTAGTCACGCCCGTCTCGCCCATCGTCCGTCCGGTCTCGTGCGCGCAAACCCCGATGCCCGCCAGCTGGCACATTCTGCCCTGGCAAGGGCCCATGGTGAGCGTCGTGTAGCGTTTCAACGTTTCGATATGATCGAAGCCTTCACTGATGCCGTCGCGCAGGTCGGCAGTCGAAACATCCGAACAGAGGCAGACGAAAGACCGCTTGTGATATGGAATGTTCTCAGGCGGCTGCGGTGCGGCGCGCGCCAGCCAAGCGCCCGTCACTTCGCCGACTGCGCTCACATTCACGGGCAAGTCAACGGGCAAAAACGCCCCGCGTTCCTCGTTCCACGCAAGCTTGCCGCCGGCCTGATTGAGCAAGCCGGCATCCGGCACGCGCTGCCCGCAGAGAACCAGCAGGTCACAGGCAAACTCGCCATCGCGCGCGCGAACGGCCGTGATGTGCGACGAGCCGATGCCCGAAATGCACTGATGCGGAGCCAGCCTGGTGACCACTTCGACTCCCGCTTCGCGCAGATCCGCCGCCACTTCATCGCCCTGCGTGCCGTTAGCGATAATCACCGCGCGATTGCCCGGCTTAATTCCGTGCAGATGAATCAGCCGCTGAACCGCGGTCGAAAGCATCACGCCGGGCAGGTCGTTGTTCTCGAACGTGAAGGGCACTTCGTACGCGCCCGTCGCCACCACCACGCGCTTGGCGCGGAGATGAATCAAGCGCTCGATCGCACCCGCGTGCGGACTGGCTTGCAGGACACCCAGCAAATTCCCTTCGTACAGGCCGAAACAATAGGCTCTCGAAATGATTTGCACGTCGGCGCGCGCGCGGAGTTGCGCGATCAAATCGGCCGGTACTTTTCCCGCCTGCCTGCGATAACGCAGATGGCCGCCGAGCTCGGGCTGGTCGTCCACCAGTGTGACCCGCGCGCCGCCTTGCGCCAGCTCGAGCGCTGCCTGCAAGCCGGCGGGGCCACCGCCAATGACCGCAACTTCCGCGTGCATCCACGCGTGCTCGTAATCCTTCGACCCGCCGCCCGGCTCCGGAGCCACGCCCAAGCCGGCTACTTTGCGGATATACGGCTCGGCCGTGTGCCACGACCATTCGTGCGTCATGGTCTTGTAATACCAGCCTACCGGCATCAACCAATCGAAGCGTTGCGCAACGGATAGCAGATCGTGGTCGAGCGACGGATACGCGTTCTGGTGCTCGACGCGCATGCCTGCCTGTGCAGGCGTAATGCACGCACGCACATTCGGGGTGCCGTCGACATTCATCATGCAGTTGGGGCATTTGCCCGCCATGCACAGCAACCCGCGCGGCCGGTGATATTTGAAGCTGCGCGTAAAGATGCGGCGGCCCGCGCGATAGAGCGCCGACGCTACCGTATCTCCGGCGCGCGCTTCGACGGCCTTGCCGTCAAACTGGAAAGTGAATTTCTCGGTGCTATCCGCCACGGGTCCTTACTCCGGAAAAAACGATTCCAGAACTTCATTCGTCGTCGTGTTGCGCATGGCCTGCAGCCATTGCCGGCAGCCGGAGCGGTGAAACCACCACTCTTTCTGGACCCCGGATTCATTGGCTTTGGTGTACGTGTACTCCATCCATTCCTCGGCCGGCGCCGCCGGCTGCGGCCGCGTTTTCACCTCGCCGCCGAAGCGAAATTCATAGACGCTGCGGCTGCCGCAATGCGGACAGGGGATCAGAAACGACACCGCATCACCTCCCGAAAACCTTTCTGGTACCGGCCAGAGGGATGCCGCAGATCATGGACGCCTCCATCGATAACGCCGCCATATCCTCGGGTTCCAGATGATGGATGTCGGATTTCCCGCACGCCCGCGCCAGCATCTGGATCTCGAGCGTCATGGCACGCAGCAGATTGGCGACGCGCTCAGCGCCTTCGTCGATGTCCAGACGCTTCATCAGCTCCGGATCCTGCGTCGTGATGCCGACCGGACAACGGCCGGTATGGCAGTGATGGCAATGATGCGGCTCGGTGCCGAGCGCATGATAGTCCTCGACGTAAATCGGCCGGTTGCAGTTGAGCCCGATGAGAGCCGCGGTGCCGATGTAGACTGCGTCCGCGCCCAGCGCGATGGCTTTGGCCGCATCCACGCCGTCGCGCAGACCGCCCGCCATGATGAGCTGCACTTCGCCGTAGAGACCGCAGTCTTCGAGCGCCGCTCTCGCCTCGCACACCGCGGCCAGCGTTGGGATGCCGGTGTGTTCCTGGAGGATCGCGGGCGACGCGCCCGTGCCGCCTTCCATGCCGTCGACGACAATCACATCCGCGCCAGCCTTGGCCGCCAGCTTCACGTCGTCAAATACGCGGCTCGCGCCCATCTTGATGAAGATGGGAACCTGCCAGTCGGTGGCCTCGCGCAGCTCCTCGACCTTGATGATCATGTCATCCGGCCCGAGGAAATCGGGATGCCGCGCGGGGCTGCGCTGGTCGACGCCGATGGGCAGATCGCGCTGCCGCGCAATGGTGTCGGAAACTTTGCTGCCCAGCAACAGGCCGCCCGTGCCCGGCTTCGCGCCCTGGCCGATGGTCAGTTCGATCGCATCCGCCATGCGCATGTGATGGA
>WNFI01264452.1_pt1 | contig 11729 bp, 11 predicted proteins | sample 5400471 | NCBI WGS metagenome assembly WNFI01 (sample SAMN13153348, study PRJNA577476) | soil metagenome | isolation source: 100 cm saprolite on Douglas fir-dominated hillslope | place: USA:California | collected 2013-09-17
ATCGAGGCCAGGTGACCACGCTATTGCGGCAACTCGGTGCGCAGCCGATCCTGACGGACCTGATGCATTTTTACCGCGAACGCGCGACTGCGGCGGGCGGGTAGTTCCAAGCGTTTTTTCTCACTTCGTGGAAATAATCCGAACCATCGCGTGGATGAAGGAAGCAGCGCGGCAAGCGCGCGCGGAGAGCCGCATTATCGGGCTAGTTCCGACGATGGGCGCGCTTCACGCTGGGCATTTGTCGTTGATCGAACGAGCGCGGCGAGAATGCTCGCCGCTGATTGCTTCCATTTTCGTGAATCCAAAACAGTTTGGTCCCGACGAGGATTTGTCAAAATATCCGCGGACGTTTGAGAGCGACTGCGAAAAACTTCAGAGCGCGGGAGTGGATGCGCTTTTTGCGCCGGAGCCGCGGGAGATTTATCCCGAAGGATTTACGACTTACGTTAACGTCGATGGCTTGAGCGACCGGCTCGAAGGACGCTCGCGTCCGGGGCACTTTCGCGGTGTCACTACTGTAGTGATGAAACTGCTGGAGATCGTGCAGCCGAAGTTTGCATACTTCGGGCGCAAGGATGCGCAGCAGTCACGGCTCATCACGCAAATGGCGCGGGATTTGAATCTGGATACGGGAATCGTGGTCTGCCCACCCGTACGCGAGTCCGATGGCTTGGCGCTTTCCTCGCGAAACGTTTATTTGAATGCCGAGGAACGCAAAGCGGCCATCGTTTTGTATCGCGCGCTGGAGGCGGCGAAAAACGAGCTTGCCGCCGGAGTTCGCGATGCGCTGCACTTGCAAGGAGTCCTTCAGCGCACCCTCGGCGCGGAACGGCATGCGCGCGTGGACTACGCGGAAGTTGTTGATGCGGAGTCGTTTGCGCCGGTCGTGCGCGTTAACAAGCCCTGCTACGTTCTCCTTGCGGTTTTCATTGGCAAGACTCGATTGATCGACAATTTGTACATCGAGCCAAAATCGCCGGATTCCGAAGATCTGGTGTTCCACTTTTAGTGCCCTTGCTCCGCTCTCGTTCCACCACTTTCTGCTAAACTTTTGTTACAGCCCGAATCCAAGTCGGAGGTGACGAAGATGAATCCAGGAATTCGCAGTAGCGCCGTTTTTCTGGCGCTGGCACTTGCCATACCGGCGCTGGCGCAGGCAGGCGGCACGGTTCCACAAGGAGCCAAGATCACGGTGGTTACCGACCAGTCCGTGAGCTCCAAGACGGCCAAGATTGGCGAGACCGTGTCAGGCTCGGTCGCGCAAGACGTGACCTCGGACGGCAAAGTGGTGATTCCGAAGGGCTCGGCAGTGAAATTGACGGTGAGCAGCGTGCAGGCTTCAGGGCGTTTGTCCACGCCGGCAAAACTTTACTTGCGGCTGCGCACGGTGACCGTGGGCAGCAAAACCTACACGTTTGCGACCAGCTCCGCTGGAAGGACACTGGGCGGCAAAGGTAAGCGCGATGCCGGGTTTATCGGCGGCGGCGCAGCGGGCGGTGCCGTCATTGGAGCGCTGGCTGGCGGCGGTAAGGGCGCGGCCATCGGGGCAGCAGCTGGTGCCGGAGCGGGAACAGCCGGTGCAGCAGCGACAGGCAAGAAAGACATCGAGTTCCCGGCCGAAACAAAGCTGGCGTTTACCACGCGAGCGGCCGTGACGATCAACTGACGCCTCTTCAGCGGGTAGGCAAGAGTGATGCACGCCTTGCTTATCCGCGTCTTCAACCCACGGCCGCAAACTATTCAATGGATCTCAGCTTTGATAATGCTCTTAACGCATATAGAGTTGGCCTAGAATGGGCATCACTGACGCCGAATACCAGAATCAGCGATTTATAGTTCTTGGCCGGTTTCGGGACATGCCAGACGCCTTCCTTTTCAGCAGCGTTCTAGACTCGGCGGGGATCGAATGCTACCTCGCGGATGAGAACACCATTCGGATGGAGTGGTTTTGGTCGAATGTTCTTGGCCGCATCAAACTTTGCGTCAGAAGGGCAGATGCCGATGCGGCTTTGAGTTTACTTGAGCAAAGCGTTCCAGAGAAATTCGAGGTAGAGGGAGTGGGGGAGTATCTGCAGCCCCGCTGCCCAATGTGCCAATCTCTCGAGGTTTCCTTTCGGGGATTGAACCAAGCAGTGGACTACGTTGGGGCTCTTCTGGGCGGGCCTCAGCCGCTTCATCGCAGTCTTTGGGAATGCGATGCCTGTGGTCACCAATGGCCAGAGTCTAACGAGAAACCGCCGAACAACTTCCTGACATCAGCATCTGCCATCCTCTTGCTTGTAATGGCAATCACGAACTTCTTTGGGATATTGATATCGCTGATCCTAACTCTCCGCGATGCGAAAAGGCGATAGAGGCGATTGCAAAACGAGTGCATGGCTTATTTCTTGGAGACGACTTTGAGGACTTCGGAGGCGTGGCCTTTGGGTCTGACCAGGGGCCAGAGTTCCTCGATTTTGCCGGTTTTGCCGATGATGAAAGAACTGCGGACGATGCCCATGAAGGTGCGGCCCATGAATTGTTTTTTCTGCCAGACGCCGAATTTTTGAATGGTTTTGTGAGTGGGATCGCTGAGCAGGGGAAAATTGAGTTTGTGCTTTTCCTTGAACCCTGCAAGCGCTTTGACGGGATCGGTGCTCATGCCGAGGATGGCCACGCCGAGCTTGTCGAATTGCCTCTTGGCGTCACGAAACTCGGACGCTTCGATGGTTCAACCGGGAGTGCTGGCTTTGGGGAAAAAAAAGAGGAGAACGCGCTGGCCGGCGAAGTCCTTGAGGGTGATTTGCTGGCCTTCGTCGGATTCGAGGCGGAAGGCTGGGGCTTTAGCGCCTACTTTTAGCATTTAACATTCCTTCGCGATTGATCTAAAAGGCTTACCAAGAAAGCGGACGGTCTTACCGGCCGGGCCGGGTTAAGACTCCAAGCCGCCCCTGCAACTGATACGCAGTATACGTCGAGATGTTTCGGCCATGGCTGGAATCTTGCCGACATGGCGGCAGTAAGAATGAGGACGACGGAAAAGCGGCGGCGAGCCGCCGTACTCCAAGAAAATCAGGAAAGGAGCTTGCGGAGGATGTCGCTGACGGATTGGGGGTTGGCTTGGCCGCGGGTGGCTTTCATAACCTGGCCGACGAAAAATTTGAAAACGCCTTCGTTGCCAGATTTGAACTTGGCTACGTTCTCGGGATACTTTGCGATGACTTCGCGCGCGGCCTGTTGGATCGCGGCGTCGCTGACCTGGGCGCCCAGGCCTTCGGCGGCGACGATTTCGGCGGCGATGCGGCCGGATTCGAACATCGTTACGAAAACTTTTTTGGCGACGGCACCGGTGATTTTTGCGGATTCGACGAGGTTCACCAGTTCGGCTAGGGCGCCGGGTGAAACGGGGCTCGCGCTGATTTCCTTGCCGGAGTCTTTCAATCCGCGAAGAAGTTCGGTTTGCATCCAGTTGGCGGCGGCTTTGCCGGGAGCGCCGGCATTCACGACGGCTTCGAAATAATCTGCAAGAGCTTGCGTGTTAGTGAGGACTTCGGCGTCGTAAGGCGTGATGCCGTAGGCGGTGACGAAGCGGGTGCGCTTGGCTTCGGGGAGTTCGGGGAGGCTGCGGCGGACTTCTTCGCGCCAGGCCGAACTGAGGTGGACGGGGAGCAGGTCGGGCTCGGGGAAATAGCGGTAGTCGTGGGCTTTTTCCTTGGAGCGCATGGACACGGTGTGGCCTTCCGCTTGATTCCAGAGGCGCGTCTCTTGCGAAAGGCGGCCGCCGGATTCGAGGACGCCGATGTGGCGCTCGATTTCATATTCAAGAGCCTTTTGGAGGAAGCGGAAGGAATTTAGATTTTTTACTTCGACCTTGGTGCCGAATTCCTTTGAGCCGCGAGGGCGGACGCTGACGTTGGCGTCGCAGCGGAGCGAGCCTTCTTCCATGTTGCAATCGCTGACGCCGGTGTAAAGCATGATCTGACGAAGGGCGGTGAGGTAAGTGTGAGCCTCTTCGGGGGTGCGCATGTCAGGCTCGGAGACGATTTCGCTGAGCGGGGTGCCGCAGCGGTTGTAGTCAATGTAGGCTTTGGTGGCGGATTCGGCGAAGCCTTCGTGGAGATTCTTGGCGGCGTCTTCTTCGAGGTGCAGGCGTGTGATGCCGATGCGTTTTTTTGCACCGCCGACTTCGATTTCGAGCCAGCCACCAGTGGCGAGCGGCAATTCGTATTGGGAGATTTGGTAGCCTTTGGGGAGGTCCGGGTAGAAATAGTTTTTGCGGGCGAAGCGGGAATGGTCGTGGACGGTGCAGTTCAGGGCCAGCGAAGCGCGCATGGCCATTTCGACGGCGCGCTTGTTGAGGACTGGCAGAGTTCCGGGCAGACCGAGGCACACCGGGCAGACGTTGGTGTTGGGCGGATCGCCGAAGCGTGTGGAGCAGCCGCAGAAGATTTTGGTGCGCGTGAGGAGCTGAACGTGGACTTCCAGGCCGATGACCGGCTCGTATTTCGCGAGCACTTCCGGCGGGATAGACGTGGCCTCGGGAGTGGATTTCGGCATAAGGGAACAAAGATTATAGCATCAGCGGGCGTAGTGATTGAGCGACGGGGGAGACTCTGCGAGCGTAGGCGGCGATCGCGTTGCGAGCGGTCATGGTGAGATTTGCAGGGAGCTGATCGAGCGGGAACCAGCGCACTTCGCGAGTCTGGCGAGGTTCGCAGTTTCTCGCGTGACCGCTTTCTACCCTGCCCAAATAGGCAGGAGAAACCCAATGCTGGCTTTCCTGCGGCAAGAGGTGGTCGGTAACGCAGAGTAGGGCTTCGATGGTGACATCTACGCCTACTTCCTCGCGAGCTTCGCGGACGGCGCACTCTTGAATTGTTTCGAGGTATTCCAGCTTGCCGCCGACAATGCTCCAGCAGCCCGCTTCGGGCGGCCGCTTGCGAAGCGTGAGGAGGGCGCGACTGCGGCGGTCAAGGATAAGCACACCGACGCCAACCCGTGGAACGGGTATTTCTCCGATGAGACTGTTGCGTTGAGGCATGGCTGGAGATGGAAGGGCACGTGCCGGCGGGTGCCCCTAAGATTTCACTCGGTCGAGGCGCGCTGACGGGACGCTTGCAGCGCAGGGAGGAAACGTTCGGTTAGGGCGTAGCCGCCGAAGAGAAGAGCGGCGTAGAGGGCGTCGCCCGCGAGAGTGTTCCAGAAAAGTGGAATTGCGGCGATGTAGCAGGTGAGGAAGCCGGAACTGTTATGAGGATAGGCGCCCATGAATTGCCAGACGGCGAAATTGCTGACCAGGAAGAACTGAATAGCGCCGACGAGCGTGGCGAGACTGATGCGGGCGACGGTGCGGCGGTCGCGCAGCCAGAGACCGATGGCTACGTTGATGAGGAAGCTGACGTAGATGATAGGGATTATTCCGTAGAAGCCGATGAAAATGTCTCCAGCGAAAAGCGCAAGGAGCGGGAAGAGGAAGGCCAGGCGGCGGTCCTTGAGCGCTGCGCCGGAGAAGAGCGCCATCGCGCCGACGGGCGTGAAATTCCAAGGATGTGGGGCGATGCGCAGAACGGCAGCGAGAAGAATCAAGGCGAGAGCGAGCAGCGTGCGATAAAGCAGATTTTCTCTTTGAGAGAATTCGAGGTTCATTTTGTTGCTTCCTCCATTTGCGGCGATACTTCAAAAACAGAAAAAAGAGTAAAGCCTCACCCCTCCCGACCGGGCCGGGGTAAATTCCGGGGTGAGCTAGAGGGTTGAGGCAATAAGTCACAGAATACCAAGCCATCACGGTTGACGATTTCTCCCGTTCGAATGGGGATGGGAGATTGAAAGATAGGGCCATCGAAGACGAAAGTGTGGAACTCGCCGTTTTCGCCGCAGTGGTCGGCGTGGGACGGAAGGTCGCGGAAGAAGGATTTGTCTAGTTCGCGGCCTGCGAAACTGGGGTCGAGAACTTTGGAGTCGATGCAGACGGCGATGGCGCGGAAATGCTGCCCATGGAAGTGGCGTATCAGTTCGCGGGTGTCGCGCTTCCAGATGGGAAAGAGGGCGGCCATGTCGATGCGAGCGAGGTTTTTCTCGCGGTAGGCGCGGAGATCTTCGAGAAAAATGTCACCGAAAGCCACTTTGCGGACGCCCTGGCGGTAGAAAAAGCGGAGGGCCTCTCCCATGCGCGCTTCGTAGACGGCGTTGACGCATTGCGGCGGGATGAAGACTTCGTGAAGCGGCAGACGCAGAGACTGTGATTGCTGACGGAGAAGTTCCCGGCGGACGCCGTGCATGGCGATGCGGTCATAGGTTTCCGTGACGGTGGTGAGAAGAGCCACGATGCGGAACTGCTTCTGTTGGAGCAGCGTATCGAGAGCCATGGCGCTGTCTTTGCCGCCGCTCCAGCAGAAGAGGATGGGTTCGGGTGAGTTCATAAGAGTTATGAGTTCCTAGTCCTTGGTCAAGAACACCTAGCGGACGGTCTTGAAAGGCCGTCCGTACGAAGCACGGGTCCAAAGACTCGCCACTACATGGAGATTGGCGCAGAATCTTGGCATCACTTGCGCCCCGAGAAGTGATAATTCATGCCGAGGCGGAAATCGCGGCCCAGCGAGGGAAAACCGACCGCATCCTGGTATCTCTTGTCCAAGAGGTTGGTGACGCGGCCGTAGAAGGAAAGGCCACCGCTGAAGTTGTAGCTGGTGGCGAAATCGAAACGGGCGTAGCCGGGATTGTGAGTGATGCCCAGGCCGTCGAAGTCACTGTCGGTGCGGACGCCGGTGAAATAGCCTGCCAGATTAAAGTTGACACGCCGAAAGCTGGCGCTGAGCCAGAGGTTGCCGGAGTCCACGGGGCGACGAAGAAGATGATTGCCGGGTTGCTGGATAGCCGGTGCTGTGCTGACGGTTTTGAGGATGCGAGTGTCATCGTAAGAATAGTTTCCCTTCAAGAGAAGCCAGTGATTCAGGTGGGCTTCGCCGGACCAATTCATACCGCGAGCGCGGGAAAGATCGGTATTGAAATAGAGCATTTCGTTGCCGTTGAAGCAGATGGAGTCCGCGGGGCCGACTTGCTGGTTGATCAAATCGCGAAACTGGTTGGTGAAGTAGCCGGCAGAGAGGCGAAAGCGATCGGCGCTGAAAAACTGGTCGATGCCAAAATTGAGGGTGCGGCTGCGTTCAGGGCGCAACGCAGGGTTGCCAGGGTTGCAAGGATCGGCGGCAAAGGATTCGAAAATGGTGGGTTCCTCAATGCCCTGGCCGTAAGAAATTCGAGCGCGAGTGTCTCCCCAGGAGTCTTGAGAACGGCGGAGAGCGTAGATGGCACCCACACGAGGCACAACGCGTGTGCCAAAATTTGTGTTGGCTTCGGCGCGAGCACCAGCGCTGAGGGTGAGGCGAGAGAGTGGCTGCCAGCGGGCGTCGAGGAAGCCGGCTTGATTATTGCGGCGCGCGTGAAGGCCGCTAAGGTTGTTGGGATCGGCGTTTTCCACTTCGTACTGGTAGCCGGCGGTTACGGATCCCTGGCGGAAGGAGTAGGTGGACTGTTCGAGGAAACCGGCGCGATTGAATTGTGCGGTTTCGAAGAAGCTGAAATCGGGGAAGCCGTTGGTGTCGAGGAAACGCGATTGCATCCCGGAAACGCGGTGGACCCAATGGGAACCGGTTTTGAAGATCCAGCTGAGATTGCCGGAAAGCTGGCGTAAATCGTCGTAAGCCGTGGGATCGGAAAAGTTCGGGCCAAAGAGAGTCTGGCCGGGAGTGCCGGCGAAACTGGCGTTGCTGCGAAGGGTGAGACGAAACTGATTCGAATCGGAGAGGCTATAGCCGAAGTTGCCGGCGAGGCTGCGGTCGAAAAAAGAATCATTCACGCCTTGACCGTCGGTATGAAAGTAGGAGCCGGCGGCGGAGTAATCGAATTTGCCGAGAAGACCGCTCAGTTGCCCGGCACCGCGAGTGGAGGAAAAGCCGCCGCCTTCGGCAAACAAGTTGAGTTCAGGGATATGCGTGGAACCTTGGTGGCTGACGATTTGAACTACGGCGGCCATGGCGTCGGAGCCGTAGAGAGCGCTTTCTGCGCCATGAACGATTTCGACCTTGTCCACGTTGTCGAGGGTGAGGTTGGAAAGATTCATGTCGCCGCCGGGGAGGTTGATGGGAGTGCCGTCGATCAGGATTTTTGTGAAGCTGGAATTGCCGCCGTCAACGAATATGGTGGTCAATCCGCCGATAGGACCTGTTCGCGCAAGGCTGATGCCGGTCTGTGTGGACAAAAGATCGGGGAGTGAAACGGCTTGGCGCTGGTCGATTTCCTGGCGGCCGATGAGATCAACCGGCGCGGGGGTGTGGTCAACCGCAAGAGGCTCCGCATTGGCGGTGACTACGACATTTTCCGAGAGGCGCTCAATTTCCAGGCGAAGGTCGAGGGTGCGGTTTTCGCCGGCAGCAAGATCGAGAACGACGTCGCGCGCGACAAAGGACGAACTCTGGAAATGAATGTGATAGCGGCCCGGTGGAACGGCGAGGAGATAGGCTCCGTCAGCGCTGGAAATCGCTGACCATACGCGCGTATTTGGGCTGCCTTCCAGTTGTGCGGTGATTTTGACGTTGCCGACGCCGTAGCCGGAAAGATCCGTGAGCCGTCCGGAAAGACGCGCCTCAAGCGGATTGGTTTGTGCTTGCAAAGAAAAGCTCAGTACAAAGACTGCGAAGAGAAGAATGGCAGTACGAAGGAGAGTCGATTTCATTTTTGTCCTCCGCTCCCTCTCGCGCGGGAGTTGAAGGTTGACCACTGCGATGGAATAAATCGCGCGGCTGCGAACTTCGCCGGTCTCCTGGCTTGGCGGTAGCTCCGGGCCTTGTTAATAAGGACCGTTGCGGGGCCTTCCCGCGGGGCCGCCGAGCGAAGGGGCGACTGGCCGCAGTGGCCTGCGCACTAACTGAATCCGCCTTACAGTCGCGCGGCGGCGACGGCTTACAACTTGGCGGTTCGGAAGAAATTGGAACCGGCAATCCGTCTTCCCGAGCACGAAGTTCGCGGTGAATGTGATCTGCAGCGGGTGACCGCAGGGTTGGGGTTAACGAGAAAAAGGGCGCCCGCCGCGGCGGACGCCCTACACTTATGTTCCAGACAAAACGGTGACGTGTGGCCGCCCGGTGGAACTACGTTCCACCGTGAGCGGCGTCTGGAAAACCTGTTCGAGCAATTCACGTTGATAAATGTTTGCGGGCGGACCGACGCGCAAGCAACGGCCGCGCTGCATCAAGACGACTTGATCGGCATATTCCGCCGCGAGGTTCAGTTCGTGGGTGACGACGACGACGGTGTAACGATTCTCCGCGGCGAGCCGCCGCAAGGAATCCAGCAAGCCAATCTGCGCGGCGATATCCAAGTGGAGAGTTGGTTCATCGAGCAGCAGAAGCAGCGGTTGTTGGGCCAAAGCGCGTGCAAGAATCACGCGCTGCTTTTCGCCGCCGGAGATTTGATCCATCCAACGATCGCTGAGGCTGGCGGCGCCAACCTGGGCAAGGGCGTTTTTCGCGATCAAGACATCGTCTTTAGATTCAAAGCGCAGCGAGCGGCCGTAGGCATGGCGGCCTTGCAGGACGAATTCCCATGCGCGCGCAGGGAATAGCAGAGTGCTCTCCTGTTGGACGACCGCGATGCGCTGTGCGCGGGTGCGTGGCGTAAGCGAGTGCGTGACGAATCCGTTGAGCAGAATCCGTCCCGAGAGCGGGGCGAGTGCGCCAGAGATCAGTTTTAGCAGGGTGGATTTGCCGCTGGCGTTTGGCCCGAGAATGGCGACGATTTCGCCCGGCCTGGCCTGAAAGCTGGTGGCTTCCAGCGTGAAAAGCGGGGCTTGTGCGGGGTTCGCCGAATGGGCATAACTGACCTGCTCGACACTCAAGCGGATTTCGTTGGTTAAACGCCCGGCTTCTGCAAGATGCCGCGCATGAGAGGAAGCGGCGCTCATGCGCGCCTCCTGCGGAGGAGGTAAATGAAGAGCGGGGCGCCGACGACGGCGGTCACTGCACCGACGGCAAGCTCGCTAGGTGCGACGACGGTGCGGGCAAGGGTATCTGCGAATACGACGGCAATAGCGCCGCCGATGGCGGCGGTGGGCAACAAGGTACGGTGGTCTGAGCCAAAGATAAGGCGCATCAGGTGGGGCACGATCAAGCCAACGTAGCCGATGGAGCCGCTCACGGAAACGGCCAAACCGGTCAGGAAAGAGGCAGCAATATAGACGACCAGGCGGACTCGCGGAACGTCCACACCGAGATGCATGGCCTCTTTTTCACCGGCAAGAAGCAAATTCAAGTCAGAAGCCGTAGTGTAAATCGCGCCGGCAGCGGCAAGGAACCCGATTCCGAGAAACCAATAAACACTCTTCTGAAAAGAGGTGGAGAGATTACCCATCAGCCAGAAAACCATTCCACGGGTGTTGCCGGTGGTGACGGTGCCCATGAGGAAGGTGATGATGGCGGAAAGGAAAGAACCAGTGATGACCCCGCCGAGAAGCAGGGTCGTGCTGTCGATCTGACCATCGCGACGGCCCAGAAAATACACGGCGGCGATCGTTGCGGCGGCACCAAGGAACGCTCCTAGTGGCGTGAGGAGAGCGGAGAGAGCCGGCGACAAGGAAAGATAAGGCGTTGCGATGAGGGCCAGAACGGCGCCCACGGAGGCTCCGCTCGAGACTCCCAGCACGTAGGGGTCCGCTAACGGATTGCGCAGCAACGCCTGGAAGCTGGCGCCCGCAACGGAGAGCGACGCGCCCACGATGATGCCAAGGAGAATGCGCGGGCCGCGGATATTCCAGATGATAAAGCCGTAGTCCGTGGAAATTTGGCTGCTCTGCCCGAGGACAAAGCGCACCAAGTCGCGGCCGAGAGCGTAGAGGGAAACGGGCACGGCGCCGAACTTCATCGCCACGACCACGACTACAAATAGAATTGCGGTCAAGACCAAACATTGGAACAGGAGGCGACTGAGCGTCAGCGGACGCATGCGCAACCTCCAGGAACCGCAATTCGGGCTTGCAGGACGCCGGGCGAGAAAGAAGAATGAGCCGTGGGCCTTTGGTTCGGTGAAGGATTGTCCTTTTCGATTTTTTCTTTGTTGCTTCCCGATTTTTCCACAAAAGCGTCCGGGTGCAGCTGCTTGGCGAGATCTTCGATAGCGGAGACAATCCGCGGGGCAGGCCGATTTACGGCATCGCTGATGACCGCAACGCGGCGTTTGCTGACGGCTTCCACGATGCTCCATCCGGGAAGCGTGGCGAGCGCTTCGACGGCAGGGGAAGCGGACTCGGAATGCGATTCCGCGAAAACCAAAAGGTCGGGTTGTAACCGGGCGACTTCTTCCAGGCTAACCTGGGGCCAGTCCTGCACGGAATCCACGATGGACGTGGCGCCCGCCAAGCGGAGAGCGTCGGCGATGAAGGTGCGCTCGCCCACAGAAATGAGCGGCTGGGTCCACACCACGAACAGGACACGCTTGGGGGGCCGGGCGCCAATTCGTTGTTGCAGATCGGCGAGCCGCCGCTTCATTTCCCTGGCAAGTGTTGCGCCTGCCTCGGGAGCACCGAGCACATCGGAAAGTTTTTTTGAAGAGGAGATGATTTCCTCCACGGTATGAGGATCGGTGGCGTAAGAAGAAATTCCTAAGTTTTCCAGCGATTGAACAGTTTCGAGACGGTTGAACGCTTTGGTCACGAGAACGATGTCCGGATGCAAGTTCGCAATCAACTCCAAGCTTGGATT
>WNFI01378336.1_pt1 | contig 11729 bp, 8 predicted proteins | sample 5400471 | NCBI WGS metagenome assembly WNFI01 (sample SAMN13153348, study PRJNA577476) | soil metagenome | isolation source: 100 cm saprolite on Douglas fir-dominated hillslope | place: USA:California | collected 2013-09-17
ATGCCGTGGCTGAAGGCAGAGCCGGTCCGTTGTTGGATGTATCCTTCGATCTGCTGCCAGTAGTTTTGATCGTCTCGGATTTTTTTGCAGTATCCGCAGATGGGCAAAATCGATTCCAACTGCCGAACTTGGGTCGTAAATTTCAGAATGCGTTCTGCTACGTGCAGGCGCATCTTGAGTTCGCGGAGATCGACCGGTTTCTGCAGAAAGTCGTCAATTCCCGCTTCGAGCGCCAGGTCTTCATTTTCCGCAGAATTATTCTGCTGAGTGAGCAAAATAAAATAGATATAGTCCTGGTCCTGTAGCTCTCGGATAAGCCGGCACAACTCTAGGCCGTTCATCCGCGGCATTTTCCAATCGCTCACCACCATGCGGATTGAGTCCCTCCGCAACGTCTCCCAGGCGGATACGCCATCGGGTGCGATCACCGCCTCGTGGTCAAGCGAGCGCAAGGCGCTTTCCAGCGCCATTCCGACAACGGGGTCGTCCTCAACCGCGAGCACTTTCATCTTGAGTAAAAACGTATTTCCGCAGTTCAGACCGAAACCGACGCCAGCCTTCGCGCAACGCGTCGATTTGTTTGCTGGTCTCGTTCCAATCCTCCGATTTGGCCGCACGCTCCAACGCCAGCGCCGTGATTCCCATCTCCGTGGCGCCGAGGGTCGCACAACTTCCCGCGAGTTTGTGCGCGCCGTCGGCAAGGTCGGCGCTTCTACGCCCGTTCAACAGGGTCGAAAATTCTTCCAGCCGGACAGGCTCCTCTTTGGAAAACATTTCAACGACTTCGGGAAAAAGAGACTGTCCGTTTATCCCCGGCAGTAAACGCAGGATGTCGATCTGCGCCGCATTCACGACCTCGCGCTCTCGACTATCAGTGCCCTTGACGTCGCTCAAGTAGTCAATTTTGACGTCCACGAGGCCACACCTCTGCAACGCCTGCCGTAACTCCTCGGTTCGGATCGGCTTGGACACATAGTCATTCATGCCGGCATCCAGACATTTTAATCGATTGCTTTGCATCGCATAGGTGGTGACAGCAATGATTGGTATCTGAGAAATTACCTGTGATGCCCCGCAGACGCGGATCATTCGGCTCGCTTCGTAGCCGTCCATCAGGGGCATTTGGCAGTCCATCAGCACCACGTCGAAACCGCCGCGCCGCACTATCTCAACGGCCATCTCGCCGTTATTCGCAAATTCCACCGCGTGTCCCATCTTGACCAAGAGGAGTTGTGCGATCTTCTGATTCGTCGGGTCATCTTCTGCCACTAACACCGAGAGGACCCGATCATTCACGGCTTCGGTCGACTTGACCGAACGCCCGCTCCCATCCTTGGCATCTGTAGAATAATCGCAGCTCAATGCGCACTCGATGCTCCGCAATATTTGCGCTTCGCTAACCGGCTTGCTGAGAAAGGAATCAATTCGAAGGTCGGTAATTTGTTCGGTGTTTTCAGTCGGGCTGCTCGACGACAAGACCACGATGTGCGTGGCGCCAAGGCTTTCGTCCGACCGGATCTCGCGCGCCAATTCAAAACCGCTCTTTCCAGGCATTTGCCAATCCAGGAACACCAACGAATACGGATGTCCGGTTGCAGCCTGCGCCCGCATCAAAACCAGCGCCATTTCGGCGCCGCCCACCGCCTCCACGCGTAGACCGTGGTGAGTGAGTTGCATGGTTAAAACCTGTCGATTGGCTGCGTTGTCATCGACCACCATCACGCGTAAAGGCACATCTTTCATACGATCTAAATTATAAAAATTTTCCGCAAAAAGGGGTGTAGGAAGCGCTCCAAAGTAAATTGAAGGACAACATTGCTATATCGAACCAAGTATAGGTAATTTTACCTAAATCCACAGGAGATCAACATTAATAACTGCCCGGCTCCAAATGACTCCAACGGTCAGTAGGGAGGCTATTCCTCCCGAACTAAAAGGTAGTTTATCCTCGAAAATTAGTCTCTCTCCAAACGAGCCAATTTGTAATCTCTTAATATATTTTAATTGCACCAATGTATTCTATACCGCGTTTTTGAAATGAACAGTTCGCTAGCATCGTGGTTTCTCCAATCAGTCAGATATTCCGCCCTTTTACTTCGGTTTATACAACTGACCGATCACTTCTTTTCCGTTTAAATGACTGTTTCACCATTTTTGACATAAAATAGGTGTTTATACTCATTAGGTTCATCCCCAAATTCCGAGTCGTCGGCAAGTTAACAAACTTGTCATCTTCGAGGTCACGGCTGGGTAATGTGGAATCGGTAGACTGACGCCAGCCCCACGCCAGACCAGTTATCCGGCAGGCGCTTTCCTAACTTGCATGAACCTCACTCGCTGTCTGTTTGCATTCTTTCTTATTTTTGTCCCTTGCGCTCTCAGAGCGGCCGATGCGCCCTCCGGCAAAATTACCGGGACTGTGGTCGACCAAGCGTCTCACCCGATTCCTTTCGCGACCGTCACGCTTAAGTCCACGACCGATCAAGCACCCGCTCGCACCACCGCCGCCGACGATCATGGCGCATTCTCCCTGAATGGAATTCCTTTCGATGAATACAAGATTTTCTACGCTCCGGTGGGCGCCAGCAATCAAGAGACCGCACCATTCCGACTCGATGCGGCCCACGCTAAACTCGACATCGGCAAGCTCGTCGTGGTTGCCGAACCTTCGACGGTGAAAATGGACACGGTGCGGGTCTCGATGCAAAAAGAGGCGTTCTATAATTCGATCGACCGCAAGGTCTACAATGTCGGTAAGGACCTCCAAAGCGCGAATGGTACGGCGAGCGATTTGATGCAGAATATCCCGTCGGTCCAAGTCGATATCGACGGCAACGTCAGCCTTCGCGGATCCGATAACGTGCTGATCCTGATCGACGGTAAACCGTCCACCCTGATGGGCGCCAATCGCGCCGCGGTACTCGAGCAGATGTCGGCGGATACGATCGACAAAATCGAGGTGATCACCAACCCCTCCGCGAAGTACAAACCCGACGGCACGGCTGGTATCATCAATATCGTGACAAAAAGGAAACATGATCCGGGCTACTCCGGCGTGGTCCGTGCCGGTGCGGGTACCGACAGCCGCTACAGCGCCAGTTTCAGCGGCAACTATAATCCAGGGAAGTACAATTTCTACGGCACTTACAGTCTCCGACAGGACGATCGCCTGCGCAAAGTCACCGATCACCGCACACACGTGGATTCCGCGACCGGCACCAATATCGGCACGCAGCAAAGCACGATCGAACATTCACGTCCCCTATCGCACATCGCGCAAACAGGTGTAGACTACAAACTCAGCGACGATGACAAACTGGGCGCTGTCGCGCGTTACAATTACCGAAGCCTCACGCGCCATGCGACCGAGACAGACCAAACCTTCGACGCTAAAGGCAATGTCGCGAAGGACTACGACCGTGTTCGCGTCGACCCCGAGTACGAACGCGACGCCGAGCTGAAAACGAACTACCAGCACTCCTTCGCAAAAGAGGGCGAAGAGCTGAATATCGAAGCCCAAGGCAGCGATCACAAAGAGCAGGAGGACAACCATTATTCGAACGTCTACCGCTCACCGGTCACTCCGACCTCTTACGACAACAAGCGTATCACGCAAAAGGAGACCGCCAATCAGGAGCTGGCCGAATACACGCTTCCGATGGACAATGACGCCAAATTCGAAAGCGGCTACACGCGCGAAGCCCGCAAACTCGATTCCGATCATTTCGGGACAAACTTGGATCCTGTCTCCAACAGTCTGATTGTAGATCCAGCATCCACCAATCGGTTCATCTACAAATCGACCATTCACTCACTCTACGGAACCTTCGGCCGCCCATTAGGCCAATTTGGCTTCCTCGCCGGACTCCGGTTGGAAGAAGCTTACGTCGACACGAACCCACTGACCTCAGCCTCAGGACCCCTTCAACCTGCGCGCTGGCAACCCGAACTTGCTTCCCCAAGACATCCATTCGTTTGAAACCGGTTATCAGTATAAAAAAGACAATAGCAGCTACCTCGGCGGCGTGTACTTCCGCCACCTGCTCCACGGCTTCACCGACGTCACACGTTACATCAACAGCACGACACTGCTGACCACCAAGGAGAACCTTGCGACGAATGACTCGGGCGGTATCGAACTCGCGGCGACGCACGACATTGGACCGGTTTCGGTCAATTTCAGCTCAAACATTTACTACAGCCAAATCGACGCCAGCAACTTGGGATTCAGTTCAAAGAAATCGACCACGACATGGGATGCTAAGTTCAATGGCACCTACCGCCTCGACAAAGCGACCCTGCTCCAGTTCAACACGAACTTTACGGCCAAGCGCTTGACCCCCCAAGGCTACCGGTATCCCACCTACATCGCCAACCTCGGCCTGAAGCACGACTTCAGTAATAAAAAAGTGTCCGTCGTCCTCACGGTCGCGGACCTCTTCAACTCCCTTAAAGAGCGCAACGTCATCGACACCCCTGGCCTGCACGACGACACCACCCGTCGCCGGAGCTCACGCATCCTGTATGTGAGCTTCATCTACAACCTCGGTAAAACCGGCAAAAAGCCCAAAGACGACTCGATGCAGTTCGACTCCGGCACGGATTCGAAGGGCTGAAGAAAAAGCGCACTTAGTTGCGATTCATAGGTGGGCCGGCGCACCTGGGAGCGCAAGCCGCTGGCCTGCCGGATTTGCAACGACGCAAGTCGGCGGCAGCGTTTCCCAAAAGCCAACCGCCCAAAAATTGTATGCGCATCAAGCCTCTTCCAGCCGGGCGTTTGGGGCAATTCGATCCAAGCCCCTGTTCCAACACTTTCCTTTTGTCTTTCTGCACACTAGCTAAGAAATTTTCAGCAATGAGAGTCTTAGTTACGGGAAGCGCCGGTCACCTTGGCGAGGCTTTGGTCCGCACCTTGCAGAATTTGAAACACGAGGTCGTCGGCCTCGATCTCCTTGAGTCTCCGTTTACGACTCACGTCGGCTCGATAACCGACCGCTCTTGCGTAGGACGTTGTATGAAGGGCGTGCAGGCGGTTTTCCAAGCGGCCACGCTGCACAAGCCTCATGTCTCCACCCATAGCCGGCAAGACTTCATCGACACCAACATCACCGGCACGCTCAATCTGCTGGAAGAAGCCGTGACGGCAGGCGTCGAGTCTTTTGTCTTCACGAGCACAACCAGTGTTTTTGGCGATGCCCTTGTGCCGCCTGTTGGAGCTCCGGCCGCATGGGTGACGGAGGAGATCACGCCCGTTCCCAAGAACATCTATGGTGCGACCAAGGCGGCAGCGGAGGATCTTTGTCAGTTGTTCCAGAGGAACCAGGGGCTTGCCTGCCTCGTGCTCAGAACGTCGCGTTTTTTTCCCGAAGAGGACGACAACAAGGGAGTGCGGGAAGCCTACTCGGACGATAATGCCAAGGTGAATGAATATCTCTACAGACGCGTCGAGATCGAAGATGTCGTGAGCGCACATATACTGGCCGCTACGCGCGCGAGAGAAATCGGCTTCCGCAAATATATAATCAGCGCAACCACGCCATTCCTACCTGACGATCTGCCGGACCTGCGTGTCGACGCGCCGCGCGTGGTGCGGCGGCGCGTTCCGGGCTATGAGGCCGAATATGAGAGCCGGGGCTGGAAAATATTTCCGAGCATCGGAAGAGTGTATGTTAACGACCGCGCTCGAAGTGAACTGGGTTGGCAGCCGCAATATGACTTCAGCCACATCATCGGCCGCCTGAGAACAGGGGATGATCTGGGAAGCCCTCTCGCGCGGGTTATTGGATCAAAGGGATACCACGCCAAGGTATTTTCCGACGGGCCTTATCCAGTAGAATAGATTTTCCCCGTCACCCATTCCTCTCGTGCTCGTCGCTGAAGTCGAGTGGAACCGCTAAGAGAAGAACTTAAGGTGGGCCAGCGCGTCCCCGCGACGGCACGACAAGCACGACTAACACGAAGCACGGAAAAACCCTCAAAAAAATCAGAAAATAATGATTTACCCAGCAGGTGATGAATCAGTGATTGATCCGATTATCCCCCGTTTCTGGCTCCGTGCTCTCTGTACGCTCGGCGTTCAAAGCCATCGGCAGAATTCAGGATCAACATCTCAATCGCGAAATACCTTCGTAGGGACACGCCGACCCCCTTCAGATTATTTCTCTGCTTTGCGTCTTCGCGCCTTTGCGCGAGTTTTTTAGTATCCTCGGCGTTATTTCAAAAACACGCACAGTGATTTTCTGAAAAATGCCTGGATTTCTCTGCGACCTCTCTTCACCTCCGAGCCCTCCGTGTTCCCTTCAGCAGGTCCTAGCTCGCTACTCATCACTCTAGTTGCGTTCATTCCTTCTGCTGATTTTAGGATGAGCAAAAGTCGTGGACGGGATTCCACCTTTTTGGCAGGTTCGAAAAATGTTGCCCTCTCCTGCTCGCACCATCGGCCGTTCCATCTCCCTCGGTATTGCCACGCTCGGACTCACCTTTTTTGGATCACTTTGTCCCGTCCGAATTTTAGCTGAAAATATCTACCCCGAAATTCCGGGGACCGATGAACCGGGGTTTCTTAAAATTTTTGACGGAATGACATTAAAAGACTGGGACGGCGATCCCCGCTACTGGAGGGTTGAAAACGGCTGTATCGTCGGGGAAGTGACCCCGCAGACCTTGTTGAAGCAAAATACCTTTATCATCTGGCGCGGCGGCGTGACCCGCGATTTCGAGATAAAAGTCGAGTATCGCATCTCCGCCCAAGGCAACTCGGGTATCAACTATCGTAGTACCGATGTGGAAGGAACTTCCTATGCGATGCGTGGTTATCAATTCGATCTCGATGGAGAAGATAGAAACATCATAGGATCGCTCGGCGAGGAAAATGAACTCAAGGCGGTGATTCGTAATGGAGACTGGAATCAGTGTCGCCTCATTGTTCGAGGAAACACGATGGTGCACATTCTCAACGGCCGGGTCATGTGCACGATCGTTGACGATGACGACAAGAACCGCCGCCTCGACGGTCTCTTGGGCGTACAGGTTCACGTCGGGCCCCCGATGAAAGTCGAATTCCGCAATTTCTATGTGCGCCCTTTGTAGGGCGCGATTCAAGATTCAAGAGGTAAGATTTAAAATCAGACGGTTAACCACGAAAGAGCGAACCAAGCAATTATCCACGAATGCACGAATCTACACGGATATAACCCCGCCAGTTCGCGCGTGATTCAAATCTGTTCGCCGTCGTTCCGACCTTTGCGACCTTGGCGTGAGGCAGAAATAAATTATCTGGCTTTGCGCCTCAGCGTCTTTGCGCGAGATTGAATGCATGAAAGCTGATCCGACCTCCGTGCCTTCGTGCCTCTGTGGTTAATTCCTTAGCAGTTTCATGGCTCTCTTGTCTTTTCGACGGGATCATAGACTTTAGCGACCATGTCACGTAGTTCCAGCAAAGAGGAAGCAGCCATGGATCGTTTGCCCAAGGCGTCGCTCAATCGCGAGTCGCTACGCGAAACCTTGCAGCTCTTTCAGTATGTCCGACCTTATCGTCGCCGCTTCTTTATCGGTCTCGGTTGTTTGCTGATTGGTAGCAGCATTGGACTTTGTTTTCCGCTCCTCTCCGGCGGCTTGATTGACGCGGCGCTCAAACCCGCGGGAGCGACATTGCCGATCTTTGGTACGCTCTCGCTTAATCAGGTAGCCGCCGTCCTCGCCTGCACGATCTCCCTCCAGGCACTGGGCTCATTCGGCAGTTCGTTATCATTTAACCGTGTCGGCCAGTCTGCCCTTGCCGACCTCCGCCGGGAAACCTACGGACGGATTATCGCTCTGCCCATGTCGTTTTTCGCGCAGCGGCGCGTGGGCGAACTTGCGAGCCGAATTTCCACGGATATTTCGCAGATCGAAGGCGCCCTGGTCGACGCGCTGCCGCAGATGTGTCGGCAATCGATTTTTCTCGTCGGTGGTATTGCGCTGATCGCGGTGACATCCGGGACACTCACGCTCGTGATGCTGTGCACGCTTCCGCTCTTGATCGGCGCGGCCGTGATCTTCGGTCGCAAGCTCCGTCGATTTTCTCGCGAAACCCAAGACCGGCTCGCCGAAACCAGCACGATCGTCGAAGAAACCCTCCAGGCCATCGCCAGCGTGAAGGCTTTTGCCAACGAAACGTTCGAACTAAATCGCTACCAGAAGGCGAACCGCTCGGCACTGATCGCCGCGCTGCACGCGTCCCGCTGGCGCGCGGGATTCGTCGCTTTAATCATCACCGCCCTCTTCGGCGGCATCGTGATTGTGCTCTGGTTTGGCGCGCGCCTGCTGCAGTCCGGACAAATCACCGCGGGTGAACTGACGCGATTTGTGCTCTACACGACCTTCGTCGCCGGAGCGATGGGTCAAGCCGCCGAACTCTTCAGCCAGGTGCAAAAGACCGTCGGAGCAACCCAGCGCGTCCGTGAACTCCTGCGCGAACCCACCGAGCTTTCTGTTGGCATCGATGCCTCTTCCGGTCCGACCTCTTTTAAACACGACCGCTTGCTCGGCGCGGTGGAATTTGAAAACGTAAGCTTTCGCTATCCCTCACGGACGCGCGCGATTATCCGCTCAGCTGGTTGCGGGGACAGATGGCCCTGGTGCCGCAGGATGTTCTGCTCTTCGGCGGCTCGATCGCGGAAAACATTTCCTACGGACGCCCCGGAGCAAGCGACGCGGAGATTCGCGAAGCCGCCCGCCAAGCCAACGCTCATGATTTCATTCACGGTTTTCCGGAGGGCTATGCCACCGTGGTGGGTGACCGCGGGATCCAGCTTTCGGGAGGACAACGTCAACGCGTTGCGATCGCCCGGGCGATTCTGAAAAATCCGGCGATTCTTATTCTCGACGAAGCGACCAGTTCGCTCGACAGCGAAAGCGAGCGGCTGGTTCAAGCCGCGCTCGACACGCTCATGCGAGGACGAACCACATTTGTCGTCGCTCATCGCCTGGCGACCATTCGCAACGCCGACCGCATCGCCGTGATCGAACACGGCCGCGTGATCGAATTCGGCACGCACGACGAACTCACCACCCTGCCGGACGGCCTGTATCGAAAGTTGAGCGCACTGCAGTTCCAAGGTGTTTTGCAATCGTAACGATTTCGTCAGCCGAGAAATACTCTGAAGGTGGGCCGGCGCGTCCCCGCGAGGGCATTTCGCAATTGGGATATTGATCCTAAATTCCGTAGATGTATTTGAACACGGAGCTCACAGAGGGCACGGAGCCAGAAATGGTGATCGTTACTGAATAATCGCCGCAATTTTACCTCTCAAAAAAACGAATTACAAAATTCGGGACCCGACCCGAATGGCACTTAGTTAGCGTGACGTAAGAATAGCTTTTTTGGGAGCGCAGGCCGCTGGCCTGCAATGGTTCAAGATGCAGGCCAGCGGCTTGCGCTCCCATCAAGGCCAAGCTAACGATAGCCCTTCTTAACTAAGCGCCATTCGGACCCGACCCTGTTTGGGTTTCCTTGGTTTCCGGCTTTAGCTTTGCTGCCTCTAATCCTGAATCCTTTTCTTCCTTCTTGAATCGCGCAAGACGCGCGCCCACCGTACCTCCGTGCGCCGCACGCTTTCCATTCTCTCTTTGTCGATCGCCTGGCTCTGCGCCAATGGCTCGCTCTGGAATGTGATGCAGCTCGTAGCGTGGGCGAAAATGTTTCACGACTATTCGCAGATCATGCCGGCCGTTCCCGCGCTTTCCCTGACATTCGATCTCAGTAAGCCCTGCGAGATCTGCACCATGATTCAACACGGACGGGACGCGACACGCGACACTCAATCGCCCGTTCTTCTCAGCACAGGCGACAAATTGGTCCTCGCCTGTGAAACGGCCGCGCCGGTGGTCATGACGGCGCCTGATTTTTATTGGCCGGACGTCGTGAACGACGTCGGCCCCGCGCGCAGCGAAACCGTGCCTCTGCCTCCGCCGCGCGTTTAACGCGCATCGCACCCTCACGCCACCGCGCTCGTCACGCGGTGTTTTTCTGCTTCCCGTTCCGGGAATCGCGCTACGCGCACGCGTTGTCTCATGCGCCGCACTTTTCGTGTCTTCCCCGCTTTGTTGCGGTCATCTCTAAACCTTTTCTTTCATGTCATTCGCTTTTTTCTCGCCCACTCGCTCTTCCGCGAGTTCTCCCCTGCTCTCGATTCGCACCCTAGGCTTGCTCGCAGTCCTCTCTTTAGCCGGCACCTCCGCTGCACTCGGCTGTTCTGTGTGTGGCTGCTCGCTCAGTTCCGATTGGGCCGCGCAAGGTTACGCGACGATGCCCGGAATTGAGACAGTCCTTCGCTTCGAATACTTCGATCAAACGGAACTCCGCAACGGCACGGGAACGATAAACCGATCCGCGCTCATGTTCCCCGATAATCGCGAGATCCAGCAACGTACGCTCAACCGCAACACCTGGCTCGACCTGAATTACGTGTTGAATTCGTCGTGGGCTGTCACCACGTCCATCCCTTATCATGATCGCTTTCACTCCACCATCGCCGCGGGCGACACCGAGATTTCAACCTCGCGTGCGAGCGGGCTTGGCGATGTGAGGATCGTCGGACGTTATCAGAAATCCGACATGAACCACAGCGTGGGCGTGCAATTCGGTTTCAAACTACCTACCGGCCGCTTCAACCAAAATTTCGCCGAGGGTCCGCAAGCCGGCACATTGCTCGACCGCGGACTCCAGCTCGGCACCGGCACGACCAATCTCTTTGCCGGCGTCTCCTGGTTTGCGCGTCCGATGGAAAATCTCGGGTGCTTCGCCCAAGCCCTCCTGGATCAGCCGCTCGTTCCGCGTGCCGATTTTATTCCGTCCACCAGCCTGAATCTCAGCAGCGGAATTCGCTGGTTGAACACAAGCCGGTTCACACCGCAGTTCCAGCTCAACGTTCATTGTGAAAACCGCGAACACGGAGCCGCAGCCGACACCGCCAACAGCGGCGGCACGCTGGCCTACCTCAGTCCAGGCGTCACCGCCGAACTCACCCCGAAGAGCAGCGCCTTTGTGTTCGTGCAGCTACCGATCTACGAACGCGTCAACGGCCTGCAACTGGAACCCAAGTGGCTCCTCTCCGTCGGCCTGCGCTGGAAACTCTGATAAAATATAAGCAGGAAGCCACGAAACCAGAATCAATCTTTTTAAGCCGGAAACCCGGAACCCACGAACGATCCTCGTGAGAGATTCCGAAAGTAGAGGCGGTTATTCCTAACCGCCCTTATTGGATCCTCGTACGCGCAACCAGAGGGCTGAAAAAGTGACGGGCCGCTAAAACGTAATTTCACGAATTCGGTTGAGCCTGTTTTCATTCGTGATTTGGAGCATTTTCGTCGCACAGGATCAGCGCCTCGCCGTCCCCGGCGGGCTGTTCATCGGATATTACGTCTCTAACCAATTCAATTGAACAGAAGGAAAGGGAGGCATCGCTGCAGCTGTCGCTGCGATTCAAGATCCAAGAAGGAAAATTCAAGATCGGAAGGCGCTGATGAAAAGCGAAAGGTTGCAGGTCAAGGTGCGAACTGCCCGAGGGTAGGGGCAGTTATCCCTAACTGCCCTCATTGCACGTATGTCGGCTCTCATCGGAATTTGAATAGGAGCCAAGGGAGGCGCCGCCGGAGTCCGCAAAAATTAGCCACAAAAGATCTCAAGGATCTCAAAGAAAATTTCCCGGGCTCTCTGTGATCCTTCGTGGCCAAACCCTCCGCCTCCG
>WNFI01389900.1_pt1 | contig 11729 bp, 7 predicted proteins | sample 5400471 | NCBI WGS metagenome assembly WNFI01 (sample SAMN13153348, study PRJNA577476) | soil metagenome | isolation source: 100 cm saprolite on Douglas fir-dominated hillslope | place: USA:California | collected 2013-09-17
TCAAGATGAACTCTGAGCCGCAGCAAGTCCTGAGCCTGAAAGCGAAGTTCGAGGAAAGAGGACGATGCTCAGCCACTGCGCCAACCCGGAATGCGCAAGACCGTTTCTTCGACTAGGCCAAGGTAGGTTGTTCCTGGTGGAGACGGAGTTTGAGGCCAAGCTGGGGGATCTCACAGCCCCAACTTCTCCGTATACGCGGCGCCAAGCCCGGCGATTGGAACGGTACTGGCTGTGTGACCAGTGCGCGCAGGTTTGGACGTTGGTTCATGATCGGATCCAGGGAATAGCGTTGTTGCCATTGCCACAATCCTTGGGCAGCGCGAGGCCGGCAATAGGAGAGGAACACAGCGAAACTGCGTAGTATTACGTGCCACTGGCGCGGCGATGCGGGGCACGGTATCCCATGCCCATGGAGATGTGCCGGGCCGAGTCCTTTAGCGCTTCTAAAATGCGGGGCATGGTCTGCGGACTGACTTGCTGGGTTGTCCCGCTCAGCCCCACGCTGGCTTCGATGGCTCCGCGATCGCCGAAAACCGGCGCGGCCACGCAACGCGCTCCCAAATTGTTCTCTTCATCGTCGACGGCATAACCCTGGGTGCGGACCTTTTCCAGCTCCTTTAACAGACGCGGCAGAGTAGTGATGGTCTTGGGCGTGCGCTTTTCCATGCCACTCTTGCGCAGAATCTGTTCCAGTTGCTCTTGAGGAATATGGGCAACGATCGCCTTGCCAACACTGGTGGCGTGCACCCGCATCCGCCGTCCGACCCATGTATCCATGCGAATAAAGCCCTCGGGCTCAACTTTCTCGATATAGACGGCGTCGGGCCCATCCAGAACCGCCAAGTGACAGGTGAGGCCGGTCTGATGGGTGAGGTGGCGCATGATGGGCAGGGCGATGCCGCGGACATCGCGTCCGCCTAGAGCGCCCCTGCCTAAGCTCAGAATCTTGAGTCCCACGCGGTATTTCCCTGATTCGCCATCGCGCGTCAAATAGCCCTGGGTTTCGAGGGTGCGCAGGATGTAGCTCGCTGAGCTTTTTGGAATGTTGAGCTTGCGGCTGATTTCGGCATTGCTTAAGCCATCGGACTCCTGGGCTACGGCCTCCAGCATGGCCAGAGCGCGTTCTACAGCGGCGGATGGAGAATCGGTTTTCGTCGTAGCAGTGGCCATGGGGAGCCTCCTGTAGTCGTCCAATAAAGTGAATGTATGTTCATTATACTGAACATTCGCCTTGACCGATAGTATCCCGTCCGCTTAAGCTTCGCCAGTATGGTGAATTGATGTTCACCATATTGAACTAATAAACGTGAGGAGACCAAACCAATGTCCGCCCATGAAAATGGCAGCCGAAAGATTCCCCAAACACACTCTCCGCTCATGAGCGCGGAAGAACAGATCGGACAATACGCATTGGCGCAGGATTGCCTGACCTACGATTGGCGACACAACTCTCGCTGGAATGGGATCGAGCGTCCCTACACGGCGGGGGATGTGCTGGGCCTGCGCGGGTCCATTCACATTGAGCACACACTGGCTCGCCTGGGGGCGGAGCGCCTGTGGGAGCTGTTGCAGACCGAGCCTTACGTGAATTCGTTGGGGGCAATGACGGGCAACCAGGCAGTGCAGCAGGTGCAGGCAGGGCTGAAGGCGATTTATGTGAGCGGTTGGCAGGTGGCGGCTGACGCTAACAATGCCGGACAGATGTATCCCGACCAGAGTTTGTATCCGGCGGACAGCGTGCCGAACCTTTGCCGCCGCATTAATAGCGCGCTGCAGCGGGCCGACCAAGTGCATCATGCGGAGGGAAAAGTCGCACCCGGACAAACCTGGTTTGCGCCGCTGGTGGCCGACGCGGAAGCTGGATTCGGCGGAACTCTCAATACCTTCGAATTGATGAAGGGAATGATTGAAGCGGGCGCAGCCTGCGTGCATTTTGAAGATCAGCTTTCGTCAGCGAAGAAGTGCGGACACCTGGGCGGGAAGGTGCTGGTTTCTACCGCCGAGGCCGTGCAAAAGCTGGTGGCAGCGCGGCTGGCGGCTGATGTCATGGGCGTACCGACGCTGGTCATGGCGCGGACTGACGCCAACAGCGCGCATCTGCTGACCAGCGACATCGATGCGCGCGACCGCGAATTCTGCACCGGCGAGCGCACGCCGGAAGGGTTCTTCCGCATTCGCGGGGGCATCGAGTCGGCTATCGCGCGCGGCTTGGCCTACGCGCCTTATGCGGATCTGCTCTGGTGCGAAACTTCGGAACCCAATCTGGAAGAAGCTCGACGCTTCGCCGGTGCCATACATGCGAAGTATCCGGAAAAGATGCTGGCTTACAACTGTTCGCCCAGTTTCAATTGGCGCAAAAAGCTCGATGAGCAAGCCATTGCGCGCTTCCAGACAGAACTGGCGGGCATGGGATACAAGTTTCAGTTCGTAACCCTTGCGGGATTCCACGCGCTGAACCTGAGCATGTTCGAACTGGCGCGGCAGTACAAGGAAACCGGAATGGCCGCCTACTCGGCGTTGCAGGAGAAGGAATTCGCCAGCGAGCGCGCGCACGGATACCAGGCCGCGAAGCACCAGCGCTTCGTCGGTACGGGATACTTCGATCAGGTACAGCAGGTGATCAGCGGCGGACTGGCGTCGACCACGGCGCTGGCCGAATCCACCGAAGCGGAACAATTCTCTGCCGGAGGAATATCAGCTCCGAAGTTGCACAGCAACAAGCCCAGAGCGATCATGCAGGAACAGCCCTTTCCCGATATGCCTCACGAGGAAATGCTGCAGCCGTCAGGCGACTAGAATCGCGACGATATAATTGCGCCGGACACGGAGACGCATTGGGCGTAAATCCCAACGCGCTCTTCGTGTCGTTTTCTGGTGTTTATTTCTTGCTTAATTCGCCGACCGATGCACGGTCTGCCCGCGCGGATTGCTGCATGTTCGTTCTGCTATAATCTGTACCCTGCGGTGTTGTTTCACATCAGTGCGGAAGTGGTGGAACTGGCAGACACACCATCTTGAGGGGGTGGCGCCGAAAGGCGTGGGGGTTCAAATCCCCCCTTCCGCACCAATAATCATTCAGGTTCAACCATCTAGAAGTATTCGAATCGCACGAACGTAGTGCGATGTCCGTCATCCGCACCGATGACGGCATTCCACGGCTCACTCACTTAGAAGTAGACCTTAGCCCCGAGCTGGAGCACGCGAAAACCTCCCGGACCGCTGCCGTAGGTATTTGCGTTCGCGCCCCAGTTTGAGACTCTCGAGATGCTGAACTCGGTGCCCGGCTGCCACTGCCAGGGCCCGTTCTCATTGAACCCATAGATCTTGTCGTTGAAGTTCGGGTGGTTGAATACATTGAACGCTTCCAACCGGAGTTGCAGAGACCGCGCTTCGTTCTTGCCCAGCGGGATGTTCTTGAACAAAGACATGTCCCAGTCCTGCACGCCCCCGTTGCGCAGGATGTCACGCGATCCGCGGAGGGGAGCGCCGATGTGGGGATACACCGGGTTGAGGCTTGGGTCGAGTGTGAAATAGTTCGGTATCGCTCCCCACATGTTAGAGCCTGTCTGCGCCCCTGGTTCCCCGCTCCAGGCGTTGTTCAAGTCAACCGGAGTCCCGGACATGAATTGGGTCACGCCGCTCAGCTGATAGTTGTCGGTGACATAGGAGAGCCACTTCGGCCCCTGAAAGTGCTTGGTGAGATTGGGAAGGCTGTAGACGTAGTTTGCGGCAAACACATGGGTGCGGTCCCAGCTTGCTGATCTGTAGTCTAACCCGCGCGGGTTGAAGGTATCCTGCGTGTCCTGATCTGAACTCGCCGTGGTCATCGATTTCGACCAGGTGTAGACGGCTCCAAGTGTCAAGCCTTTGCTGAAGCGGCGTTGCAACGAAGCTTGCAGCGAGTTGTAATTTGAAGTGCCGTTGAACTCGAGATACGGAATCTGTCCGTAGCCCTTGAAAGGTACCAGCGGGGTATTGATGTACGAAGACCTTCCCAGCGCGCATACGCCGCTGAAGCTGTAGCCGGCGGCCGCATATTCGGGCAGCAGATACTGATCGGTTCCTACCGTACCGTTCCATCCGCAAGCATTCGGATCCTGCGCGGCCAGGGTGAACGCGTAGCCATAGGGAATCGCATTGATGTCACGCGAGGTCACAAGATGGCGGGACATCGAACCCACATAAGCCAGATCGAAGGTCATACCGCTGCCAATTTCGTGCTGCACCCCCAAGCTGAAGCTGTAAACCGTGGGAACTTTGCCGTCCCTTGCCGCGCCCAGAACCCCACCATCCCCCTGAGTCGGAATTTCCGAAGAAGACGTCGAGAGGCTGGGAAGGTTCGCAATGTTGTTGGCGCTCACCGAGGGCTTTTGCACCAAGGCCGGATTGTTAAAGACTGTATTGAAGATCAGGTTACCCTGGGTGCGGTCATGCATCATCCCGGCGCCGCCGCGCAAAATGGTCTTGTGGGTGCCAAAGAGGTCGTAAGCAAAGCCGAATCTGGGCTCTGCCATGATTCCGCGGCTGTTCCAACCGCCGGTTGGGATTTGATTGTTCTTCGTGTAGCGCATGCCGTTCAGCGGGTCGCCGCCATCGGCGACCACAATCGCGCCGCTCCCAGGATCGATGGTGACCGCATTCGCCGAGTTGTAAGCAGACGGATCGAAGATTGCGACCTGGTTGTTGGCATCGTACTGCGGCGGAATCCAGGCGAAGCGCATTCCGTAGTCAAGCGTCAAACGAGACGAAATCTTCCAGGTGTCTTGCGCGTAGAATTCGAGCTGGTTGTAGCGGAATTTGCCGAGTGGGCGGGCGGTAGATTGGTCGAAACTATCGAAGTTGCCCATCAGGGCACTGGCGAACGGATCTCCGCAGGTGGTATCTGCCGGACAGGTCGAAGGCGCAGTCGGGCCGGTACCGAAGTGAAACTCTCCGTTAATATTGCCCCAGGCAACCTGGTCCTTGCGGTTGCGCTGATAGAACATGCCGAATTTCAGGGTGTGCTTGTTCCGCACCCATGTGAGGTTATCGTTGACATTGATCGTGGTATTGGCCTGGTGCCAGGGCGTGCCTCCCAGATAGCTGCCTGGCAGATTGATATTGTTAAGGCCTCCGAAGCCCATATCCGGAATCGACTGGTCCTGCGACACCGGAAACAAGAGTGGCATGGTGATGCCGTTCTTACCGCGCGATACGTTTCCGTTGGAACTCTCCGCAATCGAGAGCGTGTGGCTGGGCCCAACGGAGAATTCATTAAGAACAGTCGGCGAGATGGTGCTGACTAAGTTCGCCGAAAAGTTCCAGCCGGGATGGCTCTGGGTACAACCCCCAACAAACTGAGCCCCGGACGAGCAGGCGAAGATGCCAAACGGCCCGGGAAAAGGTAAATAGGGATCTGTATCGGTTTCGGAGTTGTGGATCCAGCGTCCGAAAATGCGGTTCGCGCTGTTGATCTGGTAGTCCACTCGAAGTATATCTTCGCGACGAGGAGCGTTGCCCGAAAGGGCCTGCGAGAAGTTGTAGAAGCCGTTATTGTTAAACCCGCTCGCGTTTGGCAAAGGGAAAAGGTTCAGAATTGTCTGTACCTGAGTATTGATCAAAGACGGATCGATCACGTTGTTCGTGATTCCAGGTCCGGCGATTGCAATGGGGTTACCGTTTCCATCGATGGACTGCGAGAAATCCCCCTGGCGTTCAAGAGTGGTAGGTGTGTAGAACTGTGTGTTTCCACCAATCGGAATCAGTTGACGGTAGAATTCCTGACTCCAGAAAACGAAGAGCTTGTCCCTCCGGATTGGGCCTCCAAACTGGTAGCCAATGTAGTTGTAGCGGTAAAGGGGTGGGGAGTTGGTGGGCACGGTTCCCGACAACTGGCTCTGCTTGTTGAACCATTCATTGGCGTTAAGACCCTCATTGCGGTGGAAGAAGCGTCCGTTGCCGTGCCACTGGTTGGTGCCGCCTTTAGTGACAATGGCAATCTGTCCGCCTGCCGCCTTGCCGAACTCAGCCTGATAATTTGAAGTTAGGACTTTTACTTCCTCGATGGCATCGGTGTTGATGGTGACGTGAGTACCGCCGTTGTTGCCGGTATCGACGTTGGAGGCGCCGTCAATGGTGAACTCGTGCTGGTTGGCGCGGGTCCCGTTGATGTTGTAGGAATCGATCCCCCCAGTGCCGGAAGCGTGGCCATCAAACGTCCCTGAAACTCCGGGTATCAGTTTCATGTAGTCGAGAACGTTGCGGCCGTTGATGGCGACGTCGTTCAATTGCTTACTGGTAATCACGTCCGAGCGCTCTCCGGAGTTGGACTGCAGTTGGAGCTCGGCGGCGTCGGCCGTGACGCTAATCGACTCGGTGCTCGCCCCCACCTGGAGCATGAACTCTCCGGCATTGAGCTTGTCGGCGGCGCTGAGCACGATGCCTTGCGCATCCAGCCGCTTGAAACCCTTGGCGTCGATGGTGATGGTGTATGTTCCGGGGGGCATGTTGGGAACAACGAAATCGCCCGCATCGTTGGTGGTGACGGTGCGCGCCGCCCCGAAATCGGGACTCTGGACGATGACAGTTGCGCCGCCGACATAGGCGCCGCTCACATCTTTGACGCGTCCAAAGATTGTGCCGGACGTTACTTGTGCTACGGCACTACCTAGCGGCAGCAGACACACAATCCCGATCCACAGTCCCCTCAACCAATTACGCCTCATATTACTCCCCTTGGAATCGTTAAGAAAACAGTTTCGTCGTTTTCGCACAACGGTGTGTCGTTACGCGCCCGTTTGTACTGCGGCCGCGGGATGATGCAAACGTACCACTAGAAAAGAACCCGGGAGGGTTGTCAATACTACTTTCGTACAGCTAGATGTTCTCGGAGACCGAGCGCCCTAAATCGCAGCGTGCTTCAGAGTCCATCATGAGTCGAGCGAGATGATGCCGCGTTGCAGCGCAACCGTCGCCGCCTGGGTACGGTCTTTCACTCTGAGCTTCTCCAGCACGTGACTCACGTGAAGCTTCACCGTCACCTCCGCGATTTTCAGCGCACTTGCGATTTCTTTATTGCCCAGTCCCCTTGCAACCATGCGCAGCACTTCCACTTCCCGCCCGCTCAACGAGCGATGGAGCTGGCGCTCGGCCAGATGCGAAGCCACGATCGGATCCACATATGTCCGTCCTTGATGAACTTCACGCACGGCCCGCAGAAGTTCTTCACGGAGAATGCTCTTCACGATGTATCCGCGCGCGCCAGCCTGCATCGCGCGATAGATTTCCTCTTCTCCCGAATGGGTGGAAACCATGAGGATGGATGCGCCTGGGAATTCCTGGATCATCGCGGCCGTGCAATCAGTACCGCTCATTCCGGGAAGCCGGAGGTCCATCAGCACCAGGCTGGGGCGATATTGGCGGTAAGCCTCCAGCGCGGCGCCGCCGCTGCCCGCTTCGGCCACCACTTCCATGTCCGGCTCGACGTTCAAGGACGCAGATAAACCCATCCGCACCATGAAGTGATCGTCAACCACCAGAATACGTATTGGCTTTGAGTTCTTCATCGATCGGTTCGTGCGAACCTGCGCGCACGGCAACTTCCACGGCAATGCGAGTACCCTGTCCGGGCTCGCTCTCAACCGTCAATTTGCTTCCCATTGACTGCGCGCGCTCGCGCATGTCGAGAAGACCGAAATGTCCGGTGGGAGAAGCCTGATCGGCGGCGAAACCTTGCCCATCGTCGCTCACGGTCAGACGAACCGATTCGGCCGCATAGCGCAATTCGATGGCGATCTGTGTCGCCCTGCCATGCTTCACGGCGTTCGCCACCGCTTCCTGCCCAATGCGGAGCAAGTTCATCTCGACCGGCCTTGGCAGGCGTACTGGGATGCCTTCAAATTTTGCATCCACCCGCACGCGATCGCGCGGGACCAGAGGCTCGACGATCTGCGTCAAAGCGGAAACCAGATCCCCATCCTCCAGCAGTTGGCAGCGCAGATCCCACACCGAACGGCGTGCCTCAACCATGCTGTGGCGGCTCATGTTACGCGCAGCGTCCAAGGCCTGCTCTGCGATGCGCGGCGCCTGCTGGAAGCAATCCGCCGCCAGATCCAGTTGCATGGTGATGCCGGCCAGTTCCTGCTCCAGCGTATCGTGAAGCTCACGCGCAATCCGGTTGCGCTCTTCAAGCACGGCGCCGCTTTTTAATTTCTGGCGAATGATCGCCATTTGCTCCCGCAGCCGGCGGCCCAGCACCACAACCCACGCCGCCGCCGCCAGGAGAACACACGCGGTTATCCCCAGCAACCACAGCGTGTGACGCAAATTCCACCACGACGGAGTGCTGAGCACGATGACGTCCTGCGGTGACCGCAACAACATGCGGAACGATTCCGGGACCCGCCACAGTCCTCCGCTGCGAACCAAACCAATACCGGTAATTCGGACCTCGCTGTTCAGCGGGATGGATGACAGGTAACTCACGGACGCACCGGGGGGAAGGGATGCGTCGAGATAGATGTCGCCGTGCTGCAGCAGGAGCCGCAGGCCATCTGGCTGGGGCTGCCGGTTCAAGAGCTTCGCCTCGGTGGTCACGACCGCGCCGTCAAATTCTTCCCAAGGACTGGCGAGGTTGAACTGCACCGGCGCCGGCGCTTTCTCGTGGCCCAGACGATGAAATACGGCATCCTCCAACATCGGAGCCGAATCACCCATGGTGGGGAATCCCAACACCTCGACGAGGTCGCCAATCTCGACGGGCGTCGACTGCTGCGTCAGCACGCGAAGACCCTTGCCCTGGCTTTCGATAAAAAGCGCATTCCCCAACTGCTGATATCCGACCACACCACGCACGCGCACCCGGTGCCGGATGCCTTGCCCGGTGGAAAATCTTAGCAAGTCCGACAGCGAAGCTTCCCTGGCTGGTGCTTCAATCTTCATGAAGCTCAAGCGTGGAACGTAGAGCAAGATGCCGGTGAGTTGCCGATTCGTGTTGTATAAGCTGCCGCACACGCCTTCGATTAGCACCTCGCTGTCGATCCAGGAGGACAAATCTTGCTCCCGGCTAATCGGCGCCCGGACATTGAACTCACCGCCGCCAGACGCGACTCGCATGGCAAGCGTAGTCTCACGCCACGAGTCGCGGTCAATCGCCACCGACCGCACGATACCCCGCATCCGCACCCATTGACTGTCCTGTTGTCCGTCTGCAAGTTCGGAAAAAGAGACCAGCTGCGTCTTGGGCAACACTCCCTTGCCCAGGACTCGCAACTTTTGCTCGCGAATTACGGGAGCGAACTTGCCGGGCCCACTTATTCCTTCAAGTTCCACCTGTTGGCCTAGCAAGTGAGAAAACCCCAGCGCGGCGCTTCCCTCGACGTAAATACCAGCCGTCGAGTCCTGCACGAAAAAGTCCGGCGCCGGAGCATCCATGGTAATGACGCCGCGCACCCGCACCGGATAACCCAACGCGGCTTGCTCCGGTGTCAAGCGGCGAATCTGTTCGGCGTGCATAAGAGTGGGAAGTGGCTTGGCAGAAGGCTGAGCCAAAGCGTGGACGCTCAGCCCGTGGACAAGCAACGTCGACGCTGTAATGCAAAACACGCGCGCTGCTGTCGCACAACTATTCCTGGATGGCATAGTCCTGTGTTTCAACATGGAAACACCTGTAACGCTGACACTGGGCAGCATCACCGACAATCCACGCTATTGCATGGCCGCCCTTAGGGTAGCCGAAAGCTGCTTCTGGTGGAAGCGGGAGTTCATTGTTTCAGGCTTTCTCAAGCACGAAATATCCGTGCTGGCGGCGATTTCGATATTTCGAGAGCGGAGATGATAGGCCTGATTTGACAGGCATGAGATTCTAGTTCGCAAGTACCTGATCTGATGAGAGGCAAAATGTCCACCGAGAGTACGAGACGCGACTTTCTGAGAATATCCGCTGCCGGATTGGCAGCCAACGCGGTTGCCGAAGCAACGCCGGCTTGGGCTTCCCTTCGTCCAGCCAGTCCCGGTGCCGCTGAGATTACGGTGCGGGTGACCGATAAAAAGCGGCGCTTCGAAAACACCCCTGCTCTGGCGTGGCGGCAGGGCTCTGGACAGCCTTCCGCTGAGACCATCGCGCTCAATCCAGAAAAGAGATTTCAAAAGATTCTCGGTTTCGGTGCGGCTTTTACCGATGCATCCTGCTACATCTTCAACCAACTGTCCGCGGATTCACGCGAACAGTTGTTCCATGAATTATTCCATCCGTCGGAGCTGGGACTTAACGTCTGTCGTACCTGTATCGGCGCCAGCGATTACTCGACTGAAGTGTACAGTTTCGATGAAGGCGCGCCCGATCCAAACTTGAAGCGCTTCTCCATCGATCATGACCGCGCCTACCTTATGCCCAGTACTTCATGAAGTTCCTGCAAGCTTACGCGGCGGAAGGCGTCTCCATCCAGGCCGTCACTTCGCAGAATGAAGTGGACACCGATCAGGACGGCCGCATGCCTGCTTGCCTCTGGGGACAAGAGTATGAAATCGAATTCGTGAAAGGACACTTGGGGCCAGTACTAAGGGCCAGTGGAATTCCAACGAAGATCTGGCTGCTCGATCACAACTACAATCTTTGGGGACGCGTCATTTGCGAACTCGACGATCCGGAGGTGCGCAAGTACACCAACGCGGTGGCTTGGCACGGCTATGCCGGTGACGTGAGCATGGTAGCCAAGGTCCGCGACGCTCATCCTGACGCCGAGATGCATTGGACCGAGGGCGGTCCTGACTACACCAGTCCTGATTACGCCACCGATTGGGCAAAATGGGGGAGCACTTTTACCGGGGCTCTGCGGAACTGGTGCCAGTCGATTACCGGATGGAATCTTGCACTCGATGAGCAGGGCCGCCCTAACATCGGTCCTTTCCCCTGCGGAGGCGTCGTTACGATTAATTCGCAGACGAAGGAAATTACGCGCAGCGGCCAGTACTGGGCGTTCGCGCATTTTTCGCGCCTGATTCGGCGAGGCGCGCACCGCTTCGATTCCCAGAGCACACTTGCAAATATCGATCACGTAGCCTGCGAGAATCCCGACGGTCAGAAAGTTCTAGTGCTGACCAACACAGCTGCGGCGCGTCCCGTGGTGCTNNGAGCACACTTGCAAATATCGATCACGTAGCCTGCGAGAATCCCGACGGTCAGAAAGTTCTAGTGCTGACCAACACAGCTGCGGCGCGTCCCGTGGTGCTGCAAATAGGCACAATGACGGCCGCGTTAACCTTGCCGGATGATTCCGTCACAACCTTGACGTGGAAGTGAACACCGGCTTCTAACGCGTTAAAGTGAATTTCTCGCGCAGTTGGATGTTGTCGGAAGAGCCGCCAACCAGAATTGTGAAGTCACCCGCTTCGGCGCTCCAAGCGTTTTTCTTGACGTCGTAAAAAGAGAAAGCCCTGCGAGTAAGCGTGAGCGTCACGCGCTTGGTCTCACCCGGTTTCAGATTTACCTTCGCAAACCCTTTCAACTCTTTGACTGGTCTTGGAACGCTGGAGTGAGACTGACCGACATAGAGTTCCGCGACTTCGGCCCCTTCGCGATGACCTGTGTTTTTTACATCAAACGCAACTGTGACAGCATCATTCAGATTTCCCGTCTGCGGTGTCACCGACAAATTGGCGTATGCGAAGGTCGTGTAGGAAAGACCATGACCGAAGGCGAACAGTGGTTTGATTTCAGAGCGATCGAAGTGCCGGTATCCAACAAACACACC
>WNFI01380578.1_pt1 | contig 11728 bp, 9 predicted proteins | sample 5400471 | NCBI WGS metagenome assembly WNFI01 (sample SAMN13153348, study PRJNA577476) | soil metagenome | isolation source: 100 cm saprolite on Douglas fir-dominated hillslope | place: USA:California | collected 2013-09-17
GGTTGACGTGCGATTTCTCCCGCCCGAGTCCTTCGGCGCTGCGATGCAATATTTCACCGGATCCAAAGCGCACAACGTTTCCTTGCGTCAACGCGCTTTAAAAATGGGATTCACTCTCAACGAATATAGCCTCGCCGAACTTGAAACCGAGAAGCCGGTTGCGGGAAAGAGCGAAGAAGAGATTTACGCGAAGCTCAAGCTGGACTTCATCCCTCCGGAACTGCGCGAGAACCTTGGTGAAATCGAAGCCGCCGCCAAACATGAATTGCCCAAATTGCTGGAACTATCGGACATTCAGGGCGATGTCCACATGCACACTGTTGAAACCGACGGCCGCAACACCATTGAAGAAATGGCGGAGGCCGTCCGCGAACGCGGATACAAATACATGGCCATCACCGACCACTCCAAGAACCTGGCCTTCGCCAATGGCCTGACCGACGAGCGCGCGCTGGTTCACATCGAGCGCATTCGTGCCGCCGAAAAAAAGATAAGGGGCCTCCGCATCTTCGCCGGCATTGAAGTGGATATCCTCGGCGACGGCACGCTCGACCTCTCCGATTCCGTCCTCGAACAGATGGACATCGTGATCGCCAGCGTTCATTCCCACTTCAACCAGGACAAGGGCACCATGACCGCGCGCCTGCTGAAAGCAATTTCAAATCCGAATGTTTCGGTGCTCGGCCATCCGACCGGCCGTCAACTGCTGCGCCGAGATGCCTACCCGTTCGACCTCGATGCTGTTCTGAAGGCAGCTCTCAAACACAAAGTCGCGATGGAACTGAACGCCTTCCCCGACCGGTTGGATCTCAGCGACGTCAACCTGCGCGCCGCCAAACAGCAAGGCGTGAAAATCGTCATCAACACCGATTCCCACCATACCTCGCACCTTGAAAAAATGCGCTACGGAGTCACCCAGGCGCGCCGGGCGTGGCTCGCGAAGGACGATGTTCTCAATACCCTTCCCACCCAGGCCTTTGCCCAAGGCATGAAGCACGGTTGGTGAGGTGAGGAAATGAGGGTAATTGATTACCCAAGTTTGGCGTGAACTTGCCTTCCACGCTTCATCCCAGTTCTCGCCGAGCGAGGATCGCATTTAGAATGAGATATTCAGCGAGGATCGCGCGGACGAACTTTTGGACCGCGCCTTGCACAATAGGGAGTTGGAAAGCTGCGTTCTTAGCCCTGCCATGTCCATCGCCAGCGAACCCGGACCCGCCGAAGTGACTCATTCCAGTAGCATCGAGCCCCAAGCGCCCGCTCCGCTTGGGATTGCGCCGTGGTCCTTTTCCCCAGCTTCCCGGTCTCCATTAAAGATTGGTCTGCTCCTCGACAGCCCGAAGATGGCGCTGTTCTGCTCGAAAATTATCCAGGACATTCAAACCAGCAACTTTGCGAAGATCGAATTGCTCGTCTACCGCAAATCCGCCCCGAGATCTCAGGCGGCAAAACCAGCCAGCGGCCTGCGCCAACGTCTGTTCGATCCCAAGGCTCGAAAGCGGACTCTGTACGACCTGTACCTTCGCCTCGATCACAGCATGAAGCCGAAGAATCATCCGCTCGACCCGCGCGATTGTTCGGATCAGCTGGCCGGGATCGAAAGTATCGAAGTCGAGCCCATCGGCAAGAAGTTCGTCCACAAATTCCCCGAGGGCACGCTGGAGAAAATCCGTGCCAAGAATCTGGATGTCCTGATTCGCTTCGGCTTCAATATTCTTCATGGCGACATTCTGAGTGCGGCGAAGTACGGAGTCTGGTCGTACCATCACGGCGACAACGATTTCTATCGCGGCGGCCCTGCGCACTTCTGGGAGTTGCACGAGGGATCGCCGCTTTCCGGCGTAATCCTGCAGGTTCTTACCGAAGAACTCGACGGCGGACTGGTCCTCTGCAAGTCTCTCTTCACGACGCGAAACACAGTCAGCATGTCAGTGAACCGCTTCGCTCCTTACTGGGGAGCGGCGGACATGGCCATCAGAAAGTTAAACGAACTCCACCAATTCGGGTGGGAACATCTTGAAAAAAAGGCGGTTCCAGTCACCCCTTATCAAGGGAAACGCAAGCTCTACCGTCTGCCAACCAATGCCGACATGGCGCAGTGGCTGGCGCCGGTTTTTCTGAAGAAAGCCGTCCAGTATCCCTTTCGCAAGCCGACCATTCAGCATTGGCAGATGGCTCTCCGCAACAACGGTAAGAGTCTCCTGCAAAACGGCACCGACCTCGAAGGCTTTCGCTGGACCGACGCTCCACGCGGCCACTTTTGGGCAGACCCGTTCGGCTTCGAACACGGCGGCAAGAATTGGGTTTTCTTTGAAGACTTTTCGTACGAGAAGAAACGCGCATGGATCTCGTGCGCGGAAGTTTCCGCGGACGGCCACATGGGCCCGCTCATCATCTGTCTCGACAATCCCGACCGCCACCATTCTTACCCGCACATCTTTCGCGATGGCGAAGATATTTTCATGGTCCCGGAATCATACGACTCGCAGAGTGTTGATCTTTTCCGTTGCGAGGAATTTCCAAGCAAATGGCGACACGAGCGCACCCTGTTTGAGGGCCGCTTCGTCGACACGACTATCTGGCAGCACGACGACCTTTGGTGGATGATGACCACTCGCGCCGAACCCGATCCCCGCGCCGGCGTTCTCTTTCTCTATTATTCCAAGTCGCTCGCGGGAGAGTGGCGCTTTCATCCGTCGAACCCCATCTCCACCGATGCCCGCAACGATCGCGGCGCGGGACGCGTGTTTCGCACGGGAGGCCGGCTGATTCGTCCGAGCCAGAGCCGCTGTCCGATCTACGGCTACAGCTTTTCCCTGAATGAAATCAGCGCGCTCAGTCCAACCGAATATTCCGAGCGGGTGTTGACCACTGTGACTCCGGAGTACTGGAAAGGCTTTTGCTCGGTCCATACTTACAATAGAAGTGGGACTATGGAGTGGATCGACGGGGCGAGGATGATGCCGTTGAAGGATGTCACCACCGCTCCGGGTCGGAAGCGATAGACACCATGTCAGAAGTCACCATACAAGCCGAACACGAGACTGCATCGGCCAACAGCCAAATAATGGCTCGCAGCCGTCGTCCGGTGTTCGTGATGGGCTGTCACCGCTCCGGCACCAACCTGCTCTACGACACGCTGCTGTCCGCCGGCGGTTTTGCGGTCTATCGGGGATATACGCCCATCTACAAAATGCTGATCCCAAAATTCGGCAGCCCTGCGAATCGCGAGAATCGCATCCGCCTGGTCGAGACCTGGCTACGCAGCAAGGGCTATCGCCGCTCCGGCCTGACCGCAAAAGCGATCAAAGCGAAACTCCTTGACGAATGCCACACCGGCGGCGATTTCATCCGCATCATCCTGAACGAAATTTCCCGTTCTCAGAACGCGCAGCGCTGGGCGATCTACGATCCCGACAACGTTCTCTACGTTCCGCAGGTAAAGGCCGATCTGCCGGAAGCTCTATTCGTTCACATTATCCGCGACGGACGCGACATTGCACTTTCGTTGAAGAAGATGGAAGGCTTCAAACCGTTGCCGTGGAACGTCGGCTCGTCGCGCGACCTGCTGCCGACCGCCGCGTATTGGGAATGGATGGTCCGCACCGGGCAAGCCCACGGACGCAAGATTCCAGAGGACTACGTCGAGATCCGCTACGAGGATCTGGTGTCCAAGCCACATGAGACGCTGGCGACCCTCGGCCGGTTTCTCGATCACGATCTGGATTACGACCGCATCCAGAAAACGGGCCTGGGCCGAATCCGCGAAACGAATTCTTCATTCCGCGAGGAAGCGGCGCACTCGCAGATCAAGCCCATGGAGCGGTGGAAAGAACGGCTGACACCGGAGCAGGTGGCTTCCCTCGAAGCACTGGTGGGCGATTGCCTGCAAGACTTCGGCTATGCCTTGACCACTCCGCCGGAGAAAAGAGTTCGCGGCCTGCGTGAAAAGTGGATCCGCAAGTTCTATCCCGCGTTACTCGAAGCCAAGCTCTGGATGAAGACGAAAACGCCATTGGGAAAATTCGCCAACTTGTCGGTGTTGGAGCTCTCCAACGAAGTTCCGGAAACGACGGTGGCGCGGTGAGCGGTCCACTCCTCGGACGCACTCTCCTGGCGGTCACGAACCGCATGCGCGGCTTTGACACGCTGGGCGTGTTGCGGAAGATCGAAAACGCTCCCTTTCGTTCGCGCGACGAAATCCGCGAGCAGCAATTCCGCGACCTGACCGCGCTCTTGGCCCACGCGGAAGCTCGCGTTCCCTACTACCGTTCGCTATTTCGCAGTTTCGGAATCCGCAGCCAGGACATTCGTACCTGGGACGACTTCTTCCAGCTTCCCATCCTGACCAAAGACATCATCCGCGCCCAGCAACGCGACCTGATCCGCGAAGATGTTCCAATCGAAAAACTTCGTCCCCACTTCAGCGGGGGATCAACCGGAGTTCCCCTCAAATTTTTCCGTAGCCGCGACTATATGGTCGCCAGCGACGCCGGCTCCTACCGCAACCTGCAGCAATGCGGATGGCGGCCAGGCGAAATGATCGCTTTTTTCTGGGGCGGAAACGACAAGCTCTACGGAATGTCCCGCCTGGAATTCGAAGCTCGCCAGTTCGTGCGTCGCACTTACCAGTTCGATCCTTTCTATTCCGGCGAAGCCGAGATGGCAAAGTGGGAGAAGACTTTCCGGCGTGTCCGGCCACGCGTCATCTTGGGATACGCTTCGACTATCGCGCGCTTTGCCGCGTTCCTCGACAGTCAGAGAAAATCTATCAGCGGCATCAAAGGCGTCTTCACGACCGCCGAGAAACTCTACAAGCCGCAGCGCGAAGTGATTGAGCGGGTTTTCCAGTGCAAGGCATTCGATTGTTACGGCTCCAGTGAAGTACAGAACATCGCCGCCGAATGTCCGCAGGGTAAGATGCATATCAACGCCGACTTCGTAGTGATGGAAGAAGACAATTCCGTAGTCAGCGGCCCGAAGCCCCTGCTGCTGACCTCACTGAAAAACTGGTCAATGCCCTTTATCCGCTACCGCAATGAAGACTGTGGTTCGCTTTCGCCGGAATCCTGCACCTGCGGCAACAACTTTCCGCTGATGCGGCTTGAGATCGCCCGCACCAGCGACAATTTTTTGTTCCCCAACGGCCGCGTAGTGCACGGAGAATTCTTCACGCACCTGATGTATGGCAGCGACGGCATCTCGCTCTTTCAGTTTCATCAAACCGCCGTCGACGAAATCGTCCTGTCGATTGTGCCCGCGCCGGGGAGTCCCGAGTCTCGCAAAGCGAAGATTCAGGATTCGATCCGACAAATACAAGCGCTTAGTCCTGAACACCCGGTCCGCGTTGAAGTCCGCGAAGTCGATGCCATCCCATTGTCCAACGCTGGCAAACATCGTTTCACGCGCTCGGACGTGAACTCCACCGGCGCCCTCGCACCTTCCCCAGCAGAAATGAGTTCCTGATCCATGAGCGAGACTTTGACGAACCATACTTTCGCATCCAACGTCGGGCTCGCTCAGCTGCCCTCGTCTTCCTACCCAACTGGAGCCGAGAGCGACAATCTCGTCGCGCGCGCACTCCGCCGCCTTGCCGATACACTCGGCTGGTCCGATGAGCGAAGTCCCTTCGGCAAAGTGATTCCCAAAGGCGCTCGCGTCCTGATCAAACCGAATCTCGTCCTGCATCAGAATGAAGGGCGCAGCGGCTTGGACTGCCTGGTCACGCACTCCTCCGTCATCCGCGCCGCGGTCGAAGCTGCCCTGCGTACTGATGCCGCGGAAGTTGTGGTCGGCGACGCTCCCATTCAAGGATGCGACTTCGATGCCTTGGTCGACAGGATGGGCCTACGCGCCTGGGCAAGCGAACAGTCTGCCCGCGACCCACGACTGAAAGGTCCACGGGATTTTCGGAGGACCACCGGAGTGCTGGTTCACGGCGTGCGCGTAGCCTCGGAAAACCTGCAACCCATCGAACGTTTCCGGCTTTTTGATCTCGGCAAGGACAGCGTCCTCGAACCGATCAGCAACGGTGAGGACAGATTTCGTGTGGCCTGGTATGACCACCGTCTGCTGGCCAAGACCCATTATCCGGGCGTGCACCAATATCTCGTGGCGCGTGAAGTCGTCGATGCCGATGTGATTCTCAACCTTCCGAAACTCAAGCTGCACCGTAAAGCCGGCATTACCTGTGCCTTAAAAAATCTGATTGGCATTAATGGCAACAAGGAATATCTGCCGCATCACCGGCTCGGGGGATCGCAGGGCGGAGGGGACAACTATCCCGGCCACAGCCCAGTGAAGCGGGCGCTCGAATACGTGCGCGATCGCCAGAATATTACGACCTCGCGCGCGGCTAGCCAGGGATTGAGTCTGGTCGCCGCTGTTCTTGCTCGCACCGCCCGCGGCCTCGGTGACCACTTTGGCGCGGATGGTTCCTGGTCCGGCAATGACACAGTGTGGAGAACCTGTCTGGATCTGAATCGCATTCTTCTCTACGGTCGCTCGGACGGTACTATGGGCGACGAAATTCAGCGCCGCGTTCTCCACATCGCTGACGCAGTTGTAGCCGGCCAAGGTAACGGCCCGCTCGCGCCCGACCCACTCAACCTGGGACTCCTCGTCGGTGGAAATAACGCCGCCGCCGTCGATTGGGTCGGCGCTCAGCTGCTCGCGCTGGATCCGGAAAAAGTCCCGCTCACGCGCCACGCCTTCGATCGGTTCCGCTGGCCGCTTACGAATTCTTCCAGCAGAGACGTGAATGTGATCGGAGATTTAGGAGAAGGGGCGCCGCTCGAGATAGCCCAAAAGGTTCGCCAACCGGTGAATCACCCCCTCGGATGGCGTTCGGCCGCCGCCGCGCAAGATCGGCAAAGGAATCAACACAGCGAGGAACACGCCTCCGTTGGATCATCCGTAAGCCCATGGGATGCTTGAACCTCCGAGTTTTTCTCAAGGCGCCGCAAACTCCTGGAAATGACGTAAAATGGGAGTGCGATTCCCCTTCCTATCCGGTGGGCGCAATGCCGCAATTTCTTGCACACCGGGACCTGGAAGTGGCTGAGGATTGGCACTATCAACGATAGATTATTGTTTTCAATGACATACATAACTTGAGATTGAGACGTTAAGGAATTGGAATTGCTCCCTTCTTACTTGTAGACGGAGTTTCTTGCACTCGCAGTCTGAAGAACTGACCTATGAAAAGCGCCGCTTCGAACCAGCTCCCTCCCGCCCCCCTGGGAGTTTGGCAGGCGCGACATAGAAATTTGAACGGCTTCTCCCCAAGCAACTTTGATCACGCAATAATTTGAAATCAATAATCCCGGAGGATTACTGCATTGACCGCTTCGACCAGTCACCTTATCGCCCCACATGGGGGAGACCTTGTTCAGCTGCAAGTGCCGGCGGAGCGCGCCGCGGAATTGAAAGCGCAATCCAAAGACTGGCCTTCCTGGGACCTCACTCCGCGGCAACTTTGCGATCTTGAGCTCCTGATGAACGGCGGATTCTCGCCCCTGCGCGGGTTCATGAACCGCACCGATTACGACGGCGTTCGCAAGGACATGCGTCTCGCCAACGGAACCCTGTGGCCGATGCCGATCACGCTCGACGTCACTGAAGACTTTGTCAAGAAGCTCACCGCAGGTAGCAGCAAGATCGCGCTGCGCGACCCCGAAGGCGTGATGCTCGCGGTTCTGCATGTCGAAGATTGCTGGCAGCCCGACCGCACCGCAGAAGCCAAGGCTGTCTTCGGGTCCACCAGCGCCGCGCATCCCGGAGCCGACTACGCCATCAATAAGTCGAATGCATGGTACGTGGGAGGAAAAATTGAAGGCCTGCAAGAACCTTCTCACTACGACTTCCGCGAACTGCGTTTGACCCCGGCCGTTCTGCGCGCGGAATTTCAGCGCCAGGGCTGGACCAAGATCGTTGCCTTCCAAACCCGCAACCCTATGCACCGCGCTCACGTCGAACTGACGCTCCGCGCCGCGAAACAAGTTGAAGCGAATCTGCTGATCCATCCTTCGGTCGGCATGACCAAGCCGGGCGATGTGGATTATTTCGTCCGCACGCGTTGCTACCAGTTGCTGCTCCCGAAGTATCCGCACGGCACATCGAAGCTCTCCATGCTTCCGCTGGCGATGCGCATGGGCGGACCGCGCGAAGCGGTATGGCACGGGCTGATCCGCAAGAATTATGGCTGCACTCACTTTATCGTAGGCCGCGACCACGCCGGTCCGGGCAAAGATACGGATGGCAAGAACTTCTACGGTCCCTACGAGGCGCAGGAACTGTTCAAGAAACACGAAGCCGAAATGGGCGTCGTCATGGTTCCCTTCCAGATGATGGTCTATCTGGAAAATGAAGACCGCTACGTTCCTGCGGACGAAGTTCCGCAGGGCGCAAAGGTTCTCGATATCTCTGGAACCGAACTGCGCAACCGCCTGAACGAAGGGCGCGACATTCCCGCATGGTTTACGTATCCAGAAGTCGTGCAGGAACTACGGCGCAGCTATCCGCCGCGGCACAAGCAGGGCGTGACGATTTTCTTCACCGGCCTTTCCGGCTCGGGAAAATCGACCATCGCCAACGCGTTGATCACCAAGTTCCTGGAGACCGGTGGACGTCCCGTCACGCTGCTCGACGGCGATTTGGTCCGCAAGAACCTGTCCTCCGAACTGGGCTTCTCGAAGGAGCATCGCGACATCAACATCCGCCGCATTGGCTATGTTGCCTCCGAGATCACAAAGAACGGTGGCATCGCGGTGTGCGCTCCGATCGCTCCGTATGAAGCGACCCGCAAGGCAGTCCGGCAGATGATTGAGCCGTTCGGCGGGTTCGTCCTGGTGCACGTGGCGACTTCGATTGACATTTGCGAGCAGCGCGACCGTAAGGGACTATATGCAAAGGCCCGCGCCGGCATCGTAAAGGAGTTCACTGGCATCTCTGATCCATACGAGACGCCGGCGAACGCCGAAGTCGTCATCGACACCGGCAAGTTGAGCCCGGAAGAAGCCGCGCAGACGATCATCCTGCATCTGGAACGGGAAGGCTTCATCGGGGTGAACGGACACAGTTAAGGATAGTTCTCAGTTCCCGGTTCTCAGTTCTCTCTTGAGAGCTGTGTGAGCGGGGGTTTACTGAGAACTGAGAACCGGGAACTGAGAACTCCTGAGAACTGCCTCATGGAACTTGTGCTGGCAAAGATCCTGATCGGTTTCGTGGTTGGAATCTTGATTGGGTTGACGGGATTGGGCGGCGGCGTTTTGCTGCTGCCCACTCTCATCTTTGGGTTGCATGTTCCCGCGATCATTGCGGTCGGCTCCGACGCTCTGTTCAACTTCTTTACCAAGATTCCTGCCAGCGCGGTTCATCTCTGGCGGCGCACGGTGCGCCGCAAAGTCGTGCTGGCGATGGCTGTAGGCAGCATTCCCGGGTCTCTGGCCGGGGTTTCGTTCCTGCAACATCTGCGCGTGCTGCACGGCGACGGCGTCAACGATTTCATTAAATCGGCGATCGGTCTGCTGCTGGTCTGTATCCCTACGCTTTTGTTGTTTCAGAATCGCATTGAAGAACACATGGCGAAACGGCAACCGACGCTCAAGTCGTTCGTCGGCATGAGCTTCATCGGCCTTTTCGGCGGATTTCTGGTGGGGATGACATCGGTAGGCTCGGGCAGCATCATCATGATGCTACTGCTGCTGTTCTATACTTACGCGCCCAAAGTAATGGTCGGCACCGATATTGTTCATGCCGTGATCTTGACGGGCGTAACCAGTTTCCTGCACTCGCGGCTGGGAAACGTTGACTACACCCTGGTGGGCACGTTGCTGATCGGCTCGATCCCCGGCGGGCTCGTGGGATCGTACCTCAGCACGCGCGTCCCGGTACTGTGGCTCCGAAGAATTCTGTGCGCCGTATTGTTGACGACGGGCGCGAAAATGCTGTGGGCGTGAAAAGGAAATTCTCGGTTCCCGGTTCTCAGTTCTCAGTGGCGACTGAGAATATCGAGACTTCGGGTCCTACTGAGAACTGAGAACCGGAAACTGAGAACTCTTATGGACGACACTCTGCAAAGAATTCACGCCGCGTTGGAAGCGGCACGGGAAGTGCTGAACCGCTTTACGCCGGGCGCTATCGAGACCGAATACAAGGTTGGGCACGATCCGGTCACCGAAGCTGATCGCGCGGTTGACGCGGTCTTGAAGAAGAACCTTCTGCGTGACGGCGAAGGCTGGTTGTCGGAAGAGACGGTGGACGACTTTTCCCGCCTCGACAAACAGCGTGTGTGGGTGGTCGATCCGCTGGACGGAACTCGTGAATTCGTTCAGGGCATTCCTGAATTCTGCGTCTCGATCGCGATGGTCGAAAATGGGATTCCCGTTGCCGGCGGGATCTGCAACCCCGCGACGAACGAACTGATCCTCGGCCGAATTCAACATCCGCCCGATGGGCTCGGTCGCCTATAAACTCGGCCTGGTTGCAGCGGGAAAGGCTGATCTTACGTTTACCCTGGTTCCCAAGAATGAATGGGACGTAGCCGCCGGAGCTGCTCTGGTAGAAAGCGCAGGTGGATTTATTCTTACTCTCGATCAGACTCCGCTGCGCTGCAACCGGAAGAATCCCTTGTTGTCGGGCCTGCTGGGAGGCGGTCCGTTTCTGCGCGCACCACTGCTCGAGATGCTCGACCGCCATGTACAGCCCGTGGGTGAAGATAAGGCCCGCTGAGTACGGATTGCGCCCCGAAAATTCTGATGGCTTCCGCTCCCATCGTTTTCCTGATGTATCACGAACTGGAGCTGCCCGCCCGCCAGCTGGTCCAGTCGGAGCCGGGCTACGTGCGTTATATTTTGCGGTGGGAAACCTTCCAAGAACAAATGCAGCAGTTGAAGAACTCAGGCATTCGTGGCCTGAGCGTAAGCGAGGCATTGCGCTATCCCGCCGAGGACAGCGTTTGTATCACCTTCGACGACGGCTGCGAGACTGACTTACTGGCGGCAGCACCTATCTTACGCGGGCATGGTTTTGGCGCTACGTTCTATGTGACGGCAGGCTTTCTCGGCACATCTGGCTATCTCACCCCCGAACAGATTCGACAGTTGGACGGCCTGGGCTTCGAAATCGGATGTCACTCGATGACCCACCCCTACCTGTCCGATCTCACCGATCCCGAACTATCCCGCGAAATTGTTGACGCCAAACTCCACCTTGAAAAAATCCTGGGCCACACCATCGCACACTTCTCGTGTCCGGGAGGACGCTACGACCAGCGCTCGCTGGAGACGGCTCGCCGCGCCGGGTTTCGCACCGTTGCCAACAGCCGCTTTCGCGCCAACTCGCCGGGCGCAAACCCCTATGAACTGGGCCGCGTGGCGATGCTGCGGGACCTGTCGCTGGATGATTTCGCGGCGACCTGCCAGGGCCGAGGTTTGTGGAAGAAGCGCCTGCTGGACGGCAGCCGCGAGACGGTTCGAAGAGTCTTGGGGAACAACGCTTACGACCGGCTGCGCGCTTACGCTCTCGGTCAGGGCAAGCAGCAGGAGTAGCTCGGGTGGTCTCGCCCGGACTCATCCTGTGGGCTCCCGGCCTTCGGCCCGCAGCGACCGTCAAAGTGCGCCGCTAAGTGATTTCACTTAGTCCATTCTCTTCAACAACAACCGCACGAGTAACCCTGCACTAGTTACTGCCTGGCCTGGAGTTTGGACATGGACAGGCGGGAATCCCC
>WNFI01227394.1_pt1 | contig 11726 bp, 13 predicted proteins | sample 5400471 | NCBI WGS metagenome assembly WNFI01 (sample SAMN13153348, study PRJNA577476) | soil metagenome | isolation source: 100 cm saprolite on Douglas fir-dominated hillslope | place: USA:California | collected 2013-09-17
AGGCAGTGTGTTCCCGGATGTCGTGTCGATTTCTTTGTCTGTTGATGGCCTCGTCATGCTGCTGCTTGGCGGGTTAGAGAGCATGGCCGGTCCCATCGTGGGTGCCGTCGGTTATCATTGGCTTCTGGCGGAGCTTCAGCGTGTCACAGAATTCTGGCGCGCGCCTCTCGGCGCCGTGATCGTGCTTGCCGTTATGTTCTTTCCGGATGGCATTGTCGGAATGCTCCAGAAAGTCTGGCCCTTGGTGTGGCGCCGCGCGCCGATTTCCAAACGCGCTTCGGTGGAGGACGCGCCATGAGTGCCGCCGGCCAACTTACCGTTCGATCCATCCGGAAGGCCTTCGGTGGCGTGAAAGCAGTGGACGACGTCTCCTTCTTCGTCGATCCGGGCGAGATGGTTGCAATCATTGGCCCCAACGGCGCCGGAAAGTCGACTTGCTTCAATATGCTGGGTGGCCAGATCACGCCGGACGCGGGCGAGATACGATTCGACGGCCACCTGATCAATGGCCTTGGCCCGTCTAAGATCTGGCGGCTCGGCATCGGCCGGACATTCCAGGTCACCGCGACGTTCCCGTCCATGAGCGTGCGCGAGAATTTGCAGATGGTACTGCTGTCGCACCACAAAGAACTCAGTAATTGGTGGCGACCTGCTCCATCTTACTTTCTGGATCAAGCGGATCGTCTGCTCGATCTGACGAGCTTGCGTGCGCACGCCTCTCGGCCCTGCGGCGTGCTCTCCTATGGCGATCTAAAACGCCTGGATCTTGCCATGGCGCTCGGTAGTAGCCCGAGGCTGTTGCTGATGGATGAGCCAACGGCAGGCATGGCGCCGACCGAGCGTATCGCCATGATGAAGCTGGTGCGTAACCTCATGGAGAGCGAAGGGGTCTCCATCCTGTTTACAGAACACGACATGGACGTGGTCTTCGGCCATGCGGACCGCGTTATTGTGCTCAATCGCGGCCAAGTCATCGCTAGCGGTGGGCCCGCCGCCATTCGCGAAGAAAAGCACGTGCAAGACGTGTACCTGGGCGGTGGTACGATGTACGGGGCGGCATAATGCTGACGGTCAGCAACATCAATAGCTTCTATGGCGCCGCGCATATCCTGCACGACGTGTCGCTCGCCATTAGCCAGGGCGAGGCGGTCGCATTGCTGGGTCGCAACGGCGCGGGAAAATCGACGCTGATGAAATCGATCATCGGAATTGTCCCGCCGCGGTCGGGTAAAATCATGTTCGAAGGCAAGGAAGTGAGCGGGCTCGATCCTTTCATGATCGCGCGGCGGGGGGTCGGCTTCGTTCCAGAAGATCGGCGGATTTTTGCAAGTCTGACTGTCGAGGAAAACCTTGAGGTGGGACGTCGCCAGGCCCCGATGGGGCGCGAGCCCTGGACGCGCGAAAAGCTCTACTCAATTTTTCCTAATCTCGCTGAAATGCGCGGGCGCCTGGCCGCCCATATGAGTGGCGGCGAACAGCAGATGCTAACCGTAGCGCGCACACTCATGGGAAATCCCTCTCTCATTCTGCTGGACGAGCCCTCCGAAGGCCTCTCGCCCAAAATCGTCGAGCAGGTCGCGCAAGCAATAATTCGCGTAACTGCGTCAGGCATTACGGTGTTGCTGTCGGAGCAGAACATGCATTTCGCGAGCCGGTCTCCCTCTGCCGCGGCTCACCACCATTTTCAATCCCAGCTAGATCGTAGCACTTGACAACTGGCATACTGGATGCATGTTATAATATATTGGATACAAAAATTGCAGAAAGATATCCGATTATCCTAGGCTTTGGATTCGAAGGAGACTAAATCGTGCTGAGTTTAAATACGTCGCGCATCTTCGCTTTGGTATTAACCTTGGTTTTGTGTGGCACATCGTCAGCACATGCCCAGAGCGCGGCACCGATCAAGATCGGCGATATTAACAGCTACAGTGGGATGGCTCCCTTCACGGAACCCTACCGAAAGGGAGCTGAACTTGCGATCGAGGAGGCGAACGCCGCCGGCGGTGCAATGGGACGACCGTTTCAGGTGATCTTCCGTGATGACGCTGTGAAACCCGGCGATGCGATACGGCATGCCGAAGAACTCCTGTCCTCGGAGAAAGTTGTCATATTGGCCGGCGGCTTTACTTCGAGCGTAGCTCTCGCTTTGTCGGATTTTGCACTCCAGCGGAAGGTCCCGTTTGTCTGCGGGATTGCCTCAAGCGACGCCATTGTGTGGGCGAAAGGTAACCGCTTTACGTTTCGTACCGCGACGTCGGCCTCGATGCAGGCTGGCATGGCGGCGGAAGCAGCAGCCAAGCTGCCCGCCAAGCGATGGGCGACGCTCGCGCCTAACTACGAGATGGGAACGTCGTACGTGGCGGCTTTCAAGGCAAAGCTTTCCAAGTTACGACCTGACGTCGAATGGGTCGGCGAGCAATGGCCAGCATTGAGCAAGATTGATCCGGGTCCGACGATCGATGCGCTGAATGCCGCGCACCCAGAAGCGATTTTCAATGCCACTTTCGGGACCGACCTCATTCGCTTCGTACGAGAGGGCAACACGCGCGGTTTCTTTAAGGACAAGGCAGTCGTTAGCCCTCTCGCCGGACAGCCCGAATATCTGGACCCTCTGAAGGATGAAACGCCCGAGGGATGGCTCGCCACGGGGTATCCTTGGCAGTCCATCAACACTCCGGAACATGACCGATTTCGTGCAGCGTATGAGAAAAAATATAACGACTATCCACGATGGGACTCGGTCCTGGGCTATGTCACCTATCGGGCCATCGTTGAGGCGATTCGCAAGGCAGGCTCGACTGACAGCGACGCAATCGTCGACGCGTTGAGTGGGTTGACGATCGACACACCGGTTGGATCCGCGACGTACCGGGCATCCGATCATCAGTCAACACTGCCGTATTTCGTTGGCAAACTTGCCAAGAAGAACGGCGAAGGCATCATGACGGAATGGCGTTTGGTACGCGGGGAGGAATATCTCCCGTCTGCCGACGAGGTGCTGAAATTACGCCCGAACGGCAATTGAGATTCCTTGCGGCGAAAGCGTCAATCCTCCGATCCCGTCGCGGGATGGGCAGGTGAGATCTATGGTCACGATGTCCGGCAGCGTCATTCTCGCCAACGCCGCCGCACATCGCTCGACATCGTGAGGTTGGTCCGCGATCAATTTGTGAATCATCGAGATCATCATCGCACGGTCTTCGACTCTCGCCGGCAGCTGCTCTGCCTTGAAGCGGTGTTCGCCAGGGCGATAGCCTCTTTGCCGTTCAACCATCATGCAAAAATGTCTGTGTTTGACGTGTTGTGCATCGTATTCAAATTATTCGCATGCGGAAAAAATGCCCGGGACCCCGGCCGCAGAAGCGCAAAGGAGAGGGTTATCATGTTCGCAACCAGAGGAACGGCTACGTGACGATTCAATCGGAACAGATCGAGGGCTGGATCGTCGTCACCGGCGCTGGCAGAGGTATAGGCGCAGGCATCGCGCGACGCCTCTGCGAGCGAGGCGCCTGTGTGATGGTCGCGGACCTCGATCTCGCGGCGGCGGAGGAGACGGCGGCGCGCCTGTGCCGCGATGGACACCGAGCGCAGGCCGGGCATGTTGACGTCACCGAAGAGACTTCAGTCGAAGCACTGGGAGATGTGACCGTACGGCTCGGCAAACTTGTCGGCTGGGTCAACAATGCCGGGATTTCCGAGGTCGTTCCGCTGACCGACATGTCCGTCGGAGCGCGGCGGAGCCATCGTGAATCTTGCAAGCATCTCCTCTGTCATCGCGTTTCCTCACCGAAGCCATTACGGCGCATCCAAGGGTGCTGTCGCCGCGTTCACTAAGCACGCAGCGATAGATCTCGCGCCACGGGGTATTCGCGTCAACGCCGTCGGGCCGGGAACGATTGAGAGCGAGATGACCCGGGGTCGCCTCTCGGATCCGGAACAATTGCGATGGACGCTGCAGCGTGTACCTGCCGGTCGAGTTGGCCAGCCGGAAGATATTGGGAATGCCGTGGCGTTCCTTTGCAGCCAGGATGCATCTTACATCACCGGTACCGTGCTGATGTGCGATGGCGGCTGGACCGCTGCTGCCTGAACCTTGTTCGCTTCTGTTCTATGTCATTCAACCGGAAAGACACGCCAATGCCCTCCACCGAAAAGCCTCTTGTCGTTATCTCGGGAGCAGCGAAAGGAATCGGGCGGGCCTGTGCGGAGGCATTCCTGGCGACGGGGTGGCACGTTGCGGCGCTTGATTACGATGCCGAGTCGTTGAGCACCTTCGCAGCCGGAAAAAGCAACGTCTCTCCAATCGTGACAGACATTACCGATGCGGCATCGGTACAGGCCGGAACGAGCCGACTGACGCAGCCAGCGCGGGCCCTCGTCAATGTCGCAGGCATTTTTCCTCTTTCGTCACTGGCGACTGCCGACGTCGCAACCTACCGGCGCATCTTTGATGTCAACGTGCTTGGAACTGTGTTGCTCAGCCAGGCCATCGCGCGAACGATGCCCGACGGCGGCGCGATTGTTCATTTCGCGTCGATCAACGCGTTCATGGCCAAGCCGGATCAATTGCTTTACAACGCGTCCAAGGCCGCTGTCGTGAGCCTGACGCGGGGTATGGCTGCGGATCTTGCCGAACGTCGCATACGAGTCAACGCTGTCGCACCCGGCTCGGTCGACACCGAAGGCTTGCGCGCAATACCGGGGCGACTCGAGAAAATTTCCGCCCAGATACCGCTCGGTCGAATCGCGTCTCCCTCGGAGATGGCCGCTCTGGCGCTTTGGCTGGTCGAAGGTGAGGGCGCCCAGTCGATGACCGGGGAGACAGTTGTGAGCAGTGGCGGGGTGGTGATGCGATGACCGGCCCACGCGCCGAGACGGTGCAAGCCAGACAACAGGGTGGATATGGATTGCGACGTTGCCCTGCTTGCTCCGCTGGATGGTGAGCGCCGCATCAACAGCATTGTCGTTCCCAGACCCATCGCGCGGGGTGACGAGTCATGATCGCGACGGCGTGCGCAACCTCGCGCCTTTGGTTACTTCAATCTCGTGTTGTCTCTCCGGCACTGCTGGTCATATCGTTCCGCGGACCCGCGCGAGCGTACCTCGCTGCGGCCAGTAGCTCTACGTTCTTGCGATTGTTTTCGATCGAGAGTTTTGCCCAGGCGCAGCGTACTACGCCAATCTGCGCGATTGGACGATGGGCATCAAGGGTGATGATCTGAGCGGGGCGCGCTATTGACCCCCCTGAGCCGCAGGATCGGCACGACTTCATCATGCATTGCTGCAAGCTTTTAAGCTCGCCTAATCAATCCAATCTGCTCGTTCAGCTGTATTCGAATGGTCTGTCTGTGGACGGCCGCAATAAGATAACGCGACCGCCGCTTTGGTTGTTTTACTAATCGCTGAACAGAATGCCACTGTGTGTACCGACAACTTAAACGCGGGCGTAGCGGTGATGAGTCCGCCCAGGATGGCGCGTGAACTGATCACACCGGTTCGCTGAACCGGGCGAGAAACCGGCGCATCCTTGTTCAAGGATCGTTGCGTTCTGACGCTATTATAATAGTCGGCGTAGGATTTCAGGACCCGACGCAAATGCATCTCGCCCAAGACAATGATGTGGTCCACACACTCACGCCGGTCTGACGTGCAACCCATTCGGCCGTGGGATTTGCTGTGACGTTGATCCAGACGAGGTCTCTGCGGTCGAGCCGGACAATGACGAAGGCATAGAGCAGGTCGAAACCGATAGTTGGAACAACGAACAGGTCCACGGCGGCGATGTCCGGCGCGTGGTTACGCAGGAAGGTCCGCCATCCCTGGCTGGGCGGCCCCCGCCGTTTGACGATGTCCTTGGCGACGCTTGACTGCGCGACCTCAAACCCGAGCTTGAGGAGTTCTCAGTGAATGCATGATGCTCCCCAAAGCGGGTTCTCGATGCTCATCCGCCGGATCAACACACGGAGGTCCGTTTCGATCTACGGTCGCCCTCCCAATGGGCGCGACTTCCAACGCCAGTCGCAGCGAAAGCCGGCCCTGTGCCAACGCACGAGTGTCTCGGGCCGGATGATTGTGAGAACCTGCAGGATAGAAGGAAACCAGCGATACAGCTGGATAAAGAACCAGCGATCATGGTTCGTGAGCCGGACGCGACCAGGCAGCCTGCGCCTCAAGACAATCAACTGATGTCGAAGCACCGCGTTCTCAGCTTCAAGCCGAGTCTTCGACTTGAATGGCGAGGCCAGGACGGCCAGAACGAAACAGCCGTAATGAGGCCGAACGCACCTGTCGCGCCGAAGTCCCGGAGGAAGAATGCGATCAGGAAGCCAGACGAAATTGCCCCGACCCGGCTGGAGGAATAGGCGATGCCACCGGCGCGAGCGCGGATTGCCGTGGGGAAAACTTCCACCTGATAGGCGTGATAGGCGTAGGACAGGATCGTGTTGGCCAGAGTTATCAGCACCCCGCAGAGGATAAGAAGGCCAGGCTCGGTAAATTGCGAGAAGCCCGTACCTACGATGGCCACCGTAAGCGCCGCACCAACGATGACCCACTTGCGGTCTATGCGATCAGCGAACGTCATTCCCAAGAGCGGTCCGATCGGATTGGCAACCGCGATGATTGCGGAATAGGCCAATCCTTTGGTCACCTCGATGCCCTTCGCGACGAGGAGACTTGGTACCCAGTTCGCAAAGCCATAGTAACCGATCACTTGAAGAAGGTTGAAAATGACAAGCATGATCAGGCGCGACCGGTAAGGCGGCCGGAAAACTTCCGATAGGCCGGCTTTCACTCTCTTGAGGGGGACGGTCGCAAGTACGGGCTCCGGGAGCGCCTGGCCGTATTCTCTCGCAACCTTGGCCTCGATCTGCGTAACGATACGATCTGCTTCCTGACCACGTTCGTTCTGGGCCAGCCATAGCGGACTCTCGGGCACAATCCGGCGAATGAACCACACGATGATCGCGCCAACCGACCCTATCAGAACCACCCAGCGCCAACCTTCGACTCCGAATGGTGCGATGGGAACCAGTTGCCAGGAAAGAACCGCTACAACTGGGACCGACGAAAACATGACTGCCTGATTGAAGGCGAATGCCCTACCGCGCATTTGCCGCGGAACCATCTCGCTGATGTAGGCATCGATGGTAATGATCTCGACGCCCACCCCGATGCTGGCGATGAATCGCCACAGCAACAGGCCTTCGGTCGAAGTCTGGCAGGCCATGATGATGGTTGCGGTCGTGTACCAAAGAAGCGAGTACGTGAAGATGAACCGACGCCCGTAACGATCGGAGAGAAATCCAAGAAAAAAGGTACCAATGAACAGGCCGGCGAATGTGACCGCGACGAACGTGCCGATTCCCGTGAATCCAAAGAAAGCCTGCGTCGTTCCGGTCAGTATTCCGCTCTTCGCCAATCCCGGCGCGATGTAGCCCGTGAAAAACAGATCATACAGCTCAAACCAGCCACCCAACGAGATGAGCGCGACAAGCTTCCAAAGCGACTTGGTCGCCGGCAGCCGATTTATCCGGGCGGCTATCCAGGCCGGGCTTGCCATTGTTCCGGTAGCTGCGGGGGATTGTGCGGAGGCTACCACGCCGTCATAGGCGATGCTCATCTGATTTCCTTCCCTTTGATGGCCTGTTTGCGGACCACGATTTGTCCGTCGCGGTTTTGCAGTGTGTGGTTTGGCGGCTGGTTCTACTCGGCCGCCTCTGCAATTTTCGGCTGGATGGTCAGCGTGCCGTCTGCGACAAGCGCGGATATCTCTGCTTCGGGGAGGCCGGCCTCACGGAGAATCTCAACCCCATGCTCGCCGACTTTCGGTGGCTGGCGACGCAAGCCCGGCCGGCCGTTTCGCAATGAGATTGGCAACCCTGGCAGCCCCGCCACGTCATTCGCTAACTTGCCGTCCGGGGGACTTTCGGCTCCCGCGAGCTCGATGGGCAGCAGTCCGCCCGATGCCAACAGGTGCGGATCCTCGAACAGATCGGCGGGACGCGCGATCGGCGCATACGGCAGGCCGAGAGCCTCGCATTTTGCCATAAGCTCAGCTTTCGACAGCGTGCTAAACAACTTGGCAATTCGAGGAAGGAATGATGTGCGGCCCTGGGCAAGCTGCACCATGGTCGAAAGATTGGGATCATTCAGAAGGTCTGTCAGGCCAAATGCTTCGCAAAATCCGCGCCACTGTGTTTCAGTCACTACTCCAACGAAAACCTGTGCGCCGGCGTCGGCCGTATCGAATACATCATAGAGCGGCCAGGGTTTTGCCATGTTGGGATCGCCAAACGGTGGCGGGTCTTTCCCTTCGATCGCGGCACGGGCCATGTGTTGCGCGACAAGAACCATGTTGGTTTCGAACAAGCCGGATTGAACCAGGCCGCCCTTGCCCGTAGTTTCGCGTTCACGAAGTGCCGCCATGACAGCGATGACCGCGAAAAGCCCGCCCATAATATCGTTGACGGATGATCCCGCCCGCAGCGGCTTGCCGGGCATCCCCGTCATGTAGGCAAGGCCCCCCATCATCTGGACAACCTCGTCGAGGGCTGCGCGATTCTCGTACGGGCCCGGTAGAAATCCTTTGCAGGAGCAATAGATGAGCCGCGGATTAGCTGCCGATAACGCCGCATACCCCAGCCCGAGCTTTTCCATGGCGCCGGGACGAAAGTTTTCCAGCACGACATCTGCTTGGGCGGCAAGACGGCGAGCCAGCGCCACGCCGGCCGGACGCTTGAGGTCGATGCAAAGGCTTCGCTTGTTTCGGTTGAATGTCGGGAAAAAGCCGATCGCCGGTCCCGTCAGGCGCCGCGTGTTGTCGCCGCGTGTGGCCGGTTCAACTTTGGTGACGTCGGCCCCAAGATCGGCCAGAACCATCCCGCAAGCTGGTCCCATGACCATGTGGCTGAATTCCAGGACGCGGATGCCGGCAAGAGGACCGGGCAATTGCGTATGTGTATGTGCAATCGCGTCAACCATGGCGAGGTCCATTTCAAGATTGCGGTAGAATAAGATTTCGTCTCGCGGTCAGCCCGCGAGGCCGTTCAACTGCTTGTAGGTTCGTGGAATTCCGGCGGCGGCGACGCGGCCGTGAAGTTTTTCATCAGGCAAACCTGACCGCAGGACTTCGCGCGCTTGAATCAACCGATCGAGATCGATCCCGGTGCTGAACCCCTCGGATTCGAGCATGTAAACGAGGTCTTCCGTGGCAGCGTTGCCGACGGATCCTGGCGCGAACGGGCATCCTCCGAGACCACCCAGCGCGGCGTCGAAGCCGCTTATGCCCTCTTCAAGCGCGGCGAGAGCATTGGCAAGCGCAGTTCCCAGGGTATCGTGAAGATGTAGGTTACCGAACCGGTCTATGCCGACTTCCGTCCTCACCTGACGCACGAGGCGGCGGACCTGGCTCGGACTCGCATAACCCAATGTGTCGGCGAGCGCGATAACGTCGGCGCCGGCATCGGCGATGGCGGCTGCGAGCGCAACCACGTCGCGTTCGGGTACAACGCCTTGCAGCGAGCATCCGAACGCCGTCGAGATACCTCCCTCGATGCGTAGAGCTTTCGGCCCCAACGTGCGTGCCCATTTTACGACACGGCCCAACTCGGCGACTTGCTCCGCCTGGCTGCGCCGAACGTTCGCCTGGCTGTGCGCCTCGCTGGCCGAAACCGGCATGATAATGGCTTGGGCTCCGGCAGCAGCAGCATTTTGAGCGCCCCGCAAGTTGGGTGCGAGCGCCACAACGAACAGATTTTGATGAGTACTGCGGACTGTCTGCGTCAATTCGGCCGCATCGGCCATCTGGGGCATTGCTGCAGGCGGAACGAAGCTCGCGACTTCCATTTCGCAGACGCCGGCGGCAACCATAGAAGCGATCCAGCGGAGCTTGGCTGCGGTTGGCATAATGGTCTTTGCCATCTGCAGTCCATCGCGCGGTCCAACTTCGCGCACCACGACTTTTGTCGTGCTTTTCATATCAGTCATCTTGTCCTCGAAGCGTTTTTCTTCCCGCGACAAGCGTGCGTTCGTCGGTCACTAACGGACAAGCGCTGAGTCACGCCATCAGCGTACGCGGGGCGCGGACGCTCATTTCGTCGGTTTGGATTTCGGCTTAGCCTTCGCCGGCTCCGCCAGCAGGTGATCCCGGAGCGATCGGGCCGGATGCGGAAGAACGCTGCTGGGTCGCGTCACCAGCCGCAGACGACGGTGCGACCAACGCTCCCTGATGGGTATTCCGCACAATCCAAGTGATGCTTCGTAGCCGCGCAGAACTCCGTCCGGCATGACTGTGACGCCGTGACCGGCAGCAACGAGACGCCGCGCCGCGTCCGTACTTTCCACCTGAAAACGGTACCGTGGACGGCGGGCCAGCCGTTGTGCGGCGACTTCCAGAAGCAGCGAGATCGCGCCGGTTTCGATGACGCCGATCAGTGGCTGATCCAGTACTTCACCGAAGCTGATTGAAGCACGGCTCGCCAGGGGATTGCTTGCGGAGACTACCATCAGCAAGCGATCCTCGCGCCAAATCTGGTCTTCAAGCGCGGGCGGCACGCGGGCCGCCGTCGTGATGAAGCCCAGATCCGCTCGCCCATCGAGAAGGTCCTGAAGAATTGCAACACTCGTGTCTTCATGCAATTCCGCCCGCAGGCGTTGGCTTGACGCCGCGAGCACCCCGTTCGAGTAGTGCTACGCCACAGTCGGCTTCGAGCATCTGCACACGCTTGGCTGCCGCAGAGGTCGCGATACCGCAACGATCAGCAGCCCTGGTAATGCTGCCGAGATCCAACGTCGCCAGAAAGATCTTGATCGTAACCCAATCGGGCGGCGTCATTGCGCCGCGCTCCCTCGACATTTTCCTGGCCGTCATGCTCGGTATGACCCGGAAAGTGCAATCAAACCTTTTCCGACTTTAGGCTCGGCTCTCCGCATCAAGTATCCAGTGTGTTGTGGGTTTGGGAGGCGCGCAGCCCCCATGTATTCCCTCTCTTTACGCTTGCAGCGCAGCACATCCCTCTGACCGGCGTCCGCCAATGGCGAACGCTGCCCCCGCTAATAACCGCTTCTGCTCTGCTTCAGCAAGAGGCAATTTCCGGCCAACGCACTGGTCAAAGTGAATTGAAGGAGGAAATCATATGGGCCCGTTTCCGCACGAGGCGCCTCCCGCTGTCATTACCCCAGCAAATCCGGCTGGTACGGATGGGTTTGGTTTCGTTGAATACGCTCACCCTAATCCTGCAGAGCTCCACGCGCTATTTCAGACAGCTTCTTCGATGGCTTTCCGAGTTGTCGACGCAAAACATGCATATCGACGCGCCATCGAACTTGGTGCCGAACTTGCCGACATATCGCTCGGATCTCTCGCGCTCGACGTGCCCGCGATCAAGGGCATCGGAAACTCGCTGCTCTATTTTGTCGATGTCTATGGTGAAAAAGGCTCCGCTTTCGACGCCGAGTTCGATTGGCTGGGCGAGCGTGATCCGAGACCGGTCGGAGAGGGTCTCTATTACCTCGACCATCTGACGCACAATGTGGGTCGGGGGCGGATGGATCTGTGGGCAGGCTTCTACGAAAGAATATTCAACTTTCGGGAAATTCGGTATTTCGACATCAAGGGCGAATATACCGGCCTGTTCTCGCGCGCCTTGACAAGTCCGGACGGCAAGATCCGTATCCCGATCAACGAGTCCGCCGACGAGAAAAGCCAGATCGAGGAATATCTG
>WNFI01205913.1_pt1 | contig 11725 bp, 10 predicted proteins | sample 5400471 | NCBI WGS metagenome assembly WNFI01 (sample SAMN13153348, study PRJNA577476) | soil metagenome | isolation source: 100 cm saprolite on Douglas fir-dominated hillslope | place: USA:California | collected 2013-09-17
GGCGCTGCGCGCCGCGCGCGATGAAGCCGCCCGCCCGTCGCTGATCCTCGTACGCACGCACCTCGGCTACGGCTCGCCGCATAAGCAGGACACGTTCGAAGCGCACGGCTCGCCGCTGGGCGCGGAAGAGGTGCGCGCGACGAAGGAGAATCTGGGCTGGCCAGTGCAGCCCCCGTTCTACATTCCGGAGCAGGCGCTCGAGCATTTTCGCCTGGCCCTCGAACGCGGCGCGCGCGCCGAAGCCGAATGGAACGCCCGATTTGCCGCGTATACGAAGGCGTTTCCGGAGCCCGCGCGCGAATTGCAGCAGGCGATGCGCGCTGAATTGCCCGCCGACTGGAATGCGGACATTCCCGTCTTCCCGGCAGATGCGAAGGGCATGGCCACCCGCGTCGCCGGCGGCAAGGTAATGAACGCGATTGCGCATCGGCTTCCTGCATTGATCGGCGGCTCGGCGGACCTGGATCCTTCGACGCACACCGCGCTGCTGGGAATGGGCGATTTCGAGCCTACCCGCTACGGCGGCCGCAACCTGCACTTCGGCGTGCGCGAGCACGGCATGGGCGCGATCCTGAACGGCCTCGCCGCGCACGGCGGGAGCATTCCCTTCGGCGCGACATTCCTGGTGTTCTCCGATTACATGCGCCCGTCGATCCGGCTCGCCGCGCTGATGGGATTGCAGGTGATCTACGTCTTTACCCACGACAGCATCGCCCTGGGCGAGGACGGCTCAACCCATCAGCCGGTCGAGCACCTGGCCGCGCTGCGCGCGATTCCGCGCCTGGTCGTCATTCGCCCCGCGGATGCCAACGAGACTGCCGCGGCATGGCGCGTCGCCCTGGAAACCCGCGACCGGCCGGTGGCTCTCGTGCTGTCGCGGCAGAATCTGCCCACCCTCGACCGCGGTGCATTGGCCCCGGCACAGGGCCTGAGGAGGGGCGCCTACGTGCTGGCCGACGCGTCCAACGGCGAGCCGAACGTGATCCTCATCGCGAGCGGCTCCGAAGTCGCCTTGATCGTCGCGGCGCGGCAGAAGCTCCTCGAGAAACAAATCCAGGCGCGTATCGTCTCGATGCCGAGCTGGGAGCTGTTCGACGTCCAGCCGCAGGAATACCGGGACAGCGTTCTGCCGCCGAGGATGACTGCAAGGCTGGCCGTCGAGGCCGGCACGTCGCAGGGCTGGCATCGCTACACCGGCGAGCGCGGCGATGTGCTTGCCGTGGATCGCTTCGGCGCCTCGGCGCCTGGCGAAGTGCTGATGCGCGAATACGGATTCACCGCCGAGAACGTGTGTGCCCGCGTGCTCGCATTGCTAGGCCGCGACTAGCACGTCCACGCCCGCCGCAGGCGTGATCGCGCTCGCAGGGATCGGTGCCCCGGCACGCCATTGCGCCAACGCCTCGCGCTTGGATGCCCCGCTCACCATGAAGAGCACTTCGCGCGCCTCGCTCAGCCGCGCCGCGCTTAACGACACGCGCTCGCGCGGAGGCTTCGGCGCATCGAGCACCGCAAGCGCGGCTGGGGAGCCGGGCGCCTCGCCCCACTCGTGCCCGGGAAAGAGGCTCGCGGTATGACCGTCCTCGCCGAGGCCCAGTAGCACGAGGTCGAACGCCGCGACGGATTGCAGGCTTGCGCCATACGCTCGGGCGGCCGCCGACGCGCCGAGCTCGGCGGGAATCGGATGGCGCTGGGACGAGGGAATGGCGACATGATCGAGCCACGCCTCCTCGGCCATGCGCGAATTGCGCGCCGGATCGTCGCGCGGAACGCAGCGCTCGTCGCCGAAGTAGATGTGCCACGCCGCCCAGTCGGCGCGAACGTCGCGCAGCCGCTGATACGCCGCACGGGGCGTATTTCCGCCGGCGAGCACGATGAGAAACTGCCCGCGTGCGCGAATCGCATTACTGGCCGCCGCCAGGATGCGCTGCAGCGCGGCCGCCGCGAGCGCGGCGCCGTCCGGCACGTGCCAGCGGATGCGCTGGGTCACGGGATCAGGCTCGATCAGAGGACCCCGGCCGGTCCCGGACCGCCCGCGGGATAGGAGTGCAACCGGCGACGCTTGCGCAGGAGCGGCGTGTACAGGCGCCAGGACGCCTCGGCCTCATCGGCGTGAACGAACAACGTCTGGTCGCCGCGCACGACCTCCAGGAGCAGGGTTTCATAGCCTGTCGAGCGCGATCTGCCGAATGCCTCGGCATAGCGGAACGTCATGTGCCGGGTCTGCAGCGTGAACGGCTCGCCGGGCGTCTTGACCTCGAAGGAGAGATCGAAGCCCTCCTCCGGCTGCAGCGTCATCACCAGCACGTTGGTCTGCGCCGTGCAGCCATCGAGCGCACGGAACAGCGCGATCGGCGGACGGCGGAAGGTGATCGTGATCTCGGTCGCCTGCCGGTCCAGGCGCTTGCCGGTGCGCAGGTAGAACGGCACGCCCTGCCAGCGCCAGTTGTCGATCTCGAGGCGCAGCACGACGAAGGTCTCGGTGCGCGAGCGCTTCGCGACGCCGGGTTCCTGGCGGTATCCCCGCAGCTTCCCGCCCTTCTTCCTTCCGGGGCCGTACTGGCCGAACACCACGGCATCGGCGCGGATCGGCGCCGCGGCGCGCAGTACCTTGACCTTCTCGAACCGGATGCCGTCGGCCTCGAAGACGGCGGGGACTTCCATCGCGGTCAGGGTGAGCAGCTGGGTGAGGTGGTTCTGCACCATGTCGCGCAGCGCGCCGGTCTGCTCGTAGTAGCCCGCGCGCTGCTCGACGCCCAGCTCCTCGGCCACGCTGATCTGCACGCTCTCGATGTGATCGCGGTTCCACGCCGACTCGAACATCGCGTTGCCGAAGCGGAACGCGAGCAGGTTCTGCACCGTTTCCTTGCCGAGGTAATGGTCGATGCGGTACACCTGCGGCTCGTCGAAATAGCGATGCACGAGCGCGTTCAACCGACGCGCCGAGGCGAGGTCGTGGCCGAACGGCTTCTCGATCACCAGCCGCGTCCAGCCCTTGCTTCGATTGAGCCCCGCTTCCCCCAGCGCCTCGATGGTGCCGGGAAAGGCCGCCGGCGGCAGCGCCAGATACAGAACGCGATTGCCCCGCAGTCCGCGCCGGCGTTCGATTCCTGCGATGCGGGCAGCGAGCCGCTCATAGTCCTGCGCACCCCCGTCGCCGATCCCGTGGTAGTCGATGCAGGCGTTGCACCAGCGTCGGGTCTTTTGTCCGGCCTTCGTCAACGCCGCAAGCGCCTGCCTTCGGAAGCGCTCATCAGTCAGCTTCTGGTCCCGGCCGACACCCAGAATATGGCAGCGCCCGGGCAACAGCGCATCGCTCATCAATTGATGCAGCGCCGGCAGCAGCTTGCGTCGCATGAGATCGCCGGTCGCGCCGAAAATGACGAACAGGCACGGCTCGGTGCTGGATTTGCGCACGCGCTAGCTCGTGACTTCCGCGTCATTCACGGCGGCCGCCGGGCACGAGCGCGAGACCGGGGAAGCGTCCTGCAATTGCGCGTCGATCGCCAGCGAATAGTCCGCACCTTCCCAGCGGTCGTCGCCCGGCCAGTAGAGCGTAAAGACCACGGCACCGCCAGCCGGTAGGCCGGCGGTATCGAGGTCGGCAAAGTGGATGCCGAAACCGCTGTCCCGGGTCGGCGTGTCGTGGATCGTGCGCCAGCGGTCGCTGCTCCAATGGACGATCGCTGCGGCGAGGACCTCGACGCGCAAGACGCTGCCCGCCGACAGGCGGCGGCACTTGTTATTGAAGCGCCAGACGCAGTGGCGCGAGCGCACGCCTTCGATCTGGTAGCGCTGGCGCGGCTGCGGCGGCATGTCGAAGACGCGCCCGTCCGCGAGCGAGCGCAGCAGCTTGACATGCTCGGCATGCGCCCAGGCGCGGCCGCCAGCTCGTAATGCGCGCGCTCTCCGGTGAGGAGCGGCCACGGCCGGCCGACGCCGGTGCCGTCGAACGCCCGGCCGTCTTCGTGCTCGCCATAGCCGTCGCCGTTGTAGCGGCGCCAGCACGGCCCGGCGGGCAGATCGACCTTGAGGAGCGCATCGATGACCCGCACGGTGTTGCGAATGCGCGGATCGCCCGGGGCGCGCAACCCGAAGCGCACGAGGGCCAGCGCGTCGGGGCTCACCATCAGCGAGGCGGGCTGGCCGCTCGCCTGGGGCGGCCGGTTCTTGATCGGCACAAAGCCGTCGAGGGGCGATGCCGCATCGGCCGTCTCGGGCGGGGCAATGCGCACGTAGTAGCCGTCGACGCCCAGTTCCTTCGCGAGAGACGTATCGGTGGCATAGATCCAGTGCTCGATCAGGCCGTTCCAGATATCGGCGGTCTCACGCAGATAGGAGGCCTGTCCCGGCGCGGCGATCTGCTCGGCGAGATCGGCGGCAGCGAGCAACGCGGCGATCTCGACGGCGAGGGTGAAGGGCGAATAGCCACCGTCCTCCTCCCAGCGGTCCTGGCCGGTCACCGGACCGTTGCGGACCACGAACCCCGCCGCGCGCTCCACCATCGGCCACAGGCCCTCGAGCTCGGCGTCCGGCAGCGCGGCCTCGCGCCCGGCAAGGTCGACGAGCAGGATCGGAAAGGCGCACTCGTCCATCTGCACGCCGTTCCAGTAGGGCGTGCCGTCGAGCCAGCAGTTCTGCGGCCAGTGGCCATCGGGCTCCTGGATCGCCTGGAGATAGCGGATCACCTCGCGCGCCTCGCTCTTCGCCCCGGCGGCGAGCAGGCCACCGGCGATCTCGACCAGATCGCGCGGCCAGACGAGGTGATAGCCGCCGAGGTCCTCGTCGCCTTTGGTCGTGCCCCAGGGGATCGACAGGCTCGCGATGTAGCCGCCGGGAAAGGAGGCCGCCGCGTGCGTGCGCAGCACCGAGGTGCTGATACGGTAGGTGTTGGAGCGCCCGGGCAGCAGAGCGCGGTCCAGGGGAACTAGCGTCTCCTGCCACGCGCGCCACGACGCCGTGTATTCGGCGAGCGCGGCGTCGGCGCCGTCGGCGAGGCTCAAGCGCACGCGCAGCGCGGCTTCCTCGGCGTGCTGCCCGAATCCCAGCGCCAGCACGAAGCTGCCGCCGCAGGCGGCGAGATCGATCTCGCCGGTGAGCGCGACGTTGCCGTCGCGCGCGCAGTCGTAGCGCCAGCGCAGTTCGAAGTGCTCGGAGAGATCCTGCCACCCGTCGGAGGCGCCGACGAAGCCGGCCGAGCGCGCGAGGAAGGGCGCCGAGCAGCCGACGGCGAGCGCCCTGCCGGCGCCTTCGGCGAACAGCATGGGCACGCCCTTGTAGTCGTCGATCCAGGCGGTGTTGCCGGCGCCGCGATTCACGAGATGCGGCGCGATGAGCGCGTAGAGGCGGTAATCGGCCATCGTCCCGACGAGCGCGCCGTCGGTCACGATCAGGCCGAAATCGCGCGTGCAAGCTTGGTCGATGCGCGGATAGTAGATCTCGTTCAGGATGCCGTGGCTCAGGGTAAACCAGACCCGGCTGCGCGCCGTCAGCGCCGTGCCGACGCCGCTTTTGGCGCTGGAGGTCCACCGCGCCGGAATGCCGGGCGATCCCGGCGCAGGCTTTTCCAGGGGCATGGGTCCTTATCGCAACGTCAAGTTCGTGGGGCGGCGCAGGATGAATCGCTCCATTGCTTTTGCAAAACCTTCAGCGTCGTAGGAGTCGGTCACAAAGTCGGCAGCGGCCCGCACGTCCGGGCCTGCGTTCCCCATGGCGATGCTCACGCCGCTCTTACGAAACATGAGGACGTCGTTCGGCATGTCTCCGATGGTCGCAATCTGCGCCGGAGGGATCGAAAGCGATCGAGACAGGGTGCCGACGACGGTGCCTTTGTTGGCATCCGGATGGGTGACATCGAGATAGTAAGGCTGCGAGCGAGCTGCCGAGACGGCAGCGCCCAGCGTGCGCTGGACCTCCTTCTCGCAACGCGCGCCCAGATCATGATCCTCGCTCACGCCGACGATCTTGGCCGCACTGCCTAGCGATTGCGCGAAATCGGCGACGACGGTGGGCGCAAACTTGACGGTCCATTGTTCGCGGGCGACATGGGGCGCCCTGGGATCACGGACAAGCCAGTCCTGGCCGCTATAGACCCAGACATCCATGCCATGGCCAAGAATGACTTCCACGGCGCGCTTCGCCACATCCGTCTCAAGCACGTGCTGCTCCAAGATCGTCATGTCGGGCCTCACGAAAATTCCGCCGTTGAAACCCGCGAGCGGCGTCTCGAGCATCAATGGCTCGATCAGCATCGCCATGCCGCGCGGCGGGCGGCCGCTCGTGATAGCGAAGGCGATCTTGGCGGCGTGCAGCGCTGCCACGGCGGCCCGGGCGCGCGCGGTCAGCACCTTGTCCGAGGTGACGAGTGTGCCATCGACATCCGCAATGATCAGAGAGATGTTCGATGCGTCGCGATCGCGCTCAGCCACGCACCTTCCTCAGAGCCGCGCCCTTCCGTGAACGGCGATAGCGCCGGATGAGCGCGTTGGTCGAGCTGTCGTGCTGCAGTGTCGGCTCCTCGGCGCTCTCCAGCTCGGCCGCGGTTTTCTGCGCCAGCACCTTGCCCAGCTCGACACCCCACTGGTCGAACGAATCGATGTTCCAGATCGCGCCCTGCGTGAACACGCTGTGCTCATAGAGCGCGACCAGGGCGCCGAGCGTCTCGGGCGTCAGGCGCTCGGCGAGGATCGTGTTGCTCGGGCGATCGCCCTCGAACACGCGGTGCGGCGCGAGCGCGGGCGGCGTGCCCTCGGCTTCGACTTCGCTTTGCGTCTTGCCGAAGGCGAGCGCCTCGCTCTGCGCGAACAGGTTCGACATCAGGAGATCGTGATGCCTGCCCAGCGGATTCAGCGCCCGGCAAAAGCCGATGAAGTCGCAGGGAATGAGCCGCGTACCCTGGTGGATGAGCTGGTAGAACGAATGCTGGCCGTTGGTGCCGGGCTCGCCCCAGTAGATCGGCCCGGTCTGGTAGTCGACGCGCGCGCCGTCGAGCGAGACGTGCTTGCCGTTGCTCTCCATCGTCAATTGCTGCAGATAGGCGGGAAAGCGCTTGAGGTATTGCTCGTAGGGCAGCACAGCGACCGTCTGCGCGCCGAGAAAATTGCTCCGCTCCGATAGCGAGCATGGTCGAAAGTCCCACCGCCGAGCCCATCGAGTACCGGCCGCCAACCCAGTCCCAGAAGCCGAACATGTTGGCGGTGTCGATGCCGAACTTCGCCACGCCTTCGGCGTTGGTCGACACCGCGACGAAGTGCCGGCGCACCGCGCGCTCGTCGCCGAGCATGCGCAGGCTCCAGGCGCGCGCGGCATGGGCATTGGTCAGCGTCTCGAGCGTGGTGAAGGTCTTCGAGCACACGATGAACAGCGTCTCCGCGGCATCGAGATCGCACGTGGCCTCCGCGAAGTCCGTGCCGTCGACGTTGGACACGAAGCGGAAATTCATGTCGCGCTGGCTGTAGTGACGCAGCGCCTCGTAGGCCATCACCGGGCCGAGGTCGGAGCCGCCGATGCCGATGTTGACGACGTTGCGGATGCGCTTGCCGGTATGGCCCAGCCAGTCCCCGCTTCGGACCTGCTGCGAGAATGCGGCCATGCGCTCCAGAACCGCGTGCACTTCAGGCACGACGTTGACGCCGTCGACGACGATCTTTTCGCCTTTGGGCTCGCGCAAAGCAGTGTGCAGAACGGCGCGCTGCTCGGTCGAGTTGATCTTCTCGCCGCGGAACATGGCCTCGATGCGCGCACGCAGGCTGCGCTCCTCGGCAAGGCGCAAGAGCAGGCGCAACGTCTCGCCGTCGATGCGATTCTTCGAGTAGTCGAGATAAAGCCCGGCAGCTTCCACTGCAAAGCGCTCGCCGCGCCCCTGATCCTCGGCGAAGAGCCGGCGCAGGTGCACGGCGCGGATCGTTTGTGCGTGCGCCTCGAGCTCTTGCCACACGGGAAGCGCGCTCATGGGTGCGCGGCGTGCTCGAGGGTGGCGCTCTTCGAGGCGATGCGCTTGAGCAACTCCTGCCAAGACTTGTCGAAGGCTTCGGCGCCCTCGCGCTGGAGCTGAGCGGCGAGCGCCGCGCCGTCGACGCCCGCGCGCGCGAACTGCGCGAGCACTTCTTCCGCATCGCCGCCGTCGATCGGCATCGTGCCTCTCAGCTCACCGTGCTCGGCAAAGGCGAGCAGGGTCTTTTCGGGAATGGTGTCGATGGTGTCCGGCGCCGCAAGGGCTTCGATATACATCGTGTCCGGCGCCTCCGGATCCTTGGTGCCGGTGCTCGCCCAAAGCAGGCGCTGCGGCCGGGCGCCAGCGGCGGCGAGCTTCTGCCAGCGCGGCGAGGCGAGGAGCTCCCGGTAAGCCTTGTACGCGCGCAGGGCGATGGCGATTCCCAGTCGATTGCGCAGCGCCTGCGGGACCTTGTCCTTCACCGCCACATCCCAGCGGCTGACGAAGAGCGAGGCAACGGACCAGACGTGCGGATCGAGCCGCGCAGCGATCCGGCGTTCGATACCGCGCAGGTAGGCCTCAGCCGCCGCAAGATACTGCTCGCGCGAGAAGAGCAGCGTCACGTTGATCGGCACGCCGGCGAAGATCGACTCCTCGATCGCTGGCACGCCTTCGGGCGTGCCCGGAATCTTGATGAACAGATTGGGCCGCTTCGCCCGCCGGTAAAGCTCCGCCGCAGCCTTGATGCTGCCGGCCGTGTCGTGCGCGAGCAGGGGCGAGAGCTCGAGCGACACCCAGCCGTCGAGCCCGCCGGTGGCGTCGTGGACCGGGCGAAAGAGATCGGCTGCCTGCGTCAGGTCCTCGAGGGCAAGCTCGAAGAACAGTGCTTCGCCGGATTTGCCTTCGGCCGTCTTGCGGCGAATGGCGGCATCGTAGGAGCCTCCCTCCCCGATCGCCTTGTCGAAGATCGTCGGGTTGGAGGTGAGCCCGGTCACCGAAAACTCGCTGATATAGCGAAGCAGCGTGCCGCTCGTCAGCAGCCCCCGCGTGATGTTGTCGAGCCAGAGTCTCTGGCCGAGCTCATGCAATTTTCGGGTCGTTTTCATGTTGCCTTCCGAGAGAAATGGTTGACTCGCAGTGCGCGAGCTCGCCGATGGCTTCGATGGCGAGGTCGGCCGGCGGATAGGCGGCGAGGATTTCGGGGTCGAGCGCGTAGTGTCCCTGGCGCGCAAACACCGTGGTCAGCCGTTCGCCCCAGGATTTCTTCATCGCGGCGAGGATGCCCAGCTTGTCGTCCACCATGACGTAATGACGCGCGGGGTAGAGCCGCTCGATCTGATGCAGCATCTGCTCCTTGTGAATGTAGATCAGCACCCGGCCTTCGACGGCGTCCCACAGTCCCGAGCGCTGGACCTTGCGGGGCTGGAAGACCACGTCACCGTCCGATAGCACCACCGTCGGCCCGAAGGAGCGCAGGTGCGCGAGCGCCGCGAGCGCGCCTGGGTAGAGGCGCTCGGCAAACGGATAGTCGACCAGGTACGCCGACATCAGCAGCAGCCGCGGATCGTTCATGGCGCCCAGCCGGTAGCGCTGCAGCGCGCCCAGGTAATCGGTGTAGCCAAGCTCCTCGCGCAAGGCCTCGAAGATTGCCCAGTACCGGTCGCGGTTGCTCGCGCCGAACTCGCGCTCGAGGTGCGCGCGCAGGTCTGCTTGCACGCGATCGTTGTCGAGCAGCGTGTTGTCGCAATCGAGCAGGAATACGACCTCATCGGCCGCTTTCATGCCGTCCTTTCCTCGAGCGGCTCTGCTGCCACAGGCGAACCCCCCCGAGAAACGCGTTGCCAGTGTCGCCGCGAGCAGTATGCGGCGGCAGCCGCTTCAGGTGCGCGACGTTGCCTCCGCCCAGCAGGATGTAATCGGGCAGCAGCGCCTTGCGAAAGCCGTGTACGACCGCCTTCACCATGGCGCGCCATTTTTTGTTTCCCAGCCGCTTACGCCCCTGCTGGCCCAGATAGTCTTCGTAGTTGCACCGGTTCGAGTAGTGCAGGTGTCCCAGCTCCATCGCCGCGATCGCGCCGTCGACGATGAGCGCCGATCCGAGCCCGGTTCCGAGCCCGAGAAAGAGCATCTTCCCCCCCTTGTAGCCGCCGAGCGCCTGCATCGCCGCATCGTTGATGATCCTGACCGGGCGCCCGAATGCCGCCTGGAAGTCGAAGCCGACCCAGCCCCGGCCCAGGTTGTGGGGTTCGCGCGCAGGCGCGCCGCGACGGACCGCGCCGGGATAGCCCATCGACACCACATCGAAGCGCCAGCCCTTGGTGATCTTCAGAACACTCTTCATCATCTGGTCCGGGGTCATTTTCGGCCCGGATTCGAACTCGACGTGTTTTTTGCGTCCGGTCGCGAGGCACTTGACGTGAGAGCCGCCCACGTCGAGCACGAGAATGTTCGTGCGCTTGCTCAAGCTACTTTTTTTCGTCGTGCCCGCCGAACTGCTTGCGCATCGCGGAGAGGAGCCGGTCGGCATAGCCCGCTTCGCCCCGCGATGCGAAGCGCCCGAAGAGCGCCGCGCTGATCACGGGCGCCGGTACGCCCTCCTCGACGGCGGCCGCGAGCGTCCAGCGGCCCTCTCCCGAATCCGAAACCCGGCCGCCGTACTCCTTCAATCCCGGATCGTCGAGCAGCGCTCGAGCGGTCAGATCGAGGAGCCACGAGCCGATCACGCTGCCGCGGCGCCAGAGCTCCGCGATCTCGGAGACGTCGAGCTCGTACTGGTAATACTCGGGGTGGCGCAGCGGCGTGGTCTCGGCATCCGTGTCGCGCGCGCGCGCGCCGGCGTCGGCATGGCGCAGGATATTGAGCCCTTCGGCATAGGCCGCCATCAGTCCGTATTCGATGCCGTTGTGGACCATCTTCACGAAGTGCCCGGCGCCCTGCGCGCCGCAGTGCAGGTAGCCCTGCTCGGCGGTGCTGTCGCGCTTGCCGCGGCCGGGCGTGGGCGCGGCTGCGCCGGCGCCGGGAGCAAGCGTGGAAAAGATCGGCGCCAGATGCCGGACGATCTCTTTCTCGCCGCCGATCATCAGGCAATAGCCGCGCTCGCGGCCGGCGACGCCGCCGCTCGTGCCCACGTCGACGTAATGGATTGCTCGCGCCTTCAGCTCGGCACCGCGTCGAATGTCGTCGCGGTAGTAGGAGTTGCCGCCGTCGATGACGATGTCGCCGCGCTCGAGAAGCGGAGCCAGCTCGGCCAGCTCATCATCGACCAGGGCTGCCGGCACCATCAACCAGACCGCACGCGGCTTGGCTAGGCGCGCAACCAAGTCCTTAGGGGATCGCGCCCCGATGACGCCTTGCTGCAGGAGATTCTCGATCGCCGCTGCATGCACGTCGTAGACCACGCATTCGTGGCCTCCGCTTGCCAGGCGCCGCACCATATTGGCGCCCATACGCCCTAATCCGATCATGCCGAGCTGCATCCCGGAACTCCTGGTCTGACTTGTTGGAGCGCGCTTGCGGCAATGAGTTCGCACAGCGAGCAATGTGTGCGACAAAGGACAGACCGCTTAAGCAAGCATGTGGTGACCTGGTGCGTGCGTTGGAAGGCGTGGATCAGCCGCGCAGGACCGCGTTGGCTTTATTCCGGCTACACGCCCAGAAATGAAAACGGGCCGCATCGCTGCGACCCGTTAGCTTGTCTGGCGCGCCCGGCAGGATTTGAACCCACGACCCCCTGGTTCGTAGCCAGGAGGTCATACGAGTCGCACCGTCGCCAAGTCCTGTGCCCATCGCTCAGGA
>WNFI01089153.1_pt2 | contig 11723 bp, 5 predicted proteins | sample 5400471 | NCBI WGS metagenome assembly WNFI01 (sample SAMN13153348, study PRJNA577476) | soil metagenome | isolation source: 100 cm saprolite on Douglas fir-dominated hillslope | place: USA:California | collected 2013-09-17
TTTCGCTCACCGCGCTAGTCGGCGGCGATGAGCGCGTCCGCGAAGCGCATCGGGAGAGCGTAAGCGTTGCCCTCGACCAGCTCGAACACTACACGCAGGAATACCTCGACGCTTCCAGTCCCCGCAGCCAACAAATTCGTGAGTACCTTGAACGCACGGGCCGCTCGGGGAAAGAATCTGCCGAGATCGCTGCGCACTCGACGCGGGACCACAAGGAAATTCACTCGCCGGGCGAAGTGATGGCCGCGCACCGGAAGCTGGCGGCACACTTCGGGCACCAAGCCGACGCTGTTGTACGCGCAGCGCGGGAACGATCTCAATATCAGGAGAAGCCTGTCAACTCGTTGGACCGGGTTCGAGAATCTCTCACCTTTTCCCGTGACAAGAACTTCGAGCGAGAGGCGGTTGTGGATGAACGTGCTCTGATCCGCGATGGCCTCCGACGCGGGATGGGCGAGATCACCCACGGCCAGGTCCGTGCCAATCTGGAGGCCCGATTGTCCTCTGGGGAATTTCAAATCATTGACCGACCTCTTGGCGTTCCGGGCCGCCAGTTCACCACCGCCAAAACTATCGAAGCAGAACATGAAATTGTCCGCAGAATGCGTGAAGGACAAAACCATGTCGAGCCGGTTCTTTCGCGTCCGCACGCCATCGCTGTTGCCAACCAGCACCCGCATCTTAACCGGGCACAAAAGAGCGTGGTCGAGGATGTGCTCAGCTCCCCAGATCGCATCCAAGGAATCCAAGGCTTTGCCGGCGCGGGCAAGACAACCACGCTCACCGTCATCCGCAGCGCCGCGGAAGGGCAGGGCTATCAAGTTGACGGTTTCGCCCCGACCTCCCGCGCCGCTCGCCAACTGAATGAGGCAGGCATCGAGGCCGGAACCCTGCAACGCTTCCTCGTCCACACCGCGAATCCCGACCTACGAGAGCAAAAGCACTTCTACCTTGTCGATGAATCAAGCCTAGCCAGCACAAACCAGATCCGCGAGTTCCTTGCGCGGCTTGGTCTCGATGGCCGCGTGCTTCTGATCGGCGATATCCGCCAGCATCAGGGCGTCGAAGCGGGCCGCCCCTTCGAGCAACTGCAGGAAGCCGGAATGCGCACAGCCCGACTCGATGAGATCGTTCGCCAGCAGGACCCGGCTCTGAAATCTGCCGTCGAACTGCTGGCTGTGGGCCAAGTTTCTGCCGCACTAGAGGCACTCCAACAGCAGGGCCGTGTCAAGGAAATTCCCAACGGGGAAGAGCGCATCCGCGCCATTGCTAAGAGCTACGTTGAATGCCCTGACAAGACTCTTATCGTTTCACCGGACAATGCGTCCCGCCGCGAACTGAACGTCGCTGTTCGCCAGGAGTTGAAGCTCAGTGGAACCCTAGCCCCGGAGGATCATACTTTTCGTGTCCTCGTTCAGCGACAGGACATGACTGGTGCCGAACGCTCCTGGGCAAGTCACTACGAGGTCAACGACGTAATTCGCTACACGCGTGGGAGCCAAGTGATCGGAATAGGGGCTGGAGCCTACGCGTCGGTTGTCGCAATCGACCCAGCCGGAAACCAGCTCACAGTTGAGAAAGCGAACGAGGAACTTGCCACCTATGATCCCCGCCGACTCACCGGCGTCAGCGTCTATCAAGAGATTGGACGAGAGTTCTCCGTAGGCGACCGCCTCCAGTTCACGGCCCCAGACAAATCGCTTGGCGTCGCCAATCGCGACCTCGCGACCATCGAGGCCATCCATCCCGACGGTCGGCTTTCTGCACGCCTCGACAACAACCGCCAGATCGAATTCAACGCTATCGAGCATCGTCATTTCGACCACGGCTATGCCGTCACCAGTCACAGCTCTCAGGGGCTCACCGCCGAACGCGTTCTCGTTCACGCTGACACTAGGGTCCACCCGGACCTGCTCAACGCCCGCTTCGGCTACGTTTCCATCTCCCGCGCCAGCCACGAGGCCACGCTCTTTACCGACGACATGGCAAAACTCGGGCCCCAATTAGGAGCCGATGTCTCGAAGACCTCCGCTCTGGAAATCAATCAAGCCTCATCCATCGCCCAGGGAATTGGGTTAGGGCTGTGAAAATGGCGACTTTTAGAATAGCTAACGTCTGTCCGTTAATGCTAGAACGTAGGTTATTGCAACGCATAGACAACGTGGTGCTTATCTATTATATTGCATGAAACGTTAGTAAAACAATTGACAATTAGAGATCATAAGAGTAAAGGCGGAATTCTCTTAGGCCAGGACTCCACCCGGAAGGTAATCGCGCGGACAGCCAGATATGCCCCTTTAGCTTGAAGAGACTAACGTCAGTGTTATCACAAATAGTCTGAGCTATTTTACGACCTTCCATGTTTTGTAGGTCGCAGTTACGGCTGAACAAACATAGAGAGCAGCGGGTGTGCCGGTGGCATTCGAGTACAGGCTTCCAGCGGAGTTGCAACTTCCAGATATGGCGCCCGCCCCTACAGACCAATTTGCTTGACTCGGGCTGGTCGTATATCGAGAGTATCCGGTCGATAGTTTTTTGCCGACAACGTACATTGCCACGTAGGCGTCGTTAATATAGGGGCCAAAGGCCAAAAGACTATCCGTGATGGTATGGCTCGAATTTGGCGCAACCGAGGTATTGCCAACCCCCATGATAACTAAGTCGCTTACGTTGGTTCCATAAATTTCAATTACGCTAACGGGTGGTGGCTGGGTACCCGTAGCTTTGTTTGTATCACCTAAGATGTTCCGAAGCACATTGCTCGATGCGGCCGCGTATTCCCCTACAATGATACCTTCGTCGAAACCTTCAACACGCACGTCTTCGATAATGTTATTAGACGAATCAAGGTATATCGCAGCATTCGCGGTCGGCGTGACAGAACCGGTGGTGCAGTTCATGCCGTGAATGCCTAGAGTGCTTACCTTCATATCGGCACAACCTAGGGGAGAGGAACCAGCAGTGTCGCATGTGATGTTTGAATACGGACCGGAATTCTGTGCATTCCCGTAAACGTACAGTCCATATCCCGTAACCCGATACAGCGTGACATGATTTACGTAGCTGAGGTCGCCACAGTATTGATTATCGATTCCATCGTTACCCTGAGTATTTCCGTCCAAAACCAAGTCTTCAACTGAGGCTCCTTGGCAACCGCTTGTAGAACCCATGGCAATCATTGGGCCGAAGTTCGATTGCGCCTGGAGAATTGTTCCGATAGTCTGGCCAGCTGGCTCGAGCGCGGGGTCCTCTCCTCCCTCCCCAACGATTTTTGTCCCGCTAGGTAGCGTCCAGGTCGACGAAATCTTGATCGTCCCGGAAGGAAGTAGGATTACTGCCGATTTTATCGTGGACAAGTTGTACCACGGGCTATGCGCACAAGTGAAGAGCGTCGTCGCCACCCCGCGAGCGTCAATAACCGCAGCACCTCCCGGATAATTTGTGCCGTTGGCTAGGTTCAACAAAGCATTGTTAATCTTGGCGCAAACGTCCGCACCCCCCTGCACGCTCGCGTCAATATATAGCCGCGACCGTACGACAGTTGATCCTTGGTATACAGCCTTGTCTCCCGCTTGGGCGTGGACTACAGTGGGTGCCGCCAGCGAACCCAGGAAGAGACTCAAAATCGTTCCCGTATACCAGCAGTTTGCCCTCATCAGCATCATTTTTGTCATGCCAAATCGCTCCTTGAAGTCTGCGACTTCAACGGTCCGTTAGAGGAAATCGTGGCCAAGAATATCCACGGGTTACAAGGTTAATAGTCAATACGCACCGCTAAGTGGTCTCCACGTGTTTCCTACGCACCCCCACAGCGTTGTCCCTGCGCCGGTGATCTGTGAGGTCACAGAAAATATGCTGCCATTAGATGCACTGCCACTAGATGCACACGCACTACTCGGTTGAGAACTACCGACAAACCAAGCGGGCACAGTAGGGCTCGTGCTGAAACGAGAGTTACCGATAGAACTGCTGGCCGGGTAGGGCTGACCCAGCACGTAAAGGCCCACGAACTGGTCAGTGGAAAACGGCAATTTCGTACCCGTCACATCATCCGCAATCGTATAATTTGCGGCGCTCGTGGCACTCATAACGGTTAGGTCGCTCACGTAGCTGGTATTGCAACTCGAGCCCGGACCGGTACCGCACACGTGAATAACGTTTGTCAGATTGCTGCCGGTCGGTGAGCTGATATTCAGAAGAATATTGTCCTGAGCCGATGCACGAGAACCAACGAGAATTCCGTCCCCGGTATAGCCCGATATAGAAACATTCTCAATCGAGTTATTGCTACCGTCCAAAAGAATAGCAGGACCGGAAGGATTGTTGCTCCCAGTGCAATTCAGCCCGTGAATACCCCGTGTACCATAGGTTCCACGGATGCTCACACAGGTTCCGCTTCCGGAGTAGTAAATCGCAGAATATGGGCCAGAATTCGCCGCATACTGTCCCGCTGAGGCGCTTCCGATCGACAAACCGGTGAATGTAGATGCAATTCCCGTGATCGACACGTCATTCACGTAACTCAATTCTTGAGAGAACTGGTTCACGATTCCATTGACACTTTGACCCCCGGCATTGAGTCCCAGATGTTCAATCACGACCCCATTGCAGTCATTGTTTCCGCAAAACGGCGAAGCGCCCCCCATGTCGATCATGTCAGTCCCCGAGAAGGATATCGCTTGAAGAGTGGTCAAGTTGGGCCCCTCGCCCACGATCCGCGTGCCTTCCGGCAACTTCCAAGTGGCTCCGATCTCGATTATTCCCGCCGGTAGCAAAACCGTGGCATAAGGCCAACCAGTAACCGGAGCCGTACCGCCCCACGGATTCGAGTCTGTCGCGGTACACGGAGAAGAAGAACCCACAGGCACGGAGCGAGCGTCAATTACTCCTTTGCCGTTATATTGGGTATACGTGCTGCTGACTAGCTGTTGTAACGCGAGATTGATCGCGGCGCAGATATCGGTCGCCCCGAGTTGGTTCGCATCTACGAATCCATGCGAGTATGTGATAGTGCCGGTTGTCGAAAGGTACACAGCGTTGTCGCCAGGATACTGAGTGTTTTGAGCTGCCACGCCAGCGGGGTAAACCGCAACCCAAACTACGGCCAGAATCATCACCCCGAGCAATATCCGATGTTCTATCACTCTGCTTGTCATTCTTTCTCCTCATCGTTCACGCATTCAGCACAGTCAACTCATAGGTTTCTACGCAGAATTACCCAATGTCTTGCCATGTTCCGTTTGAGCACACATAGATCACGTTGCCCGAAGAACCTGTGGTGTTTGAATAGACTGCTCCGGGAACGGTACACGAAGTGCCACTGATAGATGTGCTGCCCTTGGCGCCCGCAATCCACGTGGGCACCCCGGTACTGGAGCTGAACACGTTAGGTCCAGGACTTGTGGTGAACCGAGAATAGCTAGGCGTGGTGCCTGATAGCAGCTCGCCGAGAATATACATTCCTGTGTACCCTATATAGACGCTCGGAGGCAGAGACGATCCGACTCCGGTTCCGGTCAAGTCGTCTTGTACGGTGCTCGGGGCAAAGCCACCGGTGCCCTGAGCCAAAACGTTTGCAATACTGACGTCGCTTACCGACGAATTCGATTCCGGTTGGCAAGCCTGGCTTTGACTGGAAGCTCCAGGATTACAAATGTGAACCGCATTTTGAACGGGACCTCGCCCAAAAGACACCGTGATGTTTGATATCGTGTTCCCCTGCACTTTGTATCCCAGCGGGTTGCTGGTCCCTTCCAAAGTGGGGTTATCTCCGACTACAATGCCGTCGTAAAATCCCTCGACGTGTACATCATTGATCGTGTTGTTGTATGAGTCTAGGTACAAGCCGAAGTGTGCTGGCTACCACAGGTGCTGTTGCAACTTGTGTTCCAAGCGGAAGCTGTGAAATTAATATCGGAATATGGTCCGGAGTACGTTGCATTCGGACCGATACACAGACCGGTCACTACCTGAGTTTGCGTCTGCGAGTTGGTAACCGGAGTTGCACACGAAAGGACAGCAAGGGAGTTGTTGCTCGCTGCCCCGATCTGATAAAGTGCTACGTCTTTGACATAGCTGGAGTCCTGCGCGAAATCGTTGTACACGCCATGATACGCCTGGTAATTTCCGGCTGAATCCTGAGCCGTAATTCTCAGGTGCTCAATGGAGATTCCGGTACAGATACTATTTGTGCAGACGCTGGCTGAGCCCATCTCGATGATAGCGTTTGTCGAGTCTGCGTTTGTGCCGAAGGTCGGATCGAGCTCAATAGTGGTCGCGTCTTTGCTTTGTCCGATAAGCCTCGTATTGCTTGGCAAAATCCACGGCTTTTGAATCACAATTGTCGCGCCAGGAAGGAGAATTGTAGAAGGCACACTCACGCCCCCGAAGGGATTGATGCTGCAGGTCAATGGGGGAGTTGTGTTTCCTACCGGCGGGATGACTATCCCACGAGCATCAACCACGGCCCCGCTTTGCGGGTAGCTCCCCGTCAAAATTCCGTTTATCGTCTTGCATATGTCGAGGTAGCCCGAAGTAGTGCTATCGAAGAAGAAGACACTTGCGTCAATGTATGCCTTCGACGCCGTCTTTGTGGTCGAATTCCACACAACCGTGGCACCTTCCACGGGCGTGATCGGGGGCGGGTCTTGAGCTACCACGCGCGTTGACACCGTAAGCAACAGGACGAAAGAACAAAGACATAGACTGAAAGCTGCGTTGCGGGTCATCTATATTCTCCAAAAAACCAAGTCTCGCGGAACCGGTAATCGTGTAACTCTCAATGGCCAGCGGCTTCGCTTACTGTTGAGTGAAAATGTACGCCTCGAAATCGTCCAGAACAAAATCCAACAGGCCATCGGCATTGAAATCTCCGACCGCCATCGCAATCTCCCCATTAATGTTCTGTGTGGGCAGGCTAATTACTTGTTCGGTCTGGAATGTGCCATCTCCGTTGCCCAGCAGCAATAGGAATTGGTTGTCGTCGTTCCGTGATATGACAATATCCGTCTTGCCGTCAGAGTTGAAATCGCCTGTGGCAAATTCAAAACTGGATCCCGCCGGATAAAAAGCTGGAGACTGGAAGGTCGCATCACCGTTCCCTATCAAGACTCCAATCTGGCCGGCGGTGCAGAACGCGATGTCGGGTTTGCCGTCACCATTGAAGTCGCTGATCTTTAAGAACGTGTCACAGCCCAATGGATACGAAGCGACCAATTGAGCAGGATAGCTGAACGTGCCGTCGCCTCTTCCTAGAAACACATAACTGTTTCCGTATTGATCGAGCGTTAAAAGGTCAAGTTTGCCGTCGCCGTTGAAGTCAGCGGCAGCGATGTCGTCCCCGAAGCCGGGCCCGAGGAGCGGGTACGACTTCAAGGATTTGAAGCTGCCATCGCCGTTCCCAAGAAAAACTCCCACATTCCTTCCCTGAACAGCGGCTAAGTCCAATTTGCCATCGCCATTGAAATCGCCCACCGCTAACCAGGAAAACCCCACCCAACTAGTCAGCTTAGGTCCAAGGGTAAACTTGCCCGTGCCATCGCCGAACATTACGATGACCTGTTTTCCAAAGCCGGTGTTATTCGAATCCCCGGAGACATAAGCAATATCAAGTTTTCCATCTCCGTTAAAATCTCCATACACAATGTTGAACGGGAAGTGATAGTTCCGTCCCGCGATCGAGCCGAAGCGGAAAGTGCCATCGCCATTTCCAAGCCGAAGATCGATTCCTCCGGGACCAGGTCCGAGAAGATCAAGCTTGCCGTCGCCGTTGAAGTCCGCGGGATAGAGACCGTACCATCCAAAGTTGTAGTTCACGGGCTGGTTGGAAACGATGGTTGCAGTAGGCGCGTGAACCTCGATCTGCGCATAGGAACTTGACTTCCCGCCGCCGGGGGCAGGATTGGTGACCGAAATCGTCCCGGCTGTATTTGTGACTACGTCGGACGCAAGAATCTGCCCTTGCAGCTCATGCGCTGAAACAAACGTGGTCGAGCGCGGCTGACCGTTCCAGTTAACGACCGCCCCGGAAACGAAGTTCGCGCCATAGACGGAGAGGGTAAATGATCCGCCACCCGGAACAACGGCCTGAGGATTCACAGGCCCCACGATCTGTGGCACCGGATTTTGTGCGTAAATCATCGTCCCAAGAAACACGGTCAACACCATCACCTTCAAACTTCCAAAAATCGAGTTGGCAAAACTACACTGCTGCCTATTCACAAATACCTCCCTGGGTTCGGCCCGGAACAAATAATAGAAGATACTGACTTACAGAAGTTAGAAATTGATTTCGTGGGTCGTGCTTCGCAAAAACCGAATAGAGGTGGGACAGCGTGGAGCGTAAGCTGATATAAGCACAGCACTTAAGCGCTTCTGCTATCCTGAATGCCTTGGAATCGGCCTCCAGCGCCGCAACTGCAGATAGTGCTCGCTCCCTCAGATCGTAGGGCAACAAATTTTACAAATACCGGACAAAGAGTGGATGTACGCTGCAAAATCTTTCATCCACTCGGTCCAGGGTTGATTCGTCGTGTCGTTCCCCGCTGAGGTCACCGTTGCGGATTCTCTCAGCCGAGTACGAGCCCAGTTCCGCTACAGCCGCCGCAGAGTTCATGGTCCAGAAGTTCCTTACCGTCGACCACGCTTGAGGCGTGAGACACTCGGCGACGCTCCGTAGATGTAAATTTTGTATCCTTATCAGCGGAACCAAGAGTCCGTTCGCCTTCGCCCGCTCCAGCATGCGCTCGGGACCCATTTCCATCAAAGTCGGCATCGGGAACACCTTTGTCTCGTTCATCATGTCCGAGAAGATCCAGATTGTCTTCGAGGCAACCGGAGACGCATCAGGTTTCGGGCTCGACTCGAACACTGCTTTCAAAAGCCACAGACCACCAATGATGTCGGTGCCTTGTGCCACCGGCGACATCCCGGAGGAGTTCTTCTCAAAACGAGAAGCAAGCTCGCAGCGGGAGCGATTCAGGTCATCAGTGAAGACGCCACGCGCATCGGGCGTCCATCCTTTCACGATCTCTCGCGTTCCGCCGAAGGAGTCCGTGAAATGCTCGACACCCACACGCGATGGGGGGGCGAATGAAACAACCAAAAGAAGAAATATGGTGAGCGCCTGATGATAGAGAGGACGGCGTTTCGTTTGCGTGTTCTCGGCCCGCAGAATTCCTGCCATGCAGCGCTTCTTCGCAATTTCGACGGTAGCGACCAATTCAGAGATTTGCTTCTCCAGTTCCGTTACTAACTCATGGAGCTTTTTCAGCTTTCTCCAGGCGGCATAGTCCTCATCAGTGTGCATCCTGACGAGCAATCCCACGAGGAGGCCCAGAGCTATGTCCGCCGCAATCATGAACCACAGCATCGCCTGACCGAAGGTCTCATGAATGCTCGATTCCGAGAGTTCTTTGGGCTTGGGGTCCGGTTCGGGCGAGTCGGCAGAGGGCTCATCCACATAGGAGCTCGTGGACGTGGTCGCCGTGGCCCGGTCAACCATGTCCTTCCTTTTGAAAGGGAAGACGCAAGAGCACTCCCTGTATTTAGGGGGGAGGTAGAACCGACTGATGGAGCATGGCAACGCACTTCTTCATCGATGCATCCGTGCCAGAACGGAGGCCGACGGAGTCCCGCGAAGATTCAGCTTTCAAGGTTACTTCCGGCAATCTTCAGTCGGTGACGATGCACATTCCACTACTCCACGACCCAAATCCTATAGGTGTCAGAACACCCGTGCGGATTGGGAAACTCTGGCGCACACTGGTTGAGCTTAAACGTGAGTTTTCCGGGTTCAATCTCTCTCTCTGCCTCTGCGCTTGGGATAGTGTTCTGAGGACGCACTCTGGGACCCGCATCTGTGTATCGAGTTCGACACTGAAATTGCGCCCATGTAAAGTGCTATCTCGCTTGGTGGAAAGGCGTTCTCCAACATCGTTTTCGCCCAAGATCAATCCATATGAAAACGTCCGGCCCGGTGAGTTGGATTTAGAGCATCTAGGTGGCACGCAAGGACGTTAGTAATCGGCGGTGGACAACAGATTGTTGCTGTTCGAGAGCATTCTTCCTCGAAAAAATCCGCGATGGATCTGTCCCGTGAAGCCGAAATACGTGCGACCCGTGTCGCCGCTGCTCCGGGACGCTACCCCGATGTAACCCCCGAAAGTCCCACCGAGGAAAAGCCCATCGAATGGATCGGCAGCCGGTTCATCAGGAAACGCCGACACCACTTTCGGAGGCGTTGCAACGTGCTCTCCTGGTTTGATCTGGGTTCGGAACAGCTGGTAGCGATGATCATAACGATCACGCTCTGCGCCGAGATAACCCAGGTTGATGGTGTTAGCTCTATAGTCGCTGCTCATCCACGGCATGATTTGATTTCCCCGGCTTATGTCCACTCGAGTCGGAGTTGCCCAAGCCTGAGAATGGCCCGAATTATCGGTGGCCGACCAGGTCATCATGACCTCAGCCCGCGGACAGACTCCCAGTAGGAAGGATCCCACGGAGAAGAATGGGTTCACGCCGCACCGGGCCCACGCCACGAACTCCTCGTATTGATTCCCATTCCAACGACTGCCGTGAACTGGATACGTCCAAAGCTGTTGCAGGGTCGATGGAACCAAAAGGAGATTGGTCGGAAGGGGCTGCTCCTCGCGAAAGACCTGCACAGGAGACGAGCATGTCGGCGTGTTCGGAGCACCCACGGGATTGCAGCTAACGTATCGAATGTCCATCACCTCTGTCTGAGCCCCGTTGACGATGGGGAAATTGAAATTGAGGTATGTGATGGTGCTGACACCATCCGGTCGCACCGAAACTTCTGCCAACGTCGTGTTGGGATCGGTGCCGCTGATCTTCAGCGGTTGGGAGCAGTCCTTCGCATCCGCAAAGTTGTGCGGGCAAACTGCTACGTCTATCCAAGAAACTCCCTGAAAGATATCGAAGACCGTCCAAGTTACGTAGACGTCGCCCGCACCCGTACCCTCAGACCGTTCATCCGCGCGAACATAAGGCTTGTCAGGAGAGGTCGCCTGTCCAATTTGTTGGGTCGCGCCAAGCAAAACTCTCTGTGGCCAGCAGCGCGATGAAACATCATCGGCCCCCTGGGCGTCAGTGAGATGAGTACCGGCGGGGCAAATACTAGGATTGTTTAACTGTGCCGCCGTGGTTGAGAGTAGCGCGACTCCATCGACGGTCGCGCCGAATCGCAAATCCGCAGCATAGAACTGGCCACGCGTGGGATCCGCGGCCACCACCGGGAGTCCGCCACCATACACAAGTTCCTGGGTCGGAGCATAGTAAACATGTGGGAGTCCGCCTTCGAACGAAGCCGAGCAATCCGCACCCGATCGATGAACATAGTATCCGCTGAAACCCCGCCCAAAAGAGTGGGGCACGTTGACGTTCGGGGCGAAGAAAAAGTCGAAAAGCCCGCGGTAGTCCACTGCCGTCTCAACTACCAAGTCCGAGCCGGAAATCCCGCCCATTGGGATGAAATCCACAGATTCTGAATTGACAGGTACGTGGAACGGGATGTGTGGACTACCATGCTGCGGCTCCAGGTTGAAAACGGCCCCGCCGGGGGCGTCACAGCGAGAAGGCAACTCGGTGTGCACGGGCGCCGGGTTTGTTTCTTCATCCAAATTCTGCGGGGTATGGGGGGGAGGACTCTGCGGAACTGTCTCTTCCAGCGCGGGTTGGCCCTTCGCAACTTTGCTTCGCTG
>WNFI01669968.1_pt1 | contig 11723 bp, 10 predicted proteins | sample 5400471 | NCBI WGS metagenome assembly WNFI01 (sample SAMN13153348, study PRJNA577476) | soil metagenome | isolation source: 100 cm saprolite on Douglas fir-dominated hillslope | place: USA:California | collected 2013-09-17
TTGCGATTCTTGAAAGGAAAGTTGGCCGGCTCATTTTCAACGGTTTTCCAACTGGCGTCGAAGTCACGCATGCGATGGTGCACGGAGGCCCGTATCCCTCGACTTCGGATGGCCGCTCCACCTCAGTCGGAAGCCAAGCGATTTTCCGGTTCACCCGCCTGGTGTGCTACCAGGGATTTCCCGACAGTGCTTTACCCGACGAGTTGAAAGACGGAAACCCGCTACGGATTTGGCGCATGATCGATGGGCAGACCGTACGGGAATAGATGGCTGGCGGCGAGCCGTCGTCGTGAAAGCGATTCGGAAAGGTCAAAATTGTGAAGCCCCACTCTCACCGACTGCCTCGTACGCTGTACTTCTGTTGCCTCGCCCTGGGGCTGTTTGCGACGTTGCGCCAGTCTGCTGCCCAAGAGCAAAAGAAAAAGCAGCCTCCGGCGCCTGGTCCTATGCTCAGCCAGGGCACAGTGGATTTTGATACTCCCGAGTTTACCCTCACTCTGGTCCGATCCTCGCAAACCGTCGCGGCCCTAAAGCCGAAAGGCGCCAGCAATTTCGATTTCACACCCGGCGATCTGCTGATCGAGCGCTCCCAAGATGGTTATTTCCATTTGGGGGACGTCACCCTTCGTCTGAGATCGAGAAATTCTGGCGACTGGAAGAATTATTCCACCTCCGTAGCTCGCACTCCAGTGACTGCTTTGCCGTTGTCGGAAGGCCTTCTGGCCTCTGCCGACCTGACGCCCACCTTGCCAGCAGATTTTCCCCTACAGATCACGCGCAGCTGGGCTCTTGATTCAGGAAAACTCGTGCTTCGGTTCATGCTGAAGAACAAATCTTCTGAGACCGTTCAGATAGGGGCACTGGGCATCCCGATGATCTTTAACAACGTGCTCAATGAACGGTCGCTGGAGGAGGCTCATGCGAAGTGCTCGTTCTACGATCCTTACATCGGTGAGGATGCTGGCTATCTACAGGTTACGCGACTGAGCGGTCACGGTCCCGCTTTGTTGGTCGTCCCAGAGGGCAAGACGCCGTTTGAGGCTTACAACCCCATTCTGGATCGGCCCGGACACTGGGGTGCGAAGCCCGTGTTTACTGACCCCACACCACGAGGGATCACTTTCGAAGGTTTTTATGAATGGCTGGTCCACAGTCAGGCCTATGCCGAGAATGAATGGAAGGCGGCGCAACCGTGGAATCCTGCCACCGCGCTCAGTCTGTCTCCAGGAGAATCAAAGACCTACGGACTCAAATTCCTGCTTTCAGATTCGATTCGCGACCTCGAAAACACACTTACGCAAAACGGTCGTCCGGTGGCGGTGGGCGTTCCCGGATATGTCGTTCCCATGGACATCAATGCTCGTCTATTTCTCAAGTATCCGAAGAGCGTTAAATCGATGGCGGTGGAACCCAACGGAGCGCTCGAAATCAGGAGAGAGAGTTCGCTCCGATCCAGTTGGAGAACTTACAGCGTTAAGGGCAAGAAGTGGGGCCGCTCGCGTTTAACGGTGACCTATGATGATGGCTCCGTACAGACGTTTCAGTATTTCGTTATCAAGCCCCAGTCTCAGGCTGTAGCGGACCTGGGTCATTTCCTGACCACCAAGCAGTGGTATGTAGACCCAAAGGATCCTTTTCACCGTAGTCCTTCTGTCATGACCTATGATCGCGAAGCCAACCAGGTTGTGATGCAGGACAGCCGGACCTGGATTTCCGGTCTCGGAGACGAGGGCGGAGGAGGAGCATGGCTCGCAGCTGTGATGAAAGAATTGGTTCAGCCGAATAGGGAAGAACTGGAAAAGCTGCAACAGTTCGTCGACGGTGTCCTCTGGGGTGGATTGCAATACAAAGACGGTCCGCATCAGTACGGAGTGCGCAAGAGCTTGTTCTATTACCAACCGGACGAAATGCCAAACGGTTACTACCGCAGCGATCTCGATTGGTCGTCGTGGACGAGTTGGAACAAAAAAGCGTCGGAACAGGTTGACCGCTCCTATGATTATCCGCACGTTGCGGCTGCGTATTGGGTGCTCTATCGGCTGGCACGCAACCATGAGGGCTTGGTTACGAACCATGCTTGGGAATGGTATATCGAGCATGCATATCAAACATCCATTGCCATGACTAATTTCGCGGCGGACCTGGCAGTCTTCGGGCAGATGGAAGGAGACATCTTTCTTCAGATTCTGAGCGACCTCAAGCGGGAAGGCTTGAAGGAGCAGGCCGACAACCTCGAAACCAAAATGCGAGCCCGCACCGATCATTGGAGAAATGAAGCTTACCCTTTCGGCAGTGAGATGCCATGGGACTCGACAGGCCAGGAAGAAGTCTATGCTTGGACGAAATACTTCGGATACCAAGACAAAGCAGAAGTAACCCTCAACGCGATTCTCGGTTACGATCCGGCGATTCCGCACTGGGGCTACAACGGCAGCGCACGTCGCTATTGGGATTTTATTTTCGCGGCCAAAGACCGCCGGCTTGAGCGACAACTGCATCATTACGGCTCGGGACTCAATGCCATTCCCTTGCTAGCCGAGTATCGCGAACATCCCGACGACTTTTATCTGCTACGCGTGGGTTACGGAGGCACCACGGGTGCCCTCACCGATATCGACGGGGAAGGGTTCGCCTCCGCCGCGTTTCACGGCTTCCCCGATATGCTGAAGCCAGATCCATTGTCGGGTGACTACGGGCCGAACTTTTTTGGCTACGCTTGGAATACCGCGACGTATATTGTGGATCACCCGCAATTCGGGTGGCTCGCATTTGGCGGCAATATCAAGACGGAAGGCGACATCGTCAAGGTCACTCCTTTGGATTCCTCCCGAACCCGGGTTTACGTGGCTTCGCTAGGTCTGTGGCTCACGCTTGACGCGGGCAATTTCGAGCATATCGAGGTTAACTCCAAGTCCGGTGTAGTGCGCGTGGGCCTTGATGCAGCCACCCCGTTTACGCCTTCAGCGCGCCTATACATTGAGCGGCCGGGTCAGATGAAGAGCGGGGCCTATCAGCCGGTCAAGGCGCTGGTGTCCGAGCGAGATGCGTGGATTGTGCCCTTGGGCAAGGAGACTACTTGGGTCGAGTTGGCACCGAAATTCCAGGAGCGTTCTTCGTCGGCGAGTTTGCAAAGGCACCTTCCTCGATCAGCCTTTTTTGCTTTCGACGACACTGCCGTTCAGCGGGAGAAGTAACTAGTTTGTACCTGGAAATCTCACCTTCGCAACGCTCGCAGTGGCCGATGACGCGCACCGGGAGCGATATTTCTTGTTTTCCGCCGGATACCCTCTTAGCAATCTTCATTGTCTTCTTGATCGTTTGCGGTTCGACGCTGGCGGGGCAGACCGCTGTATCCGACGCTATCGTACCGGCACCGACACGCCAGTTCGATCTTTCGCGATTGGGGTTTCAGCAACTCTCGGAGATGGCGCGACGTTCCGGAGCGTCGAATCTTTCCCTCGACTTTCTTGATCGCGACCACGTCCTGTTTACTTTCAATCCCAAGAAACTGTTTACGCGCCATCCCGACTGTCCTACGACTCACGACGACCGGATCATACACGCCGCTATTCTCGAAATCTCAAGCGGAACGGTGCTGAAAGAGACAGAGTGGTACGTGCACGATTCGCGCCGCTACCTCTGGACGCTGGGAACTGGAAAAATCCTCCTGCGAAAGCTGAACAGCCTCTACATCGTCGGTGCTGATTTGCAGGAAAAGTGATTCTTAGTTTGATGCGTCGACATTGTATCCATAACAACGTGGAAGCAAGAAAGCATTGTCGGCAGTGTGTTTGAAGGCAGCGTGAAGTACGGGATGGGAAGGTGTATCCCAGTATCAAAGGATCGGCATTCGTGAACGCTGAAGCCGAACTCTTGCTGGATTCGTGTGACCCGCAGTGCATGGGCATTCGCACATGAGCAAAGCAACCTATGACGTTGTCGTTGTCGGTGCTGGCATTGTGGGCGCAGCGTGTGCGGACGAATTCGCGCGTCGTGGCCTGCGTGTTGTGGTCGTCGACGGGGGCGTCATCGGCAGCGGCGCAACCGCCGCTGGAATGGGCCACATCGTTGCCATGGATGATTCCGACGCGCAGTTTGCGTTGACCCGCTACTCCCAGCAGCTGTGGCAAGAGTTAAAACCCGAATTGCCCGATGACGTCGAATACGAGCAGTGTGGAACGATCTGGGTTGCGGCTGACGAAGAAGAGATGATCGAGGTACGCCGTAAGCGAGACTACTACTACAAGCGTGGCGTTCCAACAGAAGTGCTCGATGGGAAAGCCCTGAAGAATCTGGAGCCGAACCTTCGTCCCGGAATGGCTGGAGGCCTTCTCGTTCCGCAAGATGGTGTGTTGTATCCGCCGTGCGCCGCACGTTTTCTAATGGAGCACGCGCAGGTATGCCGTGCGAAGCTTCTCCTCGGTGTGACGGTCGCGGAGATTGGCAAAGGGCGGGTTCGGTTGATGGACGGCTCAGAAATTTCCGCGGAAATCATCGTAAACGCGGCTGGAGCTTCCGCCGCGGAACTGACGCCGGGACTTGAAATTAAGAAGAGAAAAGGCCATCTGGTCATCACCGACCGCTATCCCGGATTCGTGCGGCATCAGTTGGTGGAACTCGGCTATTTGAAGAGCGCTCACTCCGTCAGCGGCGATTCTGTGGCGTTCAATGTGCAGCCACGCCGCACCGGCCAGATTCTTATCGGATCTTCGCGGCAGTACGGTGCGGAACACCAGCAAGTGGACAACTCCATGCTGGTGCGCATGCTGCAACGTGCGCAGGAATATATGCCAAGCTTGGCTCAGATGTCGACCGTGCGTACGTGGACGGGATTTCGCGCAGCCACTCCCGACAAGCTTCCGCTGATAGGGCCCTGGATCGGAGACAAGTCCATATTCCTGGCGACCGGGCATGAGGGGTTGGGAATTACAACATCTCTCGGAACGGCACGCATTCTTGCCGATCAGATCACCGGCACCAAATCGGAGATCCCGGTCGAACCCTACCTGCCCTCGCGGAGGGCGAATGAGCATATGCATGCCTAGCCAGGTCATGTTGACCCGTCAACGCGGTGCAAATCATCCTATCCCTGGGTGCGACCGCCGCGGTTGCCGTTGTCGTTGCCCGACAAGCTTGCAGAATATCGGTGAGCGGTGAGCCACGTGGACCGTTCTGTGGCATGGGAATTTGCTTTGAGTGTTGCGTGGTGATCAACGGGAATCCGCATGTCCGCAGTTGTCAGGTGTTGTCCCAGCACGGCATGGAAGTGAGCACCGAGAAGTGAAAGTGAAGAGATGAGCAGGGAAGTGCGGCTCCATTTCGATGTTCTCGTGATTGGTGGGGGACCCGCGGGCATGGCTGCCGCGGCGTGCGCGGCGGAGTGCGGCCTCCGTGTAGGAATCGTTGACGAGAATCCCAGACTCGGTGGTCAGATCTGGCGGGGCGAGCCTGACGACAAACATGAGCCTGGCAATAAACAAAGGACTGACGCCGCGAAATGGGCTGAGCGAGTACGCATGTCAGATGCTACCGCGCTCTGCGGACTGCGCGTGGTGCACCAACCGGCGTCCGGCATCCTGCTGGCGGAAAATCTTGATGGTTTCTGCGAACTCTCGTACTCGAAGCTGGTGCTGGCAACCGGCGCGAGGGAACGATTCCTGCCCTTCCCCGGTTGGACGTTGCCAAATGTGATGGGCGCGGGTGGTCTGCAAGCGATGGTTAAGTGCGGCCTGCCAATTCGCGGCAAGCGTGTGATTGTTGCCGGCACTGGTCCGCTGTTGCTGGCAGTGGCCGCCTACCTCCGCAAGCATGGCGCCGACATACCGTTGATTTGCGAGCAGGCATCATGGGAAAGTCTGACAGGATTCGGCCTATCGCTGTTCGGCTGGCCCGAGAAGATCGTCCAAGCCTTCCAGCTAAAACAGGATCTCGCTGGTATTCCGTTTGCGGCAAACAGTTGGCCACTCACTGCTCAAGGCGAAAAGACTCTCGAAAGCGTAACCTTCTCGCGGCGGGGAAGAATAGAAACGATCCCATGCGATTACCTCGCCTGCGGTTTTCATTTGGTTCCGAACATTGAGTTGCCGTTGCTGTTGGGATGTGCGGTCGGTAACGGCTCGGTGCAAGTCGACGAATTTCAGGAAACGACCATATCATCAGTTTTCTGTGCTGGTGAACCGACCAGTATTGGAGGCGTGGAATTAGCGCTCATCGAGGGTCAGATTGCCGGTCTGTCTGCAGCTGAGCGTACGACCGAGGCAAGAACATTGTTCGGCAAGCGTCAGAAAGCGCGCCGTTTTGCGCACGTGCTGGACCACGCGTTCCGGCTGCGCGCGGAACTGAGAAGGTTGCCTTCGTCCGAAACCATGATTTGCCGGTGCGAGGACGTCCCCTATTCGCGTCTTCGGCAGCATGCGTCATGGCGCTCCGCCAAGCTGCACACGCGTTGTGGCATGGGACCTTGCCAGGGACGAGTTTGCGGTCCCGCGACACAATTCCTTTTCAATTGGGATCCGGATTCGGTTCGGCCGCCGGTCTTCCCCGCTCGCGTCGAAACTTTGGCGGCCATGTGGCTGCAGTCGGAAGCGCAACAGAGCCGAGTCACAGGAGGACACTGATGAACTGGAAGGGCGTGATCCCAGCCATCACCACCACTTTTACCCAAGATCTCCATGTCGATCACAGCTCTGTGACGAAACATTGTCGCTGGCTTTTGGACAACGGTGCACAGGGATCGTTGCTCTGGGCTCGGCTTCGCGCTACCCAATAAAGAGTAGCTTCAAGAAATGGCGAGACTTGTCGGTCGGTCGCTGATTGGTTTCCAAGAGGCAAGGGTTCGCCGCTCTAACGCCATAGTTCCCACCATCTGACAACATCTGCAGCCGGGATTCATCGCGGCAAACAACGAGGAACTCAAAATTAAACAATTCAGGCCGAGTTTGGGAGCGGGTTCTCCCGCGGAGGGTTATGAACGTTCCAGGCTGCAGGGGTCTCAAGGTATGACAGATTCAGTGCCGAGACTGAAGGGCAGCCGAGGAGTCGAAGGGTGCGCTCAACGTCTCCCTTCAATATCTCAAGGGCGCGGGCGGTGCCGGATTGTCCCGCCGCTGCCAAGCCGTAGGCATAGGCTCTTCCGCAGAGGACAGCGCGTGCTCCCAGACAGATAGCTTTGACAATGTCGCTGCCGCGGCGGATGCCACCATCCATCAGGACTTCGGCTTGACCGTTTACAGCGGCGACGATTTCAGGAAGAGCCCGCAATGTCGAGGAGACTGAATCCAGTTGTCGGCCACCATGGTTGGAGACGACGACGGCGACCGCACCTTCATCGACGGCACGTCGCGCATCGTCGCCAATTAGCAGGCCTTTGACTATGATCGGACCGGACCACAGTTCACGAATCCATCGCAGATCTTCCCAAGTCACGACTGCCTTTGCCAGCGCGGATCCAACATCGATGAGGGGCATGGGCCCTTTGCCCGGGAGAACGATATTCTGCAACTTGGGAACGCCGCCATCGCGCAGAAACGATGCGAGCCAGCCAGGATGAGAGAGAATCTCCGGAAGATAAGGAATTTTTGCGAAGAGCGACTTGCCTAGAAGTTCCTTCATACCGTTGCGTGGGTCGCGTTCGCGCATGCCGGCGACGGGCGTGTCCACGGTGATCACGAGTGCCGCGAATCCTGCGCGGCGCGCCCGATCCAAAGCGCCTTCAGCCGCTTCGCGGCCGCCGAGCAGGTAAAGCTGGTACCAGACAGGGCCTTGAGATGCGGCCTTCACGTCTTCGAGTTTATGGCCTGAGATAGTAGAAAGAATATACCCCGTGCCCGCGAGACCGGCGGCACGAGCAGCGGCCACTTCGCCTCCGGGATGCATCAGCCGGCTATACCCCACAGGAGCGAGCATCGCGGGAAAAGAGAGTTCGTGCCCCAATACGCGAGTTTTGAGATTGCAATCGGCAATGGCGATCGCCCCGCGCGGGCGGAAGGTTACGTCGCGAAAGGCGCGACAATTCTCGTCGAGGGTGAGTTCCGCTTCGGCGCCGCCATCGAGGTAGTCGAAGACTGCCTTCGGCAGACGGCGTTGGGCGAGGCGGCGCAGATCTTCGATATTGACGATTTGTGAGGAATTAATCGTGTGATTCACGATGGCAATTCTACCGTCCAGGGAGCCGCCGGTGAAAGTTGCGACGAACAGGGGCCGTCAACCTGTTTCTGTGCTCCGGTGATGACTGTTGAACTTATCAGAACCGACGGGCCGAAATCCACCAGGAGTACTTAGCGACACGTGGTGTTTTGCTGGGTATGCGAATCGTGCGTCGGCAAAAATATTGCTCGCACAGAGTTAGAAACTCAGTTTAGGTGCGAGATGGCGTCGTGCCGAAGACTGTAGATACGAGGTGGTTGATTTCATCGATAGCTTCATCGAGTTCGAATGTAAACCGCACCAGGTCTACGCCTTCAAGGGTGCGATACTCTTTCAGCAGAATGGGCCACGCCGCATCCCCAATCAAGTCAACTTTTCGACGTTCGTAATATCCGTAACCGAGGTTGCGCATGCGGCAGAGGAGGTCGCTGACGTGGACCAGCGCCACCAGGGGCTGGGCCGACTCGCTCAATTCCGGAGCGTGGTGGTGCGCTATTACCTGCACCATATGATCGGCAAGGTGCCATTTCTCAGCCAAGGCTCGCCCCGTCTCGCAATGGGTGAAGCCCATGGTCTCTTGTTCCGCCTCGTCGAATGGAACCTGACTCTCAATCGCGAGCTTTGCCGCGGCGGAAAATTCTTTGGGAAAGGCCAGGCAGTTCACTAAAAATCCAATATCGTGCAGAAGTCCCGCCATGTATGCCTTGTCGCCATCATCGGCGGCCAATTTGTCGCTGATCTTTCGGCAAACCATCGCACAGCCCAGGGAATGTTTCCAGAAAACAGCCGGGTCCAGAATCCAGTTGTTTATGGGAAAACCCCTGCCCATGCAACAAGTAAGCAGGATGGTCTCAACCCGGCGTAGCCCCAAACTGATGACGGCTCCTTTGATGGAGTCCGGCGACTTCGACAGGCCAAACAATGGGGAACCAGCCACGCGCAGGCATTGCGCTGCGATGGTGTTGTCATATGAGATGAGTTTTACCACTTCATCAAGCTTTACTCGCTCCGGAGGTAAGTTCATCAGATCGAGCAAAGGAAGAAAGATCGCTGGTATTGCGGGCATGGTTTCCATGCTCGCAACCCGCTTACGAATCATTGCGGTGGAGGATTCGCTCATAGTTTGCCGCCGCTGAGCGATGGCTTCCAATACCCGATCGCTCCGGGAAAATGGACCAGGTGAAATTGCGACACGGTCGGGTTCTCATTAAACTTCATCAGCGACTCCGAAGTGCCAAGGAAAAAATATCCGCCAGCATTAAGATTGTTGAAGAAATGATTGACCACTTTGCCTTTGGAAACGCCATCGAAATAAATCAGGACATTGCAGCAGAAAATCAGGTCCATACCTTTCATAAGGAACATGCGTGAGTCGTCTTGAAGATTCAGACGGCTGAAGGTCACGAGTCTCTTCACCTCGGGGCGCACCTGAAATTTCTTATCTTCGGCCGGGGTGAAGTACTTGCGCTTGAAATAGTCCGTGGTCAAACGTAGAGCATAATCGCCATAGATGCCTGCCTTGGCGGTTTCGACAGATCGATCGTTGAGATCGGTAGCGATGACTTCAACAGCCCAACCTTTTAGCAGACGATCACTCTCTTCCATCATGTTCATCGCAAGTGTGTAGGGCTCTTCCCCCGTGGAGCATCCCGCACTCCAGATGCGCAGCTTCCTGGAGACTTGCTTGGTCTTATCCATCACGATCTCTGGAAGGATCACCTTTCTGAGTGCATCGAGCTGAGGCTGACTGCGGAACAGACAGGTTTCTCCAACGGTAATTTCATTGAGAAGTTGCCGAAGTTCCTCGTCCTTGCCGGCATGGGCGGTCAGACGGTCCCAATATTCGCGGGGAGTGCTGGCGCTAACCTGTTTCATACGCCGGCCGCAGCTATCGGCCAGAAGGTAAAGTTTTTCCTCTGCCCTGTATATGCCCGAGACTTTGTACACGAGGTCGCGGATTTGCCGGTATATGGAGTCGAGCACCTCTCCGGGTTTGGCGGGGACGGGGGGAGCAACAGCAGCTTTTTGAGCAACAGTCATTTTACGGGACGTTCACAAGTGGTACAGTTTCTTGGCTCGTGAAGAAATTGATGACCACGGCTCTCCGCATTCCGGCCCATGATCTCTTCCGCCAAGCGATCGAACAGGGACACGACATAAGCGAATCCTAAGGCGTGGACCAATCGGGTCATGCTCCAAACAATAGCGTGCGACCTCGCAGGCAGGGGAAGCCAGTATTTCCCGGGCCCTGCCGCCCATAACGGCGAGAACAACGACAGAGACCAGAGAGCGAGAATTTGGATCGTGAGTTCGCGAATGATGTCCACCAAAGTTCGCCAGTTCTTCGGCAGTTTCCCGATTGGCCTCGCTTTGCTGCCGTTCGTGGATTGCCCGCCTAGAGTATCCTCATCGGCACCCAGCGCGATGAGCTTGATGAACGCTTCAGTCTGAGCGTAACCGGGAGTTCAGACGACCGAACGGCCTGAAGCGGCGGGTTCGCCCACTTCTGTCATCTGGCATGCTTTTTCGATGTCAAGCACATGCAACAACCGGTCATCCAGTTTGTGGATGCCGAGGATTACGGTTCGTACGGAGCCACGCAAGGTTTCGGGGGGCGGCTCAAAGGTACGTTCTTCGACCTCGACAACATCTCCAATTTCATCGACCAGCAAGCTCACCGCGCCATCTTCGGAGCGGACGACCACGTTCATCGCCAACGTGTCCGGCGAGCGCGGCTCGAGTTCCAGGCGCTGCCGCAGGTCAACGGCGGTTACGATCTGGCCACGCAGGTTAATCAGACCGCTAACAACCTCCGGGGCCAACGGAACCTTCGTCATATTCAGGGAACGGATTACTTCCTGAACCCCTTTGAGTTCCACGCCAAACAAAAGCTTGTCCAAATAGAACGTGCAAAACTGTGAGGATTGAGCCATGGCTAGTTTGCTGCCTCCGCGTGCCTAACCGCACGTCTCTGTTGATCTATCGTCCAATGGGCGGTTTCCATTAGGCGAAACCCTGTGCTTGTCGACACCTCATTCCAGGGATGGGGTACCGAAAAAGCCTTTACCGAAAGGGACTCTTAGGGTTGATTCGACGATGGCAGAAGATTGCGCCACGCGAATGTCTTTAGGCCTGTTGGGGCAGGAATCGACCCACGGTTAGTCACTTGGCATCTAGAGGTACATGCAAGAAGGGAAGCGCGAGTCGGACATCATCGGCGAACTCGCCTTAATCCTTAAATCTGTTTTCTCCGTTTTCGATAGAGCGCTCCGCTATTGCACGATCAAAGTCAGGGGCAAGGACTGACTCATGGAGCCGGAAGTTCCCTTCACCGTCAGGGTGTATGTCCCTGCGACTGTGCCGCCGGATCCACCTCCGCCATTGTTGCTGCCGCTTCCTCCGCAGGAGCAGAGAAGCGCCAATAGGACAATCGGCAATCCGTACATGAAACGCGAATTCTTCCGCCGGCGCTTCGAAGCGGCAGGCAGGATCAAGATGCCTGCTAGGGCGACAGCATAGATCCAACCTGAGCGCGGGAACGATCCTGGTGCAAGCGCGGCGGCTGAACTCCGCGCCGT
>WNFI01592181.1_pt1 | contig 11722 bp, 13 predicted proteins | sample 5400471 | NCBI WGS metagenome assembly WNFI01 (sample SAMN13153348, study PRJNA577476) | soil metagenome | isolation source: 100 cm saprolite on Douglas fir-dominated hillslope | place: USA:California | collected 2013-09-17
CCGCCGATCCGCTCATAGCGCTCGCGCACGCTGGCGCGAACCGAAGCCGGAACCGCCGGCACCGGCGCCAAGCCTCGCGTCAGCGCGCGGAGATAGAGCCCGGTGCCGCCGGTCACGATCGGCACGCGGCCGCTCTCCTCGACTGCGGCGATTTCGGCAAGCGCCAAGTCGCGCCAGCGCCCGGCCGAGCAGAGCTCGCTTGCCGGGATGGTGCCGTAGAGGCGATGCGGCGCCCGCGCCAGCATTGCTTCGGAAGGCCGGGCCGTCAGCACGCGGAGTTCGCGGTAGACCTGCATGCTGTCGGCATTGATGATGGTGCCGCCGATGCTCTCGGCAAGGTGCAGCGCCAGCAGCGACTTGCCGCTCGCCGTCGGGCCGGCGACCAAGATGACGGGCCGCTCGGTCATCCAGGCGGTGCGGCCGCGATGGACTTCGCGGGCGGCTCTCGGCTATCCCACGCCATGGTCTCGATCCTCAGCCTGATCGCCAATCCGGAAAACCCGGCGCTCGACGATGCTCTCGCCCGGAGCGTGCGATCGGCCCTGGCGGCGTCCGGAGCGGCACCGGACGACATCCTCTGGCTCGCCCCCGGCATCGCCCTCGACCTGCAGTTCCGCGCCGGCGATCCCGCCCGCGCCCTCCTCGCCGCCCGCGCGGCGCTCGGCCAAGCGCCGGTCGATGCGAACCTGGTCGATGACGGCGACCGGCGCAAGCGCCTCCTCATCGCCGACATGGATTCGACCATCGTCACCACCGAGACCTTAGACGAGATGGCGGCTTATGCCGGGCTCAAAGGCGAGATCGCGGCGATTACCCGACGCTCGATGAACGGCGAGATCGACTTCGCCGAAGCGCTGCGCCTGCGCGTCGGCATGCTGACGGGGCTGCCGACGAGCGCGCTCGAAGCGACCCTCGCGGCAACCGCGCTGACCAGGGGGGCGCGGGAATTGGTGCAGACAATGCGCCATGCAGGTGCCTTCACCGCGCTCATTTCCGGCGGCTTCACGTTTTTTACCGGCGCCATCCGCGATCGCTGCGGCTTCCACATCGACCGCTCGAACCGGTTGGAATTCGCCGATGGCAAGCTTACCGGCCGGCTCATCGCGCCGATCGTCGACCGCGACGCCAAGCTCGCCTCGCTCACCGAGCTCGCCCGCGAGCACCGGCTCGCGCTCGCAGAGACGCTTGCGGTGGGCGACGGCGCCAACGACCTCGCCATGCTGCGCGCCGCCGGCTTCGGCGTCGCCTTCCACGCCAAGCCGATCGTGGCGGCCGAGGCGAGGCTCGCCATCAACCATGGCGACTTGACCGCGCTCCTTTACCTGCAGGGCTATGCCCGAGAGGAGTTCCGAGCGTGAGCCTCAGATCTTGCTTTGAGCTCGGTCGCGCGGAAATGATCGCGCAGCCGTGGCAGGCGGCGCGGGGAATACCATGTCATTCGATCTGACAGCGCTCGATTTCGCCGCCCTCGGTTGGCTGGTCGCCGGCTGGGGCGGCTACACCATCTTGACCGACCATGTGCTGACCGGGCGCGTCGGCCTCAACGCCAATCTCAAGCGGCTGCGCGCCGCCTGGATGCGCCGGATGGTCGAGCGCGACAACCGCATCACCGATTCGAGCCTGGTCGGCCACACCATCCACAGCGTGTCGTTCTTCGCCTCGGCGACCATGGTCATCATCGCGGCACTGCTCGGCGCCTTCGGTGCGGTCGAGCATGCCGTCGCCGTCATCGGCTCGGTGCGCTTCGCCGCCACCACGACGAGCGCGGCCCTGCAAACCAAGCTGCTGCTCCTGCTCGCGATCTTCGTCTATGCCTTCTTCAAGTTCACCTGGGCGCTGCGTCAGTACAACTATGCCTGCGCCATGATCGGCGCCGCACCGGCGCCGACGTCCGATCCACGCCTCATCGCAACCTTCGTCGGGACCACGAACGAGGTCCTCACCCGCGGGCTCAACGGCTTCAATAGCGGGCTCAGGGCCTACTACTTCGCGCTGGCTGCGATCGGCTGGCTGGTGCACCCGCTGATTTCGATCGGCGCCACCACCTTCATGCTCGCGGTTCTGCTGTTGCGGCAGCACCGCAGCGGCGCCTCGCGCGCCATCCTCGCGCTGGCCGACGCGCTCGAGCGCCCGACCGAGCCGCCTGGCTGAACCGCTCTCAGCTCGCCGCGGCCGCCTTCGGCGCGTGGTCCTCGATCACCTTGTCGGCGAGCCGCCCGGTCAGCTCCGACAGGTGGTCGAACTTCCACACATAGCTGGCGACGCCGAGGGTGAGCGAGCGAATGTCGACGATGAGGTCGTGGATCTCCGATTGCGGCATGTAGGCGGTCACCTCGTCCCAGCCCTTCCACCCTGGCTTCGCATCGAAGCCGAGGATCTGGCCGCGGCGCCCGGTGATGACCCGCTGCACCTTCGAGGTGTGGTCGTTCGGCACCGAGATGGTGACATGCGCGATCGGCTCCAGCAGCACCGGATCGCACTTCGGCATGCCTTCGGTCATGGCGATGCGAGCGGCGGTCTTGAACGCCATGTCGGAGGAGTCGACCGCGTGGTACTGGCCGTCGAGCAGGGTCACGGCGAAATCCACCAGGTGGAAGCCGAGCGGGCCGCGGCTCATATAGTCGCGGATGCCTTCCTCGACCGAGGGGATGTACTGGCGCGGAATCGAGCCGCCGACGATCTTGTCGATGAAGACGAAGCCTTCGCCGCGCGGCAGCGGCTTGATCTCGACCTTGATGTCGCCGAACTGCCCATGGCCGCCGCTCTGGCGCTTGTGGCGCCCGTGCTGGGCGACGCCCTTGCGGATCGTCTCCTTGTAGGGAACCCGCGGGCGGCGCGAGCGGACCTTGAGATTGTACTTGTTCTTGAGCCGCTCCATGGCGATCTGCAGATGGATGTCGCCCTGGCCGTGCAGCACCAGCTCGCCGGTATCGTGCTCGTGCGAGAAGGAGAGCGAGGGGTCCTCTTCGGACAGCTTCGCCATCGCGCCCGACAGCTTGACCTCGTCGTTGCGGTTCTCGGCGGCGATGGCGAGCGCGAATTGCGGCGGCAGCGTCGGCGGGAACGCCCTCATCCCGGGCGGACGGGTTCCCGAGGGCGTGAGCGCCGTGCCGGTGGTGATCGACTCCATGCGGCCGAAGGCGACCACGTCGCCCGGCTTCGCTTCCGGCAGCTTCGCCATGGTGACGCCGGTCATGCGATAGAGGCCGCTGACGCGTGCGCCGTTCAAGGTCTGGCCGTCCTTGACGCTGCCGCGCCACATCCGGGCCAAGGTCAGCTTGCCGGTATGCGCCGCGTGATAGGTCTTGAACACCTCGGCGACCGGCTCGCCGTCGCCCTTCAGCCCACGCCTGGCTGCTGTCGCCTCCGGCCCTGGCGTCTCGTGCCGGAGCGCCTTCAACAGCCGCCGGACGCCGTTCTCGAATTCGGCGGCGCCGAGGAACACCGGCACGATCTTGTCTTCCTGCAAATCCTTGGTGAGCTGCTTGTAGATCTCCTTGGGCGGCGGCACCGTGTCTTCGAGCAAGGCCTCGAGCAGGGTGTCGTCGAAATCGGCCAAGGCCTCGAGCAGCCCGGAGCGCGCCGACTTCTCTTGGTCCAGCGCCGTCTCCGGCAGCTTGATCAGGTCGGACGGCTTGCCCGGGCGGTAGCGATAGGCGCGCTCGCTCACCAGATCGACATAGCCGGTCAGCGCCTCGCCTTCGTGGATCGGCACTTGCCGCAGCACCAGCGGCAGGTCGGTCAGCGCCTGCAAGGCCTCGAGCAGCTGCTTAGGCGACGCCGTCGCCTGATCCATCTTGTTGACGAACAGCATGTGCGGGATCGCCTGCTCGTCGAGGAAGCGCATGATCGGCGCCAAGGTCTGCACCCGATCGACCACCGCCTCGCACACCACCACCGCAACGTCGGCGACCATGAGCGCGTTGCGCGCCTCCTGCATGAGCTCGATCGAGCCCGGCGTGTCGATGAAGGTCCAAGGATCGCCCAAGTAGCTGGCGCTGGCCGCGGACACCTCGAGGCTCATCTTGCGGGCGCGGGACTCGGGCGAGCCGTCGCCGACGGTCGTTCCTTCCTTGACCGAGCCGCGCTTGGGGATCGCCTGGCAGGCGAACAACAAGCTTTCGATCAGCGTTGTCTTGCCGGAAAGATACGGACCGACCATGACGGCAGTCCGGGGTCTGGCGGGGTCTCCCATGCTTGAGCGCCTCCCTCGCGCGGTTCGCTTTCGTGCGCCGCCGGGGGTGGGCCCCACCGGCCGACCTTGGAGGGATAGCTTGCGCCCGGCCGAATTGGCCGCGCAAGGGGAAAAACCGGTGAGAAAATTAGAGCGGGGGTGTCATTAACACGGTCCCGGCGTTGCTGCCCGGGTGTGCGTGTACTATATTGTACACAATTGATTACGGGCGGCGAGCTATGGCTTCGACGACTTTCACCGTTCGCGTGGACGCCGGCGTCAAGAAGCGGCTGGAAAAGCTGGCGAAGAGTACGTCCCGCAGCCGCTCATACCTCGCCGCCGAGGCAATAGAAGAATACCTCAACGCGAACGAGTGGCAGATCGCGGGTATCAAGCAGGCGATCGCCTCGCTCGATCAAGGCAAAGGCGTTCCTCATGACGAAGTCGAGAGCTGGGTAGCCTCCTGGGATACGCCTGAAGAGCGGCCGGCACCTAAGCGCGCGACGAAATGATTGTCGTCTGGTCGCCCGAAGCGATCGACGATTTGTCCGCATTACGCGCCTTCATCGGCAAAGATGCCCCCGCAGCCGCCCGACGCGCGGTTCTTGGCATCCTCACGCACGTTCACGAAGTGCTTCAGCGGAATCCTGAGGTGGGGCGCGCCGGCCGGATTCCTGGAACGCGCGAGCTCGTCATAGCAAGGATGCCGTTCATCGTCCCATATCGGATCAAGGCGGACACGCTCCAGGTCTTGCGCGTCTATCACGGACGGCGCCGATGGCCTGAGTCGCTCTAAGCTGAATGTATCGCGATTGGACCGTTGCCGGATGTGATTGGCCGGCCCGGGCCTGCCCCTCCGACGTGAAAATCCGCGTCAGCGCAGATTGGCGCAGGCCCGCTGAATGCGCCGGCAGGCCTCTTCCAGCACCTCGGTGGCAGTCGCATAGGAGATGCGGAAATAGGGGGTGAGACCGAAGGCCTCGCCCTGCACCACCGCCACGCCCTCGCTCTCGAGCAGGTAGGTGACGAAGTCGCTGTCGCTGCGGATCGCCGCGCCCGCTTGCGTCTTCTTGCCGATGGCCCCGGCGCAGGACGGATAGACATAGAAGGCGCCTTCCGGGCGGTGGCATTTCAGCCCGGTCGCCTGATTCAGCATGCCGACGACCAGATCACGGCGCTCGCGAAACACCTTGTTGTGCTCGTCGATGAAGTCCTGCGGGCCGTTGAGGCCGGCGGTGGCGGCAGCCTGGCTGACCGAGGACGGGTTCGAGGTCGACTGCGACTGCAGCACCGCCATCGCCTTGATCAGCTTCTCCGGCCCGCCAGCGTATCCAATGCGCCAACCGGTCATGCAATAGGCCTTGGAGACGCCGTTCATGGTGAGCGTGCGCTCGTAGAGCGAGGGCTCGACTTGGGCCGGCGTGCAGAACTTGAAGTCGTCGTAGACCAGATGCTCATACATGTCGTCGGTCAGCACATGTACCTGGGGATGGCGCTTGATCACGTCGGTCAGTGCCTTCATCTCCGCCCAGGTATAGGCGGAGCCGGTGGGATTCGACGGGCTGTTGAGGATGAGCCACTTGGTCTTCGGCGTGATCGCCCGCTCGAGATCGGCCGGCTGCAGCTTGAAGCCGTTCGCCTCATGGCAGATGACGAACACCGGCGTGCCCTCGGCGAGCACGACGATGTCGGGATAGCTCACCCAATAGGGTGCCGGGATCACCACCTCGTCGCCGGGATTGAGCGAGGCCATGAGCGCGTTGTAGAGCACCTGCTTGCCGCCGGTGCCGACCGTGATCTGCGAGGGCTTGTAGTCGAGCCCATTCTCGCGCTTGAACTTGGCGACGATCGCCGATTTGAGCTCGGGCGTGCCGTCGACATTGGTGTACTTGGTGTCGCCGCGGCGGATGGCGGCGATCGCCGCCTCCTTGATGTTTTGCGGCGTGTCGAAGTCGGGCTCGCCGGCGCCGAGCCCAATCACATCGCGGCCGGCCGCCTTCAGCTGGCGCGCCTTGTCGGAGACGGCGATGGTGGGCGATGGCTTGATGCGGTCGAGCCGGTCGGCGATGAAGCCCATGGAATGCCCCTCGAGGATCCTGGAATTGGCGCGGGCCGCACCCTACTTCTCCGGCCCGGCCCCTTCAAGTGCCGGTTCGTCCGCACGGACGGGACCACTCAGTACGGCCGGTCGCCCTTGACCTGGGTGCGCAGCATGACGCGCCGCGAGGTTGGGTCGAAGGCGTCGCGGCGATGCACCAGGCTGCGATTGTCCCACACCAAGAGATCGCCCAGCCGCCAGAGATGGCGATAGGCGAATTGCGGCTGCGTGGCGAAGCCCCAGATTTCGTCCAACACGGCTTCGCTCTCGGCGAGCGGCAGCTCGACGACGAGCCCATTGCGCCGCCGGCCGAGATAGAGCGCCTGGCGTCCGGTCTCCGGATGGGTGCGGATGATCGGGTGGATGCCGCCCGGCGCGTCGACCGGCCCGACATCGGACCTTGCACCTTTGCGCAGCTCGCCGGCGCTGGTGTAGGAGGAATCATGCTTGGCGCGGCGCCCCTCGATCTTCGCCCGCAACGCCGGCGGCATCGCCGCCAGCGCCGCCTGCATGCTGGCAAACGCGGTATCGCCGCCGGTCCGAGGTATCTCGCGCGCATAGAGCAGGCTCGCCGCCGGCGGCTCCTCGATATAGGACATGTCGGTGTGCCATTCCGCCTCGCCGGCACCGAGCCCGCCGATCGGTTTGCCGTTCTCGATCACGTTGGAGATGATCCAGATCTCCGGCTGGACGCTGCCGCCATCGGCCCAGGCGCGCTCCGCGCTCGCCGGCGGCGCTTCCAACCGGCCGAAGCCGCGGCTGAAGCGCACCAGCGCCGCCTCGTCGAGGGTCTGCTCGCGGATCAGCAGCAGCGAATGCGCGAGCCAAATCTCGCGGATACGGCCAGAAGTCGCCGCCTCCAGCGGCCGGGAAATGTCGAGCCCGACGATCTCGGCACCGAAGACTGGTGTGAGCGCCCTCACCTCCATGCCGGTCTCCATGGCGGGGCCGCTATTCCGCCGCCTTCTTCGCCGGCCGGGCCCAACGCTCCGCCGCCGCATCGTCGCTCGCCTTGGCTTCGACCCATTCGGCGCCGGCAGCGCCCTCCTCGAGCTTCCAGAATGGCGCCTTGGTCTTGAGCCAGTCGACCAGGAACATGCAGCTCTCAAACGCTGCCTGGCGGTGCGGCGAGGCGGTGGCAACCAGCACGATGCGCTGGCCGGGCTCGAGCCGGCCATAGCGGTGGATCACCAGGCTCGCCTGCAACGACCAGCGCGACAGCGCTTCCGCCTCGATGCGCGCCAGCTCGCGCTCGGTCATCGCCGGATAGTGCTCGAGCGTCATCGCCTCGATCTTGCGGCCGCCCGCCATGTCGCGGACCAGCCCGACGAAGCTGGCGATGCCGCCGATGCCGGTGTTGCCCGCGCTGAGCCGTTCCAGCTCGGCGCCGACATCGAAATCCTGCTCCTGGACCCGGATCATCCGCCGGTGACCGGCGGAAACAGCGCCACCTCGTCTCCCGGCGCGAGAAGGCGGTCGACGCCGACATATTCCTGATTGACCGCGACCTTGACCACGCCCGCCTGGGCGAGGGCCGCGGCATAGCCGGGCCCACGGGTCTTGAGCCAAGCCAGAAGATCGCCCACGGTGGCGACCGCTTGCGGCAGCTCCAGCGTTTCCTCGGCCTTGCCGACGCGCTGACGAACCCAGGCGAAATACAACAGCTTCAAGCAGAGCCTCGCACTTAGAGGACGGCGCTGAACGGCAGAAAGTCCACCATGCTGCCGGATGTAAGCGTGGTCAACGCCTCCGGCAACTCCACCAGCCCGTCGGATTGCACCATCGAGGACAGGATTCCGGCCCCGTCGCGCGGAAACCGGCGGGCGATGAGCCCGCCGGCGCCGGGCTCGAGCTTGGCCCGCACAAATTCGCGCCGGTTCGACTTCTTCTTGTAGTCGAAGCCGGCCTCGACCCGGTAGCGCGTCGCCGGCTCCGCCGCCGCGCCGGCCAGTTTGAGCAAGAGCGGCCGCGCCAAGGTCAGGAAGGTGACCATGACGGCGACCGGATTTCCCGGCAGCCCGATGAAAGGCACGGCGTCGATCTGGCCCAGCGCCACCGGGCGCCCCGGCTTGATCGCCAGGCGCCAGAAATAGATCCGGCCCAAGCTCTCCACCGCCGCCTTGACGTGATCCTCCTCGCCGGTCGAGACCCCGCCCGAGGTGATGATCGCATCATGGTCCGCAACCGCGCCGGCGAGGGCGGCGCGGATGGTCTCGGGCCGATCGGCGAGGATGCCGAGATCGCTCACCTCGGCGCCGAGCGAGCCCAGCAAGGCGGCGATGGTGAAGCGGTTGGAATCGTAAATGCGGCCGGGCCCAAGCGGTGCGCCGGGCTCGGTCAGCTCGTCGCCGGTGGAAAACAGCGCCAGACGCAGCCGACGCCTGACGCTGAGCCGGATCAAGCCGAGCGCGGCGGCGAGACCGATGTCCTGCGGCCGCAAGCGCTGGCCGGCGGCGAGCGCCAGCTCGCCTTTCCGCACATCCTCGCCGGCCTTGCGCCGATTGGCGCCGGTCTTGATGCCTGGGCTGATCACCACCCACTCGCCGTCACGCGCGCAGTCTTCTTGCATCATCACGGTATCGGGACCGGCGTCGCCTTCGCCGGCAGGCATCGCAGCACCGGTGAAGATGCGGACCGCGGTGCCGCGGCGCATCGGCTGCGGCAGCGGATGCCCGGCGGCAACCCGGCCCGTCACCCTGAGGACCGGCCGCACTGCCCGGTCGAGCAGCGCCAAGGCGTCGTCCACCGTCAGCAGCGTTCCATCCTGGGCGAAGCAATCGTCGCTGAGCTGCGCCATGTCAGCCGAGGCCCACATGGCGAACGACGAAGCGGGCGATCGCCGGCACGTCGTTGAGATCGAGGAGCGGCAGGGCCGCTTCCGGCACCGAGCCGTCGGAGGCGATGGCGACGGCACGGGGATCGCTCGGCGCCAGGAGCGGCTTGCCGTTGGCGCGGCGGAAGACCTCGAGCTTGTCGTGGCTGTCGCGCTTGAAACCCTCGACCAGCAGCAGATCGACCGGGCTCATCCGCGCCACCAGGTCGGCCATGCTCGGCTCGGCGGCGCCGCGCAGCTCGTGCATCAGGGCCCAGCGATTGGCCGAGCCGACCATGACTTCGGTCGCTCCCGCCATGCGATGGACATAGGAGTCCTTCCCGGGCCGATCGATGTCGAAGGCGTGATGGGCATGCTTCAAGGTTGACACTCTGAGCCCGGCACCGATCAGCTCCGGCAGCAGCTTGGCGACGAGCGTGGTCTTGCCGCTGCCGCTCCAGCCGGCAATGCCCAGGATCTTCACCCCCCGTCTCCAGCGCTAACCGAGTCGAGGCGCGGTCTTGCCTGGCGCGACACCTTGGTCACGGCGCGACGGCTCGTCCATGTGCTGCAGCCCGGCGCGAAGATAGTCGTAGCCGGTGATCAAGGTGAGCCCGGCGGCAATCCACAGCCCGACCCAGCCGATCTGCTGGATCGGCACCGGATCCCAGCCCGAGTCGCCGACGATGAGGAAGCCGATCGCCAGCATCTGCAGCAAGGTCTTCCACTTGGCCAGCCGGCTCACCGGCATGCCGACGCGCAGCTCCGCCAGGTATTCGCGCAAGCCCGAGACCAGGATCTCCCGGCAGAGGATCACCATCGCGGGAAGCACGCCAAACGGACCGAGCCGGTCGAAGGCGGTGAGCAGCAGCAGGGCGGCGGCGACCAGCAGCTTGTCTGCAATCGGATCGAGCCAGCGGCCGAGCTCAGAGCGCTGGTTCAAGCTGCGGGCGAGATAGCCATCGACATAGTCGGTGACGCCCGCGAGCGAGAACACCACGCAGGCGAGCCAGCGGGCCCAGTCTCCGGGAACGTAGAACAGCGCCAGCAGCACAGGAACGGCGCCGATGCGCGACAGCGTCAGCAAATTGGGCAGATTGCCTGGCATGGTCTCATGTGTCGGTAGCGGGTGAAGGGCAAGTCTACTCCGGGTGCGGCGGAAACGCACCCGCCTCACCCATCCTCATGAAAATGGGCATAGATCTTCGCTGCACCTTGGTGCGCTTCGCCCGGTGGGTTTCGATGGCGAAGCGGTGCGCCTCGTCGCGCAGCCGCTGCAGGAAGTAGAGGACCGGATCGCGCGGCTCCAGCTGGAACTCGGCGCGGCCCGGCATGAAGAAGCGCTCGCGCCCGGCGTCGCGGTCGGGTCCTTTGGCGATCCCGACCAGCGGCACGTCGGTGACCCCGAGCTCGGTCAGCACGCTCATCGCGGTGCCGAGCTGGCCTTGGCCGCCATCGATCAGCACCAGATCGGGCCAGGTGCCGCGGCTTCGCTCCGGATCCTCCTTGATGGCGCGGCCGAAACGCCGCGACAGCACCTCGCGCATCATCGCGTAGTCGTCGCCCGGCACGAGCTCGGTCGAGCGGATGGTGAACTTGCGATAGGCGCCTTTCATATAGCCCTCCGGCCCGGCGGCGATCATGGCGCCGGTGGCGTTGGTGCCGGAGATGTGGCTGTTGTCATAGACCTCGATCCGGCGCGGCGGCGCCTCCAGGCCGAAGGCGCTCGACCAGCTTGCGCTTCGAGCCGCGCTGCGGAGTCAACAGCTCGACCCGGTGCCCGGCCCTGACCGAGAGCGCCTCGGCCAGGAGCGCCTGCTCGGCCGGCACATGGCTCATCAGCACACAGGGCGGCGCCGGCTTGTTGTCGTAGAACTGCCCGAGGAAGGCGCTGAGCACCTCCTCCGGCTCCATCCCCTTCTCATGGCTGGGGAAATAGGCCCTGTTGCCGTAGTTGCTGGAGCCGCGGAAGAAGAACACCTGCACGCAGGTCTGGCCGCCGTCCTGGGCCAGCGCCACCACATCGGCATCCTTGATGCCCTCGACATTGATGTCCTGATGGGAGCGGACATGGGCGAGCGCACGGATACGGTCGCGGGAGCGGGCGGCGCGCTCGAAGTCGAGCGCCTCGCTCGCCTGCTGCATCTCCAGCGCCAGCTCGGCTTGCACTTCGCTGCTCTTGCCGGTGAGGAAGTCCTTGGCCTGGCGCACTAGCCCGGCATAGTCCGCCTCCGAGACATAGCCGACGCAGGGGGCCGAGCAGCGCTTGATCTGATATTGCAGGCAGGGACGCGTGCGCTGAGCGAACACCGCATCCGAGCAGTTGCGCAGCAGAAACGCCCGCTGCAGCGCGGTGATGGTGCGGGCGACCGCGCCGGCCGAGGCAAAGGGGCCGAAATAGTCGCCGGGCCTGGCCTTGGCACCGCGATGCTTCAGGATCTGCGGAAACGGGTGGTCGCCGGTGACCAGGATGTTGGGGAAGCTCTTGTCGTCCCTGAGCAGCACATTGTAGCGCGGCATCAAGCGCTTGATCAGGTTGATCTCGAGCAGCAGCGCCTCGACCTCGGTGTGGGTGGTGACCACCTCGAGCGCCGTCGTCTCGGCGATCATGCGCCGGATCCGGTTTGACAGCTTGGCC